>ERZ857965.266-NODE-266-length-81185-cov-10.084248_pt1 | contig 81185 bp, 59 predicted proteins | sample MGYA00519758_ERZ857965 | MGnify/ENA primary metagenome ERZ857965 (study PRJEB31778, sample SAMEA3449381) | human gut metagenome | biome: human gut; feature: human-associated habitat; material: faeces | place: United Kingdom | collected 2010/2012 ...
TATGAAGCTTTCGCTATTGGTGATGAACTTCCCAAACAGGAAGGAGGTGGCTATGTTTGACACCATTCATTTGACCAATATGCTTCGTTCTGAAGTGGAAGGAATTCCGGAAACAGGTCTTCCGTTGGACGCCTTCCCGGACAAGATACAGGAGATTATCCTCAATCTTGCCAGATACGAAAATTTCAATGTGGAATATACTGCTTCTATTGTTCTTTCTGCTGTTGCTACTGCAATAGGCAACTCTTGTCATATCCGTATAAAGGGCGAGTGGAAAACTTGCCCATCCCTTTATATGATGCTGGTCGGACGTCCCGGGCTCGGAAAGACTCCTCCCCTCGGTTTTATCTATAAGCCGATTAATGAGTATGATGACCGGCTGCATGAGAAATATAACGAGGAATATGACGAATATGAAAGAGCCATGTCAGCAGGCAAGCACGGAAGTGACGGGGAAGAACAACTGCTCAAGAAGCCGAATTTTGTAACGACGGTCATTTATGATTCCACCCCTGAGGCGATGATGAATATTCATCAGCATAATCAGCGTGGGATAACATTGGTCGTCGATGAAATCCTGGCTTTGTTCAATTCCGTCAAAAGGTACAACAGCAAGAACAACCTCATTGAAGATCTGCTGACAGCTTATAGCGGACAGCCGTTAAAGATTATCCGCAAATCAGAATCACGTCCTGTTCTAATCAAGAATCCATGTATAAATGTCATCGGTTCAGTACAGACAAATATGCTGCAGGAAGTATTCCGTGCAGAGTTCCTTGCCAACGGATTGCTTGACCGTTTTCTGTTTGTCTATCCTAAAAACAGGAAGATATCCGGATGGAGACGGGAAGAGCGGAATACAGCCCGTCCTGACATCATGAATCAATGGAGGACAATAATCAACAGAATCCTAAGTATCCCCTGTATCCTTGATGACAAGGGTACAACGGTCAATCCCCGTATCCTTACAATGTCTGACGATGCGGAAGAATACTTTTATGAATGGTACAATGGAATTATCGATGCTGTAAATGCCATTGAGGATGATGCGGATGTTGAAAGCCGCAAGATGAAACTCAACGGCCATGTAGCACGTCTTGCCCTGTTGTTTCAGGTAATGAAATGGGCTACTGATAGTGGAGATATGCAATATATTGAGCGGGACTCCGTAGAATCGGCAATCCGTATGATTGATTATTATGAGGAAACATACAGGAGGATTCAGGAAACCATTGTCATAAACAGTATCGGCGAAACTAAGGAAGCGTGGCTTTCTCTGTTGGAAGAACGGTTCACTTCCGGGGATGCTGTTATTGCCGGTAGGAAAGTTGATATGTCCCGACGTACCGTCTATTATGCGCTTGACCAATTATGCCGGCTTAAGCACCCTCTTATAGAAAAGCTTCAGCATGGAGTCTATCGCAAACTTATGACAGAAAATACTGATGCACCTTGCACTATTGCACTTTCATCTTGTCAAGATACCGTGCAATCATCTCAAAGTGCAAAAGTGCAGAGTGCAACCACACTAAAATCAGAGGGCCATGAGTGAATACAGATTCCATCTGCAGAAATACCGCCCTGGAAGCAAGACTACTTGTCCGAACTGTGGTAAAAGCCGGTGTTTTGTCAGGTATGTTGATGAACAAGGCAGCATTAGCTTTCCCGGTAATGTCGGCAAGTGTGATCATGAAAACAGTTGTGGCTACCACTATACACCTAAGGAATACTTCAAGGATAATCCTGATGTATTGGAAATGGATGAGGGACGCGGCAAGTCATTTCTTTCTGCCCCTTATAAGACGGCAGAAAAAATTCCGTCTTGTATTGTCCCTTCGTATATTCCTTCATCTTATGTGTTAAGGAGTCTGTCACATTATTCAATCAACCCCTTATATCAGTATTTCTGTCATGTATTTGGTGAAAATGAGGCAAGCAGATTGTTTGAAATGTATCGCATAGGGACATCTTCAAAATGGGGAGGCGCAACGGTTTTCTGGCAGACAGATATAAATGGGCAGGTAAGAACCGGTAAGGTAATGTGCTATAATGCCGAAACAGGCCATCGGGTTAAAGAGCCTCAGGCTTTTGTCAGCTGGGCACATTCCGAGTTGAAGTTGCAGGATTTCCATTTGAAGCAGTGCCTGTTTGGAGAACATCTTCTGAAAAATTCATCGTCTCCGGTAATGCTGGTGGAAAGTGAAAAGACCGCTGTTGTAATGAGCCATTTTATCCCCGATTATATATGGCTGGCAACAGGTGGAAAGAACGGTTGTTTCAATAGTGAAGCCATGCAGGTTCTCAGAGGCAGGGAAGTTACTCTCATCCCTGATTTAGGAGCAACCGAACAATGGAAAGAAAAGTCTGCTTTGTTGTCTGGAATATGCAAACGGGTTGTTGTGTCGAATGTTTTGGAATGTACATCCGATGAAGAGCAACGCAGCCAAGGATTGGACATTGCAGACTTCTTCCTGTATTCACCATCAAAGAGACAGATACTCCATCAGATGATACAACGTAATCCAACATTGCAGTTGCTCATTGATGAACTGGATTTGGAACTTATTGAATAGTAAAGGAACTTGTTCCGAGGATTTATAGAAAGTCCTTAACACAATAAGGACTTTTTGCCTGGCGGCAATAAAATCCGGTCATTGTCCCGCAGAGCGGACTGGCACAAGAGCAAGCTCAGATATTAATCATTTATCAAAAGAATACCATATATGAATACAGATATTAAACAGGCCATGCATGTCGAAGCCGGTAAGTCATTCGGCACAGCAGAGGCGAATGAAAACGAAAGGCATTGGAATGACGACAAGATTGACAGAAAGAATCAGGATCCGACCAATCACTATGACAAGACCCGAATGAAACTGAATTTCGAGATTGGGCCCGATGGGAAAGTTCATCCGTTAGGCTATCAAGAGAAATCGCTTGAAGTACGTTTGCAGGAACGGTTGACTGAACTGGGCTGGAAGCCTTTCAAGCCGGACAGCAAAATTCAACCAAACTGTTGTGCGAAATTTATCTTCGGAGGCAATCATGACCGTACACTTGAGATGGCATTTGGGACCCAAACCGTAAATCTGGAAAAGGGTGCAGATAACAGTCATCTCCAGCGATGTCCGGAAATCGAACAATGGGCAAAAGATGTCTATGACTGGTGCGCCAAACGGTACGGACAGGAAAACATCATCGGCTTCCAGGTTCATCTTGATGAGAACAGCCCGCATATCCATGCCTTGATCGTTCCTGTAGGCCAACGAGCCAAAAGCGGACGCGAATGCGTCATGTGGTCGGCTAAGTTTGGCAAGAGCCGTTATGAGTATGGCCATATTCTTCGGGAAATGCACACCTCACTATATGAAGAGGTAGGGAGCAAGTACGGGTTGGAACGTGGTGACAGTATTGAAGGCCGGAACGTCAACCATCTTAGTAAACGCGATTATATCCGGAAACTGTCCAAAGATGCGAAACAGGCGGAGAAAGCAGTCAAGGGGCTGCAGACTATGATACGGAGGTTGGAAGCACAGATATTCAGGTCTCAATCCCAACTTGAAGAAATTGAGAAGTCTCTGGCTTCCGGCAAAATCGCTCTTCAGGAATATGAAATTCAAAAGACCAGGATACAAAAACAGATTTCCGAATACCAGTCCAAACTTGAAGACAAGGCATGTAAGCTTCAAGAGAAGGAGCAGGAACTGGAGCAGATGACAAAGAATATAGACCGTGTCGGTAGAGTGGCTCAACCTTTCCGCAATCACAAGATAGATTTTGAGCCGCCACGAATCATTGGTAAACCTCCGATATTCGGTGTTGACAAATGGATTGAGGAGCAGAACCGGTCTATCGCCAGCCGATTCTTGAAGATTGTCCGTCAGATTGAAGAACGGTATCGAAAGGATGCCGAACAGCAAATACAGGCGGTGCGGAATAATGCGTTGCTGGACTATCGGGAGTTTAAATGGCTGCAACAGGAGTATGCACGACTGACGGATCTAAACGATAATCAGACAGGACAAATGCAGACATTTCTTGACCAGCTGGCTGAGCCTTCTTTGCGGGAACGAATCTTCTCTATCGCTGATGCTCTGATTGGCGGACAGCCTGTCGCTGTTTCATCCGGCGGTGGCGGTGGTAACTCCGACTCAGACCTTCGCTGGGACGGAAGAAGGCCGGATGAGGAGGAAGAGGTGTATAGGAGGAGGTGTTTACTTTATGTCTCTCAAATGATAAAGCACATTAGAATTCGAAGTAGAAATAGATAATAAGCACTTATCGACACTGTCCAAATTTTTGTGTAAATGGGAACAGGGCTCAGTTTTTTTATCATCTCTGAATTCTGTTCCCATAAGCATAAATTGTGTCATAATCAAGTCTTGGTTATGGATGTCTTATCTTTGCTTTTTCTTAGTCCCTACTTCTTTCTTATCGAGAGCCTCACGGCTTAATCGTCGGCCCATGATTTTATGCCAAATGGAACGAGCTGTTTGAACTTCTTCCATACTAAGCCCCATACCTTCATGAAGGATTATTCTATCAGTATAATCAAGAATCTCGTCTGCGTTTTTTTTCTGACGTAACATTCTATCAATCTTTGTAAACAGAACCTCGTTCTCAATGCGATAAGGCATATATATACCACCTACTTCACTTGGCATCAGTTCCAAACATCCACCGCCAAAATTGCGACCAAGAATCTCTGCAAATGTAAATGATAAAGAGTTATAGTAACTTGCTACGAATGCTTTTTTGTTTACGCCCTCTTTGATAAATACTCTGTGCATAGTATCAGTCGTGTAGGCCTTAGCCTCATTCAAAACGAACTTCGGGTATTGGTTGTTGCGACGAAGGAAAAGGGCATCAGAAAGTTTAATGGATGGGATTATATACCATTCATCACGTATTCCTGTTTTGTATCCGTTGTTCACACCTTTCTTCTCACCGTTTTCAATATATGCCTTTACACCATCATTGCCGTTTTCTTTTACTCCAGAAGGAAATACAAGAAGATGAGCTTTCGCACCTGAGGCGACATTGGCCTGCCAATCTTTTTTCGTAAAACATAAGCTGTTCACCTGTACGCTTCTACCAACCATTGGTCTTGCATACTCTTTTAAATTGTAGAGAGTAACTATAGACTCCGGTACCGTGAAATAATCGTTAGCTCCTGTTGTAATTCCAACTTCAACATTTGCATAAGTAGAAATAGAAGGCATGTTATGCTTTACCTTCTCCAGTAGGTCGAGCTCTTTCTTTTCTAGAAAATAGTACGTCCACTTATCTGTATGGAAATCTATCTTCTTAGTAGGGAATTCTAGTCTGTGAGGATCAAGAGTAAGTAAGCTGTCTGTATTCTTTATCTCGATGTGTTCAATCAAATGTTCATTTGTGCCATTTTTCTCACACAATAGCAAGACAACTTCTTGCTGGATTTCCTCAAAAACAAGATTCTCAAAAGAAATGATATTTATTTTGTTAAAGTTCTTTGCAAGGTATTGTCGTAATTGCTGAGCATACTTGACCATAAGAAGTTCTGATGGGATAACAAATCCCATCTTACCTGTCTCAGTCAGCAACTGGCTACATCCTATTACAAATGTGACCCAAGCATTCGTTAATTTTGTCCGTTTTAACTTAGAACGTTTGAATATTTCATCTGCTAGTTTCTGTTGCTCTGGGTCATAATACTGATAACGAATGAACGGAGGATTTCCGACTACTAAATTGAAACGTTTATCTGTATCAAGGCAGAAACGATGAAAGTCGGCATTGATTACTTCTGAATCATGCAAGGCTATTGCTCGAGCTTTATCAGCTTCTTTTCTTTCATATTCAACTGCAGTAATACTATTATAGCGCATTTTGTCGTGCCAAATACACTCTAAAAATATCCCGTCACCACAACTAGGTTCAAGTATATTCAAATCGTTACTGTCATTAATCCCCCATTGCAGGATGAATTTGGCTATTGCAGGAGGAGTGTAATATGCGCCTCTTAACTTCTGGTCTGTTGCATTTTCAATCAGCTGCATAGAGTTCTTTTATCTTTGGAATTAATGATACTTCATCATGCGTCATGCCGTAAAGCTTGTTGATAACACTTTGCTGTTCTTGTTTAAGTAAATCAAATTGACGCTGTAATGGTATAAGGCTTCTTCGGTTCTTAGTTGCTTTACTTATCTTATCTCCTAGTTCAATGAGTCCTTTTTGGCGATTGACGATATCATCGTGTATATTTTTTTCATTTTGATTTGTAAAATCAATTTCACGAATTGGTATTTGCTTCAATACCTTTGTGCCACGAGCAATGTAACCACCTCGGAAGATTTCACCATAGAGAGAGGCAAGCCATTCGCCTTGTATTGACCCCAAGATAGCTTGTATATAGTAAATTGAATACTGACAATCCGAAGGAACGCTAACCAAACAATAACCAGCTGTACCGCCAGATGATACTAAGGTCCCATTGTTGTCTATAGCATATTTATCAGCCTGGGCTAATACACCTACTATCATTTTTTCTTTTACTTCACATGCTTCCAAACTTTGGTGCCTACCGTAACGGTGCCATTCATCCGCAGTAGTTGGCTTAGGTTGAATATCTCTGGATGTCTTATTCAGTTCAGGCTTTGCAACCATCAAAAATGCATAAAACAGAGGATAATGTCTTTGTATTGATGTAAGGGGTATCAATTGTAGATTCCCATCACTATCTTTTTTATATGGAAAGAATACACGAGCATTGGGCTTAAATGTACGATAAGTACTCATTGCATCTGCGCCCTGGGTTGTTTTAAAATATGGCTTTGTTACAGCTTTTTCTACTTCATATTCGTTACCATCAAAAGCTTTAAAAATGTAGGTTGTTCGTGTTTCTGATATTGGAACAAATACGTAAACTTTATTCGCACTTGTCTGAATGCCATTGAATATATAATCCTCACCAACGATAACACCGAGAGGTTTCGTATGTGTAGTTACCGCCTTTAATAAAGGCAAATGTTCGTCCGTACATAATACCCAAGTACCAGCATTGATTATGTTCGATGGGCGATAACAGAACTTATATGCGTTGATATTCCTGACTCTCCAACCAATGAAATCACTTACCTCTGAATATTTAAAATTTTCATGTTTCTTCTTTTCTAGCACGATAATACAGGTATAGGTTGATTTATCAGCAAATACTTGATGTGCGCCAAAAGAGATTATTGTTTTGAGATATGTATTATTGGCAATGAGGGTCCGAAGTTCCTTTGCTGCTCCGACCTTCATAAATTTACTCGGAACTATGTAGCCTAAATAACCATTAGGCTTCAAAAGATTCAAAGCTCGCTCTATGAAAAGGAAGTATTTATCATATTGCTTGTATGCAGTCTTATATCGATTCCCTTTTTCGTAAAGAGATTTTTCTTTAGGAGTAAATGCCTTAATATCCTCAGTTTTCATGTATGGAGGATTGCCAACAATTAAATCAAAGGTCCTGCTTTCAAAATCAAACGGATTAATTTCAAGTACATCTCCAGCTGAAACGTCGGCTGTACTTAAAAGGCTATTGCCATAGAAAATATTATTTGAAAGATCTGGTAATATCGGATGGAATGAAGATAAAGAGTTTACATCTTCATCTTCAAGTAATTTAAGTAACAATCCAAATTTACATGCTTCAACGGCATTAAAGTCTTTATCAACGCCATATATACAGTTAACCAATAGATTGCGTTTTATTTCGTATGGCAACTTATAAGTACCAATACTCGTCTGAATAAGTTTACTACAATCATTTTCAATATAATAATCCACTAATGAGTCATGCAGCATCTGGTATAACTCTAGTAAGAATGCACCTGATCCACATGCTATATCTGCACATTTTAAGTTATTGATCTCATTGTCTGTTTTACCATGGATGATTTCAACGGCAGTTTGGCGCAATATTTCTCGTACTACAAAGTTTGGTGTAGTAACAATATCGCGTTCCGCATTCTCTGGTTTCTTAACAATCTTAAGTTTCCCATCTACTACAGCTAGTTTCTCAGCAAGGAATATTTCATAAATGCGACCAAGAATGTCTGATGAAAGTACAGCAAATGAGTATGGGCTTTCTGGAAAATATAACTGACGAATTATAGTCCAGAACGAGGAACTGATATTTCCGATTACGTCTTCGGAAATAAGTTCTTCAAATAAGCCGGAATTATACTTATTATCTGCCTCCTTAAACTTTGCTATAAGTTCTTCATGACTACTATGATCTGCAATAGTAAGCAGACGTTGGTAGGTCTCAATATTTCTATCCTCACAAACACGAAGGAAGAGTATCTTGTTAATATAGCTCTGAACTATGTCTCCCAGATAATCAATCTCTATATCAGGAATATAAGAAAGAATTTGTTGACCAAGCATCAAACGCCATTGGTTTATCTGCTCCAGGAATAGTAAATCCACTGACTGATGTACTACATTCAATTCAATGTTATTCCATACTTCTTCAAAGTGTCCTGTATATACGGATTCTTTTCCTAATAATTGAAGGAGTTCCTCTACTACATTTTCATAGTCAGTATAATGATATGCTTTGATCCGAGCTTTGGTCAGAGTATCTCCATCCTCAACTTTGTATGATGTATCATAAATATACAAATATTCAAAATTTGATAACACAGAAATTCTAAGATTAGCCGTATATCCATAACGTCTAACCTGTTTGGCTGGATTATCATCAGTGCTTATGTCCACACAAGGCTTCTTTGCCTCTAAGAAAAACTTACGCTCCCCAAAAAGACGAAACGTATAATCTGGTTTTTTTGAATGAGTGGCAGCATTAGCTTTAAGAGATTCCTCTAAAAGCACTTCGCGCTCATTTGTACTCTTTCCTGACATATTACGAATATCCCAACCAAGAGCCTCAAACAGAGGGTCAAGAAATTCAGTCCTTACCTGAGTTTCGTTAAATCTAGAGGTCCTGTAGAAATCACGATTCGACTTGTATTTCTCTACAAGAATATGTATAGTATTTTTTATTTCTTGAATATTCATATTATTTTCCTTTAGGAAAGACCTCTCCGAATGTTCTGTTGTTGTTATCAATCCATGCAGTTGTTCCTTGCATTGCAGATGCTGTACAGAAACTAGCTGCGCCAGATGGAGAATGTTTCTTAGTTGTCACGTTTACATCTTGTAACAACGTGAGAAGTTCTCCGTCATTTTGACATGCTTTTTTGTTATTTCGAAAAACTTTGCGCATTACACCGACCTCATTAGGCATACTTTTCAGGTCTTTGGAAAGAATCTTACTACCAGCTTTTAAGTAGAACTCGTTTGTATCAGGATAATAGTGTAGCGTAGCGTGAACACCAATTTGATTCATATCCAAATGGAACTCATGATAATTTGTAGGCTCAATAATTTCTTTTGGCTTATCAAAGATCTCACAACCATAGAATCGGGTAAGGAACAAAATATCCTCAAAGAAAGCATTCATCTCGTTTTCCTTGTGAGGTGACAATGTTTCCTTCTCAACTTTTTTGGTATTATCAATCTCATAATTGTTAGCTTCGTTGGCGGCCCTTAACCCAAGATACTCCAAATATTTTACCTCACTTTTATAAATTTCGTTTGATTTAGAGATAAACACAAGAGCTGTATCCCAATATTCTTTCTTTTGCTTATGATCAATTACCCTATGAGTGAAATCATTTGTCTCACCAATATAGCCAATACGCTTTCCTGTATTAGGATGTGTGCCAAGGAGTATATAAAACGAGTGCTGTTTCACCCATTTATGCTTAGCACTAACTTCTACAACCTTATCTTTGGGTAACACGAAACAAGCGCATGATCGTTGAGTACCCATATCAATGATACGTGCACCATTTAATGTGTTATCAAGAAGTTCGGTATATACAGTAAGTGTCGCCATAATGTTACAAATTTACCTGTAACTTGCAGTGAAGTTACCCATAAATTATGTGCTTCTTCTTATAAAATACAGTTGCTATAGTTATTTTTCTATTATTGGTAGTTCCTCGAAACGAACAAGAGAGTCGAGAGGGGTATCAAGGATTTTAGATATCTGCATCAGCATTTCCAGTGTTGGTTGTGCTGCATTAGTACACCATTTACTTACGGTGGCAGGATCCTTGCCAACCCGTTCTGCTAGCCACTTGTTTGTTCTGCCTTTTTCTACCAGAACAACCTTGATGCGGTTGATTTTTCTGTCCATACTATAGCCACTTTAAATGTTTTAATCTACAAAGATAATATTTTCCCCTTGAAATCGTGCGGAATACGGATATTTATAAAATAACGCGTTAATTTTATTGCGTTTTTTTCAATCTTATAGAGATTGTTGCCGCTTACAAATCTGGTAAGTCTATATTCGATTTTGCCCCTTCCTTATCTCTAGATACATTATATGGAATAATATCTCTTGGCATCCAGAACATATAAGGACAAGATTCTCCTAAAATCTGATTTGATCAGGACTACTTGAAATGAGTTTTACATATTATCCATTTGCACAATTATTGTAGTATCTTAAATCTTTATTACATTATCATCTCCAAATAAACTTTTGGCTCCTTGAATTACAGTTAATGAAGCGGATGGATAATATACAGCAAGTCTATTCTTGGCACGCGTACAACATACATAGAATAATTTGCGAGTCCTCAATTTAATAGAATCTTTTTTATTTGAACTTGCATTAAATAATGATTCAAAGTCATATTTACGCCAATTTGTATTATTTAGGATCACCAAAACATCATTATACTCCAACCCCTTTGTTTTATGTTGTGTAGAAAAAGGTTGCTGCTGTTGAAGATAGCTATATAACCGTCTAAACTCGTTGTATTTTATCATAGATACACGCTTATAAACATATCGATTAGTAGCCATATATTCTTCTAACTTATCATCTATTTTGCAAATATTCATTTTATTAGCCATTGATATTACTTCACCAATTGTCATATCCTCAACTCCGGTCATTTTATCAATAGCGTCTTTTAACTCTTTTTTTTGTCTACTGCTTGTAATAAAACCAAAGCTTGTTCTTCTCATAAATTCACTATATTCTTGACTTTGATACAAGCGTATACAAGTCTCTATTTTTCTTAAATGAAGATTTAATGGAGACAGAGTGGTACCAGTAGTCGTTTTTTTCTCTTCAACCTCAGCTTTATCATCAATAAGATGGTCTTTATTAACATAACACTTGTTGAACTCTGCAAAATTTATAGATCGAGCAATGTTGTAAGCGTCGTTATGACATTCTATATACTTTTCCATTTCCGGGGTAGGTTTCCACTTTTTCCCAGAATGATTTGTATCTAACCAATCAAGAGCCTGACCAAAAGTAGCAGAAGAAAAGTCATAGTCTGCATCGTTTTCGGTTATCCATTTCTTTACTCTATCACGAAAGGCCAATATCTTGTCATTAGCGTGTATATCCATAAGAGATGCAAATCCTGCTTCGTCTGCTATTAAATTGTGGGTAAGACGCAATTCCTTGGTCTGTTGCGAATTACTAAAGTCCCACCCTTCATCGATAAGATTCTCTTTTAGTCGCTCTAAATTGTTTATTCCCTCATCTGAGTAATAAAACATCGTGCTTCCTTGTTTCACGTGCCCTTTTTCATCCATATTTGGAGCCTTGGGATCATTTGATGGTTGCTGTTCTAGCCCATCATTTCTTAACTTGTTTGCCAACTGAATAACTGATAGTGGGCATCTTCTATTTTGAGTCTTTTGTATTTCATAAACAATTCCAGTAGTGTTCGTCTCATTATAGAGATACTTGGATATATCGCCAATGCCATCATCATAAATTGCTTGCATTGAATCTCCAAAGAAACCGACTATACATTTTTTTTCAGATTTATTAATGTGTTCTAATAGAATAGATATTACCTCTGGATGAGTATCTTGATACTCATCGATAAAGATAAATGGATAACGAGATTTAACTACATCACACAAACGTTTATGATTCGCAAACATATAATTTGCAACCATCAACACTTCATCATGAGATATAATACCTTCTCTTATTTTTAAATATTCTTTATATTGAATTTCTGTGGGGTTCTCTCTATTATCAAAAAAATCATCAGCAACAAATTCTTCTGAATCTGGCAAATGCATTTTGCATTCAGGATCATTTAACAAGGCAATAACAGCTTGTTTCAATTCTGACTGATAATTTTTAATATTATCCCACAGAAAATCATGAATGGTTGATACATTAAGATCCCGATGGTTTACTCTTTGCTCAATCTCGTTGGCTGCTGCATTTGTATAGGTCATACAAGCAATACGAGAATGATATTTATTGAGGACTTCCTTAATAACTTGTACTAAAGTATAAGTTTTGCCACTTCCTGCACCGCCACTAAGTAGAAAATGGTGTCCGTCAGCTATGTGATTTAGAATTTGAACTACTTCCTGATCCATAACAACCCTTCTTTAATGTATTTAGGAATATTCCAACCACAGAAATCTTTACCTTCGTTTTTTTGGCTGTTGTAAATAATTTCGACAGCAAATGTTGCTTTGCTTTCTATTCCAGTTTCTGCTAATTCATAAGCATCGGATGTTTGAGCTGGATCCAAGAATTTACTCAGCTTATTTTTATCTAGCCCAACGATTGAATCCTTATTCTTGGAAAGGAATTTCTTGTTTATATGGAAGAAGCCGTCCTCAAAACTTCTTGCTTGGTAATCAGCCTCTTTAACCTGGTAATATACTTTAAAACTTCCATCAACATCTTGTTTCCATTGGCTATTATCGCTGTCCCACGAGAAAGTCTTATCAGAATCAGTCTTAACTACTAATTGTGCCACAACATCTGTATTAAAATACGTTCTCAGTGCATAATTCGTTGTATATAGAACTTTTTTTGCATCGTATCTACACTTGTTAATGTGGCTGGTTGTCTTTTCCCCACAATCTAAATCTGTAAATACAATTGCTTTTTTCAAGCCTATAAAGTTTATGAATTTTGCAAATATATGGGAATATGCGCCAACCTCAATAATCGAAATATTCTGTTGAGTAAGGGGAGTTTCTCCATCGGTACATAGTTCCTCTTGATCGATTTTCTTCATTAATACAGGCAAGAGTATTCTTTCGGTATCTCCCTCAATGAAAATTGCTTTATCTGCAAAAAACAATTCACTCTTACTTAACGTTAAATAATGCTTAAGAAAAGAATAATAGGCTTTCTTGTCATCATATTCTTTTTCTAAGTCTTTCATATTTTTTGAGATAACCGCATTTGCATTATGCAAACGACTCATATATTTAATGTCATTGAAATCACATTCTGATACAATATGAGATGAATGACTACTTATAATACTTTGTATGTTCCTTACAGCTGAATCTTTACCAATTAATGGGTGAGCAAGAAGTTGCTTTATATTTTTAATAAATATATACTGCATTTGTGGGTGTGTATGAGCTTCTGGCTCTTCAATTATTAGCAAATTAATATCGGCAAGTCTGCCGTTCTTCGTTTTTGCCATTTTATTGCGAATGATCTCAATCTGAAATATCATTGAGATTAAATTCATATAACCCAAACCATTTAAATTTTCCGGTAGATCTTTTCCATCATGTTGATATACTACGGTAGTATTTCCTTTTAAAAGTTCTCTTTTTTCAAGGGTTGATATTATATTTATTTTCGTTTCTTTAGGAGATATACCACCTAGTTCGCTCACTTTGTCAATCACACTTGAAAATAGTTCTTTATAACGTTCGGAAAATGTGGCATCTGCATCAACTAGAGTATTCTGAAATTCTTCGACCGGCCTACTATCATTATCTGCTGCAATATATTCGAATAATTTTGCGGCCTGACCAGATAATGTTTTATCCCGATCTATATTAGCGACATCTCTTCTGGCATCTATATAACCAAACGCAATCAAGTCTTCTTCTCTAAACTCGGGGCGTTTTTTAAGATCTATGTATTTTTTTTCATCTATATCACCTAGGCTGGTATCATAAGCAAATGATTTTTTAGACAGCTTAAAATACGTTTGAAGTTTTTCTGTAAGTATTTTATCTACAGCAAACACTTTTTCTGATTCTGTATTATATTCTTTTAAAGCGTATTGTTTCCTAAGTTCAAGATAAGAATCGTAATCAAGTAAGAAATCATATCCCAAAACTGCAGTATTGACATTTTCATCTAAATCCATTATGATTTTACCGAGGTTGGCTAAGTTGTCATTTTCGTCATAATGAATATATAGTCTTAATTTTATGCCGTCTTGCTTATATTCATTCTCAGTCCGTGTTTGTTCTGCGATAATATCATCAACTAAACTTTTGCGATAATCGAGATTTAAGTCATAATACTGAATCTTATTTTCGCCATTATTCAGCATTTTATCCAATAACTGTAACAGTGATGTTTTTCCAGTATTATTTTTACCTATTATCAAAGATAATTCCTTTTCAAGGTCAATAGAAAAATCCTTAAGCAACCTAAAATTGTGTACTTTGATTTTTTTTATATACATAGTTATAAGCTTTTAAATATACTATTCCAGTGTGTTATAAAGACATATCTTAACAAGTAGATATGCATATACAAAAATAATGGTTTTATCTAAGGTTTTGACTATATCTTGATGCCCAAATGAATGATTCTCTAATATTTGTATTAGTCATATGTATATGAGCATATAGGATGTACGTATATTATTTTCATTCCGAGGGCACAGTGAGTTTGTTCCTCCTCCCTTTCCTTCTATTGCCTCAGACCGTCTCAGACGGCGTTGTTTGTTTGCGCAAATTTCATTGATTATCACATAATATATTGATAATCAATATAGATAAATTTCTTCAACGAGGAGGAATATTGATTATATAAAGCTAATACTTGCTCGTTAATTGGCAGAGAAACGAACAAATGTGCCCGACACAGTGTGTCGGGCACATTTTATTTAGGCAGTTTCACGACTACGAAGCTAACGAACAAGTACATAATTAAGACGGCGCAAAAAGCCTTCCAAAAGCCGAAAGGGCTATCGGGCTGTACAAAGCACCCGCTACAAGCGTCACCGGAAGACATATCCCATCACACGTCATCGGCAGGATTTAAGTCATAAGATATCGGTGCATTTTTGTAAAAGCGCATGATTTCGGCACATCGAACACACAGGCAGCTAATTGACGTGTTTTCGGCGAATACGTATGATACGGAATAGAGGTTGGCAGGACGCACTTGCCATTGCGGAAGGCGTAAACGGGGAGACGGAGGATAACGCATTCAGCGGATTGATATAGTTGAGATACTCCTCAAAACGCTTGGAAAAGGAGAAATTCTCCCGTATGGCATCGGAAATATCGTAGTCATCGAGTTGCCCAAATTCGATGTCCGACACCCGGACGTTGGTATGCCGCTCTGCCGGATGGGCCAACGTCAGATTTCTGCCGTAATTCTCCCGAACATTGTGTCTGGTCAGGAATGTGGAATATTCGGCTCCTTTATCCGATACGAGCAGACATGGAAAGCCCGCAGCACCGGCTTCGAGAAGAACTTGCCCGACTCCTGCAACAAATAAGGTATCTATCCGCATTCTTCTTCAGAAATTCCCTTGTGTTGATGGCTCCGGGGGCAAACACGTCGGGGCGCAGGGCATATCGGCGTTTCAGTCTCTTGGTCGTGGAGCTGTTCTCAGGCATCCCCGCAATCTCGAAAGGAATATTGCGGGTGGCACAGAACTCGATTGCTGCACACAGTCGCATGAACTTGTCTTTCTGCAGTCGGCTTATGATAAGAGCCTTACGCTGACCGCAATAGTTCCACACCGGCACTCCGGCATCTATTCCGTTGGGCAAAGTCAGATGGTGTCCGAGATTTGCGTAATCAATGGTGAACAGACGGTCAGAAATGACTATTTTGTAATTCAAACTCTGGAGCCTTGATGTATCCATCCCGATAATTTCACCGTGTACGACGCAGCCATGGGTATAGACAGTAAGGGACACGAGCTATGGAATGACTTAAACTTTCGTTTTCTGAAATTCTTTTTAGCAACAGGTGCCGGTGCCGCCAATTATTCGCCGGCGGCCTCCGGCAACATACGCAACCGTTGCTGCGCGATTTTCTTCCGGGAAAAAGGAAGGGCGGCCCGAAAAGCCGCCCTTTATCCCTTTCGTTCCGACGGAAACGGATACCGCTACCTTTTGGCAAGGTCGTGGTCTACACAGTAGAGACCGTGCACGCCGAATACATTGAACTTGTCGAGAATGGCCTGTGCATTCTCCTCCTCCTCGACCTGTTCGTTCACGAACCACCGGAGGAACTCCTGCGTAGCCTTGTCGTTTTCGGCTATCGCCACGTCCATCAGATTATCGATAAGTTCCGAAACATGGCATTCGTGTTTGTACACATGCTCGAACACGGCCTTGGGTTCCGCCCAGGTACCGGGAACGGCGTCTATCGGGCTTATCTTCATCTCTCCGCCGCGCGTAACGCCGAACTCGATGAGTTTGTTGGCATGCTCCAGCTCCTCTTCGGCCTGTTTCTTCATCCAATGAGCGCAACCGGCCAACCCCATGCTCTGGAAATAGATTGCCATCGACGAGTAAAGGTTCGCAGACCACATCTCCGCCTTTATCTGTTCATTGAACGCATCGGTAAGTCTTTTCGTAAATTTCATAACGCTCTGTTTTATGATTGATAACTTTTTCCGGGACAAATATAATGAACATTACCAGAACATGTCCGCCGGTTGAAATAATCATTTTTTATACGCCTATCACATCCTTTTATATTCCGGCCGTTCCGAACAATACTCCGTCATTTACCAAACGCACTGCTACCGACAGTCCCCCGAACGAAGCCTTTTCGGAGGCGACCTGCGGCCGGGTCATCCAGCGGCAAAAAACGAACGAACAAAACATCTTTCCCGGAAAAGCGTTACCTTTGCACAAACATCAGATGATATGATGATGGAGAATCCGGCCATACGGAAAAAATCGCTGGCTGAAGAGTTGGCGGCACGACTCCAGGAACAGATTGCCGCAGGCATTTTCGGCATCGGAGAGAAACTTCCCCCCGAACCGGAACTGATGCGCATCTTCGGAGTCGGCCGTTCCACGGTACGCGAAGCCGTCCGGATACTCTCCGACATGGGGCTCCTCCGGGTACGTCAGGGAGCCGGGACATTCGTCGTAAGCCGGAACGCACCGGACCTCATGACGCAGCGCCTGAAACGGGCCGACATCCGGGAGCTGGACGAAGTACGGCGAATCCTCGAAGCGGCCATCGTCGAAAAGGCCGCTGAAAGGTATACAGAGCAGGATGCCTTCAGAATGAAGGCCTACCTGTCCGAACGGAAAGAGGCGGCCGAAACGGGCCGGCTGGAACAGTGCATAGACGCCGACGTGAACTTCCACGCGACTATAGCCGAAGCGACGCACAACGAAATTCTGAGCGAACTCTACCGGGCGACCGCAATCCATCTGCGGGACGGCTTCAAACGTATCTATGCGGATACGGGCTACCTGCTCGCATCGCAGCCCTCCCACGACCGGCTGGCCGCCTTCATCCTGGCACACGACACCCGAAACGCTCTGAAAACGATACGTATCATTCTGGAGGAACCGTAATGCCATGAATCCCGCAACCAGACATCTTTCCGCTCCGGCATGTGCACCGACAGGGAGCGCTACCGTGTACCCGATACTCTTCATGGTCAGCACCGCACACCTGCTCAACGACATGATGCAATCGGTAATACCGGCTGTCTACCCTCTCCTCAAAGATAATTTCGGCTTCACTTTCACCCAGATAGGCATCATCACGCTGGTGTTTCAGATGACCTCCTCGCTCCTGCAGCCCCTCATGGGACGTTACGCCGACCTGCACCCGAGACCCTACTCGCTGGCTGTGGGGATGTGCTTCACCCTCACCGGACTGCTCACGCTCGCAACGGCACACGGCTTTCTCTCCATCCTGCTCGCCGTCGCGCTTATCGGTTGGGGTTCGTCGGTCTTCCATCCCGAATCGTCGCGCGTCGCCCAACTCGCCTCGGGCGGGCGGAAAGGGTTGGCCCAATCCATCTTTCAGGTCGGCGGCAATGCGGGGAGCGCCATGGGACCGCTGTTGGCCGCACTCATCGTCATTCCCTTCGGGCAAACCTCCATCGGCTGGTTCGCCCTCGCCGCTTTGCTCGCCATTCTGCTGCTGAAACGCATCGGCGACTGGTACAAGGGAGAACTCGCGGCCGCACCGTACCGTACGGCGGCTACGGCATCCCGGCCATACGAACTGCCCAAACGGAAAGTACGCACCGCCATGGTCATCCTGACGGTACTCGTATTCTCCAAATACTTCTATATTGCCTGCATGACGAACTACTTCACCTTCTTTCTCATGGACAAGTTCGCCGTTTCGGTACAGAATGCACAATACTGCCTGTTCGGGTTCCTCGCCGCATCGGCGGCAGGCACGGTCATCGGCGGCCCGCTGGGCGACCGTTTCGGAAGAAAGTATGTGATATGGGGCTCCATTCTGGGAGCAGCCCCCTTCGCCCTGCTATTGCCCTATGCCAATCTGTCCGGGACAATCGCGCTTGCGGTCATCATCGGGTTCGTCATCTCATCGGCTTTCTCGGCCATCCTCGTCTATGCGACCGACCTAATGCCCGGCAAGGTAGGACTGGTGTCCGGTATCTTCTTCGGACTCATGTTCGGACTGGGCGGCATCGGTTCCGCCTTCTTCGGGTGGCTAGCCGACCGGACGAATATCGAATTCATCTTCCGCGTCAGTACCCTGCTGCCGTTGCTCGGCGTCATCACCGGCTTCCTGCCGAACATCGAAAAGAGACGCAAACCATGAACAAAACACAAACAAATAAGACTGCCATGACGAAAACCGATTTCACACCGACAACACCACCCTTGGCCCGGCCCGTGCACTATACCTGCCGCTATCAATCACCGCTGGGAGGCATCACGATTGCCGCCGACAGCGAAGGGCTGACCGGTCTTTGGTTCGACGGACAGAAATATTTTGCCGCTACGCTCTCCCCTGCCTGCGAATCCCGGCCTCTGCCGCTTTTTGAAGAGACGAGGAGGTGGCTTGACCTTTATTTCAGCGGGAAGAATCCCGGATACCTGCCGCCGCTCCACCTCACAGGGACGCCTTTCCGCATGGCCGTATGGGAAATCCTGTGCAGTATCCCGTACGGACAGACCGTTACATACGGCGAAATCGCCCGGAAGGTCGCACGGCAAAACGGAAAGACCGCCCTGTCGGCGCAAGCTGTAGGCAACGCGGTGGGGCACAATCCGGTCAGCATCATCGTACCCTGCCACCGGGTCATAGGCAGCAACGGCAGCCTGACGGGTTATGCAGGCGGTATTGCACGGAAAACGGCGCTTCTTACACTCGAACAGGCGGATTTGACCGGAACCTTCGTTCCCCGCAAAGGTACTGCCCTGTAAACCGGACAGCTCCGCTTCCGGCTGCCCGGCCGTCGAGAAAATACTCGCAGCGACCGCAGTGAGAAAGGGCTATGCGGGCTGGTCGCCGGAAGCCGTAGTCAGATATATCGAATCTCTGTATTCCGAAGGCGACATGCCGGTCTGGCGGCGAAAATAACGGCTGAGTGCCGACTGGTTCCGGAAGCCGAGCTCCTTGACCAGCTCTTTGATATCGACATTGGCGTTACGAAGCAGGGCCTTCATCTCGATGATGACGAAATCGGCGATGCACTGCCGCGCCGAACGTCCCGTCACCTGCGTCGCTATCAAGGTCAGGTACTTGGGCGTTATGCACAGCTTGTCGGCATAGAACGAAACTTCGCGGGCCGTCTTGTAATACTCGGCGATAAGCATAGAGAAATTGAAAATAATCTGCTCCTTATGGGTGAAATTATACAGTTTGTGCACCTGTGGATTCTCCCGGTAATCGACATACAAATCCCAGAAGAAGGAGCGCAGCAGATGGATGGAGGTTTCCCGTCTGTATGCGGGCTTCTTATGCTCCATCCTGAAGTTCAGCGAATCGCACCATAAATTATAACGCCGCACTTCGTTTTCCGTAAAATGGAAACAGAAATGTTTCCGCATATAGAAGTAGAAATCGGGCGTCATCCGGCATACACCGCTCATGATATCCATGAAAAGCACCCGGTCCACCTTGAAAAACCGCATGGAAAAATCGGCGCTCCTGTCGTGCAGCGACGCGAACTGCAGGGGCAGTATCACGACCATGTCGTCGCAGTACACCCGACTCGAATAGTCGAACAGTTCGATGACGGCACTTCCGCCGGTGCAGAGTCCGACCATCCCCTCGGCCAGATAGGTCGGTTCAGTACCTATGGGCAACCGCGAAAGGTCCTCTAAAATAATATGGGAAGTATGAGTGGCAACACGTTTATCAATACCGGAATTCATAGGTTAAGTTAGGTCAGGTCAGGGAAAGGTTTTACGGTATAATGATGTAAAGGTAAATATTTGATATGCCCCTTTTGGAATCTTCTCCCAAAATGGACGCTATATTAGAAATAAAGACAACAAATACGTTCTTTCTCCCCGAAGGATGTTAAGCAGATAAACGATATTGAATAGCATCACCGTGTACGCCATGCATTCCGGAATCCCCACGGTCACCATCTTCCGGCCGGAAAGGTACCGCTGCATGTCCCCCGCTCATACCGCCGGGCCTCCCGATTCCGCTACGGAACCCGATTACCGTAATTACGGATACTATTCCGGTCGTTTCCGGCGGAAACCGGCCCGTATTTTGACGGATTTAAAGTCATTATAACCGAAAATGACGACCCAAATGAAAGCGGCTCTGATTTTCAAGGCAGGAGAGCTCTATGAACTCGGCTGCAATTCGTCCCAAGCGGTTTGCGGAGCACTGGCTGGACACTACGGCCTCGACCAGGAAACCGCATTCAGAATGGCTTCCTCTTTCGGCGACGGCACCAGTCGTCTGAGAGGAACCTGCGGGGCAGCCGACGCCCTTGTGATAATGGCGGGATTCGAGAAAGATACCAGCATACCGGGCGATACCGGAACACGCGAAGAGAACTATCGTATGGTCAGGGAACTCGTGGCGGAATTCAAACGGCGCCATGGTTCGGTATTCTGTGCCACACTGTGCGGACCGGCCGGCAAAGACCGGAAGCGCTGCCGGAAGCTCGTCGAAAGCGCAGTCGAAATCTACGCCGACTACCTCGGTTGGCAGTGACCGCCCTACGGCGAGCAGCCCCGGAACGGGCCACAACGACCGCAATAATTCAAATTGTCACAACAAAAATTCCCCCTTGGATCGCCCCTGTTATTCTATCGTTGAATCGGAGGCCAAATACCGGTATGTTCAGCCTCGAAGAAGGCAAAATCATCCGGAACTTCCCAGATAAAGTCCCGGAATGACACAATACCCTGTATCAATCCAAGAAACGCCGTACCTTTATTCTGAATTTTTGAAGAACGTATTTAGCCCCAACTTAGGTAGATGCATGGTAAATGTATTCAATATACTGAACCGGTATTCGCTTTCATATTTCCATCAACCGTCCGGTCCTTCGGCCCATTGGCGTACCCCTGCCCGGACGCACGATACCGGGTACACTTGTGCCGAAAACCGGCAAAACCCACACCGGTCCGTACACCGCACGGATACAGGCTGCCTCGCCGGCAAGAAGATTCACTGCCTCCGCTTCACAGGTTCCCCTTTCCGGTAATATCCGCCTGTACCAATTCTCTTACCGACTACTAACGGAATTATTCGCCATGAACAAGATACTTATTATAGAAGACGACGCCGCATACGGCCTGACCATATCGAACTGGGCAAAGAAAAACGGTTACGAACCCACGCACTGCATGACGATGGAGTTGGCCAAGAAAGAGATACTGCGGCAGAATTTCCGCATCGCCCTGACCGACCTGCGGCTCCCCGACGGCGACGGTATCATGCTGTTGGCCTGGATAAAGGACAAACGTCCCGACGTACAGGTCATCGTGATGACCAGCTATGCCGAGATACAGAGTGCCGTGTCGGCCATCAAGCTGGGTGCCTTCGACTATCTGGAAAAGCCCGTGAATCCGAGGATACTCAAGGAAAAAATCGAACAGGCCATGCAAAATGCACCGCTACCCTCGCCGCGGGTCTCCGTATCGCAGAAAAAACAGCGGGACGGAGACGAAGACAGGGACGGAAACCGGGTCGGCAACATCGTCTACGGAGAGAGCCCGGCCTCGAAACAACTGTACGATTACATCCGGATTGTAGCCCCCACGAACATGTCGGTCCTCATCGTCGGCGAGAGCGGGACGGGCAAGGAGCATGCCGCCCACATGATACACGAATACAGTCCGCGCAGTGCGGCCCCCTTCATCGCGGTAGACTGCGGCAGCCTTTCGCGGGAGCTTGCCCCCAGCGAACTGTTCGGCCACCTGAAAGGAGCATTCACATCGGCTGTCGCCAACAAGAAAGGGGTATTCGAAGTAGCGAACGGAGGCACCGTGTTTCTCGATGAAGTAGGCAACCTTCCCTACGACGTACAGATACAGTTGCTGCGCGCCCTGCAGGAGCGTAAGATACGCCCGGTCGGCGCAGCCAACGACATCACTATCGACGTACGCATCATCGTTGCCACCAACGAAAATCTCGAAGCGGCCATTGCGGCCGGACGGTTTCGGGAAGACCTGTACCACCGACTCGATGAATTCATGCTGCGAATGCCTCCCCTGCGGGAACGGCACGGCGACCTGCCGCGATACGTGGAACATTTCCTGGAAAACGCCAACCAGGAACTGAATAAGAATATCAAAGGATTCAGCCGGGATGCGATGGCCGCCATGGAACATTATGCCTGGAAAGGAAACCTGCGGGAACTGCGGAATGTCGTCCGCCGTGCCGTACTCTTCGCCAGCGGAGACGAAGTGACGTTACAGAACCTCCCCTCCTCCATGCTGGAATCGATAGCCCGGAGCGACACTCCGGTCCATGTCTGAAAGACCGTCCCCTTCCCAACGGACGGTCTTCGGGCGGTTTTTCGGAACGCCCGACCGTCCTCAGGAAGCCGGATATTCCCGTTCGATAAGGTTCAGCACCTCCTTTGCGAGTTCGAGCAGGCGGTGCATCTCTTCCCTCCAACCGGGATAGTCTTCCGCCGGACGACCGCGCATGGAGTCCATCTTTTTCAGTAAATCCCCGGCCTCTATGGCCCCTATCTGAAGAAACATGGGGAGCATCTTGTGGCATAACGCCTGCGCCCGCCCGAAATCCTGCTCCTCCGTCGCCCTCTCAAGCGCTGCCATATTCTCCCGAGTGGCTGTCCGGAAACTCTCCAATACCTCTTGGACAGCCGCCCGGTCACCGCCGAGCATCTCTTCGAGGGCAGCGAATCCCACTCCCTCCTTTGCAGAAGAGGACTCCGCCTTCCCGGAGCCGACCGCTCCGAACAGCCGGGAAAGGGCCGACATGGAGACCGGCTTGCAGAGATAATGGCTGAACCCCAGTCTGCGAGCCCGGTCGAGTCCGAAATCCCCCCTTCCCGTCATGACGATTACCGGTACCGAAAAGCCGGCATCCCGTGTCCGGGCAAGCACGCTTCCCCCGGAAAAGGTTCCCATCTCCATATCGGTCAGGATAGCATCATACAGGGTATCCGCAAACAAGGCCCGTTCAAACTCCGTCCACGTATTGCACGGCGTAACGTCATGCCCCAACCGGCGCAGCATATCTTCCAGCAGGAGAAGGATAGACGGGTCGTCGTCCACCAGAATGATGTGCTGCGGAGCCTGTCCCGAGACAGCCGCCGCATCCGTCTCCTCCGCCTTTCCGGCCGGTATCTTGACCTCTACGGCCGTTCCCTTGCCGACTTCCGACCAGATATCCACCGTTCCGTTCAGCAGTTCGACGAGTCCTTTGACCACAAACATACCGAGACCCGTACCTTCCGCATAATGACTATTTTCCACACTCCGGGTAAAAGGTTCGTAAAGTTTCGCAAGAAACTCGGCAGGAATCCCCGCCCCCGTATCGGCAACGCAGAACTCCAGCATCCCCGCACGGTAAGCTGCCGTAAACCGAATGCCGCCCTGAGGCGTGTACTTTACCGCATTGGAAAGCAAATTCATAACAATCTGTCTGATTTTCAAAGGGTCGGAAACGAGCTGCACTTCATTGCCTATCCGTACGTCGTACTCCAGATGCAAATTTTTGCGCAAAGTCAGCGGCTTGAGCATATCGGACGTTTCGAGGAACAGCTCACGGACATTGAACGGTTCCATAACAGCCTGCAGGGTTCCCTGCTCCAGTCCGGAATACTCCAACAGATTTTCGAGCAGAGCGAGAATATGCCTGCCCGAATTGCGCATCGCGGCTATCTCCTGCGCCGACAACTTGCCGTCGGCATCGCTGATGTCCAGATACCCGAGAATGGAGTTCATCGGAGTCTTTATGTCGTGAGACACGGAGAGCAGCAGCCGATGCCTGCTCTCTATGGTTTTCTGCGCAAGCAGATTCGCCTCCTCCAGCTTCTCCCGTATTCTCACGCTTCTATTGACATTCAATACGATAAGCACAATAAAGGCCATGATTGCGACCAGTGCCAGGGTGCCGCCCACGATGGAGAAGGTACTGTTGCGCCGTACCAGATTCTCGTACTGCTCGATTTCGTTCATACGGGAATGCATCACATCGTTCTGCAGGTCGAGAAGAATGGCCGCTATCCGGGACGAAATGGTCTGGTCGGCCGACAACAGCGAGATGACATTCCGTTCGATGGTAGCCATCTGCCGTTCGTAATTCCGGCGCACCTGTTCGGCCGCTCCGCTAATATCGACCATGACCGACGCCGGAATCTCGGTCGTATCCACCGCGACGGACGAATTTACCACCACGGTCTCCGCACTTTTCGCCCGGGCGGAGAATACATCGGCCAGCCGCCGGAAAAAGCGTCTTTTCGGCGCGGGTAATGTCAGCGTATCGGTCGTCACGGTAGTCACCCGTATCTGCCTGAGGGTATCGGCCGGCTCATAGATGCGAATCACCTCGTCAAGCGGGGCCATCGTATCGCTCCGGCCGAAAAGGGCCGTCAGCTCCGCTACGATACTCCTTTTCTCCTCCAACAGTTCGTTGAATTCGGCAATCTGCGCTCCGTATTCGGGATTATCGAACAGCAGCGAATCGGCCCGACACCGAACCTCCCCCATATACTTCTCGAAATCGTCGAGGTATCTCCTGTCCCGGGTAATGACATACATGTTGGCCGCCGTTCTCGTATCGCTTACCGACTGTATGAGACCGTTGATATTCCTTACTTCCACGGAATAACCTTTGACCGCCTCTTTCTGCTGGTCGATGTTCACCCGGAACGTATAAAAATAAATCATGGCCCCCAGACAAACCATCGTCACAATAGCCAGAATCAACACCACATGGAAACGTATCCTGCTCTCTGAATTATACGGCACGGCTTCTGTCCTTCATTTGTTTTTACTCTGTCTGTCGATATTTTGTAAAAATATGAAGCTTAGCCGCATATCCGGACAGAAAGATTCCCATCGGGACGTTATCGGAGAAGTTACGGGCAGCCGGCAGCCTTGTGCCCGACCGAATCTCCGAACCGAAAAGCGCTCCGGCAGCCCGTTCCCGATTCTTCTTCCCGTGTATGACGGTTCGCAAATATTGATTACTTTTGCAAGACGACTTTTTTATCAATTTACGAAAAGGCTAAGAATTATGACGAAGAAATGGATTTGTACCGTATGCGGATACGTACACGAAGGCGATGAAGCACCCGAATTCTGCCCCCAGTGCAAGCAACCCAAAGAGAAGTTCAAAGAACTCGTCGAATCGGAAGGAGCGCTTTCCTTTGCGGACGAACATGTGCTCGGTGTAGCCAAAGGCGTCGCTCCGGAGATACTCGAAGGGCTGAACGCACATTTCATGGGTGAATGTACGGAAGTGGGCATGTACCTTGCCATGAGCCGTCAGGCCGACCGGGAAGGCTATCCGGAAGTAGCCGAAGCCTTCAAGCGTTATGCATGGGAAGAAGCCGAACACGCCGCCAAATTCGCCGAACTGCTCGGCGACGTGGTTTGGGATACGAAAACCAACCTGAAAAAACGCATGGAGGCGGAAGCCGGTGCATGCGAAGACAAAAAACGCATCGCCACACTCGCCAAACAGCAGAATCTGGATGCCATCCACGACACTGTCCATGAAATGGCCCGGGACGAGGCTCGTCACGGAAAAGGGTTCGAAGGACTCTACAACAGATATTTCCGGAAATAATCCGGAATGCACGCCCCGCCTTCCACGGCACCGTGGATACGACAGAGGCGACAGAGAATGCTCCCCCGACAGGATTGATTCCCGAGGGGGAGTCTTTCTTTTCCATCACCGGCCGCGGCAATAACCGATTGCGAAGAGCGACGGCATGCATCCGCTTTTGCCGGCAGGCAGAAACATCCGGGGCGCGCCCGCTGCCCCGTCATCCTGACATGTGGCTTCGAACGGCATCTTCCGCAATGCACACCGATTACCGGCAGGCGCTTTCGGTGTTTTCATCGAATAATATTGTTACCTTTGTTTCTGTTCCGACAAGGCGGCCCGGAAACTCCGCCCCGCAACAGGCAACGCCACACCCACCTCCGCCGCACGAATTACGGATAAGATGATAACCGATTTCAGACTGAAAGTATTCAAGACGGTCGCCGACAGGCTGAGTTTCACCAAAGCCGCCGCCGAACTGCTCATTTCGCAGCCGGCCGTCACCAGACACATCAGCGAACTCGAAAAACAGTTAGGTGTCCCCTTGTTCGACAGATGCAGGGGAAACGTCTCCCTTACCGCACACGGCAAGCTGATGCTCGACTACGCAAACCGTATCCTCGCCATCTACGCCGACCTGAACGACACGTTCGCGGACGATGCCGGCAGACCCGCCGGCAACATCCGGATAGGCGCAAGTACCACCATCGCCCAATACCTCCTGCCGGGCATCCTCGCTTCATTCCGGCGACGTTATCCGGAAATCGACGTGGAACTGGCCAACGGCAATACCGAACAAATAGAGGAGCTCGTCGCCGGGGGACGTATCGACATCGGTATGATAGAGGGAAAAGCCGCGGGCCATGCCCTGCACTACGAACCCTTCATGCACGACGAACTGGTACTGGTAACCTCTGCATCGAATTCGGCTTTCCGCGACGACGAAGTGGACATGGCAACACTCGGTCGCCTCCCCCTCGTCATCCGGGAGAACGGTTCCGGGACGCTGGACATCCTCACGGAAGCCCTCGCCCGCTGCGGTCTGGAACTGCAATCCATGAACATTGAGATGCAACTCGGCAGCAGCGAAAGCATCAAACGCTACCTGTACGATTCGGGAGCCTTCGCCTTTATCTCCATTCAGGCCATTCTGGACGAACTCGCACACAACAAACTGCGTATTGTCGACACGGACGGTCTCGAAATCAACCGCAGTTTCAGCTTCGTTACCGCTCACGGCAACTATGGCAGGCTTCCGAAACTGTTCAAACAGTTCTGCACAAATCATCATAACACGAAGTTATAGACGAATACATTTATATATTGGACATTTATCGGACAGGGCGTTACTTTTGCACTGTAAACGACAAATGCCGATATTTCATGGAAAAGAGCAAAACCACCAAACGCGAAGTCTTCACCAAAACGGGATTCATTCTCGCCCTCGTACTCTGTGCCACCCCTTACGTATCCGCCCCCATCGCCCTTGTCGGCGGCTTTCTCTTCACCCTGTTCTTCGGCCATCCCTATGCGAAGCTCAACCACAAGGCCACGAACATCCTGCTCAAGGCATCGGTCGTAGGGCTTGGCTTCGGAATGAACGTGCAGAGCGCCCTGCAAGTGGGCCGCGAAGGGTTGGGCCTCACCGTCGCCTCGATTACGACCGTCCTCATACTCGGCTACCTCGTGGGCGGATGGCTCAAAATGCCGCGCAAATCCTCCCATCTGGTAGCCTCCGGCACGGCGATATGCGGTGGCAGCGCGATAGCCGCCGTGGCTCCCGCAGTCAATGCATCGGAGAAGGAGATATCCGTATCGCTCGGTGTTGTCTTCCTGCTGAATGCCGTCGCCCTCGTGGTCTTCCCTTTCATCGGACACCTGCTCGGCCTCTCGCAGCACCAGTTCGGATTGTGGAGCGCCATTGCCATCCACGACACGAGTTCGGTTGTCGGAGCCGCCTCCGCCTACGGCAACGAAGCCCTCGAAGTGGCCACGACCGTCAAGCTGGCACGCGCCTTGTGGATAATTCCCGTATCACTCCTCTCCGCCTTCCTATTCAAGAACAAGGGAAAGAAAATCTCGATACCGTGGTTCATCCTCTTCTTCATCCTCGCCATGCTGGCCAACAGCTACCTGCCCGGTATCAGTACCGTCGCACCGGCGATAACGGCCATATCGAAATCGGCTCTCGTCGTAACGCTCTTCCTGATAGGTGCCGGACTGTCGGTCGAAAAAATCAAGTCGGTTGGCTGGAAACCGCTCATACTCGGCATCATCCTATGGATAACGGTCTCCATCCTTTCGCTGCTCGTAATCATGCATTATTAGGGTCATGGATATAAAAACATTCTTCAGTGCCTTCTTCGCCTTTCTCGCGCTGATTAACCCGATACAGAAGGTTTTCGTGGTCTTTTCGCTGCAGGAGAACTACTCCCGGGCCGAGTTGCACCGCATCGTGGACAAGGCCACGGTGACGGCCATCGGCGTACTGCTGCTGTTTCTCTTTCTGGGCGAAGCCATCCTCGGCTACGTATTCAACCTGAAGATATACGCTTTCCAGATAACCTGCGGCATCGTCCTGTTCTACAACGGTTTTGTCGGATTACAAAAGGGTGCTTTCCTCACGATAGACAAGAATACGCGCATGGAGGAACTGATTGCCGTCCCGATAGCCATCCCCATGATAGCCGGCCCGGCGACCATTACCGCGGCTGTGACGATGCCTGCCGTTTACGGCCGGTGGATGACGATAGCGGCCGTGATACTCGCCCTGCTGCTGAACCTGCTCATCATGCGCAATGCCGACCGGATAGGGAAATTTCTCGTCCGGCAAAACATGCTCATGCCGCTCATCCGCATCACGGCGCTCATCGTGGCCGCCATCGGACTGCAGATGATACTCAACGGCATCGAAACCTTCGTCTTCGCCATCAAAGGATAAGGAGTCCTTCGCTCCGGAAACCGGTCCGGTCGGTCGAACCTATCGAAATATTTGGTAATTTAGCGCCGGAGAGCGTTATGCGAACGACCACAGCCGTTCCCGAACGTACCACCAGAGCAAAGAGACATAAAACCACATCCCGATGAAAAAACTTCTTATCCTGATGCTGGCGGCCGCATCGGTATGCTGCAAGCCCAAAGAAATCGACCTGACAGGAACATGGACCCAACCCGTACCGGGCCAAGCGGGCGGATGGTCGCAGGGTATGCAGCTCAATGCGGACGGTACGGCAAGTTCGGTAAATATGTACACCTTGGTCCTCGAAAGCTGGAAACGCGAGGGAGACAAACTCATCCTGACCGGGAAAAGCGTCGGCAACGGCATCAACATCGCTTTCACCGATACCCTGACCATCGACCGGAAAAGCACGGACGACTCGCTTTTCCTCCGACAGGAAACGAATGTCCAGGCTTTCGGCAGACTGCGCCGATAAATCCGCAGACCGACACGGACGAACATGAACGCTGTCCGGCTGAGCCGGACAGATGTATTTTGCATACACCGTTTACGACCGTTTGCCACTCATCCGGACAACATTCAATCAATCCGTCGGCCATGACGGAATCCGACATCTTTCCAATACGGACAACTTCCTCCCACGCTGATAAGGACAGCTTAAAACAGGCTTTATAACCCTCGTCCCGTCCCGAGACCAGACAGGCGGCCCGCGGGCCGCCTGTACTTTCATGTCCAAATCTCCGTTCCACGCCCATCCGGGCGAAGCACCGGCCGACAGGTCAGCGGCTGCCGCCCCAGAGCCAGCCGATACGGAAACCGCCGCTCACCAGCAATCCCCGGTAAGCAAACGTGAAAGGATTGGTTCCGTCGAAGGCGAAACGGTGCCGGCTGTCGTAAAAACTGTAGGCATAGCCCACACCGACATACGCATCGAAGAACAGGTTGCGGGTCAGGGCGAAATGTTTACCGATATTGAAATTGAATCCCGGCTTATAGTAATCGGCCCGTATGACGCCCGCCTCGCGTTTCAGGTAAGACGACCCCTCCTCCTCGAAAGAGACATACGTATATCCGTCATACCATACGCCGTAATAGTTGAATACGACGCCTGCACTGAAGTACCAGCCGTTGGGCCGGAAGAACGTTTTGAAGGCTACTCCGAAACCGCCTCCCTCCATTCGCTGGAAACGGTTCTTGGCAGCCTCGATGCTCTCCCAGCCGTAATGTGTCTCCTCCGGCATCGGGTCGTACCACCCCTTATACCGCCCTATCAATTCGAACTGAAGCCACTGGCCCGGCTGCCGGAGTTCGAATTCGAAATCGGCCTTCAATCCGGAATTTATCAGGTAAAAGGGCCTGAGGGCCACCGTATAACGCCGGCCGTCTTGTTCGACAGGCATCCAGTCGATAAGCCCCGAACCGCGGCTACGGTCGAGATAGTAGGCCTTGCCTGCAACGCTGCCCGTCTGGGCAGAAAGTGCGGCAGGCAGCGACGCAGCCAACAGGAGCGTCAGCAAAATAAGGTTAGCAGTTTTCTTCATGGTCAAAGCGTTCTCAAATCTATTTTACTTACAAACGACAGATTCTCCTCCGTATAATCGAACTGATAAAGTCCGTCCGCCCCTATCAGTATCAACAGTCCGCCGCGGGGTATGACATCGTAGGCATCTATGCTGCCCACTTCCGGTAAATTGGTCAGGTCGTCCACCCACACCGGATAACCCGGTTCCGCAAGGTCGTATACCTTCAGTCCTCCCTTGCAGCAGACGAACAGCCTGCCGGCAGCGGCATCCACCCCGAGCCCCTTGGGAGAACGTATCTTTTCGTCGGCCGATACGAGGAAAGGGTGTTTCGGGTCGGCAATGTCATAGACCTGCAGCGCATCGGTTCCCCTCCAGCAGGAGGCATTGTCGGAATTCAGGGTAACGTAAGCATAACCGCCATCGGCCACAACGGGGTCGCAACTGGTAAAGTGTCGGGTAACCGAAAGTTCACTCGGATAGTGGGGACGCGAAATATCGTAGATATGCATGGCACTCCGCGACCCGATAAAAAGCATGTCATCATAATAAAAGATGGTCTCGATATCGAAACCGAGCTCCACATCCTTGAAGGGCATCGCACCCGGATGCGCCGGATTGGAGATATCGACGACCTTCAGCGTCGTATGGTCCACCGTATAAAGGCAGTCGCCGACTATCGTGAAACGGGCCATGGAACCGCCCTGCCCTTCGCCACCTCCGCCCTGCGACGGCATACCGCCGTCGGCACTGCTGCTGCACGCCGCGGCCGCCAGGGCCAGTGTCGCACAAACCGCAACTGAAACAAATATCCTTTTCATATCGCGCTCACGCTTTAGTTGTCCGCCTTGTCCCATCGTACGAGTATGTAACCGTCGGGGCGGTTGTACGGATAGTCGTACTGCCGTCCGTCGGGAGAGACGGAATGTTCCGGAAAATAGTCGCGGATGCGTTCCGTGACGCTCCGGGACACCATATCGAATGCGACGAAATCCACCGCATTGTCCACATAGATGATATTCCCCTTCACGGCCATGTCTATACAGCCGGGCGCCACGATGAAACCCGTCCGGCGGGGATTGTACGGGTCGCTGTTGTCGATAACATGCACGCCCCGGTACTTTTCATTCACGAAAATACGGTCGCCGTACACATAAATCTTGCCGGGGTCCGACATGCCGCGTTCTCCATCGAGATATTTCACGGAACCCTCCAGTTCCGCCCGCGTCATATAAACGGGTACATAATTCTCCGACCGTTCCGGCCCATAGGCGGTATCCCCCTTGGAGAAGAGGAATATGACCGCACAGGCCAAGCAAACGGTCGCCAAAGTCACTCTTTTCATCACAAGCATAGTTTTAAGTTACAGGAACAGGCCATCTCCGCATCGCCTTCCTACTTTAAAGATACATCAGCCAGCCGTTTTGTTGCACAGGATTGAAATTTTTTTCACGGAGACAAAAAAATCCCGCAGCAAACAACTGCGGGACAATGGGGACACGACAACGCTCCCCTGCGCAAATCGCATTTTACTGAAGGCCCTTTATCACTTCCAGCAGTTCGGCTTCCGAACCGGGAGTATAGCCCGTATGGTTGTAGACAATCTTTCCCTCCCCATCCAGAACGAAAACATGCGGTACCATGTTCACGTTCATCGCACGCTTGAAATCCTGATTCTTGTCGTAGAGGACGATGAAGTCGCTCCAGCCGTTGCCGCTGGCGAGCGCTTTTGCCTTAGCAGCGGAACGCGTATCGTCTATCGAAACGGCAACCACCTGAAAATCGGCTTCGTCAAGCCAGTCCATCAGCTGGTCGTTGATGGTATTGAGCTCCATAAGGCAGGGCTTGCAGGTCGTGGACCAGAACGACAGGATAGTCGGCTTGCCGTTCACGAGCGAAGAGGTGTTGATGACATCTCCCTGGTGGTTCTCTATCTTCACATCGGGCATCTGAGCCAGAGCGGCGCCCGCGAGCAACGCAGCGGCTACCGTTACAAAAAGTTTTTTCATAATAAAATATTGTTAATCAAATGTTAAAGTCACCTAACCGGACCTGCGTCCAACCTGTTTTGTAAGTCAAAAATAGAAAGAAAATTGCTCCTAAACAAATATTTTACTATTATTGTGACCTCATTCGCACGCTACCGGAACGTACTATGCGTCTTACCGATAACGCACGAATACCCTTTAAAATTGTGAAACGGACTGCATGACAGCGCACTTTAAAATTAATTCATACACCATCCTCATGAAGAAATTCTTTAAAACCGTCCTCTTGACCGCTATGTCGCTCCTGATGGGTTCGACACTGGCGCATTCGCAGGACGTACAATGGAAGTACAGGGTCAACGACCTGGGCAACAACACATTCGAAATCGTGTTCGATGCCGCTATCGAAGACACATGGCACATGTATGACTTGGGGCCGTACGATGCCATGGGCCCGAACCCCACGATGATAACATTCGAAGGTACGGAGGGGGCACGGCTCGAAGGCGAAGCATACGAGCTGACGGAACCCATCGTCGTATATGACGAAGTCTTCGGCATGGAGATAGGCTACTACGAACACGCCGCCACCATCGCACAGAAGGTCGTTCTTACCGCTCCCTCGGCAAGCCTCAAGGGATACGTCGAATGGATGGTGTGCAACGACGTGGGCTGCACGCCGATGCAGTATTGGGATTTCGAAATAGACCTCACGTCCGCTTCGGGGACGGCGGTCGCCGCAGAGACTACGGCCGCCGGGGGCGGTTCGCTTTGGGGCATGATACTGGAAGCCATCCTGTGGGGCTTCGCCGCACTCCTTACCCCGTGCGTCTTCCCCATGGTGCCGATGACCGTTTCCTTCTTTCTGAAAGGTTCCGAAAACAAGGCACGCGGCCGGTTCCGGGCCGGAATGTACGGATTGTTCATCATCCTGCTCTACACGCTTCCCATCGCTGCGCTCATCATTATCACGCGCTGGCTGGGCGGCGATGCCGTGACGGCCGACATATTCAACTGGCTCGCTACGCACTGGCTGCCGAATATCATCTTCTTCATCGTATTCATGATATTCGCCGCTTCGTTTTTCGGCGCATTCGACATCACGATGCCCAGCAAACTCGTGAACAAGACCGACACCAAATCCGACAAGGGCGGTCTCGGCGGCATCTTCTTCATGGCGCTCACCCTCGTGCTGGTCTCTTTCTCCTGCACGGGCCCCATCGTCGGCAATGTCCTTATCAACTCCATATCGGGCGGTAACTTCTGGCAGCCCATCATCACAATGTTCGCCTTCTCGGTAGCTTTCGCCCTGCCGTTCACCGTCCTGGCGCTCTTCCCCTCGCTGCTCAACAAACTGCCCAAGAGCGGCGGCTGGCTCAACTCGGTGAAGGTGGTACTCGGCTTCGTCGAGCTCGCCCTCGGTCTCAAGTTCCTCAGCGTAGCCGACCAGACCTACCACTGGGGCATCCTCGACCGTGAAATCTACCTCGCCCTGTGGATAGCGATATTTACCCTGCTGGGACTCTACCTGATAGGCAAGCTCAAATTCAAACACGACAGCGAACTGAAGTACATTTCGGTCGGCAGGCTCGTACTCGCCATCATCGTATTCGCATTCGTCGCCTATATGCTACCCGGCATGTGGGGTGCACCGCTCAAGGGACTCTCCGGATATATGCCGCCCATCCAGTCGCAGGACTTCGTGCTCGGTGCCTATACCGGCCCGACCACCAGCCAGGCCTATACCGGTACCTCGACGATGACCTCCTCCGGCGATACCAAGAAATACGCCGATTTCCTCGCGCCGCTGCCCTACGGCATCGACGGCTACTACCACTACGGACAGGCTATGGAGGCCGCCGTCAAAGCCGACAAACCGCTCTTCATCGACTTCACCGGCCACGGCTGCGTGAACTGCCGCGAAATGGAACAGCGGGTATGGTCAGACCCGACGGTACAAGAGCTGCTCCGCAACGAATTCGTCGTGGTATCGCTCTACGGCGACGATAAGAAGAATGTCCCGGAAGAAGACTGGGTGACGCTGCCGAACGGCAAAGTATTGAAAGGACTCGGCCGGATAAACTCCAACTTCATGGCCGAAACATACGGCGTGAATGCCCAGCCCGCCTACATCATCGTAGACCATACGGGCAAACCGCTGCTGCCGGTCAGAGGATACAACCTCAACATCGAGGAGTATATCACATTCCTCAAGACCGGTCTGGCCGAATACCAAAAAGCCCGGCAGTAAATTCATCCGCAACCGTATAGCATACCGCCGGGGAGCTCCCGGCGGTATTTTTTATGCTGTTTCCGCTGCCGCCCGGGGCAAATCCGAGGCATCGGCCGTCGTACGGGACAACGGCCGGCAAACCGGAAACGGGCCAAATGCGGCAGGAGGATACAAGAATCGGGAGCGGAGAGTGGAAAAAGCCGTTCCCGACTTCAAAATTCCGCCCAAAATCATTAACTTGGCAGAGTAATATCATGTACTTGCCGATGCTTCCGCTGAACATACTCGACATAACGCTGCCGCTGACAGACCCGATACTGAAATTCTTCGTCATCCTGACGATAATCCTGCTCGCACCGCTGCTCCTGAACAAAATCAGCATACCGCCCATCCTCGGACTGATAATCGCCGGTGCAGTCATAGGCCCTTACGGCATCAACCTTATGGAACGCGACAGCAGCATCATCCTCTCCGGTACGGCCGGTCTGCTCTACATCATGTTCCTCGCGGGCCTCGAAATAGACCTCGGCGACTTCCGCCGCAACAGTTCCAAAAGTCTGTTGTTCGGCATGTACACCTTTCTGATACCCATGGTCCTGGGTATCGTCGCGGGCCTTTACGGACTCAATTTCTCGACGGAATCGTCGGTACTGCTCGCGAGCATGTTCGCATCGCATACGCTCATCGCCTACCCCATCATCAGCAAATACGGTATCACGAAGAACAGGGCGGTCACGGTAGCCGTCGGAGGCACCATCATCACCGACACACTTTCGCTTCTCGTACTGGCCATCATCGTGGGAATGGCCACGGGCGAGGTAGACCCCCACTTTTGGGCCCAGCTCGGCGTCTCCATCCTCCTGTTCGGCTGCATCGTCATCTTCCTGTTCCCGGTCATAACACGATGGTTCTTCAAACGGGTGAAAGAGAGCGTTTCGCAATACATCTTCGTTCTGGCTCTCGTCTTCCTCGGCGCGGTGCTCGCCGAACTGGCCGGTATCGAAGGCATCATCGGGGCCTTTCTCACGGGTCTGTCGCTCAACAAACTGATACCCTCCACATCGTCGCTGATGAATCGCATCGAGTTCGTCGGAAACGCCATCTTCATCCCGTTTTTTCTGATAAGCGTCGGCATGCTCGTCGATTACCGCGCCTTTTTCCGCGATTTCGAAACCATCAAGGTGGCGGCCGTCATGACCGGCGTCGCCATCCTCGCCAAATACCTCGCCGCGCTCTTCACCCAGAAATCGTTCAAATACTCCGCAGACGAGAGGCGCGTCATCTTCGGCCTAAGCAATGCACAGGCGGCCGCCACTCTCGCCGCCGTGACGGTGGGCTACAACGTCATCATCGGCGAAACGGCCGCAGGCGAGCCCATCCGGCTGCTGAACGACAGCGTACTCAACGGCACCATCGTGATGATTCTCGTCACCTGCACCATCGCCTCTTTCGCAGCACAGCGCGGAGCACGCAACATCTCCCTCAGCGAATCCATCTCCGACAACAAGAAAGAGGGTCGGTTCCGGGAAAACATCCTGATACCGTTGAAAGATTCGGAAAATACGGACGAACTCATCAACCTCAGTGTCCTGATAAAGAGGAAAGACAACCGGACAGGCGTCTATGCGCTGAACGTCATCAACAACCAGGAGTCGGACCCCAGTGCCGACGGAAAGTCGCACAAAATTCTTGAGAAGGCACAACAGACGGCGGCTTCGGCAGACATACAGCTCAACACCCTGCTCCGGTACGATGTCAACGTACCGAATGCAATCATGAGCGTCATCAAGGAGAACAAGGTAACCGACCTCGTCCTGGGGTTGCACGAAAAGAAGGAGTTCTCAGAATCGTTCCTCGGGCATACCACCGAACGGATTCTGGGCAGCAGCAACGTCACCACCTACATCTACCGGCCGGTACAGCCCGTGGCCACGGTCAAACGCAACCTCGTCGTCATCCCGGAGAACGCCGAAGAGGAGCTCGGATTCCCGTTATGGGTCATCAAGATGTGGAACCTTGCGCAGAACACGGGCAGCAAGCTGCTCTTTTACGGGACGAAAAAGACGCTCGACATCCTGCGCGACGTACACAAGGACAATCCCATCGAAGCCGAGTTCCGCCTTTTCGACGACTGGGACGACTTTCTCATCATCACGAGGGATATGCAGCCCGACGACGGACTCATCATCGTGATGAGCCACAAGGGGCTTCCTTCGTTTCAGACCGGCATGAAAAAGATACCCAACTACATGGCGAAATACTTCTCGGACTACAATTTCATTCTCATATACCCAATACATACCATCGCGGAGGAGAGCGAGAACAGAGACCTGCTCAACGCATCGCTGTTACCGAACTTCAACAAATTCGAAGGTATCGGCAAGAGCATCTCCAAAGCGCTCAAAGCCAAATGACAGCCGCGACCGCCGCGGTCCGAACGAACGAGCATTCCCGCAAGCGGATACAAGAGAGCCGGAACGGAACTCACACATCGCTGCCGACCTCGTACCGGTGCATTGCCCGGTATGTCTTGGGCACCACCCCTTCGTGTCTCTTGAAAAACTGCGAAAAGAAAGACGGATTCGGGAAATTGAGTTCCTCGGAGATTTGAAGTACCGACATGTCGGTAGAGGCCAACAAGATACGTGCATTGACCATCACATGGTTGTTGATGGACTCCGTAGCGGTCATTCCCGTCAGCTCCTTGCAGATGGCCGACAAATAACGCGGAGTGATGCAGAGCCTGTCGGCATAGAACTCCACGCTGCGGTGCTGCGCATAGTTCGCGGTCAGCAGCCGGACGAACTCCGCATAATATTTGCTTTTCCGCGAGAACGGCTGCTGCTCGATGACATTCCCCTTTCGGTAGATGCCGATAACCTCATAGACCACCGCCGAGGCGAGCAGACGCGATATGTCCATGCCGCACGGATGCTCTTTCCGGGCCGCATGCTCTTCCAGCAGACGGCACATTTTCAACAACCATCCGCACTCCTGCTCACCGAGGGAGATACACGGGTTATCCCGGACGAACAGGTAGAGCGGTGTCCCCAGCGGGATGTTGAAACTCATCAGGAACTGCGGCGTACACACGCACGCGTACCCTTTGAAATCCTCGCTCTTGCGGATTGCATACAATATCGTGCGGGGCAGAACCGAACACATGTCGCCCTTGCGCAGCCGGTAACTCTGGGAGCCTATCACGACATCGGCACTCCCTTCCAGACAGATACACAGCCCGGCCGCATTCACGATATGCGGAATATTCTCCATACAGAAAATATCGTTCTCGTTCCCCCTTATGAAAAAACTGTCGAAAAAGAGACGGCCCTCCTCATCGAAATTGATTTCGCTAAAAACCTTATCTCCGCCATCCCGGAATGATATGTTCCTATATGTGCCATTCATGTTCCAAATATAGACATATTCCCGCCAAAAAGAATTATATCGAAACCCATATTTCCTTTTCAGAACATTTTCAACACCGGACAGAATATAGAACCGTATCACACCGCATGTACTTTAGCGGGAAATTTATCAAGCGGACAGAAGATGAAAGATGTGAAACAATGCACCGTCCTGCTGCTGATGCTGCCGGTTCTGCTGACCGGATGCAGGCACGGAAGCCTCCCCAAAGAGGTTGTCAGAACCGTCAAACTGACCGAAGCGACCGGATGCGAAGGGGAAAGAAGCATCAGTTTTCCGGGCAAACTGAAGGCATCGTCCGAGGCGAACCTCGCTTTCCGTATCAGCGGGCCGATTGCGGAGATTCCCGTCACCGTCGGACAGCAGATACGCAAAGGAGAAACGGTCGCCCGGATGGATTCGCGCGACTATGCCCTGCAACTGGCGGCTACCGAAGCGGAATACAAACAGGTAAAGGCCGAAGCCGAACGCGTCATCCGGCTCTACGAAAAACAGAGCGTATCGGAAAACGACTACGACAAGGCCGTATCGGGCCTCCAGCAGATAACGGCGAAGTACAATGCGCACCGCAATGCCCTCGCCGACACGCGCCTCACGGCACCGTTCGACGGTTACGTACAGAAAATCCACTACGATGCCGGGGAGACCGTCGCGGCCGGCATGCCCGTGGTGTCGTTGATTAGCTCCTCCGCGCCGGAGGTCGAGATAAACATTCCGGCCAGTGAATTCATCCGCAGCGACAAGTTCGAAACCTACCGCTGCAGTTCGGAAATATATCCCGACCGGGAGTTCCCGCTAGAGCTCGTCTCCATCAGCCGGAAAGCGAACCTGAACCAGCTCTACACCGCGAGACTCCATTTCCTGCCGACCGGTCCCGACACGCCGCTGACTCCGGGTATGTCGGTCATGGTGACCATCGGGCTCAGGAGCGGCACGACGGGAGCGGTGAAAATTCCGCTGTCGGCCATGTTGGAGCACGACGGCACACCGGCCGTGTGGGTCTACAACCCCGCAGACAGCACCGTGGCACTCCGTAAGATAAGACCGTCGGCCATATCGCGGGACGGCATACTGACAGTAACCGGGGGACTGCACGCCGGGGAACAGGTGGTGAGTGCCGGAGTACACGCCCTGAAAGAGAACGACAAGGTCAAGCCGTTGCCGGCCGCAACCTCAACGAACGTGGGAGGTCTGCTATGAAAGATTTAGGAAACTGGGCGCTCGACAACAGGAAGCTGATATACTTCCTCGTCGCCGTACTGACGATAGGCGGCGTCTTCGCCTATTACGACATGAGCAAGCTCGAAGACCCCGAAATCAAGGTGAAACAGGCCGCCGTGGTCACGGTCTATCCGGGAGCCTCCGCCCATCAGGTGGAACTCGAAGTGACGGATGTGCTGGAGAAGAGCATTCGGTCGATGAAGGACATCGGCGAGGTGACGAGCCGCTCGATGAACGACATGTCCCTGATAAACGTATCGCTCTCCACACTCGTCACGAACGAAGAGACGGAACAGTGCTGGGACATTCTCCGCCGCAAAGTGGCCGACGTACAGGCGGAGCTGCCCGAAGGAGCCTCCGTATCCGTGGTAATGGACGATTTCGGCGACGTATTCGGCATGTTCTACGCCATGACCTTCGACGGCTATACCGACGCAGAGGCCGCACGGTACGCCGAACTCGTGAAAAAGGAGGTGATGAAAATCGAAGGCATCTCGAAGGTGAACATCTACGGCCAGCGGCCGGAGTGCATTTACATAGAGCTCTACGAAGACAAACTCGCCAACCTCGGGGTACATCCGGCAGAGGTCCTCGCCACCCTGAACGGACAGAACAAAACCGTGTACTCCGGATACTACGAAAGCGGCGGTTCCCGGCTGCGCGTAACCGTGAACGACCGTTACCGCACAACGGAGGACATCGGCAGCCTGCTGCTGCAGGGACATGAGGACGACCAGCTGCGGCTCCGCGACATCGCCTCCGTTACCGAAGGGTACGAAAATCCTGTCCGCAACGAGCTGCGGTACGACGGCCGGAGGGCACTGGGCATCTCCATCTCCGCGCTGAGTGGTACGGATATCACCAAAATAGGACGCCAGGTCGAACGGACGCTGGAACGGCTCGAAAACGAACGCATGCCGGCCGGTATGGAAATACACGAAGTATTCTTCCAGCCGGAAAAGGTAGAGGCGGCACTCGATTCGTTCCTGATAAACCTCGTCGAATCCGTCCTCATCGTGGTCGTACTCCTCATGTTCGCCATGGGATTCCGCAGCGGTGTCATCCTCGGGTTCAACCTGCTCGTCACGGTACTCGGCTCGCTGATGATACTGAACATCTTCGACGGCTCGCTGCAGCGCGTATCGCTGGCATCGTTCGTACTCGCCATGGGAATGCTGGTGGACAATGCCATCGTGATACTGGACGGCATTCAGGTGGATATGCAGCGCGGCATCGAACGCCGCACGGCCCTGACCGGCATCGGCCGGAAAACGGCCATGCCCCTGCTGGGCGCCACCCTCATCGCCATCCTCGCCTTCTTTCCCATCTTCCTGTCGCCCGATACGGCAGGCATCTATGTACGCGACCTGTTCATCGTGCTGGCCGTATCGCTGCTGCTGAGCTGGATACTGGCGCTCACGCTCGTCCCGATACTCGCCGACAAAAGACTGAAGGTGAAAGGGAACAGGGAAGGAGACCCCTACGGAAACCGTTACTACCGGGCACTGCGCAGCGTACTGAACTGGGTGCTGTCTCACCGCATCGTCTCGCTCTGCGTAGGATTCGGTCTGGTCGCCGTCAGCCTGCTCTGTTTCCGCACCCTGCCGCAGGGTTTCTTTCCGGATATGGATTACGACCAGCTCTATATAGAGTATAAACTGCCGGAAGGAACCAACAGTACGCAAGTCGGGGAAGACCTGCACGCCATCGAGAACTATCTGCTGGGACGCAGCGAAATCACCCACGTCACGACCTCGATAGGCGGCACGCCCAGCCGGTACAACCTCGTGCGGAGCATCGCCGACCCGTCGCTGGCCTATGGAGAACTGATAGTGGACTACACCTCGCCCGAGGCACTGACGGCCTCTTTCGACGAAATACAGACGTACCTCAACGCCAACTATCCGGACGCCTACGTGCGGTTGAAACGCTACAACCTGATGTACAAGAAATTCCCGATTGAAGTGGAATTCAGCGGTCCCGACCCGGCCGTCCTGCGCGACCTGACGGCCCAGGCCGCCGCCATCATGGAGGAGAGCCCCTCGCTTCAGATGGTGACAAGCGACTGGGAGCCCAAGGTACCGGTACTCATCGTCGATTACAACCAGCCCGTAGCCCGGAATATCGGCCTCAGCCGGCAGGACATCGGTCTCTCGCTGATGAGCGCGACAGACGGCATCCCGACGGGAACATTCTATGAAGGGACGGAGAGCAAGACCATTTACATGCGCTGCGTGGACCGCGACGGGAATCCCATCGAATCGCTCGAACACACGCCCGTATTCGGACTCATGCCTGCGACCGCGGGTCTCGACCGCCAGACGGTCGGGGGATTGCTGACAGGCACCCTGTCCGAGGAGGAGGTGCTCGCCTCCCTGCTCAGTACCGTTCCCCTCAGCCAGGCGGTCAACGGCGTACACGTGGAGTGGGAAGAACCCGTAGTCATCCGCCGGAACGGGGAACGGGCCATGCGGGCGCAGTGTATCCCCGTACCGGGCGCAGCCGTCGAGAATGCCCGCGCCTCCATAGCGGAACAGATAGCATCCATCGAACTGCCCGAAGGGTACGGCATGAAGTGGGAAGGCGAAAAGAGCGCCAGCAACGAATCCATGAAATACCTGTTCAAATACTATCCGCTGGCCGTCATCCTGATGATTGCGATACTCATCGCCCTGTTCAAGGATTACCGGAAACCGGCCATCATCGTCCTGTGTCTGCCGCTGCTCTTCATCGGCGTGATTTTCGGCATGATGCTCTCGGGCAAAACGTTCGGATTCGTGGCCATCGTCGCTACGCTGGGACTGGTCGGCATGCTCATCAAGAACGGCATCGTTCTGATGGATGAAATCACGCTTCAGATAAACGCCGGCAAGGAGCCCGTCGATGCCCTGATGGAGAGTTCGGCGAGCCGTTTCCGTCCCGTCATGCTGGCATCGCTCACGACCATCCTCGGCATGATACCCCTCTTGGGCGACTCGCTGTTCGGCCCGGCGGCGGTCGTCATCATGGGCGGTCTGCTGGTCGGAACACTCATTACGCTGCTCTTCATTCCCGTGCTCTACGCACTGTTCTACCGCATCCGGATAAAATAGTCCACACATTCACCGAACCATGAAACAGATACGAATCATCATCCTCGCCCTGCCGCTTCTCGCCCTGCCGGCACTCGCCGCCGGAGAGGAGGTCTCGCTCGACCGGTGCAGGGAGATGGCACTGGAGAACAACCACCGGATAGCCATCGCACGCCAGGCCGACGAACAGGCCGCCTACACGGTAAAAGCCACGAAGGCCAACTTCTTTCCCAAATTCTCCGCGGGCGCATACGGTCTCTACACCTCGTCGGCGAACGATATGAAACTGGCCCTCGGCGACATACGGCTCTTCGACCCAAGTACTCTGGAGGGCATCGTTCCCCCCGCCCTCGAACCGTGGCTCGACCGGCTCTCCCTCCTCCGCCTGCCCGAGCTGTCGCTGAAGCTCGACCTGAACAACTCCTATCTGGCCGGCGTGAGCATCGAACAGCCGGTTTACATGGGGGGCAAGATACACTCCGCCTACCGCATGGCCCGTATCGGCGACGAGTTGGCCGCCCTCAACGTATGCCTGACCGAAGAGGAGGTCATCGTCGAAACCGACCGGGCATACTGGACCTACGTCCAGACGCTCGAACTCCGCAAATCCGCCGGCGCCTACAAGGCGGTAGTGGAGGAGTTTCTGCGGACGGTGAGCAATGCCGTGGAGGCCGGCATGAAGTCGCGCAACGACCTGATGAAGGTACAGGTACAGCTCAACCGGGCGGAACTGCAGTTACAGCGGGCCGACAACGGTGTCCGGCTCTCCCGGATGAATCTCTGTCAGATGGTCGGACTGCCGCTCGACAGCGACATCGTTCCGTCCGAATCGTTCGGCGACGAAACCGCCCCGGCTGCGGCCGGGGCCGACATCACGGCCCGGCCCGAATACACCATGCTGTGCAAGCAGGTCGAGCTGAAACGACAGGAGCAGCGTTTCATCCAAAGCGACTTTCTGCCGTCGGTAGGAGTTCGGGGAGGCTATAACTACACGTACGGCATGAAAATCAACGGCCAGCCGCTCTTCGACAACGGCGGATTCTCGGCCATGATAGCGGTTTCGATTCCCCTGTTCCACTGGGGCGAGGGCATGAACAAGGTCCGCGCGGCCAAAGCGGAAACGGCGATGGCCGAACTGCAGCGCGACGAAATGGCGGAGAAGATGGAGCTCGAAGCCCAACAGGCGCTCAACGCCGTGAACGAATACATCCTCGAAGTCAGGCTGACCGAATCCGCCCTTTCGCAGGCGGAGGAAAACATGCAAACGAGCGGCAACTTCTACGAGGCGGGCATGGAACCCATCTCCGACTACCTCGAAGCCCAAGCGATATGGCAAAACGCCTCGGCAGAATACATAGCGGCCCGGGCGAAACTCGCCATCAGCCGGTCGGAATACATGAAAGCCGCGGGACTGCTGTAAACGGGCTCCGCAAAACGGAAAATGCGCGGGGAGACGCAGGCTGCGTCTCTCCGCGCATACAATCTCTCTATCCTGCCGGAGATTCCGGGAGGATACGGTACCGGTACGGATAATTTCGCTACCTTTGCGGACGGAAAATCGCACACCGACGCGACCCTGTACCCGAACGACAACGGCCAAGCCATGAAGAGAAAAGACCTCATCGTCATCGTCTGCGCCCTCGCGCTGCTCTCCCCCTTCTTCCTGTTCCCTTCCGTGTACGAATTCTACAAAGAGTTCAACGCACAGCATGGAATGGTGATGAGTTTCATCAAATTCGCCCTGCTCTCCACTTTCGGCGAATGCATCGGACTCCGGATAACCCACGGGGTTTACAACCGCCCCGGTTTCGGCATTGCACCACGTGCGCTGGTGTGGGGCATTCTCGGTATGGGCATCAGCATGGCCATGACGATATTCGCCTCGGGAGTCCCGGTCTTCCTCGCCTCGCTCGGCATGGAAAACGCCCCGGCAGCGATGGCCCTGCCGCTGTCGTGGCAAAAAGTGTTCGTCGCATGTTGCATATCGGTGGCCATGAACACCATCTTCGCTCCCGTATTCATGACGCTCCACAAGGTGACCGACACCCACATACTCGCTACGGGCGGAACGCTCCGCGGTTTCTTCACCCCGCTGCACATGGGCGACACGCTCGCCGGACTCGACTGGCACCGACAGTGGAACTTCGTTTTCAAGAAAACAATACCGCTTTTCTGGTACCCGGCCCACACGGTAACGTTCCTGCTGCCGGGCGACGCAAGGGTACTGTTCGCCGCGCTGCTGGGAGTGATACTCGGCATCCTGCTGGCCGTGGCCGCCCACCGGAAGTGAGCAACGCCGCCGGTTTGGAGATTGGTGAAAATAGCCTATCTTTGCACCGTCTTTTACACGCCCTTTCATGCGCCGGCCGTGCAGAGACAACGGGGTGTAGCGCAGTCCGGTTAGCGCACCTGCTTTGGGAGCAGGGGGTCGTGGGTTCGAATCCCGCTACCCCGACAAGCCTAAGAAACTGGCAATTACAGTTTTTTAGGCTTTTTCATTTGCGTTTCCCCTATCCTTTTTATCGCCACACATTAGGTAATGAATAGTCAAAACAGGTAAATTTGAGGCAAATCTTATGCAAGATTCAAGCAACAAGCGCGGTCGAACTACTCCTTGACAAAAGATACACAGCGTGACAAAACATACCCACCCAAAGGGAGGGTCAGTCACCGAGACAACTTGCTTGTCCAATAATCGCAGCACCTTGCAGACAGCAGGGAGCGCTATTCTCCGGTTATCTCAATCAGATTATTTTCCGGCCCGAGAATACAACTCTCGTAATAACCGTCTCCCGTCGTCCTCGGTCCGCTAAGTACCTCGTAACCGTCGCTGCCGAGCCGACAGGTCAGTTCGTCCACCGCCTCCCTGCTGCCCACCCCCATCGCAATATGGGCAAGACCGCAACGCGGCGACGGCCCCGCATCGTCCGAAAGACCGGGGCAGGTCATTATCTCCAACCGCGAACCGTCGCCGAAAACGAGAAAATACGACCTGAAACCCGTACGGACATTATGGTACACGGCACCTGCCGAAGCCCCGAAATAGTGTACGAAAAAATCCCTGACACACTCGATGTCATGTGCATAAATGGCAACGTGGTCTATTCTCATACTTCCTGTTACACATTGACGGACGACATGCGGCCCGGGGACCGCGGTCTGTCCGATACTCCGTCGTCCTGTACCCGGCTGGAACGGATGCCTCGACAACTATTTACCGCAATCGACCGCTATCTTGATTACACCGTCTGCCCTCTCCTCGAAAAGACGGTATGCCTCTCCGATACGGCTCAACGGGAAGCGATGGGTAATGAGCGGCGTTGTGTCGATTCTACCCTCCTCGAGAAGACGGAGAATCTCGGCACAGTCGCAGCCATCCACCCCTCCCGTCTTGAAGGTCAGGTTTTTTCCGTACATTTCCGGCAAAGGCAGCAACTGCAGTCTGTCATAAAGCGCGACAACCGTGACGACGGCGTTGGGACGTGCACACTCCCACGCCAACCGGAACGTATCGGTTCCTCCAGCCACTTCCAGCACCGCATCGGCCCCTCCATGGTCGCTGTGGCGAAGCACGAAATCCCGGCACTCTTCCGAGCCGGTCACCAGCACACCGGGATAATGCTCCTTCACGAAACGGGCTCTTTCCGGCGAATTTTCGCAGACGATGACACGCTTCGGCCTCTTCAGCATCACGCAGAGCAAGGTGCACAGCCCCGTAGGCCCCGCCCCGATGACCAGTACCGTATCCTCCTCCGTTATCTCCGAAATACGGGCAGCCCAGAATCCGGTAGCGAGCAGGTCTCCCACGAACAGGGCCTGTTCGTCGCTCACCGTATCGGGAATACGGTTCAGGCCCCGGTCGGCATAAGGGACCCGGACATACTCCGCCTGACCGCCGTCGATACGGCATCCCAACGCCCAGCCCCCCTCCGGGTCGGTGCAATTGTTCACATAGCCGCGGCGGCAGAAGAAACACTCGCCGCAAAAGGTCTCGACGTTCACCGTCACCCTGTCACCGACCTTCACCGAGGCAACCTCCGCCCCCACCTGCTCCACCACTCCCACCATCTCGTGTCCGACGGTGATGCCCGGCACCGCACGGGGCACGCTGCCGTGCTTGATATGCAGGTCGCTCGTACAAATACTGCACAGCGTCACGCGTACGACCGCATCGCGCGGCCCCGTCAGTTCCGGTACCGGCTTATCCGACAGTCCGAATTTCCCGTGTTCGATATAAGTGTATGCCCGCATGGCGAAAAATCCTTTCGACAAATTTAGCCATTTTCCGCACACGCAGAACATCCAGGACATGCCATCGGCACCGAATCACTCCCCTTTCCAAAGGGATGCCCGCTCCCGCCGCAATGTACCGCCGGAAAATATTTTCAGCACCGGATGCAACAAAACGCCCCCCTTCCGCATCCTATTAACAAAGGGGAGCGCCGAAGAGGCCTGCCCGAAACCGCCACAATGGAAAAGTCATGAAAACACGCCTTTTATCCGGACTGCTTTCGCTGCTCGGATTCTCCGGAATCGCCGCATCGTGCAACAACGAAGAGTACCAATCCGCCGGCGAATACGGCACGCCGTACGCCCGCTTCACTTTCAAAGGGACCGTCACCGATGCCGAGGCCCACTCGCCGCAGGAAGGCATCCGGGTAATCTCCCGCAGCGCAGAGGCACCGGAGCTGACCGATACGGTCTATACAGACCGGGCCGGCGCATACCTTATGGAGTTCGAACACATCTTCCCGAACGTAGAGAAGGTCGAACTCCGGGCCGACGCACAGGAGAGGGAGAACGGCATTCTGTTCGAGGAAGCCCGTCACACCATCATCATAACGGAGGAGGATTACACCGGTCGGGGGGAAGGCAGTTCATGGAACCACGGCACCGTCACGAAGAGCGTGGATTTCGCTCTGGAGCGCAAAAAATGAAAACGACGTACCGATAATTCCGGTCGGAGCTCCCGTCCGCGCAATCATTTAATCGACAATTATTAATTTTGCCGAAAGATTCGACAGGAACGTACACGCTCCCCCTTTACGAACCGCACACATACGACATGAAAAACGTTTTCCGTTTACAATCATCGCTATTGACCGTTCTGGTGGCGGCGGTACTGCTTGCGGGCGGATGTTCGGCCGCAGCGGACGCCCCGTCGGAAAACGGCGGCGCCAGGCCGCCTGAGGAGGGAAAGCACCATCCGCTGAACATCTCGCTCGACGGGAAGGTCGGCTGGATAAACGAATCGGGCAACGTCGTCCCGATATACGGCATCAAGGTCACCATGATAGACGGCGAAGGGATACGCACGGACTCCACGCACACCAACTACAACGGCCGGTTCCTGATAGAACACGCCGCCGTGGCGGTCGGAAATTCCTGGGAGGCCCGGCATATCTATGTCGAGATAATGGACGACAGAAGCCCGGAAGACAAACTCGGGAAGCCTACCTACAAATACCGGCGCATCCTGAAAGAGATAAACTCCGCCCCAAACAACGAAGCCTTCCTCACCATGGACGACATCATCGTGGAGAGGATAGACAGCGAATAATGCCGGAGAGAGGATGAAGAACGGCTTGGGAGTGCGCAGACGGCTCGCACTCGACATATTCTCCAGTATAGAGGACAAACGCATCGCGGCTCACGAACTGCGTACCATCATGTGGGAGGCTACCCTCCGCTGCAACCTCGCGTGCCGTCACTGCGGAAGCGACTGCCGCAGCGAGGCCGCCGTACCCGACATGCCCGCCGCCGATTTTCTCCGGACAATCGATACGATAACCCCACATGTCGTTCCGAATCGGGTTCTCATCGTCATTACGGGCGGAGAGGCCCTGATGCGGCGCGACATCGAAGAGGTCGGACGGGCCCTTTACGACCGGGGGTATCCGTGGGGCATCGTCACGAACGGAATGCTGCTCGACGAACGCCGCCTGGAGTCGCTGCTTCGTGCCGGCCTGCATACGGCTACCGTCAGCCTCGACGGTTTCGCCGAAACTCATAACCGCATACGGCGGAACGAACGCAGCTACGAACGCGCGCTCGGCGCCCTCCGGCTGCTCGCCCGTCAGCCGGACATCCTCTACGATGCCGTGACCTGCGCCAATGCAGACACCCTCGCCACCCTGCCCCGATTCCGGGATTTCCTGATAGCCGAAGGGGTGAAACGCTGGCGCATCTTCACCATCTTCCCGGTAGGCCGCGGCGCAGACGACCCGAGTCTGCAACTCGATACGGAACAATTCCGCCGTCTGATGGAGTTCATCCGAGATACGCGCCGCGAAGGCCGCATCGCGGTCAATTACGGATGCGAAGGCTTTCTCGGCCGGTACGAAGGCGATGTACGCGACACGTTCTACCACTGCAGCGCCGGCGTATCCATCGCCGGCATCAGGGTAGACGGCGCCATCTCGGGATGCACGAGCATTCGGGCCCGCTACGACCAGGGCAACATTTACCGAGACGATTTCATGGACGTATGGAACAACCGTTTCGCACCATACCGCGACCGCGAATGGATGCGGCACGGTGCGTGCGGGAATTGCCGCGTATTCAAATATTGCCGCGGCAACGGGATGCATCTGCGCGACGAAACGGGACAACTGCTCGTGTGCCATTACAAGAAACTGTTATGACCTATGGAATATAAAGTAGAGAGAGACGGCACGCTGCTGCCGTTTCTGTTGGAACGCATGGAAGGCAGAAGCCGCAGCTCCGTGAAATCGTATCTGACGCACGGACAGGTCGCGGTGAACGGATGCCATACCACCCGCCACGACACCCCGCTGACAGCAGGCGACAGGGTTACGGTCACAAAACACCGGACAGCCGGAACACTGCATCACCCGATGCTCCGCATCGTGTACGAAGACGAACGGCTGATAGTTGCCGACAAACGGAACGGATTGCTTTCGGTCGGTACCGAAAAAGAGCACCGCAAAACCGCCTTCTACATCCTGAGCGAATATATCAAAAGGAACAATCCCGCGGCCCGGCTCTTTGTGGTGCACCGCCTCGACCGGGAAACTTCCGGTCTGATGATTTATGCCAAAGACAAGCGGACACAGGAAATCCTGCAAAAGAACTGGAAAACCATGGTGCTCGATAGACGCTACGCGGCCGTCGTGGAGGGGCGCCTGCCGCAGACGAAAGGAACCATCGCCACTCTCCTCCGCGAAGACCGCAACCGCAAAGTCTGGGCCTCTTGCAACGGTACGGGAGAGGAGGCCACCACGGACTATACCGTCCTGCGGGAAGGGCGGAACTACTCCCTCGTGGAACTCTCGCTCCACACGGGCAAGAAGAATCAGATACGGGCCCACATGGAATGGATGAAAACACCAATAGCCGGCGACAAAAAATACGGCGCACAGACCAACCCGGCCGGACGCGTCTGCCTGCACGCCTACAAACTCTGTTTCATCCACCCGACAACAGGAGAGCGGCTCGATTTTTCCACAGGGATTCCCCGTATCTTCGAAGATACGGTCGTCTGACCTGTTTCCCGGTCAGAAAACGAGAACCGGACGACAAACGTCGAATGATGCGTACGCTTTGCCTGTCCGTATCTTCTTTACCCGTGTCCCGTCCGCTGCATACCCGGCTGGCATCAGCCGGCATCCCCCTGCCCCGTAACGGCGTACCCTCCCGGCAACAGACCAGCAGCAAGAAAAACGGACCCAAACTAAAAAAATCTTCCGACGTTTGGATTGCATCCGGATAATTTATTATCTTTGCGTCGCTTTTAAAGCGGGATGTAGCGCAGTCCGGTTAGCGCGCCACGTTCGGGACGTGGAGGTCGAAGGTTCGAATCCTTTCATCCCGACCAAAGAAAGAGAGGTCTTCCAATTTTTTGAAGACCTCTCTTTTCTTATACAGACACCGGCACCCCGCACGGCCCCCCTTCTCCGTACCGAGTATGTCAGTGCCGGTCCGACTTGCCCGTAACACTATGCTCCTTCACATAAAAGCACATTTTTTATTCAATATATATTGTTGCCGATTAATAAATTTGTCGCTATATTTAAAGCGCAAAATTAATCATCGAGACAGTGCGGATTTAGCCCCCCTTATGCCGGTGCCCCCAACCCGACCATAAGAAATCCGTACTGTCTTCTTATTTTTGCATCACAGATGAGTCTACTTGATGTCCAAAGAGTGCACGGACTTGACCGGCTCAACTCTTCGGATAGAGAAGGACAAACGGAAAAGCCAAACGTCGGTCTATACGAACAGAACGGACTTCTCCCCCCTCTGCCCATACCCGGGTCCAACAGGCCACATGACGGTCTGCCAAAATTATAACAACGGAAATATCACACCGAAAACACATTCCACTAAAAGTCGGGACATTAATTTACGCCCCATATTTCAATCACATACTGCCATGTTCTTCTTCCGTGAGCAGACTTTAACCGTGAAGACAAGATAAAGACGAAATACAATATATAACAAAACATAACAGAACAAAGTCTCTACTTCAAAGAACAAATTCATCCCAAAATCATGGGATGGAGGCCAAACATCGATTATGATATCTTCTGCCTTTCTCAAAGAATCCACAAAGGCCAATCTATAAGTTTCTGTCTCTAAAGATACGAAATTACCCATAAAAAACATCCGGACAGAACAGTCTCTGTCCGGATGCCCGCACGAATATGCAATCAAACATACGAAGCCATTAGGCTTTACTCCCGCTTATTATTATCCGGAACCAAAGTCACAAAAAAATAAATATTTACAGTCCTACTCTTATCGAAAAAATAGCGGAAAGCAGTCGGATATGACTGCGATAACAGCCATGGCTCAAGCTTTTGGGTACAAAAATTCAAGATACGCCGACGTCGACGACCTAGATATCTATCGCTTTGTAGTATACAAATATATTTGCCTTCAGATGAATAATAACTTACGGATGTCAACTGAGCCCATACAGGCTCCATTTCCGTGGCACAATCCTCTATTTCCGAGGCAAAACCTACGCTAACACTTACCCTAATTTTCAATTCATCCCTTACAAACGAGGCCGGAATATCCATCACACTGGTGCCTGCAGGGGCAAAATAGTTATAGGCGAGCGGCGGCATGGTACCTTTGTCCGAATGCTGCGCAAAACCGAAAGAAGAACACAATACTGCGACAAAAAACAATAACAGCTTTCTCATAAACTCCAGAATAATCTGTAAATTAACCGAAATGACAAAAACCGCCGAACAAACGACCGCTACGCCCGGCGGTAATGACTGCCTAAATCCCTCTATTCCTCGACCCGATGATAATCGCGGACAACAGGAGGAGAATAATCATAGTGAGTCAGACGCAACATATCACTATTAATGATACGAACCGTATCAGAAATGCTTTGACGCTTAAATGTTATCAAATCTATAATAGAAGTATCTAATGGGATTAATCGAATCGCATCATCCCCGACACGTTGCCAGATACCTTTATACGACAGACCGCCATACTCACTATAATATTCAAACGTTCCCCGACCATGCAAAATCAAACGAACTGGCTCGCACCAACCTTTAATGTGAGTTTCAAACGTACCTTGAAACGGCTCAGAAGGAGGTTCGGTACCCATGCCCATGCAAATACCGATGCCCATGCACATTGACATGAACGTCAAAAACAATACTTTCGTTACCATATGAATCCATCATTAAAAACATTTTCCATAACATCTTTCATCGGAGTATCCCCCCAATTTCCATATTGTTCTCTAATGCTTCTCCTCTCACTATGATAAGCACCCAGATACTCATTCCAGGTCGAATTGATATTTAGCAGTGCCTGCCCTGTATGATTACTTCCTCCAGGTCCATATGGATGCCCCCCCGTTGCATCCTCAATCCCTATTACCCACTCTGCCGTAATATCCGCCATGGAGTAGATATAAACAGAAGGATTTAGACATATCCACTCATAGATAAGTTTATGTCTCTAAAGATACGAAATTACCCATAAAAAACATCCGGACAGAACAGTCTCTGCCCGGATGTCCGCAAACAAGGAAACTCCTTATGGAAGTTATCTACGTTAAATTACCACCCCCAAATGGCATATGCAAAAATCAAAACACACATGAGACCGATAAGGATGCCGTTACGAATCTCTATCGCAAACGTATTCGTATGCTTCCACCTCGCTTCGCACGTTTCCAGATTAATGGACAAACCCACAACTATCGGCAACAAAAAGAATATACCTATCATGATATATCCACCCAACGGCCACGTCGTCAAAGTCGTCAACAACCGGCTCGACGGAAACAACTTATGTAGAAGTTGCAAAATATCCATACACAGGCAACTGCATATACCGCCAAATCCGATAGCTGTCTGCGTCTTTCTGGCATAAAACGACAATGACACGCATAGACATACAGCCGATAATAAAAATACTTAATCCACATCAATACACTGCATTTACATCACCTTCACCGGCACCCATAAAATTATACATCATGTTTTCCAATGACGCCTCTAACGACAGTTATGTACCCCTACCTAATCTATGATTCCGGAATCAAGTACAGAGGAAACCGATAGCGTCTATCAAGAGCATGAAAATAAACTCCTGATTCATCAAATACATCGCCATCAAGATAGGCATATGACTGAGCCCACATCCATGTTAAGACCTTCTCTGTACACAAATCCCAGATACACCTGCTTCCATCATCGTCTTTACACTCTTCCCTGCCTTGATAGACCTGCCTCCGATACGCTCCATTCGTTCTTACCATAAATTCTACCTTATCCAAAGACACTTGTACGAGCTGTGCTTTACGTGTTTTCAAATATAGGTCCGTATCGAACCTACACACAACCGTTACAACAATTCTCAATGTATCCTGTACACAAGATGTACTTATCTCGATTTCAGTATCCCAAGAATCCCTATTTACAATAACGGGTACAGCAACATTTTGTGCCTCAATAATTCCTCCCGCACTTATCATAACGTACAAAAGCAACAAGAATATTTTTTTCATAATCTCTGCAACGAACGGCACTAAAGCAATGAATATCAAACGTAAAAGAAACACAATAAAAAGGACAACGGAAAGCTATGACAACTTTCCGTCTTTTCCTTTCTCAATCAGGGAGCAAATGGACGGTTATTCTAAACGACCATTGCATCGTATAGCGCGGAAAAAGATATTCCCTATCCTTAATCTCAGCATAAGGTTGATGCCACATCCATTCGACTATCGTATTCTCACATAATCGCCAGATACATCTGTCCGGATACCGTTTTCTGATTTCCGATTCACTATAATAACAGGTTGGCCATCGCCCTTTGCGTTTCCGGCCGTCCATATACCCCTCAATGAATTGCAGGCGCACATCTGTAGGTCGGGGCTGCCGACTGATATCCCGCAAATCATTATCGAAAACGACCGAAACAACTACGCCAACATCGGTAGGCCGTTTGACACAGGAGGTGTGTAACTCAAGTGTCTGGTTCTTAATACCAGTGATAAACATAGGTATCTTCGCATCCGACTGTCCGAAGACACTCATACACGATACTCCAACAACAAATAGCAACAAAACCTTTTTCATGCTATTACACTTTCCTATCAATAGCAATATAAATTGTCCATCCCTTTAAGCAGTCTATCTCTCACCTCAGTTTTATTTTACCATATCCTATCTGTTCCAAGAAATCTTTTGCGTCATAGATGCTGGAATTAAATACAAAGGGAAATAATACGTCCTGTCAAAAGGCACTCTTTTCAACTCGTCATATTCATCGTATTCATTTCCGCTCAGGTCATCGTACGACTGATACCACATCCACCTAACAACTTCTCGGGCACACACATCCCAAATACAACGCACAGAGTCTGGCGGCATGTCATAGCGGTCATACTTAAGATACCGCACCTTTCCCGAACTATCTTTGACATTAAGTGCCAAAGAGGAGAACGTAACGCTGCTGAGTTTGACCTGTCGTGTTTGTTCAAAAAATTCGGCATTGAAACGTAACGTGACACCTACCCATACACGAACGGTATCCTTCACACAAGAGGAAACCAACTCCACTCGGTTATTCCAGTCTCTATGTATAATCACCGGAATATCATCCGGCCGAGAAAAGGCACATTGTCCGAATAACCCCAATACAAATACCAGCAATAATTTCCTCATAGGCTCATCTTTAGAACATACCCGTTTAAAATACCGGAAAGCATCATAATCTTTCCGGTTGAACGCATGATTACTTCCGAGGCATCAGGTAGAGCGTGACGACGAATGTCCACCGTTTTGTATTTTCCGTAAAGACATAATCCCGACATTCGATAACTGAATACGGTTGATGCCACATCCATCGGACTATCGTATCCTCACACAGTCGCCAAATACAACGGTCCGGACGTTTTCTCGTTATTTCGCTTTCGCAACGATAAATGACCGGAGACGCTCCTTTTCTTCGTCTGCCCTCCAGATACCCTTCTATGTAGCTTAACTCCACATCTATCGGATGGACCTCCCGGTCAATATCATGCAAATCACTATCAAAAGTCACCCGCACTCCAACCGCTACCTTAGTCGGCCGCCTTACGCATGAAGTCTGCAGCTCCACAATGTGGGTTCGCATGTCGCTGATGAATACAGGCACGCCACCGGATTCCGATTGTCCGAACAGAGGAAAAAACGACAAACAAAAAAACACCGTGTACACTATCTTCCTTACCATACCCTACATATTAATAGCAATACAAATCCATCAAATTAGGCAACCGGTTTTTCAATTGCGTTCTATAATAAATACGCAGTATCGACAACAGGCGGCGACTTACCTGTGGCATCGTATCCAAATTATTATACATTCCCGACATATTTCGAGTAGAGCCCAATTTAAAATACTGTACAGCCTGCATAAAATCTTCACTTGAATAACCATTAGTCTGTAATCGTTGGAAAGCTTCCTGATATCTACGCCCTGCCTCTGTCAAAACTTCTTCTCCTTCTGCATTTATTTCTGTCATACCATCACCTGCACCTGAACCAAAACCCTCACTATGTTCAGTTGCCCATATGCTGGCTATTACATCTCCCATGAAGTATGCCTCTACCTCATTATAAATAGATGGTTTGCCTTGGCCATAATCGTATTGTACTGCATGAGTTAACTCATGACTAAGCAGATAAACGATATAACTCATATCATATTCACCTCGGCGGTTCGTTAAAGGAATCCAAATCTCTCCGCCTGCTCCGTTCGAAACGAAAACCCCGACACCTTCCATCCCTGGATAAGGTCCCAATACAAGAGTATAAACATTATGAGACCTAAGCAGTCTATCAATCATCTCGTTGCCACCGCTATTATATGCAGCATTCAAAGCATTGATAAATCTACCGCCGACAGAATCTATGCCCATGGCGGGACTCATATTAGCCACATACGATACATAAGACGAACCTCCTCCTGCACTGATAACACTTATGCGAATCTCTTGCCCGTTAGGGTCCACAAATATCACCGGATTATTGCCGCAATAAGCATAATCCGACAGGGAGCAATACTTCTCTGCCAGCGGGTCTATGGCGTTCCAGCGGCAGAGGACGGGGTCGTAGAGGCGGGCGCCGTAATCCAGCAGGTCGGAACCCGGCTGCGGAAACTCCTCCTTTCCGTTATAACGGAACCTGTTGTACTGCGGGGCGAGCCGCTGCCCCTGGAAAACATCCGTACTGTATGCCGTCTCAGACTCCCCGAACGGAGCATACTCGTTATAGGCCGCCGGACGACCGTCCGCCAACACCACACGCACGCTGCCAAGATGGTCTTGCACATACAGCAGAACGCTATCGCCCGACGGGCCGCTAACCAGACGACCGCCGGAAAACTCTGTCGAAAGCTCCAACTGAGACTGATTGTAGTCGTATATCAAAGAACCGAGGTAGTCCCTGCCCTTGCCGCCTTCCGAACCGAAACCCGCAGCGGATGCTCGCGAGCCGTCCGAAAGCCACGAGTAACGGCAGCCGCCTTCGGGCCACACGATGCTGTCCGTCAAATTTAAATAATTATAACGGAACTGCATCGGCCTTTCCGGATTAAATGTCAGGTTGCCGTTCAGGTCGTAACCGAAAACGTAGTTATCCGATGTTCCCGAAGTCCCCGAGACGCTGCGCGTCATCGACGCGAGCCGGTTGCCGGAATAGGTGTAACGGCGGATTTCGGCACTGTTCGGGGAAGCCGTACGCTGGTGGGCGAGGATGTTTCCGTTGCCGTCGTAATTCATCGTATAGGTGACGCGGTCGTTCTGCTGCACCCTCGTCGCCTGACACAGACGGTTATGACCGTCGTAACCGTAGGTATGTACCACCCCTTCCCGACCGAAAACCTGCGACCCCGTCACAATCCGCCCGATATTACCGCCGGACGAATAGGTCATCTCCTGCGAATAGAGTCCCGGCGCTTCAAGCCCGGTCAGGCGTCCGCGGATATCATACGCATAATGCGTCGTCACATGCGTACCGCCGCTCCCGACCGTCTTGGACACCAGCCGCCCCAAATCGTCGTAACCGTACGACACGCTCCCTTCGAGGCCGTTCAGCACGACCGTTTCAGCCAACAGGCGTCCATGGGCGTCATACGTATAGGCCGTACGCTTCGTATCGGACTTCTCCCAACGGTCCGACCAACTGTGGCACTCCTCGCTGAGCACCAGCCGCCCCATGAAATCGTACTTCATGCTGTAACGGCTGAGGCTGCCGTGCACGTTGCGTTCGACCACCTGAATCACCCGCCCCAGACGGTCGTAGTAGAACCATCGGCCGACGAAAGCACCGCTCGTCTTCATCCCTTCGGACACGACGGCAAGCGTCTCGTGCGTCTTCAGGCCGCGCGTCCGATAATCACAATCGGATGCGGTACAAATTCCCTCGACGGGTTCATAAGCGAACGTACCCCGCACCAGGGTGACAACCGCCTCAAGCAGCCGGTCGGAAGGCGGTACGGACGACAGTTCGCAGTCGTCGTACGCCTGCACCAGGCGTTCCGCCACATCGGCATACTCGGACGGCACATAGTAGGCGAGGAACGGCCGGCCGGAAGGCGTCAGAAACGAACCTATCAGAAATTCGGACTTTATTGCTCCCCCGGCACCGAGGAACGCCTCCGCCGCATCGGAAACTCCCGACCAAACCGTCTCCCGACCGGCATAGACATACAGCCAGCGGTCGTCCTCCACGGCGAGCCGCCGGTATTCGTACCCGAACGGCCGGTCGTAACGGTACGCGGCCAACAGCACTGTCCGCGGCAGCGCAAGCGGAGTACCGGCATCGGCAACCGCCTGGTAGTCCGCGCGAGTCGCAGCCGAGACGGTATGACACATGTAACGCGACACGAGGCGCCCCAGCGCGTCGTAATCGGACATTACCCAATAGCCTCCGACGAGGTTGCCGTCATCGTCCGTCGTCCGCATGTTGGCATCCTGCATGAGCAGTACCCTGCCGCCGAGGTCGTACACATAATACTCCCACCCCTTACCGGGCACCTGCTTCTCCGCGACACGCCCCCGAAGGTCATAGACATAGGCAAAACAGTAATCGACAACGAGCCGGCTATTCGGCGCATACGAGGTACCCGCTTCGAGTGCGGCGGCACCTTCCGGAGTGACGACGTAGGCCAGCCGCCCCATTCCGTCATAGACACGGTAGGTATCGGCCCCGTCGCAGCGCGAAAGGACGGTACGTCCCGCCTCGTCGGTAAACGTTTCGACCGTATGGCCGTCCTCATCGGTCGCGGTACTCTTCTCGAGGAAACCGGCCTCGCCATAATATGCCTGCGCCACGGAGAATCCGCCCGTCTCCGCCGAATACGACAGGCGCAGTACCGCATCGTCGGCCGCGGCCGCATCCAGGCCGAACCGGGAGGAAACGGAAGCCGAAAACCCCGGCTGAGTACGTTCGAGGAGCAATCCGCGCGGGGACATCTCGAAACAGTTCCTGAAATAAGGCCTCGGCAGAGCCAACGAAAAGGCCGACGCATAATAGCTCTCCTGCTCGGCAACGGCATCCGCGCGGTATCCACCCGCATTGGACGACACCACGGGATAAGGCAGGTAGGAGAGCACCTCGCCGGCCTTCAGAAAAGTGGCGTGGACGGGGGTGACGATATCCTTGCCCGAAGGAGAACCGCCAACCTCGATACGCTGACGCTCCTCTCCCAAAGAGTCGTAATAGGTGACCGTAGCGACATAGTCCTCCGCCGAAACGGCGGTATGTGCAGCCGTATAGCGTTTCCGCACCGTCACGTTGTTGTCGGCAAGAATACCGGCCGACCATGCGTCGCTCACACGGAGAGTGCCGAGCGAAAGGTAGCGGGCGGCATCCACATACCAGTCCGCCTCCGTCTCTCCTCCTATCACACAGGGTTCAACTCCGTCCGCAGGCGATGCAGCAACGGTTTCCGATACGTTTTCGGCATCCGGTAAGGCCATCCGCAAGGACTTCCGACCGTATTCACAGGTCTCCAGCAGGTTACCGCAGTCGTCCTTCACCGCGTTGAGACGGCCGACGGCATCGTAATGGAAAGTCTTCATCCTGCCCGCCGCATCGGTCGCCGAGGTCATGCCGACCATCGGCCGATAGGTGTACGTGGATACGAGGGCGCCGGGCAGGTCGTCGCGCAGGCCGTTCAGGATATTCATGAAGGCACTGTCCGGAATATCGTCCGCATCGTCCCGGTCCCTCAGGGCCGCCGCCACCTGCTCGTAAGAGGCGCCTCGTATCTCGGCCACCGGATACATTCCCCGGTAACGCCACACGTAACAGGTCTCCGGCTGTCCCGTAGCAACGATATGCAGCGGATTGCCGTACTGGTCGAACTCCTTGATTTCCCGTTCGGCCAAAAGCTCTCCGTTGAAATACCGCTCCTCCCGACAGGGCCTGAACACGCTCCGCTCCTCCAGTCCCACGGTCACGGTAACCTCCCCGAAACCGATATATACGGCGCTCTTGTCCGTATCGTTCTTCACGATTTCCACTCCGACCGGGGTATGGAGCATGTTCGCGGCACACATTTTCCTGTAAACGGGCAGGTCGTAATCGGTCGGATACAGAAGACGCTGCACATAGACGTCGCCGTCCGTCTCGACCCGCACTTGCCGCAGGAGCAGGCCGGACGTGTAACCCTCCTCCTGCCCCAGCGTACCGTCGGGCCACTGACGGTAAGGCTTGGGAGCGTAATACATATATCCGGTTTCCACCGTATGTTCCCTATCGCCGTAACAGGTCGTCACACGCATGGATACGGGCCGGAAGAGCAGCAGACTCTCGGTCACGTCGAAATAGAGGCAGTCCTCTACCGTACGCATGTGGTTGGTTTCCCGCGCCCACACAGGTCTTTGCAGCGTCGCAGTCGTCACCATGTTCTTCACGAACAGGCCGACAGTCACCAACTGCATCACCTCCGGACTGTACAGGTCGTACGTCCATTCGGTCGTGCGCACCGCACGATAGCTGCCGTCCGGCAATCCTTCGTACTCCACCCGCCGGCCAAGGTTCCCGAAGAACCGCGGTTTCTCCTTGAAATAACCGCGTATCTCGCCTATATAGTGAACGGTACCGTCGGATGCTTCGGTCGTATCCTGAATCGATACGGATTTCCACTGCTCTCCGTCCGGAAAGGCGGGGAAACGGTAGTTCTTGAAGACGAAATCACAGGCCCATAGCCGCGTATCGTACTCATAATCCGTCCGGACGGACTTTCCGTTTCTCACATCCGTCACCTCCTCCGTCACCTCCCCGTAAAACACCCGGGCATTCTCCACCCTGGCTCCCGGAAGGACGGAATCGGAGTGGATGACGAGATATTCGTCCACACGACCGGCGGCAACTCCCACCTGCCTCCGCTCGGTAAAATCGGCTATGTCGAGCCGCCGGAAATCGACGGTCGTACCGCTCTGCCGGTAGGTGAATGTCCGGCGCCTGACGAGCGTACCCTCGTCGTAGGTTCTGATTTCGGCGATTCGCAGACCGATGCTGACATCACCTGCCACCGCATCGCGATGCGTATTGGGGGCATACAAGAACTCCGTCCGGGAACCCGCCTGACGCGAAATGGCCTTCAGCGCGTTATAACGGGCATGATGGAAAGAGTAATCCCGTTTACCCGCCTGACGGCCCTCTACCGGTCCGTAAGGCGTCAAAAAATTAAGGTCACTGTTGTCGTTCCGACCGTTGTAATATCCGAAGAAATCCTGGGCGTACCGGCTCTGCGGAGCCTCAGGTTGTGGTTCGATAGAGACGAGCCCCTCCACGCCGTAATACTCGAACGCATAAGAGTCGTACAGCACGCTATCGCGGTCATAAAACGAGAGCCCGTTCAGTCGGAAACGTTTGACATCGTGTTCCCCCTCCCGGTTGTCGAACGACACCTTACAGACCAACTCTCCCTCCATATCGTACACCAGCATCGCAGCGAGCCTCCGCTCCGGGTTCAGGTCGAAACCTTCGGGATAGCGCGACGGGACGTTTTCAAGTTCCGGTGCCAGCGGCAGCGGAGCATCCGTATAGCGGAACGCCACACGGCCGCCCCGGTGACGTATCCCGGTCAGCAACATGCAACTGTAAGCAAGACAGTGTACCCGGTCGGGAACCTGCCCGGTCACATCCATCTGCAAGAAAAGGTCGGAATCCGGCGCATCCGCCGATTTGCGGTAATAGGCTGCGAAACCCTCCACCTTTTCCGTCAGCATCCCCTTATCCTCGTATTCGAACTCCACCGTATCGGCCAGGTCGGCCGACGTTATCCTCGTCAGCAGCCACGCCGTAGTAATATAGGCAGAGTTATCGACTGAAATGTCGTCGGTCACGACACCGTCCACCTCATGGCGGAAAACGTTCATAGGCCTCACATCCGCCTTGCAGGCAAATTCATATCGGTTGCCGAGCGGGTCGGTCACGGTAAAACATTCGACGATTTTCCGTTTTCCCCAGAATCCGTCATTCACCTCCGCATACTCGAAGGTTATCGCATCGTCGTTACAAGAGGTTTTCACCAGTTCGGCACCGCTGCCGTTGAAATTGATAAGAAAACTCCCCGAACCGCCCGGATAGGAGTAACAATACTTATCCCAACAGGAGTCCTCGGTACCCGCTATCACCCGCGACAGATAGTCGAGCGTAGCCGTGCCGCCCGTCCGGACGGTATGGTTTGCAACCCCGTCATCCATCATACCGCGTATCTCCCTGACCACGGCGCCGCCGGCATTGAACGACCAGCCGAGTCCCACCGCTTCGGAGAGTTCCTCCAGCCGGATACCCGACGCATGGTAGGCAATCGAAAGGGGAACTTCCAGCTTACCGCACACGACACGATGGAGCGGAACCTCGATGTTCGTCAAACCGAGGGAATATTCCACGGGGAAATCCGCATACTTGGCCACATGGCCGGCACTCAGCGAAGGCGACAACCGCCGCATCTCCGGTCCCCACAGGTCGGCAGGCACCCCGTCTGCACCCGCAGCGGAGACAAACACCTGCCCGGTCTTCCGCACCACCCCGTTGCCATGCACCGGCGTCTCCGGTATCCCCGACAACATATCATTCCGTTTTTCCATAAGAATTGAGATTTTGATAAAAACAGCCATGAAAATACGCCGACAAGACACGGCACGGTTTCCACGACTTTCGACTCTCCGGATTGGCCGGGCATTGCCACACCGCCCGCCGACACGTTCCGAATATCCGGAGGCCGTTTTTCTGCAGGAAAGGGATTCGGGCATATTTTTTGTGTAGAGTTGCGAGAGATACAACGATTTGAAACACCGGATAAATCCGCTCTGCGGCCGACCGGCACCCGCCACCGGACGCATATGCTGCGGGCCGCATGCCCCGCAAACGGACAAATACCCAATAAGGAAGAAGAACGCCCGCGCAGCGATTCAGCGCACACACCGTTATGAACACGAACCGATTCGCCCAAGCTCTACTGAACGCCATCAAGGAGTTTCTCACCTGGATAGGACTTCCCCGCGAGATACTCGACACGGCAGATGAAATCATCTTCCTGATACTCATCGTCGCAATCGCTTTCATCGTCGCGGTCATCATACACTCCATCGCCTCACGGGTCACCCGGAGGGTATTGAAGCGCAAGCACGACAATTTCCTCAGTTCGCTCGCCAAATACGGCGTTCTGCGGAAACTGACGGCTATCATACCGCCGCTCATCATCTCGGCCCTGCTGCCCTTCGCTTTCGACAAACGTTCCGAATGGTTCATCATCGGCGATAAAATCACCTGGATTTACTTTTGCGTTGCACTGATATTCTCGGTCAATGCCATACTGAATACGGTCGGGGATACCCTGAAAACCAAAAAAGAGCTGCAAAACCGCCCGATGAAGGGCTTCATCCAAATCCTTCAGGTGATTTTCTCCTGCATCGGCATTATCGTCATCGTCTCCATCCTGATAAACAAATCCCCGTTCAACCTCATCACGGGCCTGGGAGCCTTCACGGCCGTCCTGATGTTGATATTCAAGGACACCATCCTCGGATTCGTCGCAGGCGTACTGATATCGGAGAACGACATGGTACGCATCGGCGACTGGATAGAGATGCCGCAGAACAACGTAAACGGCATCGTGACCGATATTACGCTGACGGTCGTGAAAGTACAGAATTTCGACAACACGACTGTCACCGTCCCGCCCTATTCGCTGGTATCGGGCTCTTTCATCAACTGGCGTGGCATGAGCGACTCCGGCGGCAGACGCATCATGCGCGAATACTCCCTGAAGCTCGACTACATCAAACCCTGTACGCCCGAATTTCTGGAAAAGATGAAAGGCTTCGACGAAGAACTGGGAAAATTCATCACCGAAAAACAGCAACAGGCCGCCGCTGGCCAGACGGTCAATACGGACAATCCGGCCGGACTGGTAAACGGCACCATCGACACGAACGTCGGTCTCTTCAGGGCCTACATGACCCTGTATCTCAAGCGGCATCCCGCCATCAACAAAGACCTGCTCCTCATGGTGCGCACGCTCGCCCCGACGGCAAACGGCCTGCCGGTACAGATTTACTGTTTCTCGGCCAACAAGAACTGGCCGAGCTACGAATCCATCCAGGCGGAGATACTGGAACATTTCGTCTCCGTACTGCCGGCTTTCGAACTCTATCCGTTCCAGAATGCCGACGCACGCGACACGCTCATCAGCGGCTTCGTCGAGTCGGGCAAGGTCGATATCTCGACGATAGACGGTATCCCCTGGCACTCCATCCTCCCCGGGAAGGCTCCAGTTCCTGCTTCCGCCCCGGCCGGCGGGCAACAGGCACCGGAACAACAGGCAAAAGAATAACCGGCCAGCAGCAGGGCCGGACGCGTCCCAGGAACGGAACGGCAGTGAAAAACAGCAGGGGAACCGACTTTTAGTCGGTTCCCCTGTTTCATATCCGCAGTCTTCCGACCGCTTTTCCGCCCTTCTCTTATTCGGCCGCCGTTTCAAAACGGTAATCCGTCCGGCCGTTCACGGGACAGGAGGCCGCATTGGTAGTCGCATATACGTCGCCATCGGCCGTATTCACATACGCCACGACACGGCAGTTGTCCGTATATCCCTCGAGACTGAAGGTGTACTCTTTCACGACCTCGGTATTTTCCGCAACGTCCCCGAGGCTGTCGCCGCCGAGCGAGGTCGCCAATGCACGCATCGTATTGTCGTGGATAAACCGACTTGTTCCGGACTGCGCCCCCTCTATGCCGTCTTCAAGCAAGATAACCCCCAACCGGTACATACCCGCCTCACTCGGAGTGACCCGCACCGAAACGGTAACATTACGGTCGGCATCGACCGTAGAGCTCATCGCGATACCCACCTTGGCCCCGGTCGCCTGATACTCCTTGATGATGTTGACAACATCGGTAACACTCATGACTGAAGGATCTTGCTGGTTTTTCTTATCGAAATCGAAAAATACCGCCGGAATTGCAGGCACCGAGAAATATTGCAGGAACAAAGGATTATCATTGGATGTATACATATCCGACTGATGTATCGCAACCTCCACAAGCCTGTCCGGATAAACTCCCAACGCCACTTTCAATACAGACATAAATGCACTGCAAGGCCCGCACCATGTCGCTGTAAAACGGTACAACAAAACATTTTTATAAAAGTCTCCAAAACCTACATGAACGGGCTCAGAAACGACCCCATTATACTCGGCCTCGAATGCCACGACTTGCAGGTCGCCGCTGTAAGAAAAACTGTTCGATTCGAGATACTCGCCGGTCGCGAGATTCTTTATCTTCGCCGCATCGGTAACGTCCCCGCCTTCGTACGTCACCTTGAAAGAGGTCGCATCAGAACCGTCCGCCGCGATACGCGGTCTGGTCGCCATTATAACGAGCGGATTGGCCTCTTCCCTCGTTACGACTACTTTCACCGTATTCGACTGCAACCCCTGATACGAAGCTTTGAACTCATATTCATCCGACAAATAAGAGGCAAAAGAATGCACTCCCCTGTCCCAGGTTTCTCCGCTCGTCTGATTGACAATCGTCGCCAATACCGTCACATCCTGCCCCTCAAACGTCACGGTAAAAGTAGCCCGGTCTCTCCCGTCATTCATAATGGACTCTTTATCCACCGACAGTACGAGTTCTCCCGAAACGGCTATCACCTCAACGGCCACCTTATTCGACTCCTGTCCATTATACGAAGCGACAAATTTGTAACTACCGATAACATCGGTCGCAAATTCGTTCCCATCCAATACCTCGCCGGTAGCCGCATCGGAGATTGAAGCCTGCTTCGTCACATCGTCGCCATCCAGCATCACAGTGAAAGTAACTGCCTCCCTGCCATCACAGACAATGGATTCCCTGTCTGCCAAAAGAATCAGTCCTGCGCCAGCTTCCGCCCTAACGCTCACTTTATTGGATTTCTTGCCGTCATACGAAGCCACGAACTCGTAGCTCCCGACCGTATCCGTCGAGAATTCGCTTCCGGAGAGCACCTCGCCGGTCGCCGCATCCCGTATCTCGGCAAAAGCAGTCACATCCTCTTCGCCATACTTCACGGTAAACGTCACCTTGTCCACACCATCCGCAACAAGGTCGCTACAATCTACGGTCAGGCGAAGTTCCTTGTTCCCGCCATCTTCCCCAGCTTTCTCACATGCGACAAACGCAAAAGCTGTCATACAAAACAGACCAACAAAATATCCGACACGCATAACAGTGTTTTTATGTATTAGCTTTCAAATTTAGCAAAACAACAACAAATAACCAATATCATTATTCTTTTCCACAAAACAGTTCGGGGAATCGCTGATAGGCGATTCCCCGAACTGTTTATCATCGCGGCAGAAGAGCCGCATACCACTCGGCCGCCTACTCGGCCGCCGTTTCAAAACGGTAATCCGTCCGGCCGTTCACGGGACAGGAGGCCGCATTGGTAGTCGCATATACGTCGCCATCGGCCGTATTCACCCATGCCACGACACGGCAATTGTCCGTATATCCCTTGAGACTGAAGGTGTACTCTTTCACGACCTCGGTATTTTCCGCAACATCCCCGAGGCTGTCGCCGCCGAGCGAAGTCGCCAACGCACGCATCGTATTGTCATGGATGTAACCGCTCGTACCGTTCTGAGGTCCTTCGATTCCATCCTCCAGCAACGCTACGCCGAGGAGGTAGGAACCCGCCTCGCTGGGGGTCACCCTCACCGTAACCTTGACATTGCGGGAAGCATCGACCGCAGAGCTCATCGCGATACCCGCCTTGGCTCCGGTCGCCTGATACTCCTTGATGGTGTTGACAACTTCGGCAGCGCTCATCGACGGGGCATACGGACCCTCCTTGTCGAAATCGAAGAAGATGGCCGGAATACTGGAGAACTTGAAGTACGAAGCGAAGTCGTAATAGTTATTGGAGGTGTACTCGTCGTTCTGATGAATCGCAACCTGTACCAAACGGTCGGGATACTGCTCCAGTGCCGCACTCAGGACCGACGAGAAAGAGGTACAGGGGCCACACCTCGTAGCAGTGAAACGGCAGAACAGAACATTTTTGTAGAAATCTCCGAAACCTATGTTGATGGGTTCCGAAGTAGCTCCCTCGTATTCCGCCTCGAACTCCACGACCTTCAGGTCGCCGCTGTAGGAGAAACTGTTCGATTCGAGATACTCGCCAGTCGCGAGATTCTTTATCTTCGCCGCATCGGTAACGTCTTCGCCTTCATACATCACCTTGAAAGAGGTCGCATCGGAACCGTCCGCCGCGATACGCGGCCTGGTCGCCGTCAGCACGAGCGGGTTCACAGCCTCCATGGTTACCGTAACCTTCACCGTATTCGACCTCATGTCATTGTAGGAAGCTTTGAATTCATACTCGCCCGAGGCAGAGGAGACAAACGTATGGACACCCTCCGCCCATGCCTGGCCGCTCGTCTGATTGACGATGGTGGCCTGAGCAGTCACGTCGTTCCCGTCGAAAGTCACCGTGAAAGTGGCCGTATCCTCACCGTCGTTGACAATGGATTCCTTATCCACGGAGAGGACGAGACCCGAAACGGCAGTCGCATCGACCTTCACCTTATTGGACTCCTTGCCGTCGTAAGAGGCGACGAACTCGTAGCTGCCGGCGGTCTCCGTCGCAAACTCGCTTCCGGAGAGCGCCTCGCCGGTCGCCGCATCGGCAATCGAAGCGTTCGCCGTCACATCCTCTTCGCCGTATTTCACAGTAAACGTCACCTTGTCCGTGCCGTCCGCGGTAATCTCGCTCTTCGAAGCGGAAAGGACAAGGTCCTTATCACCTTCCCCGTTTCCGTTGGTGGGCTGCGTACAGGAAGCGAACGCCAGGGCTGCCGCACAAAGCGCATAACTGAAATATTTCATACTCTTCATATAAATAAGGTTTATTTGATATGGTTAAAGATTTACGGAAAAAATATTTAACATTTAACGAAAATACATCGATAAAAACAATCTTTCGCCCCTATATGGAAACTGCACCACGATACGTGGTGCAGTTTTCCGCTTCAGGGTTCAAAACGAACTACTCGAACGTTACGTCTACCCAACTGCCGACCGGGAACGATACGACGTTGGAAACGCTCCAAACATCCCCCGATTTGGTGCATACATAACATACGATGGAGCAGTTGTCGATTTCGTATTCGGCATTAGCGGTAATCGAGTACTCCTTGGAAACGGTCTGTCCCACGGTCATAGCACCGAGCGAATCACCGAAAATACTCTCGCTGAGCGTTTCGCGCAACGTATGATTATGTACGTAATTGTCACCGCCACCTGTCTGAGAATGTACGATACCGTTCTCGAGGAGCATGACTGCAAGATAATATTCGTTCGCAACGGAGGCAGTCACATTCACGTTGACCTTGAGGTTGGCACCGTCGGCCTCCGCATCGGCTGCGATACCCACGCCAGCAACCGTCCGAGCCAAAGGCTTCACCTTGCCGAGAATGGCCGAAACCGATTCGGCACCTAACGAATACGACAACAAATCCATGTCATAATAGGTCTGAGGTAAGCCTGCACTCTGCCGGAAGAAATAAGAATTGAATTCGTCGATGTTTGCGGGAATCATCGGGTCGCTGCCCATATTGGGGTGATGAACGGAAACCTCAACCATTCGGGTCCCGTTATCATAAGACTCATTGGCCTTTTCAAGGGCGGTAGCCATCTGCGGACAATAGGAGCATCCTATGCTCGTAAATTTCAGTACCATCACGCTCTTGTGGAAGTTACCGGAACCGACGCTGAGCGTCTGCGAGGTCTTGTCGTTATATTCTGCGACGAACTGCACGGTCTTGTCCGACCCCATGGTAAAGGTCGCACCGTCGAGATAGTCACCCGAAGTCACGTTCTTAATCTTGGCGGAAGCAGTCACATCGGTACCCTTGTCCAGTACGGTAAAGGTAGCGGACTCACCCGACTGCAGGCGCGGCTTGTCTACCACCAGGCGCAGCTCTGCGGCAGGCGCAGCCTCCACCGTCACCTTGACCGTATTGGAGGTCAGGTTCCTGTATTTGGCGGTAAACTCAAACTCACCCACATAACTCGGCGATACGAACTCATTGGCACCCTGTGCATACTGCTCACCAAGGGTTACGTTCGTGATAATCGAAGTGGCCGTCACGTCCTCCCCTTCGTAGGTCACCGTAAAGGTCGCCTTACCGAGGCCGTTGCTGACAATCGTTTCCGCATCGACCGAGAGCGTCAGCGACGATGCCGTCACGGTTACTTCGTTGGATGTTACCGTCTCACCGCTCTCCGGGTCTTCGTAGGTAGCGGTGAAAGTGTACGTCTCGGGAGTCGTGCTCGTGAACGTGAAACCTTCGATAGCAACGGTCCCGTTCATGATAACGGCATCGGAAGTAACGTTGACACTCTTCTCCTCCGTTCCGTATTTCACGGTAAAAGTAGCCTTGTCGCGTCCGTCGGACATGATGGATGTCTTGTCCACGGACAGCATCAGTTTCTTTTCACCCGTTTCCGGCCCCGGGCCATCACTTGGTGTATCACAAGCCGTCAGCGACAGCGCTGCAGCCATCAGTACGAAACTCAGACTTTTGAATGTTCTCATAGTTTTAAAAAAAATTTATTGTTCTACATCAGTTTGGTCAATACATCAGAACGAAGTCGTCAGTGAGAGGTTGAAACCGGTATAGGCAGGCATCAGGCGGCATACGCCTCCGGAGCATACGTAACCGGCGCGGTTGCGTCCGTAGGAGAGCGCTATCCTCGTCCGCGACTTGGTATAGCTCACTCCCACATTGTAATAATGTACCTTCTCCAACTGGAAATTGTACATGTCGCTTACGAAAACACTGAAGACCGGCGCAAAACTGTATTCGAGCTGCGCAGCCCACCAGTCACCGTTGTTCCTCTTGTCGTTCAGTCTCTCCTGAACGGGTCCATCGGCCCCGGTAGTTTCCATCGTCACGAACGGAGAATAGAGATACTGCAGTTCGAGACGCAGCGAATGTTTCGTATTGAACTTATAAAGCCCGTCAAGGGCGAACACGTACCGGTTGATGGGCACCGTCGTCCGCTCCTCGCCCATCATCCGCTGGAAAGCGAAAAGGAACGTAGTCTTGAACTGCTTATTCCACTGCTTCTCGAAATCGAAGCTCGCATCAAGGTAGACGAAATTCATCTCTTTCGCATCCTCGGGCACCTTGCTTACATAATACACATCCTTCGGCTGATAAATCAACGAAGCGTTCACATGAAGTTTGGTACCATACCTGCCGCCGAGCTGCGAACCGCGACGGATGTTATAGAAGATATCCATCTGCGCGGCACGTTCCCCCTTGGTCTTGACCTGGAACGGATCGAGGTTGGCCAGCGAATAGGTGTACTGCCGCGTGAGGACCGGTATATAGTTGAGTACATTCCCCAGACCGCTGTACTGTAAATCCTTGGAGTCCGTAAGTTTCATATCCATATGCGACACATTGCGGCCCGTGAGCGAAATGCCCCAGCCGTATCCGCTGTAACCGAGCTCTATCAACTGGGCACGCCCGAAATAAGCCATATCGATTCCATCGACCAGATAGGCCCCCGGCGTCTTGCCTACGAGTTCCACACGTCCGGAGAAACCGGCCGCCTCGTACACCATCCGGGCCGACCATGCGCTCATGTCCGAACTGAGGATAGGCTGCCCCTCCATGTCCGTTATGTTGAGCCGCGCGGCGTCGTACTGCGACAGGAAACTTCCCTCGAGGGCGAGGTACTGCGACTTGAAACCGAAGAGCGACGAGAGCGCCAGCGTAGCGTCGGCACCCCGGAGCCACGACGGCGCATAGTCCATATAAAGCCTCGGACGGCCGAGCATCGCCCGAATGGCGAACGCATCCCCGATGTTCATTCCCGCACGGACACCCTCGACGGCGGAGTTCATACCGAGCGCCCTGTCCTCGTAGGCACGGAAGATAAGGCCGCTGCCGTACTGGTCGTAAAAGTCGCCGACCGTCACGAAGAAGTTGTCATCCGTCCAGCTTGCGTACTTATTGGTTATCTTGCCGCCCTTGTACTGCTCCTGATAACCGCTCAGTACCGGCGCATACAGCTCGCCCTGCACACCCGCGCTGAATTTGCCAAGCGTATAGTCCAGTTTCAGGTAGTTGTTCGACCCTATTCTGTCCGCCGGCATCGGGTTGCCGTTATTATATACCAAACTGTCCGGCATATACCATATCGTATTGGTTTCAAAACTACCCGAAAGCCGTCCGTAATTGGCGGGCTCCTGAGCGTTTACGATACCGGTCGCCATAAAGGCCGCCGCACATAAAAAGCCTGTAAGCTTCACATTAGTAGATTTTTTCATATGTTTAAGCATTCTTTATCCCAACAAATTAAGAAAAAAATAATCTGATAAGCAAAAGAATCGGCGAAAAAAAAACCGGTACCCTGATTTTTCAGTTCTCTTTATAAGACGCCCCGACGGACCGAAATGTTGCATCGTCTTTTCCGATTCTTCGAAAAAAAGCGGGGATATTTTGTGAAAATATCCCCGCAATACGCATACAGGCGCCTCCATCCGCCGATTACGGGATGTAGAAGGCAAGCACTCCGAGCGCATGAGCCTGGCACCAAAGCCAGCAGTTCTGCCCCTCCTTCTTCATGATTTCAAACTCGATGGAGTCGAAATTCTCCACATCTTCGAAACCCTCGCTTTTAACGGAGGCCTGCACCTTTGCCCCTACGCTGCCTATCGGGGCGGCAAATGCCACCTCGATATATTTCGTGCCGTCATTGGAGACTATACGGAACGTATTCGTCGCCTTGTTGAAGTAGAGCTGGTCGGTCGTCTTGTTGAAAGCATACTGGGCCTTGGCCACTTTATAGACACCCTCCGTCACCTTTCTCTCGAACTCCTTCGAAGTGACGTTAATTCCCTTTGGGCGTTCGCATCCGACCAATGCGACTGTCGCTGCCGCCACAGCCAATACCGTTAATATCTGTTTCAGTTTCATGGCTATCCTCAGTTAATTCTATCGTACATTGACATACTTGACCAGATACTCCACACCGGCATCGGTGGTGATTTCGGCCATAATTCTGTAATTGTTCCCCGACGAGAGCTTCACGACGGTTCCATCGACCTCCTCGCCGTTCACCGTCCACTTCTCAGCAGTGACTTCGGAAGCGATATTCCGGTAATTCAGCACAATGGCCTCGCCCTCCTGATAGGTATTCTCCATGCCGAGCGTAGGCATCTTCGACAAATCGAGCGCCTCGGTCGTCACCTCCTGCACCTCCATGGGTTCCGTCGCATCCTCGTAATAAATGGATATGGTGTAATTCGTGGAGGGTTTGAGTCCGGTGAAATGGATGGTACGTTCCACCGTGGTCACCGACTGGGATTCGCCCCCCTTCTCCTGACAAACGACCCTGTAGTTGTCGTTGAAAGGCGATACGAACGAAACGGCTATATCGAACTGGCCGGGTGTGACGGTCAGGTCCCTGATGGTACCGCTGCTCACCTTCTTCACCTCGAAAGTAACGCCCGTCCCGACATTCTCCTTGATATTATACAGTTCAAACCCGGTCGTAAATCCGTCCCACCCCACAAAATAGGGAGAGTAGCCGGAGGTGAATTCCGTGACATTCTCGGTCCCCGGGAAGAACATCTTGCCGAAACCGCTGAGCACGTAATTCTCCCTTTCGACCTTGGAAGCCATTACGAAACGCATACACTCATGGTCGCCGTAGGCATTCACACGGTTGGCATTGAGGCTCCAAAGGTCGCTGGCACGGTATCCGCCCACCCTGTTCTGGGACTTGTCGATATGATAGACCAACATACCGGAACCGCTGCCCACGATGGCATATGAGGAGTCGGGGTCGCCCGTCTGCAGGTACCTGTCCCACGTACTCAAGGTACCGTTACGGTATTCGAACACGAATATCTCTCCCTCGTTCATCGACTTTATCATGTAGCATTTGTCGTTATAGACCGGTTCGAGGGTATATTCTCCCTCTTCGGTTATCTCGGTCAGGTCGGCCCAGCCGACCATATAACGCTCATAGGCCGACGTGGCCGGCGGAACCCGGCCGTCCTTCACATAGGAACCGGACGCCATCAGCGAGAAGACATCGAGGTTGAATCCCGTGCCGTTCTGCGCATAGTCCGTATCGTAGAAATCGGGCCATCCGAGGATGTGACCGAACTCGTGGCAGAAAGTACCGATACCGGCCATCACGGTGCCCGTATTGCCTTTCAGCTCGGAAGTGTACGCGGCCGCCTTCAACGCACCGCCGCCCCACCGGCCGAAACTCTGGTTGGGGTCCGAGAAGAACATTCTGGCAGGGTGCAGATAACCGCCCGTCGCCTCGGCATTGTTGTAGCCGGCATAAAAGATGAAAACATCGCGCAAATCGCCGTCCTCTTCCACATACGGGGAAAAATCCACTCCGTTGGCCTGCGCCAGGTTGCAGGCGTCGATGATGAACTGCCCTTCGTTGCCCGGATAGTAAAACACGGACTGGCTGAGCTGGAACGGCCCCACCACATCGAAATGGGGGTTGAACTTTCCGTTGGAGTTGTCCACATAGTAATCGCGGGCACTGCCCATGGCATTGTTCTCGGAGTATCCCTCTTCATTGAGCATCCGGTCGAACGCATCCCGCGGATTGCTTATGCTGAAATCCCTGTCGCTGAACGAAACGAGTATCACGAGCGACCTGAACTCCTCCCCCGTATTCGTACCGGCCGCCGTCGTCCGGAGATGCAAATCGTCCTCCAGCACGGGAGAAGCTCCGAAAGCCACGCCGCTGCCCGCATCGGCCACCATCGCGGCAGCCGCGACACCATGGGGATAGCCGAAGCTCACGGAACTGAGAATACGGCGCTCCTCGTTCGTCCGGTTCATCGGGTCATGGGCCTGTACCCCCGTAGATACGAGTTTCGTCCCCTGTACCTGCGCATAATAGAGCACACCGTTTTCGGCCACGAGGTTGTAGCCGTCCACCGTCGTAACATAGTTGAACCTTTCGTCACCGTACAGACGCACGGTCATGGTCGTCCCGTCGGGCTGCTCGACCCTGATGGGCCGCGGATACGACGGTACGGCACTCAGCTCCCACCCCCAAAACAGCACGAAGAGGAAGGCTGCCAAAGATTTAAAAGTATACGATAAACTCATTTTGTAATTTTGTTTATAGAATTAGCAGATATTGTTTCATATAATTAACTTTGAATCCGATTACATGCGTAAAGAGTTTCAAAAAATGATACATATTTCACCACATGCAATATTCATATCGAAATATTTGTCATATGTCAAACAAAATCCTCTGTGTTAATCTTTATAAAAAACGTTTTGGCGTCCCAATATAGTACATTTTTCACGAAATTGCATCCCCGTTATCGGCGATAAACATTTATGTACTTGATTCTGTGCTTGGAATAGATTGCAATATGGAGAAAAAAATTTGCCAGAGCTGCGGAATGGCACTCGGAGACCCCGGATTCTACGGTACGAACAGCGACGACAGCAGGAATGAAGACTACTGTATCTACTGTTTCGCCGGAGGCGAATTCAACGAAGAACTCACCATGGAAGAGATGATTGAACAGTGTGCGGAAATGTATGCGATGAACAGCGGCGGCGATGCGGCTGCCGTAGAAGCGGCCCGTACACACATGACCGAACTGTTTCCCACCCTGAAACGCTGGAAAAAGTAGCCCTTTCTCCGACACGGATACGGACTACCGCAGGAAAAGGCGACGACCGTACCGGACCCGCCGTCAGCGGGAGAGGCTGCACGCCCGCCGCAGCGCTGCGGCGGGAAGAAGGAGGACATACGATATGCTGCCCGGCGGCAAGACATGCAACAACATACCGGTACATCCGCATGGAACAGACAGGCAAGAGGGCCGCACACGGCCCGGAGGAGTTTTATGAGGAGGTTTACTCCATCGTACGGCAGATACCTCCCGGCAAGGTACTCACTTACGGGGCGATAGCCCGCATGATGGGGCGTCCCCGTCATGCGCGGCTCGTCGGGCGAGCCTTGTGGGGCACTCCGTCCGGACGCGGTATCCCCTGCCACCGCGTGGTGAACAGTCGGGGCGGTACCGCTCCCGGATGGGACGGACAGCGGAATTTGCTCGAAAACGAAGGGGTGCCTTTCCATCGGAACGGCCGCGTCGTGCTGGAACGCTGCCTGTGGCAGCCGGACGGAGAACCGCCCGACGAATGATGCAACCTAAGAAAACAGAGGAATGGAAAAGATATGGTTCGACGAGAGCATCTGCCTCCGCGCAGCGAAACTCTCCGATGCCCCGGCAATGTTCCGGATGATAGATACGCAGCGGCAATATCTCGGTCGCTGGCTGCCTTTCGTGGCGGCAACCCGCACTGAAAACGATTCGTATGCCTACCTGCAGTCGGTCCTCTCCGCCCCGTCCGAACGGAGGGAACTGCTGTGCACGATAACCGCCGACGGGCGTTTCGCAGGGCTGGTCGGATTCAAAGATACCGACCGGGCGAACCGGAAAACCGAAATCGGCTATTGGCTCGGCGAAGAGTACCAAGGACGCGGCATCATGACACGGTGCGTGGAGGCGCTTTGCGGCCTGGCCTTCAGCGAACTGGACATGAACCGGATACAGATACAATGCGCCGTAGGCAACACCAAAAGCAGCAACATTCCCCGGCGCCTGGGTTTCACACTGGAGGGAATAGCACGGGCCGGAGAGCTTCAGGCGGACGGACGGTTCTCCGATATCGAAGTGTATAGTCTGCTGCGGGAAGAGTACATACCGCGGGGAAAACGGACGCAATACGACGAACGCCGGAACGAATAGCCAACATGAATATGAAAAAAACGCTTGTCCTGCTCCTTGCCGCAACCGCGGTATTCTCGCCTCTACGGTCACAGGAAGTATCCGGCAGTCATTACGACTCGGTGCTCCGCCGGATTATGGAGGACGACCAACGGGTACGCAGGCAACTCGACAGCCTTGCACGGGCGGGAACCGACGTGACGGAACTGCTCCCTCTTTATGAAGAGATGGCCCGCACGGATGCCGCCAACCAGCGGAAAGCCCTCCCGATACTCGAAGAGTATCTGGCCGGGACCCTTCCGCTTTCGGACGAATCGCTGACTACGCTCTATTATGTCATCCAGCATGCGGACCTCCCGGTACAGGCAAAATACGCACCGTTTATCCGTTCGCTGTTCGAACGGGACATTATCACCAACGTGGAGTTCGCCTGGTTCACCGACCGGCTTCTCGTCAGGCAGCGGAAAGCCCAGACATACGGCCTGCAAAGTTACGTTTACGCAGGAACCGGCGACCCGTTTCTCTATCCCGTTTCCCGGAAGGTACGGAAGGCCTGGCGCAGAATCGGCCTGCCGGTCAGCGACCTGAATGAAATCCTGACCTCCTTCGGAGAGGGATATACCCCACTGCTCCTCTCCGAAGAGGAGTTCGCCCTCTTCGGTCACGCGGTACGGTTCGATGCCGACGGCATCGGACGCGGCGTGCCGGACGTTTCCGTCCATACCGAGGACGGCCGAACATGCACCACCAACGAGAACGGCTTCTATGCCCTCATCGTAAACAAACACGACCTGCCCGGCAAACTCATCTTCCGATATGACGGCCGCGTCTACGAATACCCGTTCGGAGAATTCCCCGACACGGACTGGGAAATCATCGACGCCACGATTCCCTAATCGACCAGGCCGAAACCGCCCTCTGCAAGCACGGAGAACGCCCCTCCGTCCTCCAAAACAGTTTTTCGATTGACTGCCATCGGTACCCACAGACCCCTCGAAAACGCCGGATACCGGTTTAAGCCCCTCTCCGACCAACGCATTGTCCGGCCGCCAAATGAACAACAGGCACACGCCGCCCTACCCACCGGACATTCCGTTCCCCTCAGCCGTAAACATTCCTTCCCGTATACTCCGCAAAAACACCGGACACCGGCTTAAGCTCCCGCCCCCCACAACAACCCAATGGGCTACGAGATAAATGGCGCACCTTCGCCAACCGACAGGTCGTCTTCTCCGGTCGCCCGCCCCTTCTATCCCTCTGTCCACCCGACCGAATACGACGAAGGAACCGTCCCGATACCGGGGCGGTTCCTTCAAACAACTGCGGCACAACGGCCGCGTTTATCATCAATCGTTCAAAGAGAAGCGCACGTAAGCCACCACTTTGGCCTCCTTGTCCACAGATTGGATGTGCTGACCCACGCTCTCCTTCGGATTCTTCACGAAATCCTGGCTCCAAAGCGTATTCTCCTTGAGGAACTTCTTGACCTTACCGTCGGCAATTTTGTCGAGCATGTTCTCGGGCTTGCCCTCCAGACGGGCCTGTTCACGGCCTATCTCGTGCTCCTTCTCAATCACCTCCTTCGGGCAGTGCGCCTCGTCGATAGCCACGGGTGCCATGGCGGTAGCCTGCATGGCGACATCGTGTGCGAGCTCGGCCGGTACCTCCTTGTTGAACCCGATGAGCGAACCTACCTTGTGGTTGATGTGCACATATTCCGCGCAGTAGGGAGCCTCGATACGGCCATAGAAAGGCAGTTCCACCTTCTCGCCCGTCTGGCCCGACTTCTCGGAAACAAGGTCGGCCACGGTACGGTCGCCCGCCTTGGTCGCCAGCAGCGATTCGAGGTCGGCCACATCGTTTTTCACAGCTATCTCCAATATCTCGTTGGCAGCCTGTACGAAACCTTCGGTCTTCGCTACGAAGTCGGTTTCGCAGGCAAGACAGAGCATGTATGCCTTGGTGCCGTTCACCACGCGCGACACTACGACACCCTCCGTTGCATTCCGGTCGGCACGTTTGCTGGCCACGAGTTTACCCTTTTCGCGGATAATCTCCACGGCACGCTCCATATCGCCGTCCGCTTCTGCAAGCGCATTCTTGCAGTCCATCATGCCGGCCATCGTCATCTTGCGCAGTTTCGCTACGTCTGCAAGCTTTATCTCAGCCATAATAATTCCTTTCTTTAATGGTTATCCTAATGTTATCCGCACAGCCCGCCGGGGCTGCGCCTTAACCGAACTACGGGAAGATGCCCCGAAGGCACTCCCCCGTAGTTTGATTATACCGGTAATCGCGGCAGGAGTTACTGGGCAACCTCCTCCTTGATTTCCTCTTCTACCGCAGCTTCGGGTTTCTCCTGTACGGGTTTCTCTTCCGCTGCGAGCTGCTCGGCCTCGAACTCGTCGCTGCCGGCCACCTTCACCGACTTGCGGATACGGGGTTTCGCCTCCCTCTCCTTGCTTTCGGCGGCAGCCGCTTCGGCCTCCTTGTCCTTTTCGAGCTTGCGTTCGGTAAGTCCTTCGGCGATAGCCTGTGTCATCGCATCTATGATGACGGCTATGCTCTTGGTCGCATCGTCGTTCGCAGGTATCACGTAATCAATGTCTGTCGGATCACAACAGGTATCTACCATTGCGAAAACGGGGATGCTGAGTCTCTTGGCCTCCTTCACTGCATTCTGCTCCTTCTGCACGTCAACGACGAAGAGCGCTGCGGGCAGACGGGTAAGGTCGGCTATCGAACCGAGGTTCTTCTCCAGCTTGGCCCTCTGGCGGGAAATCTGGAGTTTTTCCCTTTTCGAGAAATTGTCGTAAGTGCCGTCGGCGGTCAATTTGTCGATGGTCGCCATCTTCTTCACGGCCTTGCGTATGGTGGGGAAGTTCGTAAGCATACCGCCGGGCCAGCGCTCCGTAACATACGGCATATTGACCGCGGACACTTTTTCGGCAACGACCTCTTTCGCCTGCTTCTTGGTAGCGACGAAGAGTATCCTGCGGCCGCTCTTGGCAATCTGCTTCAGGGCCGCTGCCGCCTCATCGACCTTCACCACCGTCTTGTGGAGGTCGATGATGTGAATCCCGTTCTTCTCCATAAAGATGTACGGAGCCATTTTGGGATTCCATTTTCTTTTGAGGTGACCGAAGTGAACTCCGGCTTCCAGTAACTGATTAAAATCTGTTCTTGGCATTACTGTCTGTTTTTCTAATTTTAATTCTCTTTACATCAACCCGCAGGTAGCGCTTTCAGGCGGTCCGCCGGGTTTTCCGCGAAAGGGCAGCCGTGCGAGTAATACCGCTCCGGGTAGTCTGCACGGTTTGACAACCGCTTTCGTGCTTTGTAAGGACGTAAATACTAACGTTTGCTGAACTGGAATTTCCTGCGCGCTCCGGGCTGACCGGGTTTCTTGCGCTCCACTTCACGCGAATCGCGGGTCAGGAACCCGTTCTTCTTCATCACACCGCGCCACTCGGGATTGATTTCGATGAGGGCGCGTGCGATGCCCAGACGTGCAGCCTCAGCCTGCCCGTGGATACCGCCGCCCGTGAGGTTGATGGTAATGTCATAGCTTTCCGGGTTCTCGAGCACCAGAAGGGGCTGTTTCACCACGTACTGGAAGATATCCAGCGGAAAGTATGTTTCCATGGGTTTGTGGTTTACGGTAATGGTTCCTTTACCGGGCTTCACGTAAACGCGTGCAACGGCAGCTTTCCTACGTCCTACGGTGTTTACAACTTCCATAGTTTCTACTTAATCTCGTTTAATTTGATTGTTCTGGGATTCTGCGCGGTGTGCGGGTGTTCCGCCCCTGCATAAATCTTGAGGTTGCGAAGAAGCGCATCTCCGAGGCGCGTCTTGGGCAGCATTCCCTTCACGGCGTGCTGCAGAAGGAATTCGGGTTTCCTCTTGAGGGTGTCCGCCGGGTTGGCGAAACGCTGTCCTCCGGGATAGCCGGTGTGTCTTACGTAGACCTTGTCGGTCATCTTCTTGCCCGTCAGCCTTACCTTGTCGGCGTTCACGACGATAACGTAGTCGCCGCAATCGACGTGCGGGGTAAAACTGGGCTTGTGTTTGCCGCGCAGTATCTTCGCGACCTGCGAGGCAAGGCGTCCCAAAACCTCCCCCTCGGCGTCGATGACGAGCCATTCCTTGTTGACCGTCTTTGCGTTAGCGGAGATTGTTTTGTAACTCTGTGAATCCACTTGTTTTACGTTTTATACCTGTTATTAAATAATTGATCCGTCACCCGTATTTTACGGGCGTGCAAAGATAGTGATTTCTAATCAATAAAAAAACAAATGCCGGAACAAATGATTCCGGCAGGACGCCCGGATTCCCCCGCACGGCGACGCTCCGCCCGACCGGGGAAACACCCTATTTCCCTTCCGCTATATCTTGAACGAGACACCGAGGGTAAAATAGGCCACCCCGAAACCGAGCTCTCCGTAGACCGCAAGCTGCGGCACGACATAGTAGCGTGCACCGATGAAGACATCGGCCAGGAAACCGCCGTAACGGGGCGGCTGGCCGTTCCACCACCTACCCTCCTCGCGCACGTTCGCAATCTCGCCGCCGAGGGTAATGCCCGCATAGGTATCGAGCCTCTCTACGAACTGATAATGGAATGTTCCGCGGACACCCAGCAGGAAACTGTTAATCTTCTGCCTGTACGTATCGTACGGATAATAGTAAAAACTTTTGCGGCCTGCGGCGAAACCCATGTAGCCGCTCACGCCGATGGAACTGTATGCGTCGAACAAATTGTCCACGATGCCGTACTCTCCCTGTATCACTATCGGAGGCACGACCGTATTACCGATATTGAGCGCCGTTCCCGCCCCTATGCCGGCACTGAGCACGATATCGCCCCCGCCGAACGTATTCTGCGTCTGCGCTTCCGCCGTCATGCCCGCCACGAGCAAGGCAGCGAACAGGATGATTCCCCTTTTCATACCGTTCATCTCCATGATTCTCCCTTCTTGCCTATTTCCGTATCTGCCTTGCGGCAAACCACCGCAAAGTAAATACATAAACTTCATTCGGGCAAGTTTATTATATGGCCGGGAAAAAAAACTTCCGGACGGAATACGGCTCTACTCTCCTTGTATTGTAAAAGATTGGAAATGTGAAATACATTCTCTATCTTTGTCCTGCTACCCCATGGGTAGAGACATATTGATGAAAGTGTTTCGCTTTTGTCTTGTGATGGGAATCTGACAGTTCAAAAAAACACAAAGAAGCCATACAGGAGTTGAATGGCACCAAAATCTTTTGAATCTTCGAAAATTCACCGACCGTCGTCTGCGTTGGGTGTACATCTTCACCGATGAAGATTACAACCGGGCCAAAGCCATGTACGACGAACGTATGGCTAATTACAGAAGCGGTGAAAAGTAGTACCTGGATTCTCTGAATAAATTGAGCCGCAATAATTATTGCAGCTCAATTATTTTTTCCCGATTCACAATCCTACCTTCAGATAGGAGTCCCGGCGTCCGAGGTACATGTTGCCGTACACTTCTTTCGGCTTGTCAGATTGTTACGTCGTTCTCTTTGACCTGTTGCGATTCCCGGATTCGGTGTCTGGTCCAATCAGAGCCACAAGTTACGTACCTGTATGGATAGCCACTCCTTACTATATCGGAACTGCATTCAAAAAGTTTATTCCCTTGAATGTA
>ERZ857965.278-NODE-278-length-79847-cov-10.332540_pt1 | contig 79847 bp, 79 predicted proteins | sample MGYA00519758_ERZ857965 | MGnify/ENA primary metagenome ERZ857965 (study PRJEB31778, sample SAMEA3449381) | human gut metagenome | biome: human gut; feature: human-associated habitat; material: faeces | place: United Kingdom | collected 2010/2012 ...
TCTCTATCGTGTCATCTGGTTTTTGTTGGGACAAAAGAACAACCGTCTCCACATGCACACTTTGTTAAGTGTTCTATTTTTAAATCCTTGTACAGCTTTGTACATTCTCAAATAGCCTATAAAATCAAGTATTTTTTAATAGTTCAGACTTTATCGCCTTGTGCGTTCTTGTGTTGTATGTCTGCAATGGTGGCAAGTCGGTGGCATTGCCACCACTGAACCATCTGTTATACTAATTCGTTGACCCTTTTCTGTACAGCTGTAGGACTGTAACCTGCTGCTTTCAGGTGAGCGCTGAATCATACAAATCTGTTTCGCCATATCTACAGAAATCAGGTAATCTACTCTGTTTTGTCCACCATTACAACCGCTTTCCAAATTTGGAAAGCACTTTTTGTAATCCACTTCAGTAAATCCATATTCACACATACGGTCAAACCATGTTGTGAAATTACTTCTAATACCTAACCCTGTATGTAAGGCTCTAGCTGATACTGTTGGTTGCTCCCCATGATTAGATACCTCAATAATTCTACTTATATCTTACCATGCGCTATATACCCCTGACAACTCATATAACGGTCATATAAGCAATAAAAAAGCAAAGGTATACAATTCTGTACCTTTGCTTTTTTTATTGCTTATATTACTTGTAATCTGAATTTTTATATATAGGTGTATTATTTAACAACTTAATGTAATGATTGTATTCTCTGTCCGTTATTTTCCCAAGCAATTTTTCATCAAAATAATTTGTATTGTATCTTTTTTTGAGAGTGTCAACATAATTCATATACTGCACGTTCTCTTTTGAGAAGAAATCTTTTTTGAATTTTTTATATGATTTTTCATCTTCAAAACTCTCTAATTGTTTAGAAAAGTTATTCATTTTACATACGCCACCATCTAACAACCACTCTGCCTTTTGTTGTAATGTACACCGACAGTTACAAACGTTCTTTGCAGAACCACCAACACCCGGTGCTTGCATTTTCTCACCGCCAACATCAAACGGTTCATCAATTTCCCTGATCTGTCCGTCACATTCCCGGTGTTCGTCCCTTGTCCGTCCGTCAAGTGTGGAATCCCATCTTTTTTTGACCTTTGCACCTCTTTTTACTGCTTCTTTTTGTGCGTCAAGTGCTGCTTCATTCTGTATTCTATGTCCTTCTGTCCGGGCAATCCGTATTGCATTATTATATGCTTTACGAAAAGGGCTGTTCATACCCTTAGCAATTGTTACAGCTATTTCTAACCATGTAGAACCGCTTGCAATTCCCCTTGACATTTCTGATTGAATAGTTTTTTTCAATTTCTTAGTATCTTCACCGAGTTTCTTATATAATCCTTGTGATAGCTTTGTATCTAACTGTATGGCTGTTATAACTTGTTTCTGATCTATTGGAAATACAAGCGGTACACCTTGCCCCCTTATATCATAAATCACACCAATATACCCATCTTCATAACAGATTTTTAGATATTCTAAAATTGTTTCAAAGGTATTGTCTTGTAAATTTTTTATCATTGAATCTAACTGTATAACCAACGCTTCTTGATATTTTTTCTGATAAATAATTGACTGCAAATTCTGCATATCTGTTCTTGAGTTTAATTCGCAAATTTTATTTTCGCATTCTTGTTTTGCTTTTTTAAAAACATCTTCTAATGCTTTGATTACAGTTTTTTCATCGTCTAACTGTGTCTGTAGTATGTTTTTCTGTCTTTTATTCATGATAGCCCCGCTTAATACATAAGACTGAACCATTTTTGATAAAAGTTCAGTCTTAATGATTACAAATTTTTTAAAATATTTTTTAATTGTGGTAAAATTTTTGGGTTCATGACTTGGAACGCTTTCGTGAGTGGTTGGTTTGGTGTCTTTCCGTGTGTATGATGATACTTACCGTCTTTCTTACTCTTATAAACCCAACCGCCTTTTCTTCCACCACCGTGTAGTGCATACTCACCAGTACCAAATTCTTCCCAAATCGCATTTTCAAGGTCTGAACCTACAGCAACAGTTGATTCATCTTTTCCTTCATCAACCATATATTTGTAAGACCCCTTTGTTTGTCCGGTATCAACCCGGCTATTCCTTTGGGTCTGTGCCTGTATTTCACCACCTACTTCGTGAAGAAATCCAATAACCCCTTCCGATAATGCAGCTTTAATTTTCGCTGTGTTATCTGTAAATTCAACTGACATATTCTTGATTGTCCTTTCTTCTTATCGCATCATTAAAGCCATTGTTGTTCCTAATTCTACTTTTAAGAAATCACCATGACTAAGCTGTCTGCTCAATGTCTGCTGATACTTATAAAATTCACATTCATCTGTAATATCAACACCGGAATCTTTCAGTTTCTTAGCATTCAGTTCACTGTATAAGCTATTTACAGCTCCCTTAACCTTTGCATCTAATTTACACATTCCCTGTGCTTCTGCAACTAAAGCTGATACCTGATTTTTCACGACACCCCTTTTATGCTCCAACTCTAAAAGTTCTGATTCAATCTCATTGAATGCTTCATCGGTAATTGTTGTTGATGCAATTTTCTGTCGCAATTCATCATATTTTTCTTTTAAATTTTCCTCTGTATACAAATTCTTTCACCTGCTTTCTGTTATTTATGAAAAGATGGTCGCACCATGAAAGAAATCCGGTGTCTTACCTTTATTCTTTTCATTGTTCCTTTCAATTCGCTGTGCTTCAATCTCGTTAATACGTTCTTGTGTTTGATCATCAATAATCAGCGTAGCTTTAAGAAGTTCTAAAATAGCATCTTCCTCATATTCATCTAATTTCTGCCAATAGATCGTATAATTTTCACTTGGGTACTTTATCGCATAAGCTGCAAGACAGATAAATGTATCAAATATCTTTTCTTCTTTTTTCCCATGCGAATCTGCTTTATAAAATGCTGCCTGATACTTATTCTCTAATTTGATTCTTTTATGTTCCGGTAAATGTGCATTACACTCTGATACATACTTGTGTATCAGCCGTATCATTGTTGGGTTGTCAGCATTCTGAATAACTGCATCTGTAACTTCTTCAACAGTCAACGGAAGTTCTGCTTTAATCAGATTCATAAAGTTCAGATCTATTCGGCTACCATCAGAAGCATAAAACTCTTTTACCTCTTTCATGTAACCCTCTTTTTCTTCCTGAACTTTTTCTTCATATTTTGCCTGTGCGTCAGCTATTTCCTGATTGAATGTATCAATAATTTTCTGATACTCCTGCTGATAAGCAGTTTCTTTATAACTCCACCCCTTATCCTTAAGCCGTTTCAATGATTCATCACGGTTCATCAAAGCATCCTGAACATCATAATATCCTGTGTTAATTGTTTCTCTTACAACCTTGATATACTTTTCTAGTTCCATATTCTTTCACCTTTCTTTGATATATTTGTTATAAAATAAGTATATCAAGATAGTTTCTATAAATCTTCTGACAATTATTTAGAACATGACAGAAAAAAATAGAGCAGTACTTTCATACCGCTCTACGTCCTATAATTCGCCGTATCTGACGTTCTGACAGTCCAAACGCTTCAACCAGTTCGGGAACTTTGACATCGTTATAATATGCCTGACATATTGCCCTGTTTCTTTCCTGTTTATCTTTTGGTGTACCTGCTGCCGGAAAATAAATTGTTTCCCCGGCAAGCATTACAGACATTTTTATATAAGTGTCTAAATCAACCAAAGATTTCAATTTGTTCAATGCTTGTTCATTCTTGCTGATAATATCACCTTCCTGTATATCCCGCTGATCTATCGTTTCTTTCTTCTGTAGCGTTTAACTGTTGGGGCATTTACAGACAATAGAATAATATCTGTATCTTTCAGTAGTTCTGAAAGCTGTAATTGGGTCATATAATGCTTTACAGTTGTACCACCAACAACATATTCAACTTTTAATTCTCCGATCATGCTGACACCATCTGAACTCTCAAATGGGGTTGTACTTCTGATCTGTTTGTACATTCCCGGAATGTATCCGGGTATAACTCTCTTAGAAGTTTACCGTTCACTGTTCTCCGATAAGACTTATCAATGTAATTGATCTTGATTTTCACATTTTCCAATTTTTCAATCTGTTCTTTCTTCATAGTTTCCAACAACGTGGCTCTGATCTCTGATTCTTCATCTTCAACCTGTTGTTTCTTCTGTTGAATCTCATATAACTGATTCATTAACTGTTCAATCTGTTCACTGTTGTTCATTTGCTCTATCACCCACCTGTTTAAAAATTCTTCATTTCCCTGTTCAAATGCTTTTACTACTTCTTCATGCTTGGTATATATCCATGATCTTGACCGCCCCTTTTTCCATTCCGAACGTTCGTTATTTTTTCCGAACGTTCACTATCCCATTTATATGTGCTTTTCCATCTTCTGATAGTACCTGACGGAACATCAAGTTTTTCAGCAATATCCTTTAATTTCAAGCCTTGCCTATACAAGGCAAAAGCTTCATCAACTAATTTATTCTTTGCCTTTGGCAAGACTTTCACCTCTATTCGTTTGTTTTGAAAATCAACTCACTTATCATAAAAAGTGCTGCAAGTATTCCTTTGCGTTCATTTACTTCTCGTTTTTCTCCCATGTTATTATTTCTATTGTACACTCCGGTGGTATACTGTTTTCTATCTGTTGTGGGTTATCAAATGAAACAGCCATATTTAACGGTATTCGATTTGTATTTCTTAGTTCTGACATATTTATAGCTAATACATCCTGAACGTTCACATCACTCATAAAATCTACAAGAACCATACCTTTATATCCTTCAGGAATAATACAATCTCTTAATTTGTCCCAAAAATATACAGCTGAACCACCAACAAAACGATAGTCAATTTTATACTTTCCTTCTTCAACATAATCAATGAAAATCAAATCAGGTTCAGTAATTGCCACTTGTACAGATTGCAGTTCTTTTTTCATCTTTTCTATTTTTTTCTTATAGTCTATTTTCATCGGTTCACACTTTCCAACATTTCATTAATGTTTTCCTGTTCAGCTTCAAGTTCAGCCATTTTTTGTAATATCTCTGTTGTTTCCAATAATGCTTTACAGTTGGCAAATATCGCATTGATTGCATTTATTTTAATTTGTGCCCCTGTTTCCGGGTTCTCTACAATGTTCACTAATGTTTCACTGCATAATGATAATTTACTTTGCAGAAATCGAACTGTATCGGTCACACATTCCGACCGTCTTTTATTCAATTCAGCCTGAAAATTTTCATTTTTCAAATATTTATAGGCTGTATCTCTTGAAATTCCTGCTTTTTCTGCTGCCTTTTTTATTGTACTTTCTTCAAGCATTGCCTTTAAAAAAGCGGTTTGTTTCGTTGTCAAATAATCATCCTTTCCAATACTGGGGGCAAATTGTACGATTCTGTACGTTTTTGTAAGCCCCCATTGTTTAATCATCAAAATAATTTAAAGCTGTATATGAGCCTTATATAAACTTATGTATCTATTTGCAATCGTCAAATATCCGGTAATTATCTTTCAGGTAATCATGCACCACATTGATCATCATTAACACATCTACATCATCAATGACGATTTCATCACATTCCGCTACTTTCTCAATAGCTTTGATCATTTCCAGTGCTTTCATGTTATTGTTGTCAATCTTATCAATAACGTCTGTTGTCATTTCTTTTCTCATACCGTCACCGCCCTTTCTAAACTACCGGAATCTGTCTTTTATGCTGATCATTCCAAGATGGGTTGAAATCATTTATTTCTTCATCCCATATCGGAAAAACAAAAACTGTGTTCCCGGTGTCAGCGTTCAGCCAGTCCAAAAACATATCATATACTTTTCTTGTCCGGTCTGCCGTGTCATAACGTGCAAGTTCGTGATAATTAAGTACAGAATCATTTTCATGTTTTTCCGCTACAATCTGCAACAGGTTCAATGATGTTGTATTGATAGACTTGCCATCATCACCGATCTGAATAAATCCAATCATGTCAACCGCAGCTGTCATTTCTCTACTCTGATCTGTTATAAATTTTTTCATTCTTATAATCCACCTTTCTGTGAAAAGCACTAATACATCATGAAACTGTTGGCTAACTTTCGCTTTCTAATCTTCATTTAGATCTCCCTTCTTCTTCATATAACCTTCAAGAAGGTATTTAATAAACAATACTTGTTTTACGTCTATCTGATGCAGCATTTCATCAATTTTAGTATAGATGTTGTCCCCGTCAAGACCTTCTTGAATCTTTTCTTTAATGTCATATAATACCTCATACACTTCCTGTACATATCCCATATCTAATAAATCCATCAATAACCTGATTACATCTGCTGCAACTAAAACTGATCCTTCCTTTCGTAACTCTGCATCTTCTTTAAATATTTCAGCCACCCGCTGAATATTTCTTAAATCCTTTACATTGTGATTTTCATTCATAAGATCTGTGATAATTTCTCTGTGCTGTTTTTTTGTTAATTTTTCCATGATATCTTTTCCTTTCTCTATTCTTTGATAAATTTAATTTCTGCATCTGCATCGCCTACCAATGAGTAAAACTCTTTAAATCAGGTATCCTGTCTCTGTAATCAGTACAGTTTCACTCGGTGTACCACCCTGACGGCGTTCTAAACCAAGTCGACGAATTTCGTTGTCAGTTATTTTTATTTCAGTCCTAAAATTGCTCTGACGTACACATAGATGAGACGTAAACGTCTTTCATCTGCTACACTGAGCATTTCAATAATAAGTTTTTTGTAATCCATAATTTTCCCACCTTTCAATTTTTCCCTGCCAATGCACGAATGTGTACCAATATCAAACGTTGTTTTCTCTCATCCAAAGAATCATACAATCGTATGACCTCATCTTTTCGATGTTGTTTTATCTCATTCACCTCTATATTTTCTCTATCGGTTCCTATCAGTCCTATCATTAAACTACATATTTCTATATTCTTTATATTTTTTAACTTCTGTTGTATATCAAACATTTAATCTATATAAGAAGTTATGAATAACCGCTAGAAACCGTTAGACCTCTATAATTTCAAAACTTTTACTGCTAGTTTCAAGTGATAGTATCCGCTAGTCAACCACTAGGGTAATTGAAAAATTTTTCTATTCTTTCCATTTACCCATGATTGTTTGCTTACCGTTCCCAGAACTCTATTAATCTGTTTGGAAAAAGTCAATTTACTACCCGCTTGCAGACCATTCTCAGCACAAAATACCTGATATCTTGTGAAAACATCATCAGTCAGTTCATTGACAATACTTTCTTTCCCTTGATCTTCAATAAATGACAACACTGGATTATTTTCAACTTCATATTCTGCAAGTTTTTCTTTCACCTGTGCCGGAATCCGAAACGCTTTCTTGTCAAGCAGATCTGTAAGACCATCTAAAGCACACTGTATAAAATATTCCATGTGTTCAGCTTGTCCCAATTTATACCTGATGGCTGGATCATAGTCCGGTGAATCCGCTGTAAATTTTCCATTTAAGGGAAGCAATAATAATCTTCTTTGCATTGCCCCGGTTCTGTCTTTCATTCGGGGTATATCATTTGCACTGTAAATATGCATTGCATAGGGTGTAAAGTTAATTGCCGGACTTCCCTTTTGTTCAGCCTTGACCACTTCCCCGGTCACCATCTTCTTCAACGTAGAAGTATCAGCAATATATTCACTTGAAATATCATCACCAATATTTGCCAGTTTTCCAAACATCATGATCGTACTGAATCGGTCTTTTAATTCTCCCATGTCAACTGCTGAATAATTATCTTTTCCAAGCATACTTTCAATCATATGCAAATATGTACTTTTCCCATTATGCTTATCACCAACCAATACGGCACACTTACCACCGCCAATAGTTGCTGATCTATATAAGCAAGCACCTGCAACCTCTTCCAGTGAATATCTAATTTCTTCCTCATTGCAAGATAACCGATCAAGTACCTCATCAACTAATTTTGATTCTGCATTCGGGTTATAATCCCAAGGTATTTTATTGGTTATGACAATTTCCGGGTTAAAAGGTTCTAAACTATTGGTATCAATATTGTAAATACCATTTCTGAATGCTATCAAATTCAAATTGTCCTGCTGCTTTTCTTCAATACATATGACATTCAAATATTTCAGCACTTCTTTTCTTTGGTTATCCGTCAATGATGATATTTCTCGAAGCATTGCCCTTTCAATTGCTAAACTCCCCGGCACATAAACACCACCATCATATATGTGCAAGTGATCATTGATTTTCTTTACATGATATTGAGAACGGATATATTCAGCAAATTTATCATGTTGAAATTTATTTTTTATAAAAAATAACTGCTTTTTAAAAGCTTCATCTCTTAAAATCACGTCAAGCTCATTGTTAGAAATAGGTTCTTTCAGAACATACTGATTAATAATTCTGATTGTTTCCCGAATATCTTCTTTATCCAATCCGGCATTCTGCAAAGTTAATATGTAACTGAATAACGTGCTGTTTCTTCCATCACCCTCTCCAAGATTTGTAAAATCAATTGTACATTTAGGAAGTGGGGTAAAATACTTTGGTATTTCCTGATATGGCTGTTCATTGTAAATTGAACTTCGTTCAGTCCCGTTATATTTCAGGCACTCATAAGGCAAGGAATAACCGGGGTGAAAATCTACAATAATGCCACACGCAAGCATTACTTTATCAGCTTTCTTTAATGATGGATTGCCGTTGATCATTAAAGCGTGTTTACCTCTACCGCCCTGCCTGTCAGTTATATATGCACCAAGTTTTTCGCCTGTTATGATATTCTGTAAAATATCACTATATGGCTGTTCATCAGCATCTAGCAAAACAGTACTGGCATTCATTACACCGCTAAACCCTTCACATTCATCTACTTCTTGTAGTGATACAACCGTTGGATTTCTTCCGGGATATTTCTGTCCTTTGACGTTCTTTACGAATCCTTTATAAAGACCTGTTTCATCAAAATCCATCTTCCTATCTCACCACCTTCCAATAATTTATTTCTATAAAATACTTTCTTTGGTTTTGGTTACATCTAAAAATTTCCACAGTGCTGCAACACCTCTAAATATTGATATACTTCTGATATTTTTCTTTGACTGAATCAGTAGCACCACTTTTATAAATCTTTCTGATGTCACTAATTGTTTCGTCTTTCAGAAGCTTCAACCAATCAATTAAATCTCTGCTGCTGTTGGCAAAGCTGCAACATTTACCATCAGCGTATTCAATACGGTATCTCATTTAATCACCCTCTTTTCTGAAATATTCAAGTGGAACATCTAACGCATCACATATTTTAAAATATTCTTCTGCTGATAATTTTCTGTTTCCATTTAGTAATGCGTTCAATGTACTTGCTGTCATTCCTAAAGGTTCTTTTAGAAAAGATTGCTTAATACCTCTTTCTTCCATATAGCTTTTTATTCTTTTGTTTAACATTATGTATATCACCCCTTTCTTTATACGGTTTTTCCGTATGTCAAAATATTACTACTGTTTATCCGTATTGTCAATATATTATTACAGTATTTCCGTATGTTTGTTTTTAGCTTTTGAATTTAACTATTGAATTTCCGTAATTTCTGTGATAATGTTTAGATGATAAATGAAAGGCGGTGAAAACATTGGATAATGTAAGAGAATCTCTCGCAAAAAACATTCAAAAATATAGAAAAAATTTAAATTTATCACAGCAAGAGTTAGCCAAAGCGGTTGGTGTAAAAAGTTTGACAACTGTTTCAAGTTGGGAACGTGGTGCAAATGCACCGGATATCTCCATAATTTGTAAGCTATGCGAACTTTTCAAAATTACTATTGAAGATTTACTTGGTGTTAGTTATTTAGAATACTTAGATTCAATTACCGATTTGGATAAACTGAAAAAAGAAATTTCAGAATCAGAAGAGTTTGAAAAACTTTTCATTTCACTTTACGGTGAAAACGAATATAACTCTTTTCAACAATACTGTTTATTGACGGCAGAGGGGAGTGATAAAGTAAAATCTTATATACATGATTTGTTTACAAATCCTCTATATAGATCTGATAAATAGTCAAAAACCGCCCCTGACGGCAATCAGGAACGGTATTTGATAGATGTAACCCATAAACCCAATAAAGGAATATGCGATACTTCCGAAACCAAAATCAGTATAGCACATTCCTTTATTAAATGCACCCATTTTTAATGAAAGGAAGTGCTATTTATGCAAGGTGGAGTAAGAAAAAGAGGTACAACATGGTCATATTATTTTGACCTTGGAAAAATTGACGGTAAAAGGAAGAAAAAAGAAAAGGGTGGATTCAGAACCAAGAAAGAAGCTGAACAGGCGTTGACTGCTGCTATGAATGAATACAATAATGCCGGGACTGTATTTGAACCGACAGAAATAACGGTTGCTGATTACCTGAATCAGTGGTTTGATCTGTACTGTAAGACCAACCTGAAATATAACACCCAAGTCGGATATTTGAGGATCATTCAAGGGCATTTAATTCCAAAGTTCGGTGTATACCGCCTAAAAGCAATCACTCCGGCAGTATTACAGGAGTACGCTGTTGAATTAAAAATGAACGGTAATTCAAAAAGTCATTTAGTTGGTATTTTATCTGTATTCAGTGCAGCACTGAATTATGCAGTTGAGCCAATGCACTATTTACAGTCTAACCCCATGCAGTATGTGAAATTTCCAAAGGTTGAGAAAAAACCACGTGAACGAATTGTACTGACTTTAGATGAATGGTGTAAGATTCGTGACAGATTTCAAAATACCCGGTACTACATACCTTTAATGATCGGATTTTATACAGGCTTAAGAATATCAGAAACCTTTGGTCTTACTTGGGATGATATTGATTTTGATAAAAGAAAAATATCTGTAAATAAGCAGATTGTAAAACGTAACTTTGGGGCAGATGTAAGAAAGGTTGTTGAAAAGAAGGGTAAGAAAGAACAGCGTTCATCTTGGTACTTTACTACACCAAAAACTTTTACTTCCATTCGTGAAGTCCCTTTTGGTGAAACACTATATCAGGCATTGAAACAGGAAAAAGCTGAACAACTCAAGAATGAAATGAAGTATGGGGAATATTACACGATTCATGTTAAAAAGATTGAAACTGATGAAAAAGGTAATGACATGATCAGGGTTGTACCTATTCAAAAATGTGTTGAAAGTCCACTACAGCGTATCAGATTGGTGTGTGTTGATGAAAACGGTCAGTATACTTCCACTGATTCATTTAAGTATTGCAGTAGGGTTATACACCATGAAATGCATCTTGCCTTTGATTATCACAGCTTAAGGCATACACACGCGACACTGTTGATTGAATCCGGTGCTGATGTTAAGAATGTTCAGACACGATTAGGACACACCAACATAGAAACCACATTGCAGACCTACGTGCATGATACTGAAAAGATGGCTGAACGTTCTGTTGATCTCTTTGAAAAAATCACACAAGCAAAAACGTCATAAATAAAAATATTGGGAGTGAATCCGCTAATTGTTCAGCGTGTTCACTCCCTTTTCTTTGTTCAGTGATGATTTTAAAAATTACGGTGGCAAATGGGTGGCAAATAGACTGAACTCACTCATAAAAGCCTGTAAAACCGCTTATTTACGTGATAATAAACAGACTGTTTCCACATGCACACTTTGCGGGAACTGATCAACACCTCTACACATCTTGATCTCATATCCATTCGCACACAGATACTTCAGATCTCTCGCCAATGTCGCACTGTCACAGCTTACATACACAACCTTCTCCGGCTGCATCTTCACGATCGTCTCCAGCAGTGTCTCGTCACAGCCCTTTCTCGGTGGATCCACAACGATCACATCTGCATGAGCTGTCTCGCCATTATGCTCTCGCTCATACTCTGCATAATATTCCGGCAGAACTTCTTCTGCCTTCCCAACGAAAAATTCTGCGTTATCAATCGCATTGATCTTTGCATTTTCTTTGGCATCATCGATTGCCTGCGGCACAATCTCAACTCCGTAAACCTGTTTTGCCTTCTGAGCAAGGAAGAGGGAAATCGTTCCGATTCCGCAGTACAGATCCCACACGGTTTCATCACCTTTGAGGTCTGCATACTCAAGTGCAAGTCCGTATAGTTTCTCTGTTTGTACCGGATTTACCTGATAGAATGATAATGGGGAAATCTGATATTTTACATTTCCGATATAATCTGTAATATATCCCTGTCCCCAGAGAATTTCATAAGAATCTCCCATAATCACATTATCTCTTCGTGTATTCGGACTGATCGTGATACTTGTCATGCCCTCAATCTGAATAAGCTTTTCAATCAGACGCTCTGCTTTCGGAAGTTTCTTTCCGTTGACCACAAGACAGACCATAATTTCTTTTGTCTTGAATCCATAGCGGATCAATGCATGCCGGATCAGACCTTTTCCAGTCTTCTCGTCATACGATTTGATCTTGTTTTCACGCATATATTGTAAAATAATCTCGAGAATCTCTTTGTTCTGCTCTACGCCAAGAGCGCAATCTGTGTTTGCAATGATATCATGTGTTCTTCCGGCATAGAATCCCGTGATCGGATTGGCTTCTTTGTCCGTTCCGAACGGGAACTGTGCTTTATTACGATAACCAAACGGATGCTCCATTCCAACAACCGGCTGCATCACTGTATCGATCTGGTCTTTTGTGAACCCACCGATTCGTTCCAGATTGCCACGAATCTTCTGGTCTTTAAACACAAGCTGACGATCATAAGACATTTCCTGGATCTGGCAGCCTCCGCATCTTCTGGCAAATGCACACTTTGGTTCTACGCGATATTCTGACGGTGTGATAACTTTCATCAATCTGGCATAGCCGTAATTCTTCTTTGCCTTCATGACTTTCGCTTCAACCACATCACCGATCACTGCGTCTTTGATAAAGAGCGTGTAGCCATCCACATGGCCAATTCCTTCCCCGCTCACTCCGATATCTGTTATTTCAACTGTTACAATATCATTCTTGTTCATTCTTTTCTCTCTTCTATTTTACTCTTAATTATACAAAGATGTTGGGGGCAAAAGGTATTTTGACCCCTATGATACACGGATTGCTTCGCATTTCATGCTCTCGCAATCCTAAAACACCTCAAATCCGCTCATTTTTCTACGAAAAATGGCTACTTTTCGGTGTTTTGCGGGTCAATAAGTCATGCTTTTTCATGCAAGCAAGAAACGCATGACCTTTTGACCCTTGTATCATACAAATAGCCACTGCTCACATAGATTCTGCAAACAGTGACACTTGTTGTTCTCATTGTTAGATTTAATCCTCGGATGCTCTTCTTAAATTAGACTCAAACAAACGGTTATATCCAAGCCATTCTGTTCCTGTTTTTCCTTTGAACAGTTCTGTCAATGTCTGAAGCTTTGCATCTGTTGAATCTGCCATATTCAGTGCCACTGCCTCTGCCAGTGCCGGTTTCTTTGGAGAACCGTATTCCAGTTCACCGTGATGTGCCACGATACAATGCTTGAGTTCATGAGCAAGCTTCACCGGAAAGTCCGGGATAGAACGAATCGCATCATCGATCATCTCGACACCGATCACGATATGTCCGATCAGCTGTCCCTCATCTGTATAATCATTGTCCGGAAAATCAGAAAGTTCTTTCACTTTTCCGATATCATGAAGGATTGCAGAGCTAAGGAGCAGATCTCTATTCAAAATAGAGTAGCTTGTTGCAAAATAATCACACATACGAGTTACACTGAGTGTATGCTCAAGCAATCCTCCGGAAAATCCGTGATGTACTGTCTTCGCTGCGGAATGTGCCTTGAATTTTTTGATAAATGCTTCATCTTTTATATAGTAGAATTCCAACACCTGTCTTAAATATTTGTTAGAGATCTGACGAATATAAGCTGTCAGTTCCTCGTACATTCCGTCTACACTCTTATCTGTTGTCGGCATATAGTCTGCCGGATTGTATTCTCCTTCTTCCGCCTTTCTGATCTGGCGGATGTTCAACTGAAGATTTCCGTTATAATTGATCACATCTCCAAAAACTTCGATAAAGTCCTTCTCATCATAATCTGCGATTCCCTGGGAGTTCGGATCCCATACTTTTCCATCTAATGTTCCTGTTTTATCCTGAAGAATCAGATTATCATACGGCTTTCCATTTCTTGTCTCTGCGGAACGTTTTCCTTTACAAAGATATACATTCCTGATTGTTTCTCCCTCGCATAATCCATCTATAAATCTCATTTTCTGCCTCTTTCACTTGTTATTCTTTACTTTCAATCGTAACATCAAATTTAATATCTACATATCCTTCAGATCCTCGGCGTTTCCCTTCCACTTTGATCTGATCTCCTACTTTCCATGTCAGCATCAGTTTACGGTAAGCACTCATGCTTACAATTTTCTCTCCATTCACAGAACAGATCACATCTCCACTCTGTATACCCGCTGCCATTGCAGGTGAATCTGCTGCCACGTCAATCACATAGATTCCTGACGGCATGCCCTCTTCTTTCTGAATTCCACTTGTCACTGCTGTTCCTGACACACCGATATATGGTACACTTGCACCGTTCGCTAACAGCTGGATAACCAACTTCAGATCTGAAATCGCATAAGCATTTGCGGTACGTACTCCCCGGTCTTTCCAAATATCAGAAGAAATCATTCCGATCACTTCTCCATCCAGATTGAATAAAATACCTGTTCCTTCGGATGCACTGCTCATATCAGTCGCAATCACACTATACTCTCCGTCGCGTCCGATTTCTTTATAGTTTGACGAACTGACAATTCCGTAACCGCTTCCTCCGGCATAACCGAAAATATTTCCCAGTGCGAATATAACATCACCCTGTTCTGTCAGATTCGAATTGCCAAGTGATGCTACACTTGAAGCACTCCATGTGGCATCTGAAAGGCTTTTTTTATCTACCGCAAATATTGCAAATCCACTATTTTTATCCTTTTTTTTCAGGCTTGCCTTATATTCTGATTTATCTGAAAATGTAACGCACCACTCTTTTGCATCTTCGCAGATCGAAGCATAGGACAAAATCAGTATCTCCGGTCCGTTATCCGCAACGATCACACCAGATACGCTCTCATCAATTCCGGTTGCTTCTGCATTCCAGTTCTCCTGTTCTGCTCCTTTCGTAACAGATACCACACTCTTCTTCGCTGTCAGTGCTTTCTCATATGCTTTGGACATCATCTGTACATAACTGATCTCCTGCTGATTCTGCGCGTCATTCTGCTCTGTCGTGTCGTCACCTTCTGCTAAATCTTCCTCTGATTGATTGTCCTCCTGGATTGTCACAACTTGTGTCTTTTCAGGAAATAAATGCTGTGCAAGCGGGCGCAATGCAAAGAATCCCAGGCACGCAGAGCCTCCTAAAACCAGTCCGCATATTGCAATCCGGATGAGCTGTTTCATTCCTTGCTGTCTGCTGATCTTCTTTGGTTTTATCGTCTCTTCGAGAAATGCAAAAGATTCCTTTTTTTCTGACTGTTCTAAATTTTTCCCGTCAGGACCCTCTTCCGGAACCTGACCATTACTTTTCTTTTCTGACATTGACATGAACCTCATTCGTGACTGTTCACTTCCGTGTCAACTACAAAATCAACCGACACGGACATTTCCATTACTTAGTATAACTGATTCATATAGATTGTTCAATATCTATAAAAGCCTTTTATTTAATGAAATAATAAGGTACAATAAGACTCGGAAATAGTTATTGTTCACATGTATTGTGAACAGCTACATGATTAAAAAATTAGTATTAAGTTGAAATGACAGAGGAAAATAAATGAATCAAAAAACATTATTTAAACTGGAATATGATAAGATCATTGCTCTTCTTGAAAAAGAAGCGACATCTTTTCGCGGAGGACAGCTCTGCCGTCGTTTGAAGCCAATGACAGACCTTCATAAGATCAACACTTATCAGGAACAGACTGCTGCCGCTTATACACGAATCGTGCAAAAAGGACGTATCTCGTTTGGTGACGCTGCACCGGTTGAAGAGTCCATGAAGCGTCTGGAGATTGGTGGCTCACTCAGCAGCACAGAACTTCTCCGTATTTCCCGCCTGCTTGTAAATGCAGCCAGGGTAAAGGCCTACGGAAGACATGATACACAAGAGGACGCTTGCGACTGCCTGGATGAATATTTTAACCTGCTTGAACCACTGACACCACTTTCAAATGAAATCGACCGCTGTATTATCGGCGAAGATGAATACAGTGATGATGCCAGTTCCACACTGAAGCAAATTCGTCGAAGCATTAATAACATCAATGACAAAGTACACGCCACTTTAACTACACTGGTCAACGGTTCCCTTCGCACTTATCTGCAGGATGCAATCATTACCATGCGTGGAGACCGCTATTGTGTACCTGTTAAAGCGGAATATCGTGGACAGGTACAGGGACTCATTCACGATCAGTCTTCAACAGGTTCTACTCTTTTTATTGAACCTATGGCAATCGTAAAACTGAACAATGACTTAAAAGAACTTTATGCAAAGGAGCAGGAAGAGATTCAGGTGATTCTTGCGAATCTAAGTGAAGAAGCCGCACAATATATCGAGGAAATCCGTGCGGATTACCGTTCTCTGACGGATCTTGACTTCATTTTTGCACGAGGTGCTCTGGCAATGTCCATGCGCGCCAGCCGGCCGCTTCTGAATGAAGAGGGACGCATCCGTATCCGTGAGGGACGTCACCCACTGCTCGATCCGAAAAAAGTTGTTCCGATCACCGTGACACTTGGGGAAGACTTCACACTGCTAATCATCACCGGACCAAATACCGGCGGTAAAACTGTTTCTTTAAAAACGGTCGGCTTGTTCTGTCTGATGGGACAGTCCGGACTTCACATTCCTGCCGGAGACCGCAGTGAACTGGCTGTATTTCATCAGATTTATGCAGATATCGGAGATGAACAGAGTATTGAGCAGAGCCTTAGTACATTCTCTTCTCATATGACCAATATTGTCTCTTTCCTTAAGAAAGTAGATGAACGTTCGCTGGTTCTCTTTGATGAACTTGGAGCCGGTACAGATCCGACGGAAGGTGCCGCACTTGCAATTTCTATTCTGTCCCATCTTCACCAGAGAGGAATCCGTACAATGGCTACCACACACTACAGCGAGTTAAAAGTCTATGCACTTTCCACTCCGGGTGTGGAGAATGCCTGTTGTGAATTCGATGTAGAAAGTCTTCGTCCGACTTACCGTCTGCTGATCGGTATTCCTGGTAAAAGTAATGCATTTGCAATCTCCGGGAAATTAGGTCTGCCGGATTATATTATTGAAGATGCAAAGAAACGGCTCAGTGAACAGGACGTTTCCTTTGAAGATCTTCTTACTGATCTTGAGACAAGCAAACGGACGATTGAAAAGGAACAGGAAGAAATCGCACGATTGAAGAAAGAAGCAGAAGACCTGAAAGCCCAGGCGAAACAGCGCCAGGAGAAATTAGATGATCAGCGCGACCGCATTTTACGCGAGGCAAATGAAAAAGCAAACGCCATTCTGCGTGAAGCAAAAGAAATTGCAGACAAGACGATCAAGGATTTCCGTAAATTCGGCAAGGAAAACATTTCTGCTGCCGAGATGGAAAAGGAACGCGAGAAGCTGCGTAAGAAGATCAAAGATACAGCATCTGCGTCTGCAATGAAAGCACAGAAACCAAAGAAAGAGCATAAAGCATCTGACTTCAAGCTCGGAGAATCTGTCAAAGTTCTCAGTATGAACCTGACAGGAACCGTAAGCTCTCTACCTGATGCCAAAGGGAATCTTACCGTACGTATGGGAATCCTCAGTTCCCAGGTCAACATTTCTGATCTGGAGATTATCGAGGAAGTCTCTCCATATGCACCGAAGAAAATGAACCGTACTTCAAAAGGCAAAATCAAAATGGGAAAATCTCTTTCTGTCCGGCCTGAGATCAATCTGCTCGGACGTACTGTTGATGAAGCCGTTGCTGAGCTGGATAAATACCTGGATGACGCAATCCTCGCTCACCTGAATACTGTCCGTGTAGTTCACGGAAAGGGAACCGGAGCACTCAGAAAGGGAATTCATGAATATCTGCGTCGTCAGAAACATGTAAAATCCTATCACCTTGCCGAATTTGGTGAAGGTGACGCAGGTGTAACAATTGTAGAACTTGGCTAATTATTTTAAACAGTTACCAACTACCTTATCATGGTTAATGGGGGAAAAAGAATGTTTGGAAAACAGAAAATCCTAATCGTAGATGATGATGAGAATATCGCTGAACTGATTTCTCTTTATCTCACAAAAGAATGTTTTGATACAAAATTAGTATATGATGGAGAAGATGCGCTTGCAGCTTTTGACAGCTATCAACCAAATCTGATTCTTCTTGATCTGATGCTTCCGGGAATTGACGGGTATCAGGTTTGTCGTGAGATTCGTTCCAAAGCTGCCACACCGATCATCATGCTTTCTGCAAAAAGTGAAGTATTTGACAAAGTTCTCGGACTGGAACTCGGAGCGGATGATTATATCATGAAGCCATTTGACCCTAAGGAAATGGTTGCCCGCGTAAGAGCTGTCCTGAGAAGATATCAGGTTGGACAACAGAATGATACTTCTGTTGAAAAAACAAAGTGTGCAGAGTTTGACGGATTGACGATCAATCTTACAAACTACTCTGTTGTGTGTGACGGACATCCTGTTGATATGCCACCAAAAGAATTAGAACTCCTTTATTGTCTTGCTGCATCACCGAATCAGGTATTCACAAGAGAGCAGCTCTTAGACCGTATCTGGGGCTATGAATATATCGGAGACACTCGTACCGTTGATGTTCATATTAAACGTCTGCGCGAAAAGATTAAAGACCACCCTCACTGGAATATCAGTACTGTATGGGGAATTGGTTACAAATTTGAGACAAAATAGATTTAAATCATCGGTCCTGGATACTGTAAACAGCATCTGGTGGCCGATGAGTACTTAGGGAGAAATTATGAAAGCAGTTCTGCATTTAAAATTTATTGTACTTTATATTATTTTCGGGTTTTTATGTGTTTTCACAACAGCAACATTAACCACAGAACTGATCACCGAACGTCTGGAAAAAGATACTTCGCAGACATTATACAGAGAAGCAACCATGATTGCGGATAATTATCTGCCTTCCTATTTTTCAAACGAATCTTCCAGCTGGGCTGTTCATTCTCAGTTATCTGCTATGAAGACGTATCTTAATTCTTCTCTGTGGTTTGTTGAAAAAGATGGTACAATGATCACCTCTGCCAACCTGAAGGATACTACTGCGCCACAATCCGTCAATAATTTTGATCCGGCCGAAATCGGGAGCAACCAGTACATGATCGGAACCTACCATAATTATTTTCAGGAAGATATGATTACTGTAATGGCTCCTGTCACACAGGGATTTTATACAAAGGGATATCTGATCATTCACAGCCCGGTCTCTCTGATCAACGAAAGATGCCGCACGCTGATGGTTCCGGTTTATATTTCTCTTGGAGTTATTTTCCTGTTGTCCTTCATCTTCCTGCTCGGGTTCCATTTCTTCGTCCATCGACCATTGTTGCTGATCACAGAAGCTGCGAAGCAATATGCCATGGGCAATCTGGATTACGAGATTCCGGTAAACAGGCATGATGAGATCGGATATTTATCCGCATCACTGAATTATATGGCTACACAACTGAAGGACTCTGATGATTATCAGAAAAAGATCGTAGCAAATGTATCCCACGATTTCCGTTCCCCGTTGACTTCAATCAGGGGGTATGTAGAAGCAATGACAGACGGAACAATCCCACCAGAGCTTCATGAGAAATACTTAAATATCATTCTCTTCGAAACGGAACGACTGACTGACCTGACAACGGATCTTCTTACTTTGAACGAATTTGATACAAAAGAGCTCCTGCTCAATAAGACTTCCTTTGATATTCAGGAGATGATCAAACATACTGCCCAGTCTTTCGAGGGTGTCTGTACTCAGAAGCATATATCCATTAAGCTCTTTCTACTGTCTGAACAGATCAATGTAATGGCGGACCGCCGCAAAATCCAACAGGTTCTTTATAATCTTCTGGATAATGCGATTAAATTCAGTGAGAATGACTCTTCTATTACAGTAGAAGTAACAACGAAAAATGATAAAATCTTTGTTTCCGTAAAAGATCATGGAATCGGAATCTCAAGAAAGGAAATCAATAAGATTTGGGAGCGTTTCTACAAATCAGATCTTTCCCGTGGAAAGGATAAGAAAGGAACCGGACTTGGACTTTCGATCGTAAAAGAAATCATACAGGCTCACGATGAACATATCAATGTGATCAGTACAGAAGGGGTTGGCACCGAATTTATTTTTTCTTTAAGCAAAGCTTAAAGGACAACGTGAATAAAATAAAAAACATCAGGATTTATACTTCATTCTGAAATTCAGAAATATAGAAGTAATAAAATCCTGATGTTTTTATTTTGACAAGCTCTTTTCCTTTATGAAATTGTTCGACTTATTTTCAACTTATTCGTAAAGGAACGGTGTTATCGTATCGTCATTCATATTGTCTGCTGTCACCCACACATATCCTGTGTTGACCTCAGCTTCATTTCCAATCTCAAGAACTGTACGTGCCGCTGCAACTACTGTCGCATATCCCATTCCAAAAGGATTCTGCACAATAAGTCCATCCACCTTTCCATCTTTCAATGCATTAACCTGCTCTTTTCCTGCATCAAACCCCACTAATGTAATATGTTTTTCTGCATCAAGCTGATCCATCGTCTTAATTGCAAGCTGGGTTACTGTCTCGTTCGTAGCAATACATCCTTTTAAATCAGGATGTTTCTCCATATAATATCGAATTGCATCTTCATCACTCATCTTTGCCGCGCCATCGTTGACCTGCTGCATCTTCTCGGACAATTCATTGTCCGCTTCCTGTGCTGTCTCATTCGCACTTTCGTCTGCTGATGAAGAATCCGCATTCGATGCTGCATCTGCAATTGTCTCGGAAGCATCACCTGTTCCTGTTGTCTCTTCCTTCTTTTCTCCTGCTTCTGCAGCTGCCAGTTCTTCTGGTGTTACCCCGACCTGTTCAGCTACAATCTGTTTCTTCAACATTTCCAGCTGATCCAGATAAATTGTCTCTGTAACAGTCACATTCGGATGATTTGCTGCAAGTTCATTTTTGATTCCTGCCTCACGCTCTTTCGCCGTATCTGATACTGTATCATGCACAAGCAACAGAATCTCCCCACTGTCACCGATCTTCTCACAGAAATTCTTTGTTCCTGTTGTTGCCGCTTCTATATTATTCGTTTTGCAAGTACTTTGGATATTCTGATAGCTGTTTCCTGAATCAAATGCTACGATCGGAATTCCATTCTCAATCGCAAGATCAAACTGGACGGAGCATGCGCTTGCATCTACACTGGAAATTGCGATCACATCCGGATAACGCGCAAGCTCTTCATCCAGAATATTCACCTGCTGATCAATATTGTCATTCTCATCCGGTGCACTGTATAATACTTTCACCTTATCATTTCCGGAATAGCCAAGTGCTGTATTCAAGTCAGTTGCTGCCTGCTCTACCCCTGCCTTTACCTGATTCCAATATGGTGTTGAAGATCCCCTTCCGATTACAGAAATATAAGTTCCAGGTTCCAGATCCAGATTGTCTGCCGATGCATATGCAGAAGATTTAATTGCATCCAGATTCGCCTGATATACCGGTGCTTCTGTCTTATCCCCTGTAAAAACCGGATCATCTACCTTCTTTCCGCAGCCGGCTGCAAGTACCGTCATACAAAGTGCTGCCGCAATCGCTGCTCTTACATTTCGTTTCCGCATAACTTTCTCCTTCTTTTCATTTACACAATTTTATCTCTATGTTTTCTACTTTTTAACTCTCAATCCATTATGATACACGAATCCTTGAAAAATGGAAGAGATAATTTCTTAAAATCTCGTGAATTTTCGTTTTTTTACTAATTTATGATAGAAATCTTCTATTTTCCACGCTCATAAGTTCTATAAGACTAACTTATAAATTACTCAAATAAATACATCAGGAACTCTTGTATATTTCCCCGTCTTGTATTAAAATGAGGATAACGAAAAGGGAAAAACCTATCGTAATCCAAAAAAGGAGGGTACATACAATGGCACACGTAATTAGTGATGAATGTGTAAGCTGTGGTACTTGCGAAGGCGAATGTCCAGTAGGCGCTATTTCTGAAGGAGATGGCAAATATGAGATCGATGCTGATGCTTGTGTAGATTGCGGAGCTTGTGAGGCTGCTTGTCCTACAGGCGCTATCTCTGAAGCATAATTTATAAGCGCTAAGTGATCACAAAACGCAGAAGTCCTGCCCGTCTGATTGATTCAGATGTGGCAGGATTTCTTTTTTTACAACTTTTTTCCTTGTATTCCATACCTTTCTTCAATTACCATTTTTTGCCATAATTTGACGAACGATTAGCACTTCTTTCATAATTTCTCTATGCTATAATAAATGTAGCGAAATCAGAACAGTAATCGCAATGATTCTAACAGGAGGATAGAAAATCAATGGGTGAAGTCAGATTTATGATTTCTGAAGCCGCCAAGAAAGTTCAGGTAGAATCCCATGTCTTAAGATACTGGGAAGAGGAACTTCATATTCCGATCGGCCGCACAGAGATGGGACATCGATATTATACCCAGGATGATATCCAGCTCTTTTGCTGTATTAAGAAACTTAAGAATGAAGGGGTTCTGCTTCGCGATCTGAAGCCATTGATCCCAGAATTGAAATCTACACGTCAGATAATGAGACACACTGAAAACAAGGATAAGAATGCCATTGCCAAAACACCTGCACCTGATCTGGCATCTGAGTGCAAACCGGCCACCACCGCTGCTCCGGTCGAAGTCATCACAGAAACCCAGCTGGAACATGTACGTTCACTCATCGGAGAAGTGCTGACTGAAGTCGTTACTGAAAATAACAAAGCATTAGAAAAAGAAATCAGCACTCAGGTCACCGCAGATGTCATACGTGAGATGGATTTTCTTTTCCAGGCGAAAGAACGGCAGGAAGAAGAACATTTCCGTAAACTGGACAGCCTGATCCGCCAGCAACAGGCGACCCGAAGAGAAAGTGTGAAGAATAGTCCGGTGCTGAGATTCAAAAAAAGATTTACATAGCATTTCTGCGATTTCTAATTGCACACTGCACATACCGGTAGATTTATTGGATTTGTGTACCGAAAAAGGACAGGCGCGCTCCAACAAGTGCCTGTCCTTTTCTTTTTTATATCTCCTGATCCTGCTGACGCAGCTCGTTTCCAAAACGAGTGTACTGTGGCATCCACGCAAGACGCACTGTACCGATCGGGCCGTTTCTTTGTTTTGCGATAATAATTTCTGCAATGTTCTTATCTTCCGTGTCAGGATTATAATAATCATCACGATAGATAAACATACAGACATCGGCATCCTGCTCGATTGCTCCGGACTCTCGGAGATCTGAAAGCATCGGACGCTTATCTGTTCTCTGCTCAACCGCACGGCTCAGCTGTGACAGTGCAAGCACCGGCACATTCAATTCTCTGGCAAGACCTTTCAAAGAACGTGAGATCTCAGAAATCTCCTGCTGACGGCTCTCATTCTTTCTTGAATTGCTTCCGCTCATCAACTGTAAGTAGTCGATAATGATCAGGTCAAGTCCCATCTCCAGCTTGTATTTTCTACACTTTGAGCGCATCTCTGAAATCGTAATACCTGACGTATCATCAATGATCATTCTTGATGATCCTATTGTTCCGGCTCCTTCGATCAACTTCTCCCAATCCGTATCTGACAGATTACCGGTTCTTAGTATCTGTGCATCCACATGAGACTCCAATGAGAACAGACGGTTTACCAACTGCTCTTTGGACATCTCGAGGCTGAAGATTGCTACTGCTTTATTCTGACGAAATGCCACATGCTGTGCGATATTCAATACAAACGCGGTCTTACCCATAGAAGGACGGGCTGCGATCAGTACAAGGTCTGAGCGCTGCAGACCGGACAACTTATAATCAAGATCAATGAATCCTGTCGGAATTCCTGTTACTGTTCCTTTTGTCTTAGACGCACGCTCGATTACATCCAATGCATTGAGTACAACCTGCTTGATCGGTACATACTCTTCTGAATTCCCAGTCTCTGCAAGTGCAAAAACCTGCTTCTGTGCATCTTCCAGAATCTCCTCTAATGGCTGATTCTGCAGATAACAGGCATTTGCCGTCTCTTCATTTACTTTGATCAGGCGACGCATGATTGATTTTTCACGTACAATTTCAGCATAGCTCTTGATATTCGCAGAAGTCTGTGTTCCCATTAGCAAATCTCTTGCAAACTCCATGCTGCTGATCTCTGGCGGGACATCTTTTTCTTTCAGATATTCCTGCAAGGTGATCAGATCGACCGGTTTTCCCGCATGAAACAGTTCCACCATAGAATTAAACAAGATTCCATATGCTGTCTGATAAAAATCATCCCCTGATAATATCTCGGAGGCCACCGTAATGGCCTCCTTGTTCATCAGCATCGCACCGAGCACTGCCTGCTCTGCCTCCGCACTGTGCGGAGGAATTCGTTTCATTGCTGCTTCCATATCCATAAAGATTTCGTCTCCTTATGCTTCTTCCTGTACAACTACTTTCAGTTCTGCTGTAACCTGTGGATGAAGCTTTACAGACACGTTGTGTGTTCCGAGTGTCTTGATCGCTTCTTTTAACTGGATCTTCTTTTTATCAACATTAAGATTCAACTGTGCTTTTACTTCCTCTGCAATCTCTTTGCTTGATACAGAACCGAAAGTTCTTCCGCCTTCTCCAACTTTGATGTGTGTTACAATTTTAGCTTCTGCGATCTTAGCTGCAAGTTCTTTCGCTGCCTCCAGGTTCTCCTCCGCAACTTTTTTCTCGTTATTCTTCTGAAGCTTCAGATCATTCAGATTCTTTCCTGTTGCTTCCAGTCCAAGCTTCTTTGGAAGGATAAAGTTTCTTGCATATCCATCATTTACGTTTACGATCTCTCCTTTTTTTCCAAGAGATTTTACATCCTGTAATAAAATAACTTTCATTGTCAAATATCTCCTTCTTCTATCATTTTATCAATGGTCTCTTTCAATGCACTGACTGCTTCATGCATATTCGTGTGGTCAAACTGTGCTCCCGCAGAATTAATATGACCGCCTCCACCGAGCTTCTCCGCGATAATCTGAACATTCACTTCATCAATGGAACGCGCACTCATATAAATCTTATTTTCATATTCTGTCAATACAAAAGAAGCCTTTATTCCGCTAATATCCAGCAATTCATTCGCCGCTTGTGCTGCAAGCACTGTAGGACTGTCAATATCGCTTGGACATACTGCAATCGCATACTCCTTACGATAAACTTCTGCATTGCGGACTGCCTCAGCCTTTGCCTGATAAGATGCCATATCATCACGGAACATCTTACGTACTCGTGTAATATCTGCACCGCATCTTCTCAAAAATGCTGCTGCTTCAAAGGTTCTCACACCTGTACGGTTCATAAAGTTTCTCGTATCGATCATAATTCCGGCATACATGCACTCTGCTTCAAGTGCCGGGAATTTGATGTCATCTACCATATACTGTAGAACTTCTGCGATCATCTCGCAAGTGGAAGAAGAATACGGCTCCACATAAGAAAGTACCGCGTTCTCAATAATATTACTACTCTGCCTGTGATGATCCAGCACTGCAATCATCTTTGATTTCTTCAAGAGTTCCGGACACTCTGTCATCTGTGGCTTGTTCGTATCTACTACAATGACCATTGCATTGTCATCCACATAATCCAATGCCTGTTCTGACGTAATAAAAATATCATCCTCATATGCAGGGCTCTCCAAAATCTCATCATACAACGGACGAACAGATCCTGTAACTTCATTGATCACAATATGTGCCTTTTTCTCCAGACTTACTGCAGCACGGTAAATACCCATACATGCACCAAAAGAATCCGGATCAGCAATCTTATGACCCATAACAATAACTTTGTCTCTGGTCACAATAAACTCTCGAAGTGCCTCAGCCTTAACACGCGCCTTCACTCGTGTATTCTTCGCTGTCTGCTCCTTCTTACCACCAAAATAAGTTATTCCGTTACAATCCTTAATAACTGCCTGATCTCCGCCTCTGGCAAGTGCAAGATCGATTGCCACACGCGCATACTGGTAGCTCAACGCATACGTTGCCGTATTCAATCCCAAACCAATACTCAGTGTTGCTGACCTTGAATTACCGATATTAACCTGTTTTACCTCTTCCAGAAGAGAAAACTTGTCTTCTTTCAGCTTTTTATAGGCATCCTTTCGAAGTACGATAAAGTATTTATCCTTCTCCAGTTTCTTTACGATACCATCTACATCTCCGATATACTTATTGATCTTACGGTCGATCAATGCCACAAGAAGGGATTGTCTGACTTCCTCAACACTCTCCATAACTTCATCATAGTTATCAATATAAATCAATCCGGCAATCATTCGCTGATCTTCGTTCTCTCGGATGTAGGCATTCAGTTCTGTTACATCTCTTAAAGAAACTGCAACAAAATATTCCTGCTCTTCCGGAATCTGAAGCAACTCTTCCTTCTCACTGAATCCCTCCAATGATACTTTTCGAAGCTCTGCCTGATAACTTCTTTCACGATAAGTTACTTCCAATTCTACATGATCCACATCATTTTTTGGAAACACACCCGGATGTAATTCTGGAATCATACGGTTCAGATAACGTTCTTTTCTCTGACCCTCTGTCAGATTCAAAAAGCAATCATTCTTCCACAGAATCCTCCCATCCTCCAGCGCAATCGCATAGGGAATTGCCAGTTCTTTGAGTAACCGGTTTTCAATACCTTTATACTGTACTGAAAACTGAATCAGATCTGCCAGGATCAAAGACCTGTTATAGAAATACAGCGAAAAAGCGATTCCTACATATATAATTATGATCACTGACATCAAAAGTCCGGCTTTCTTGTCCACCATGTACATCCATACATCCATGCCAATCAAGAGAAGTGTCATGATCAGCGGCCATCGCATGTACATTCTGAGCTGTCCCTTCAGCTGCATTTTATTCCTTTTCATAACTAATACCTCACCTGGGACTACTATCAATCACCATCATCTGTGACTAATTACAATATAGCTAATCTATTATAGCATCTTTTCCCCTAAGATGCTATAGGTTGTATTATGCAAAAAAACACGCAAAAATGAATTAGAAAAAGCAAAAAGATCGAATTTCTGAATTTCTCCAAAAATTCGATCTTGCTATTAGCTAATTATCTCAATTAGTCCTGAACGTAAGGCATAAGAGAAATGTGTCTAGCTCTCTTGATTGCTACTGTAAGAGCTCTCTGGTGCTTAGCACAGTTTCCTGTAATTCTTCTAGGAAGAATTTTTCCTCTTTCAGAAACATATTTTTTTAATTTTGCAACGTCCTTGTAATCGATTTCGTTGTTCTCTTTACCACAGAACACGCAAACTTTTTTTCTTCTACGAGCTGGGCCTCTTCTTTTGAATCCACCCTCTGGTCTGCTTCCTTTTTCGTAAGCCATGATGGTTATCTCCTTTCCGACTTAGTTAAACGGTAACTCCTCATCGATACCATCCGGGATATTCATGAAGCCATCACCTGCATCTGCGCTAGGCGCCGGACTCGGTGCAGACTGACGCTGGAAACTTGCTCTGTTAGCTTCTGCCTCGGCTCTGCTCTCTGCAAACTCCTGCTCTTCCACGATCACTTCTGTTGTGTATACTTTCACACCATCTTTGTTCGTGTAGCTTCCTGTCTGGATACGTCCGGAAATAGAGACACGCATTCCCTGATGGAAATACTTCTCAGCAAACTCTGCGGAACGTCCGAATATAACACACGGAATAAAATCCGCTGTCGGCTCACCGTCTCTTCTGAATCTGCGATCTACAGCAAGTGTATATCTTGCAACCGCTGTAGCATTGTCTCCCTGTGAATATCTCACTTCTGGGTCTCTTGTTAACCGTCCTACTAAAACTACTTTATTCATATATACCTCTTTCCGCTTATGCTTCCTGTTTCACGCATAAATATCTGAGTACATTGTCCATAATGCGGATACGCTGCTCTACTTCAGCTGGAACTGTACTTTCAGCCTCGAAGTGGATGAAGTAATAAAATCCTTCTTTCATTTTCTGGATCTCGTAAGCGAATCTTCTCTTGCCCCACTCATCAACGTCTGTTACATTACCGCCGAAACGAGTGATCATTGCTTTCACTTTCTCGATTACTTCTGCTCTTGCTTCGTCTTCGAGTTTTGCGCTTACAACAACAGCTAATTCATACTTATTCATCTTATTTTACCTCCTTATGGTCTCTTGGCCCCCGGTTCCTCCCGGGAACAAGGAAATTGAATGACTGATTGGAATTGTTCCATCAGCATGTCACAGTTTCTTATAATACCATAAAGAATTTATTGTTTCAAGCCTTTTTTGTAATTTGTCTTGTATTTTTTTCTACCAATTTTCTTGGCACCATAATCTGGTGCCCGCAGCCCATACATTTGAGACGGAAATCCGCTCCGACCCGGAGAATCTCCCACTCCTGACTTCCGCATGGATGCGGTTTCTTCATCTTAATAATGTCGCCTACATCAAATCTGTCTGCCATTCTAATTTTCTCCTCCGTCTGTCGCCGTCAATACTCCCTGCAAAAGGAATCTCTCATCTTCTCTTACATTGGTACAAGTTGAAAGACTGACAATCTGAGACTGCGCATTCACTTCTGTTCCTGTGTCATATGCTGAATCTTCTTTACACATTTTCAAATAACTCTCAAACGCTTCGTCTGTCGCATAAGTCAGATTATACTGATCTGCAGTATCCTTCACGACAGCTGCTGAAAACACGGTATAAGTCCTTGTTTTTCCATCCGGTGTATAAATATAGAAATTCGGATGTTCTTTATAGAAAGATTCTTCCTCATACTCTTTCAGCTGCGAAAACATTTCTCCGCCAACTTTCAGGTTATGTCCATAAATCATTGTATTTCTATCTGAAAAATCACTCTTATTTTTCATGTCCATGAAAATTGCACCCAGTTTATTATCATTTGCGGAAAACGTCTTTGTCAGATATTCTTTGTTATCTGCACTTTTTACAACCGGATAACTGATGATTGATGGTTCATCAAACCGGATCCAGGCTACCGTATCTGGATTTTCCTGCAAAAGCACATCAAAATCTACTTTAAATGTGTCTCCCGATACATCTCCCGGATCATCTGTTTGCTCCTGTACAGTGATTGCTTTATTTTTGAGCTTATCATACTCTTTTCCACCAGAATAATATGGCACCATTGTGCGTACCAGCTGATAAAGCGAAAATGCAAAAACACAGACTGCCACAACCAGGATCACCATTGTTACTTTGTCAAATAAACCGCTTTTTTTCTTTTGCCTGCTTCGTTTCTGTCGCTTTTCTAATCTGCGGCGCACCGGCTTCTTTCTATTTCTTCCCATTCTTTTTCCCTTCTCCAGCTACTAGAAACCAAGATTCTCATCTACAAGAATAATTTTGAAACGACCTTTCTGACGGCTGAATCTTGTTACCAGAATCTGACAACAGATACATTCCGGGCTCTTGCAGTCAAAGCAGCTTCCAGCCTTGGAACATGGTGTATCAATTCCAAAACGCTGTGCATTTACAGGTGCAGCTTCATTTCTTGCTCTGCTCATGGCATCTTCCTGTGTCTTCACAACTTTGTTCATACCAACGATCAGAAGTACATTCTTTGGTCCAAATGCATATGCTGCCACACGGTTTGCATTTCCATCAATATTAATGAAGACACCGTCCTCACTCATCGCATTCACGCTTCCGAGGAACCAGTCGCAGGAAAAAGCTGCTCTCGCGATTTCCTGTTTTTCTTCCGGTGTAGATGCTTTATCTCTGTCACAGAAATTATAGTTTCCGGATTTTATCGCATCGATCAGACCACATTCATGTACGGAAGAGGCACCTCCCATATTGATCGTGCTTCCTTCCGGAATCCACTCCAGTGCTTTCTTTACTGCTTCTTCCTTCGTTTCAGCATAATAAGCATCCATATTTCTGGATTCAAGTGCCTTCACTACACGTTCTCCAAGTACTTTGTTTCTTTTCTGTCTTACATCCATCTTAATTGCCTCGCTTTTATTTTGTGTTGTCAACATACATTTTCATTTTTTGAAAAGTTATTCACAATTTGAATTGATTTTCCCCTGCTTTTTCAACAGTTCATGAATGGTATATGCCACCCCTAAGTCTTCATTTGACTTTGTAACATATTTTGAAACCCGCTTCACTTCCTCATCTGCATTTTCCATCGCGACAGTTGCTCCAAAATCCATAGACAACATAGAGTAATCGTTCAGGCTGTCTCCAAACACCATCACTTCCTCTTTTGTATAACCTAAAGATTCAATATATTCCTGAATCGCAGGTCCTTTCTCCGCTCCTTTTACCGTGATTTCCAAATTATTATAGAAGGAAGACGCAACTGCGAGTTCCGGATTCTGCATCAGTCTGCGCTTGATCTTATCAAGCATCTCCAAATCGCCTGTAAAAAGGAAAATCTTATGGATTATAATTCCCTGTTTCTCTAATTCGTCCACAGAATCGATTCGTCTTGAACTTGCCTTCACTCGCTTATAAAGTTCTGACTGCTCTATTTGGTCTCTGCACTCAGATAAATGGAACAGCTGAATCTGACGAACAATACTCTCCTCTACTTCCTCCGGTGTTCCCACACGATACTCATAAGGTCCGGCGCAATACAATACCGAGATTGGATATTCTTCCAATACCTTTGCCACCTCATTGCAGACCTCATATGTAAATCCTATGCTTTTTAGAATTTCACCCTTTGGGTTGCGTATCTCTGCGCCTGAACCCACAATGAAATCACAGCCAAGATCCAGACCTTTTAATTCTTCCATTGCTCCATTATAACTTCTTCCGGTTGCTATCATAAAGCGGATTCCCGCCGCCTGTGCTTCACGGATTGCTTCTACTGTCTCCGGTGCTACTTTATGATTGTCTCCAAGAAGTGTTCCATCCATATCACTTGCTATTACTTTGATCATAATCCGCTTTCTCCTATTAAAATTTTCTTGTCTTATAAATATATTTTTTACCTTTGCCTATGAGTATAACTGTTTTTGTGAAGCTGTGCAAGACACGTCTGTTGAAGTTAACCTGTTGTTTTTAAAACCTTTACTGCTTTCACGATTTCTTCTTCCGAAGTCTGCCAAAGCGCATAATCTCCACGTTCCGACAATCCAAGTCCGATTCCTTCTTTTCTATATTTCATCATACTGTCCACTACAATCTTTCCAGACATATGATAAGAAGTAATTCCTGTATACGGAAGTAATTTTTCTATTGATTCCGCACCAATTCCGCTTGCCGCAAGGATCTCAATCCTTCCTGCACTTTTCTCCTGAAGTGCTTTCAGCATCTCTTTCCCTTCCCACGCAGTTTCTTTCTGTCCACTTGTCAGAATCGTATCGAACCCAAGATCAATCGCTTCTTCGAGTGCTTTCATCGGATCTATACAGACATCAAATGCACGGTGAAGCGCTTTCTCTTTATTTCCTGCTACCTTAATAAGTTCTGCCATTCGCTCTGTATCCAATGTACCATCCGGATTGAGCATTCCGATGACAACTCCATCAGCTCCCATCTCACAGTACATCTGAACTTCCTCTTTTAGCTGTTCAAATTCATATTGGTTATAGCAATAATCTCCATATCTCGGACGAAGAAGAACTCTCGTCTTGATGTCTGTATATTTCTTGACAAGATCAAATAATGCCTTCCCCGGAGTAAGTCCTCCGATCACAAGATTGCTGCATAATTCGATTCGGTCTGCGCCACCTTTCTGCGCATTGATCGCTGACTGTACACAATCTGTGCATGCTTCTAATATTATTGTTTTCATATGTTCTATTTTCCTTTAATAATTAAGAATTTGTAACTGTTCAGAGCCAAGCAAAATTTCAAAAAAAGGTGTAAAATGCTTGCATTTTTTAGACTGTTTTTGAAATTTTATTTGGCGGATACGCCACACCTCCGAAATGCATAGCATTTTGGAGGTTGGCTCTGAATAGTTACAAGAATTTTATATATTAGAAGAAGCTGCCGTTGGCAGCTTCTTCATGGTTCTTATCGTTTACTAAGAAGTCTCTCTGAACACAAGCTACTATAAGCTTTAACCGTATGTCAGTTGATGACCTCTTGCAGGCATTTTACAGATACTTTGCTGCCTCTTCATCACAGATCACTGTTACATGTGGATGGAACTGTAAGATACTTCCAGGTACCTTTGGTGTAACCGGTCCGTTTACTACTTCTTTCAGGATCTCTGCTTTATTCTCTCCGTTTACAAGAAGTACGATCTTCTTTGCACGCATAATTGTTCCGATTCCCATAGAAACAGCTTTTCTCGGCACATCTTCTTTCTTCTCAAAGAAACGCTTATTCGCTTCAATTGTGCTGTCTGTCAGGTCGATCTCACCTGTTACTTTTGTAAACTCATCTGCCGGCTCGTTGAATCCGATATGTCCATTGCATCCAAGTCCAAGCAGCTGGATTTCTACCTGTCCTGTCTTTGCCATCAGTTCTTCGTAAGCTTTTCCTGCCTCTCCAACTTCAAATCCAACCCCATCCGGTACATGTACATTCTCTTTGTTGATATTTACATGATTGAAAAGATTGTCATTCATGAAATAATGATAGCTCTGATCATGCTCCGGTGCCAGTCCAATATACTCGTCAAGGTTGAATGTAGTAACCTGAGAGAAATCAAGATCTCCAGCCTCATACATTTTAACAAGCTCTTTGTACAGACCAACCGGTGTAGATCCTGTTGCCATACCAAGGATTGTTTTCGGATTCTCCATAATCTCTGCTGCAAACAGTGTTGCTGCTGCCTTGCTCATCTCTTCATAATTCTTCTTTACAATTACTTCCATGTTTAATACCCTCTCATTTCATTATATTTATATCGAGTGCTTTGGAAGCCACCCCATATTTTCATAGATCAAATCTATTTGCTTCCTGCTTCTGTAGATATATTTTATAACTTCTTATTCCTTATGCGAGTTTACCGTAGCTAATCGTCTGTACTAAATCAAACGCATCATTTAATACAACCATGTCTGCATCTTTTCCTGCTGCAATAGCCCCCTTAGAATCAAGTCCGAACTCTTTCGCCTGATTTCCAGAGGTCATCTTTACTGCATCTTCAACTGTAGCACCTGTAAATTCCATAACATTTTTAAATGCCTGAATGTATGTAAGGATACTTCCTGCGATCGTTCCGTCTTCCAGTTTTGCCATACCATCTTTTACGATTACGACCTGTCCGCCCAGTTCGCTCTTTCCTTCCGGCATTCCTTTCGCACGCATGGAATCTGTGATCAGCTCGATTCCATCATACCCTCTTACTTTGCATGCGAGTTTCACCATATCCGGTACGATATGCTTTCCATCACAGATTAGCTCTGCATGTACCCCTTCTGCCAACATACCATATCCTGTCACACCAGGCTCTCTGTGGTTCAGTCCTCTCTGTGCATTGTAAAGATGAGTCACATGTGTTGCTCCGCTTGCATTCAATTCCCCGTATAATGCATTCGAATGTCCTGCACTTAAGACAACTCCATTTTCCTTGCACCATGTCTCAAATGATGGATCTGCCTCTTCCGGCGCATAAGTAACAATGCGCAGGAGACCGCCGCTGATCTCATTCCATTTTGCCAGTGTTTTTTCATCTGGCTTCTTAATATAAGAAGGATCTTGTGCCCCCTTGAACACCGTTGAAATAAATGGTCCCTCTAAGTGAATTCCTTTGATCACCGGGTTCTTCTGTGCCGCATCATGAATATTCTGCATTGCTTTCTCGATGTTCTCATAGGTCTGAGTCATAGTTGTACAGAAATAAGTTGTGATTCCCTCCTGCTTTGTCATCTGCTTAACCATCTCATCAATCTCATCCGGTGTAGCATCCATGTTATCTTTCCCATAACCACCATGACTATGAATGTCAATAAATCCAGGAACAACCATTGTTCCTGCACAACTTACCTCAAGATCCCCTTCTTTCGGCTCGAACCCCGCCATATCACCGACTTCTTCAATCTTCTCATCAAAGCGGATATAGCCATTTTCGATTACACCGTCCCCAGTATAAATCTTCTTCTCCTTGATCAGTTTCATGTTGTTCTACCTCGTTTTCTACTTTTTAGAATACTGGTATCTGTGAAGATACTGAACAGATACGGATATATTACTGTTCGCAGTTGCCTGCGAGCAGCAATAGAACTCTTACTTTTCTATTATCTCACAATACAAGGTAAGATTCCATCAATATTTCATAATTTATGAAAAAATCTCTGTCCGTTTCTACTAACCGCAGAACTATAAGAAACACCTGAAACAATAGTAGTTTCCCCCAAACTATTGACAATATCCGCCTAATTGCGGTAAATTAAATGTTATTGTGGGTTAAAAATGCCTTCAATTATGATTTTGATACCTATGGATTGTACAAATGCTATGCCTTCTTACAATCCTGCCTGATATCATCATATAAAATAATATAAGGAAAGGATAAAAGAATATGAATTGGGAAATCATTACTTTTATTGCGTATTTCGTCATTTTGCTTGGCGTAGCATTAGTATTTTACTTTAACGGTACCAATAAGAACTCCGAGGACTTCTTCCTTGGTGGAAGATCTATGGGACCATGGGTAACAGCACTGTCCGCACAGGCGTCCGATATGTCTGCGTGGCTGCTGATGGGACTTCCGGGATCGATCTTAGCTTTCGGTTTCGGACAGATGTGGATTGGTATCGGTCTTGCATTAGGAACAGCTGCTAACTGGATTCTGTGCGCAAAACGTCTGCGTACATTCTCTAAAGCTGCAGATGATGCAATCACATTACCACAGTATCTGACAAATCGTTTTGCAACAGACTCCAGATCACTGCAGTTGACATGTGCACTGATCTTCCTGTTTGCTTATACAATTTATGTAGCATCTGCACTGGTAGCCGGTACTTCTGTATTCACAACACTGTTCCCGACAGTTTCTCCTAAGATTGCTATGTTCGCATTCTTGCTGATCATTGTTGCCTACACATTCTTTGGTGGCTTTGCGGCAGTTTGCTGGACAGACTTTTTCCAGGGATTACTGATGATGCTTGCACTGATGCTTGTACCTCTCGTAGTCTGCATCGGTCACAGTGATCTGTTGGATCCTGCTGCTCTTACTACAGTATATGAGTATACTGATGCTGCTACAGGCGCTGTAACACAGTGTGCTTTCGGAGGCGGTATCTTTGATGCCAGCTGGCAGGATATCGTCAGCGGACTTGGCTGGGGATTAGGATACTTCGGTATGCCACATATTCTGGTGCGTTTTATGTCTATCGAGAAACCATCCATGATCAAGAAATCTTCTATCGTAGCAATTGTATGGGTAATCATCTCACTGTTCTCTGCTGTCCTGATTGCTTACTTAGGCAGAATGGTTATGGGCGCTGAACTGCTCACTCAGGGAAATCAGAAACTTGTATTCATTGCTATGGCGCGAAGATTCTTCCCGGCAGGCATCTGTGGACTTCTGCTTGCAGCGATTATCGCCGCTTCGATTTCCACTGCAGATTCCCAGCTGTTGGTAGCATCCAGCTCCTTCACAGCAGATCTGTACAAACCTTTCTTCAGAAAAGAAGCTTCTGAGAAAGAGACACTAATGGTTGGACGTATCCTCGTACTGATTCTCTCCCTGATTGCTTTTGGTATCGCAAACTCCAAGGGAAGCGGTGCTCAGGCTATCATGGATATGGTTGAAAATGCATGGGGCGCTTTCGGTGCTTCTTTCGGACCTACAATCCTGCTGTCACTGTTCTGGAAACGCTTTAATTACCAGGGTGCTGTAGCAGGTGTAATCTCCGGATTCGTTGTAGATCTCGGATGGCTGCTCACAGGAATGACAGATGCCACAGGTATCTTCGAGATTGTCCCTGGATTCTTTGCAAGTTTTCTGATTGCTGTTATTGTAGCAAAGCTTACTGCTGAACCAAATAAAAAAGCTGTTGAAATCTTCGATCAGGGAATCAAAGCGGAAACTGAATAAATTACAAATGTATTATAAAGTCAAAAAATCAGTCGTAAATATTTACGGCTGATTTTTTGTGCGTTTATGATTCATATTTATCTTATTTATATACAAAAAGAAGGGGCTTACATAAGCCCCTTCGACATTTGACACCTGACTCACATCAGTGTTCAAATCATCCTTCAATTGCGATTGTTTTCTTTGTCTCAACTGGTTTTGCCTCTTTCTTCGGCACTGACAGTCTCAGAATACCATTCTCGTATTTTGCTTTGATATCTTCCTGTGTAAGGTTCTCACCTACATAGAAGCTTCTCTGCATTGCTCCGGCATAACGCTCCTTACGGATGTATTTACCTTTCTTGTCTTCCTCATCCTTATCAAGACCCTTAGCAGCTGATACGGTCAAATAACCATTCTCAAGCTCAATGCTGATCTCATCTTTCTTGAATCCAGGAAGATCGATATCTACTTCATATCCTGCGTCATGCTCACGGATATCTGTCTTCATCAAGTTCTTAGCGTGTTTACCGTATAACGGATTCTTCTTTCCCCAAAAATCCTGCTCAAATGGGAAGTTCATCCAATCATCATCAAATAAGTTTTCTCCAAAAATACTAGGCATCATCATAAGTCATTTCTCCTTTCAATGCTAACTAACTTTGTTGCCTTTTGTGAGAAGATCTCACAATTTATATAAGCTGCTTTCGCAGTTGTTGTCAGAACATTTGGAGGATTCAGAAGTTCATTTCTTTTCTTTTTCTCTGTCTTCCTTTGTTCTACTTATTATATAGCACGCAGTTTTTAGCCAAGTCAAGAGGTGAGTGCTAATTATTTTGTGAAGATTGTGTGAACGTTACGAGCCATGCATATTGTAATTTCAATCCTTGCATATAAATTTACTGATTTTGTAGCCATATAAAACATCTCCTTTCGTGAGTAATGTTTCCGTCTATCGGTATCTATTTACATACATCAATCCATCCACTTGCTCCTGCAACTTCCTCCAGTTCCACAATTGTCAGTTTTACTGCGCTATGGTCGTTGCCGGCTGCCGGATAGACAGTATCGTATCTTTTTAATGATTCATCCAGATATACTTTGACTCCGTCTCTAATTCCAAATGGACATACGCCACCTGGAGCATGTCCGATATAATCTTCTACTTCATCAAAAGGAATCATTTTAACTTTCTCATGAAAATAATCTTTATATTTACGATTCGCAATCTTTGCTGTTCCTTCCGTAAGAATCAGAATTGGACCATCCTCTGTCAGAAATGACATCGTCTTCGCAATCATCCCAGGTTCTACATCCAGTGCTTCTGCTGCAAGTTGGACCGTTGCACTTGATTCTTCCAGTTCAATGACATGATCTGCATAACCTTGTTCTGTTAAATACTTCTTTGCTTTTTCTAATGACATCGTTCCTACTTCCTTCTTTTTTTATTATCATATCCAGATTATGCATAAAAAAACAAGAAGTTTTTCTGGTTTAGCCTTAAAAACTTCTTGTTTTTACAACTTTTCACATATATGTTTTCAAAAAAATGCGTGAAATTCTTTTTTTTAATTCAGATATTCACCAACCGGAGAAGAATTATACTGTTTCTTGATCTCAATCACAATAGATCCATCTTCATTTGTTTTTTCTGATAAAATTTTGTACTTTGTACCACCCTTTTCCAACTGTGCTTTATACTTCTCATACTCTTGTACAATCGCTTTTTTTGCATACTCTGTCGTTTCTCCGTCATGATTGGAAAAACACAATGTCTGAGTGATACAAGCTACTTTAATTTTTTTCTTGCATTTCCTCTTCTCTTTCGTTTATAATAAGTCCGAAGAAAAATAATTGTAACAGAAGCCGGCTTGTAAAAGCGTGAAATCATGAGGATTTGCTTGTCCTTACAGATTTCATGCTTATTTTTTTGCAATGCTATAAGGAGGTTTTATGAATTCCAGAAACAAACTGGCAGAAATGCCAATCCGTCCTTTACTGTACACGATGGCTGTTCCCTTAATGCTGTCTTTACTCGTACAGTCACTCTATAACATTGTTGACAGTATCTTTGTCGCCAGACTGTCTGAAACGGCGCTGACCGCTGCATCTTTGGTTTATTCCATTCAGTTCTTAATGATTGCCGTAGGTGTCGGAACTGCAGTAGGTCTGAATGCTCTGCTTTCCAGAAAAATTGGGGAACATAAGCCGGAGGAAGCATGTCGTGCTGCCACAACCGGACTTTTCCTGATGATTTTTACGTCTCTTATCTTTTCAATAATCGGGATTTTTCTGTCCGATACGATTGCCACTAAACTGGCTGCTGATTCAGAACTTCAGGAACTCTGCAAACAATATCTTTCCATCAATCTTGTATATTGCTGGGGAATCTTTCTGCAAACTTATGCTCAGCGACTGTTACAGGCGGTTGGAGATACTGTATTATCTATGCTGTCTCTGATCATTGGTGCTGTTTTGAATATTATTCTTGATCCTATTATGATTTTCGGTCTGCTTGGCTGTCCTGCAATGGAAGTCCGTGGTGCAGCGATCGCAACTGTCATTGGCCAAACAGCCGGTGCTATCGCTGCCTTATTGTTTAACCGTTTCCGAAATCCGATCATCCACGTCCGTCTGAAGAACTATCATTTCATGTGGCAGGATGTTGCTGATATCTACCGGGTGGGGCTTCCAACAATCATTATGCAGGCAATCGGAAGCATTATGACATTTGTAGTAAACCGTATTCTTCTTGATGTTTCCGCAACAGCAGTTGCCTTTTTTGGTATCTACTACAAACTACAAAATTTCCTGATGATGCCGATCAATGGACTGGGACAGGCTGCCATACCTATTGTAGGATATAATTACGGCGATAAAAACTACCAACGTGTACAACAGACATGGAAGATTTTACTTCCTACCGGAGTGATCATTACCTTATGCGGAACTGTCATATTCTGGTGTTTTCCCGAACAGTTGCTGCAATTATTTTCTGCAAGTTCAGAAATGCTGCTGCTCGGCATTCCGGCACTGAGGATTATTTCCATTTCCTTTGTGATGTCTGCAATTACGATTCTTTGCGGATACTTTTCCTCCGGCCTTGGAAATGGTATCATTAACATGGTTGGTGCTGCCATCCGTCAGCTTATTTTACTGGTTCCATGCCTTTGGATTTTTATAAAAATCTCTGGCATTTCACATGGCTGGTATGCATTCTGGATTGCAGAAATTATTGCATGTATTTACAGTTATTGTATGTCACATAGATTACTAAAAACAATCTCACAATAAATCAAGGGCGTGAATCTACTGTCGATTCACGCCCCTTAATTTATTTAATCCTGTTTTATTCCTATCATCTCCTTGTATCATTATGTTATATTTTCTTTACTGAACACATCTTATCACAAAATATGCAATGTCATTTTTATATTTCATAAAATGTATTTTCACAGTCATATACATTCCATAATTATCTTCTCACATCTGTCATACCCGAGCTGGGAACTGTTCAAACACAGCGTATAATTGTCAGCTTTTCCCCACTTCTGGTTTGTATAAAAATTGTAATTTGCCATACGTCTTTTATCTATATCTACCATCATTTTGACAGCTTTCTGTTCTTCTACATTGTATAAGCGAGTGATACGCTGTATTTTTTCCGGTGTGTCTCCATGAATAAACACATTCAGCACATCATCCCGGTCTTTCAGAATATAATCTGCATTTCTTCCAATGATCACGCAAGACTCCTTTTCAGCCAGCTCTAAAATAACTTTCCTCTGTGCCTCATACACCAGGTCTTCTACTGATTTTCCTGTGATGTCACGTCCGGCAAATGCATATGCGAATAATCCTTTTTTCGGCGATAATTCTGCATTTTCCTGAATATATTCCGGAGATAAACCAGACTTTTCTGCAATCTCATTAATGATATTTTTATCATAATAAGCAATTCCAAGTTTCTTTGCTACTTCTTCTCCGATAAAGCGTCCGCCACTTCCAAATTCTCTGCTGATTGTAATGATTCTTTTTGTCATCTCCGCTTCCTCCTTAACTTAAAACATCAACTTTATTTTTTCTGATTTTCTTTAAGAACACATATCCCACAAAACATGAAACTATTTCAGTAATTGGAAATGCCCACCAGATCAATGTAACGCCCATCTGACCATTTCTGACAAATATCGAAAAAATTCCGGCCAGTGGCAGAATAATGATAAGCTGTCTCAAAAGCGAAATTACCAATGATTCCACACCACCGTCCAATGCCTGATAAATACCCTGATAAGCAACATTGATTCCGGCAAACAGAAAGCTGACTGAGATTACCCTCATTGCTCCGATAAAATATTCTCTTGACTGTCCTGCATTAAACAGTGTCGCGAACGCCCCAGGGAAAATCTCTGTAATGGCAATTCCAAGAATCATTAATGCAATCGTATAGATCAGACCATATTTGATTCCATCCTTTATTCTCTTCTTACTTCTCATTCCATAAGCAAATGCAAGGATCGGAGTGATCGCATCACGAAGGCCAAATGCAAGGAAGAGAACAAACTGCTGCACCTTATAGAACAAACCATATGCTGTCTGTGCTGACGGATTGAACTTTAGGATCAGATTCATTACATAAACCATAATCGACATCAATGCCTGTGCAATGATCGCCGGAAGTCCGATTGCATAGATTTCTTTTATAACACCTGCATCTGGCTTCATATATTTCGCTCCATGCTCAAACTCTTTATTCAATTTTATATGGAAAATGAACAGCAATACTGCGGACGCTACCTGACCAATTACCGTTGCATAGGCCGCGCCTTTCACTCCCATTTCCGGGCAAGGTCCAATACCATAAATCATGATCGGATCAAGAATAATATTTACAACTGCTCCGACCACCTGACCGATCGTGGAATAAAGGGATCGTCCAGTTGCCTGTAATAACTTTTCGAATAAAGAAAAGAAAATAATTCCAAAAGAGATCACGCAGCATATCCGCAGATAACTGACACCCATCTGAAAAACTTCTGCATCTACTGTCTGGGATGAAATGTATGCTTTCACTCCAAAGATGCCAAACAATAAACAAACCACATAAATGATCACTCCCAGGAACAGACTGTTTCCGGCCACCTTTGCTGCTTTTTTACTATTCCCCTGGCCAAGCGTTCTTGCCAGAAGTGCATTGGTTCCGACACCTGTTCCGATTCCCACTGCTACCATAAGCATCTGAACCGGGAATACCAGTGTCAATGCATTTAATGCTGCCTCACTGCCCACTCTCATATTTCCTACAAATGCACTGTCTACAATATTGTAAACCGCCTGCAATGCCATGGATAAGATCATCGGGATTCCCATCTGGACCATCAGCTTATTCACCGGCATATCCTTCATTTTGTTGCTTTCCGCCATTTTGTTTTAACTCCTCTCTTTTCCGCACAAAAAAAGTGCGCACCTTGTCTTATAAGCTGGACTTACGCTGACAGGCTACACACTTTTTCATGGCGATATTCTATTTGTAACTGTTCAGAGCCAAGCAAAATTTCATAAAACAGGTGTAAAATGCTTGCATTTTTAAGACTGTTTTTGAAATTTTATTTGGCGGATACGCCACACCGACGAAATGCGTAGCATTTTGGAGGTTGCCTCTGAACAGTTACTTCTATTTTAATAAGAAAACGAGTAACAGGTAAACTGGATTTACGCTTACTTGCTACTCGTTTGTAGTTATTATATTTCCTGTTAATCTAAAAGTCAAACAAAATTTTCTTTACTTTTCTACCCTCTAACCAACTCTCTGAGTTTATCCAGATCTTTCTTATCCGGATGTGATAAAGCACGGTCAAAATTTGCGATCAGCAGATCAAGATTCGGCATATGATCCGGCTGCTCTTTCATTTTCACATAACGGTCTCTCACCGCTTGCGGCATCTTTCCCTGACACATATACTCACCAACTACCTGATTGCTTTCATCCATAGAACTCTTAACATTATTCAGAACCTTCTGAAAATATGCCTCATTCTCACCAAACCCGGCTGTTCCAAACAGAAAGACTTTCTTATTCTTTATTCTTTGCAATAACCCTAATGCGGATTTATCTGCATTTCCCTGGTCTGTCCAGAAACCAATGTAAAGCATTTCCGATACCGGTTCTTCGATTTCGCTTGTTCCGAAATAATCACAATTCTCCTGCGGCAATGCATCACGAATCGCATTTGCCAGCTCTGCTGTATTTCCTGTTTTGCTGCTGAATATGATTGAATATCTTTCTTCTTTCATACTATAACCTTCCTTCTAAGCTAAACCGATTCTGGAACAATATCTTCAGACTTCTTATTTCTGCTTAATTTCCATAATAACTGTTTTTCCGGCCTGAACTTCTCCCTCTTCGCATACAAGATCTTTACCTTCAAGGCTTGAACCGATGACGATCGGTGTGATGGAATTACGTCCTGTTTCTTTGATAAACTCAAGGTCTGCATCTGCAAGAAGATCTCCTGCTTTTACCTTGTCTCCTTCTTTCACATGGATCTGGAAACATTTTCCATTCAGTGCGACTGTCTCAAGTCCGACATGTATCACAACTTCTACTCCGTTATCGGAAGTAACAGCATAAATGTGACCTGTCTCTGCTACTTTTGATACAGTTCCGTCAACCGGGCTTACAACCTTACCTTCTGTCGGAACGATTGCAACTCCATCTCCAAGAATCTTCTCTATAAAAATAGGATCCGGTACTTCTGTAATTGCTACTGCTGTACCGGTCATAGGTGCTAAAATTGTTTCAAATACATTCTCCTGATTGCTCATATCTAACTCCTCCTTAGACGTCTTTCATCCACTCATTACTTCTCTTACTAACTAAAAAATTATAGTCACTGTTTCTGCGAATTTCAATCCCATTTTTTGATTTATTTGTGAATTCTATGTTTTGCATATTTTTCCACGCTAGTATCGTTTCTTCTTATTCATAATGATCAGCAAATCTCTACAAAGGTCTTATAGAAATCATATACCTTACCGTCTTCCTGTGCGCAGAGTAGAAAGCGACTGATCACATCCCCTGTTTTATGATATTGCTGTAGATATTCTATATGTTTCTGCAAGTCATTTGGATAATTCTCGGCAACTTCTTCTTTCATAAGAAATGTCATATATCTGCCGCCATGCTTACGCCAGATAATATGTGACTCGTCAAACACATTGCTCGCGTCCGGCAAGACAGTCAGACCACGTTGTTCCTGCTGCAGCGTGTCCGTATGCTGTACGCGGGAATAAAGATACGGATCTTCAATATATTGAAGTAACTTCTCCTGCTCAATCAACTCAAAAGAGACAATGCACTCCGTATCGATCTCTGTTTCCTGATAAGGCGTCTGTCTCAATTTCTCCAACGTCTTCACCGCCTCAATATGCCTTTGCAGTTTTTTCATTCGAAGTCTTAGCAGTTCCTGTTCCTGTTCAAGCTCCGATAACTTCTGTTCAAACAGATTTGCCTGTTGTTTCGGTGTATTGGATTTCATCTCTCGGATCTGCTTTAACTGAAATCCGAGATTTTTATAAAAGATCACATCAGAAATTGTCATCAGATCTTCTACCGCATACTCCCGATAATGACTTGTCTCCCCTTTGTTCGGTGATAGAACCTGCATCTCTTCCCAATAGCGCAATGTAGATGCGGGAATGTCAAAGAAATGGGATATCTCTCCTATTTGAAATTCCAAAGCTATATTTTCCACCTCCTCTTGATGATTAGATGATCTTTTTCTCTTTATCGTTCATGAAGATACCGACATCTTGCTACTGGTATTTTAGCAATCTTTTTATTGACCTTCAAGTACCTTTAAGGTTTATCCTATACTAAGATATTTTTTTAACAAGGAGGCTTCCTTATGGAAAAAACTCTTATATTTCGTTCGGTAGATGAGATTCGATTAAAGAAATTATTACGCTTTATCATTCCAACTTATCTGACCTCATTATTTACTACAGTTTATACGATCGTTGATGGAATCTTTGTTTCTGCTTATGTTGGAACAAATGCACTCGCTGCGATCAACGTTGTCTATCCGCTTGTAAATATTCTGTACGGTATCGCACTTGCCTTTGCGACAGGCGGAAGTGCGCTTGCTGCTCTTCATATCGGTGGAAAGAAAAATGACGAAGCCAGCCGGACTTTCTCGGTAAGCATGGCTGCTGCCATTGTCATTGGCGCTCTTGTCTCTGCGCTTATTCTTTTCCGGTTGCCACTCATCCTGCAGATGCTTGGTGCAACCTCACTGTTGATGGAAGATTGTAAAGCTTATATCTACTGGTGGCTGTTCGGTGCTCCGATCGTGGTTGGAAAAGAGATGTTCACTTATTTCATCCGTGTTGACGGTTCTCCGACGTACAGTTTTCTGACAGCACTTTCCGGAGGGATTTTTAATATTGTTTTCGATTACATTTTTATCGGACAGCTCCATATGGGAATTACAGGTGCCGCACTTGCAACTTTCCTCGGCCTGCTGCTTTCTTTTGTAATGGGAGTGGTTTACTTTGTAACACATCCGAACTTCCTTCATTTTACATTCCACGGATTATCTATAAAGGAAGCATTTCATAGCATGGTCAACGGAACTTCTGAATTCGTAAACCAGCTTGCGATTGCGATCACAACCGTTATCTTTAACCGAAGTGCCCTACTTTTCGCCGGAGAAGACGGCGTTGCTGCTGTTTCAATCATCATGTATTTACAGTTCTTATGTATCGGAATTTATTTTGGATTTTCTATGGGACTATCAACGCCACTAGGATATGCTTACGGAGACAGAAATTTCTCTGTCTGTCGTGTTTTAGAAAAGTACGCTTATCGCTTCTTTGCGATTGCACCGATCATTCTCTACGGATGCACTTATCTGCTGGCACCAATTGGGGTATGTTTCTTTGCATCTCCCGGCAGCACAGTCTTTGACATGGCAGTTTCCGGACTGCGCTTATATGGACTCGGATTCTTATTTTCAGGAATCAATATCTTCGCAGCAATCCGTATGATGACATATGGCAAAGGATATATCTCAGGTATGATTACTTTCCTCCGTTCCTTTGCTCTGCTGCTTCTTTTCCTGACAGTTCTTCCGAGGTTCTTGGAATTAAATGGAATCTGGCTGGCAGTTCCGGCAGCTGAGATATTGACACTGATTGTTGCACTTTGGACGTTGAGGAAAAAACTGTAGCTTAAAAACAACTACTTAAAGAGAATTAAAAGACAGAGGTTTCTGACATTTTGTAATCAGAAACCTCCGTCTCTTTTTCATAAAATCTTATTTTTTAGAATCCTACTCGACTGTCTCCCAGTTCATTCTTCCATATCTGAGTGTCATCTCCTGGATTTCCTTCTGCAATTTCAATGATAACTGTCTCGTATTCACTCTCCACTTCCAGTTCTTTCCTACTGTAGACGGAGTGTTGATACGACAATTATTTCCAAGTCCTAAATAGTCCTGCATTGGAATAACACACAGTTTTGCACTGCTTCGCATAATCAGGCTGATCAGAGATTTATATAATTCCTTTTCCGGTGTGTACTGGTCACACATGTAATCTCTCGCCAGTTTCTGCTCCTCTTTTGTGATACTGCTCCACCATCCAACGATTGTCTCGTTGTCATGAGTTCCTGTATAAGCCACACTGTTCACCGGGTAGTTATGTGGAAGATAATCATTCGCACAACCTGAGTCACGGGAATCAAATGCAAATTCCAGAACCTTCATTCCCGGAAAACCACTCTCGCGGACCAGCTCACGAACAGAATCTGTCACATAACCAAGATCTTCGGCAATAACCTGCTTCCATCCAAGTGCCTGTTCCACTTTGCGGAACAGATCGATTCCAGGACCTTTCTCCCAATGTCCCCCGATCGCATTCTCTGCCCCATACGGAATGGAAAAGTATTCATCAAATCCACGGAAATGATCGATTCTGACAACATCATACATCTGGAATACATAATGCAGTCTTGAAATCCACCATGAATATCCTGTCTCTCTATGATAGTCCCAACGGTACAGCGGATTTCCCCACAGCTGTCCTGTCGCAGAGAATCCATCCGGCGGGCATCCGGCTACAGCTGTCGGAACATTTTCCTCATCTAACTGAAACAGTTCCGGATGCGCCCAGGTATCCGCACTGTCCATTGCAACATAGATCGGGATATCTCCAATGATCTTGATTCCATTTTCATTTGCATATGCCTTTAACTTCATCCATTGCTCATGGAACTTAAACTGCATATACTGCTGGAATTCAATATCATAATACAGTTCCTCTCTGTAATAATCCATTGCCCATTTCCAACGGAGACGGATATCTTCTGCCCATTTTGTCCACTCTACATTGTCAAATCGTCCTTTTACAGCCATGAACAGTGCATAATCTGACAGCCACCAGCTATTCTCATTCACGAATTTCTGATACTCCGGATTCTCACTGATCTTACTTCTCTCATAAGCTTTGCGAAGTAATGGATAACGTCCATTATAAATCTTCTCGTAATCAATGGAACCCTTTGCTTTTCCCCAGTTTACTTTCTCACATTCTGCATGTGTCAGAACACCTTCCTCGATCAGTTCATCAAGACTGATAAAGTACGGATTTCCTGCAAATGTAGAAAAGGACTGATATGGAGAATCTCCATAACTGGTCGGTCCAAGCGGGAGAATCTGCCAATAACTCTGTCCTGCTCCTTTGAGCCAATCTACAAATTCATACGCACTTTTTGAAAAACAACCGATTCCATACTCGGACGGTAAACTACTGATCGGCATTAAAATACCTGCTGCTCTTTCGCTCATTTTATCTTCCTCCTCTTAATCTTCTACCTCAATCATTACTCCATAATGATCGGATACTACCGGGTAATTCTTACCATTACATACCACCTTCTATGATTTCACTTTTCTCTGTGTTGCATTGTTTCATGCAACCGTTTGCATTAATTATATGCACGTTTTGTACGAAATGCAATTCTATTTATAGATCTATTTTCTATTTCTGCCTTTTGCACAATTTATATGCTCTGTTTTTGTACATTCTCACAACAGTTTCTATGCAAAAAACTATGCAACAGATTTGACATCATTGCGTTCTTTCACTAAAATAGTAGGTGACGAATTTTTTGTGAAAATGTAACTGTTCAGAGCCAAGCAAAATTTCAAAAAACAGGTATAAAATGCTTGCATTTTTAAGACTGTTTTTGAAATTTTATTTGGCGGATACGCCACACCGACGAAATGCGTAGCATTTTGGAGGTTGGCTCTGAACAGTTACGTGAAAATAAAGGAAAATAGGTGTCAGACTCCTGACATCCTTATTTCCTCACAGGAGGGAAAATATGGCAGTAACAATTAAAGATGTGGCCGCTTTGGCAGGTGTATCACCTTCCACTGTCTCCAGAACTTGTAAGAATAACCCATCCATCAGCACAGAAACAAAAGAAAAAGTTCGTAAAGCGATGATCGAACTTGGTTACGAAGTAAACTTTCAGGCCAGCAATCTTGCTTCTCAGTATTCCCGCACGATCGGGATTATCCTTCCGGCATCTGCCCGTGAAGTATATGAGAATGCTTTCTATCTTGAAGCAATTCGCGGCATCAGCCACTACTGTAACCAGAGACAATACATGTCTACTGTTGTGACAGGTCAAGATGAAGATGAGATCTTAAAAGCGATTCAGTCTATGTCACGAAGTGGAAAAGTAGATGGGTTCATCATTCTTTATTCTCGAAAGGACGATCCGATTATTGATTATCTCTTCAGCGAAGGGCTTCTTTATATCTTGATTGGAAAAGCAACACAGTACACAAATCAGACATTATATATTGACAATGATAATCTTCTTGCCGGAGAGGACGCGACCGAATATCTCTATCAGCTCGGTCATCGCAAGATTGCTTATCTGGGTTCCGACAGTTCACTGACTTTTGCCGCAGACAGAAAAACCGGTTACCAGATGGCATTGACTAAACACGGAATCCCTTTCCGTCCAGAATACTGCGCGGAAGTTCTGAATGTATCAGGAGATAACACAGAAGCAATTTCTTCTCTGTTACTGCAGGATGAACCGCCAACTGCAATCGTTGTAAGTGATGATATTCTTGCTGTTTCTCTTGAAAGAGTGTGTCTACAGAATCATGTTTCAATCCCTGATGATTTGTCGATCATCTCTTTCAACAACTCTCTGTTTGCAAGATCGACATCTCCACAGCTTACTTCAATTGATATTAATTCCAAGCAGCTGGGTATCGAGGCGGCATCACAGATGATCAATCATATTGAGAATCCGAATCTTGTTGCAACAAAGATTATCGTGCCGCATCAGCTGATTGAACGCGACAGCTGTTGTAAAATAAATGGATAAAAGGACGGAGAGTTCTGACATTTTCAATCAGAACTCTCCGTCCTTTTTATCATTTTTTCTTCTGATATCAACCAAGCGCTTACAAACTTAGATGTTGCAACAATCTGCATACCTCTTGTGCAACCGCATCATCTCTATTAGATTCGATAACTTTCTCTGCGTTTTTCTTTAAACTTTCTACGGCATTTTTCACTGCTCTGGAATGTGGGAATTTCTCAAACATTGAAATGTCATTATTTCCATCCCCAAATACCAATACCTCTTCTTTACTCCACCCGTAATACTCTGCAATCTGTTCCAGCATAGCTCCCTTATTCGCCTGTCGGTCTGTAATTTCTATATTCCAAGTTGCAGATGAAGTAACTGTGATATCTTGTCTCTTCTTCAGAAATTCTTTTATGTTTTTCAACTTATTCTGCTCTTCTGGGAAAATAAATATCTTTTGAATTTTAATCTGCGCATCAAAAATTTTTTCCACTGCGGGCATTGGGCGAGCCGTATCGCAAAACTCACAGTCTGTCGAAAAATCTCCTACTGAAGTATTAATTTCAAAATCAAGCTTCTTTTCCATGAGCATCTGTATAATTTCCTGCGCACAGGATTCTTCTATTGATTTTTGGAAAATCAAAGTCCCATCACTCTTTCGGAATTCAGCTCCATTTAGCAGAAGATATTCCGGTGAAACTCCCGCTGTTCTCATAAGCTCAGATGCCGTTTTCAGCGAACGGCCTGTTGCCGCAACCCACAGAATTCCTGCCTGCTGTGCATTCCTTATACACTCCGCTGTTTTCTCTGATAACATGCCTTCCTCATTTAGAAGTGTCCCATCCAGATCACTTGCAATTAATCTGATCACCGTAATTCTCCTTTACCTTTGAAAAATGAAATGCAAATGTATGGAAATCTCGTTTTATTAATGGTAGCGATACTCCGATCTCCATCAGTTCATCTCCACCGAAAATCTGCCCGGTACTTTCATCTTTGTAATCCCATTCCGGATTCAGACCACAGAGATGAATTCTTCCATGAGAATATCTCGGATCAAACAGTTTCTGCATGATAATAACTTCGCATTCTTCTCCCGTCGCAGAAACAACCGACCATGCAATATAATTTTCATTCGGAACTTCAAGATAACTAAGCACTCCATTTTGCAGCCAGCCTCTCTGTTCTTTATATTCCTGAATCTGATCAGCAATTTCTTTTCTTTCTTCTTCGGAACATTTTGTAAGATCAAGTTCATATCCCAGATTAAATAATCTTGCTACCTGATATCTTGCATCCAGAGAAGTACTTCTTCCGGTCTGATGATTCGGAACAATACTTACGTGAGCACCCATTGTTATCTGCGGATATAAAAGGCTATACCCTCTTTGGATCGTCGCACGGTCAAATGCATCCGTATTGTCACTTGTCCAATTCTGCGGCACATAATACAACATTCCCGGATCAAATCGCGCACCACCACTGGAACATCCTTCAATCAGAACATCCGGATATTTTTCTGTAATGCGTTCCAAAATATCATATAATCCAAGCACATACCGATGACTGATCTCTTCTTTTTGCTGTACTCCCAGACATGCAGAATTCACATCTGTCAGCGGTCGGTTCATATCCCACTTTATGTAATTGATTTTTCCATCTTTCAAATAAAAATCTAATGTTTTAAATAAATATTCACGGACATCTTCTCTTGAAAGGTCCAGCAGATATTCATGTCTTCCTTTTACCGATTGATACCCCGGAATGTGAAGCGCCCAGCCCGGATGATGACGTAACAACTCACTATCCTCGCTGACTGCCTCCGGTTCAAACCAAAGTCCAAACTGTAAACCTTTTTTATGAATCACATCTGCAACTGCTGCAATTCCACCCGGAAGTTTCTGTTCATTGCATATCCAGTCTCCCATTGAAGATCTGCTGTCATTTCCTTTACGGAACCAACCGTCATCCAATACAAATAATTCAATTCCCGCAGCTTTAGCCAGGTCTGCCTGTTCATCAATCTTCTCCATTGTTACATCATAGTACATAGATTCCCAGGAGTTTAAAAGAACCGGTCGTGTCTTTTCCTCAAATCGTTTAGGAATTAGATGCTGTTGGTACAGCCAATGAAAATTGTGGCGCATTCCATTCAGCCCCGTATTGCTATAATTCAATACCGCTTCCGGAGAAGCAAATGTATCTCCTGGTTTCAATTCCCATTTAAAGCTGTCCGGATGAATTCCAATCTGTGCCCGTACATTTCCAAACTGGTCCTTTTCCACCTGTGCGAGGAAATTTCCGCTATAAACAAGATGCGCTGCCCAGACATCTCCACTGCATTCATTCGTCTCCGGTTTTAACGCTGCCAAAAATGGATGATGCTGAGGACTGCTGCTTCCCCTGACACTCTCCGTTTTCTGCACCCCATAATGAATCGGGAAACGCTGCATATTTACCTCTTTAGCATGTGTCCCATATAATGTCGTAAGTTCATACTCTTCTGCCGGAAGTTCCAGAGACATACTCTGAATATTCTGAAGAAAAACGGTCTGCTTCCCATAATTTTCTACTTTTTGATGCCGTAAAACAATTCCGTGATTTTCAAAAATTGTATAATAAAGAAAAAGTCGGATCCCTGCTCTGTCATCTTCACAGATCACTTCCAGTGTCTCCGACTCATTTTCATTAACACGAATCTGCGGCATACCTTGTAATTTAGGCTTACCGGATACTACACTCCAGCTTTTAAACACCGGTTCACAAAATGTTATTCCATCTTCTTGTGTGATTGCAAAAGCCGGAATACGAAAATCTCCATGTCCTCCGACCGGATATTCAAACGGAAAATCATCAAAGGATACATTTTCGACAGAGCTGTCATGTTCCGTATTATACCCTCTCTTAAAATACAGGGGATTTCCGGTCCCCCGGTAATTTCGGATCTTTCGTCCGAAATACCGATGAACCAGATACTTTCCATCCACAATTTCCATCACATAACTTATTGTATCATTACTTAATTGCACGATCTGCCCTTTGTTATGAAATAGAATACTCATACTTACTGCTCCATTTTCTTATTAAAACCAAACATCCATGTCAGTCCGAATGCCACACCGAAAGCAACTACATTTACTAGAATATAGAGTGGCAGCTGCTCGTTAAGATACAGCAATGTTCCTGGGATACCTGTAATTGACATTCCTGTTGCTCTCAGATGGAAGATTGATGCCAGAAATCCTCCAACACCACCACCGATCATTGACATTACAAACGGTTTCATAAATTTTAAGTTGACTCCAAATACCGCCGGCTCTGTAATTCCAAGTAATGCAGACAGACATGCCGGATATGCCACCTGCTTTGTCTTATTAGACGCTGCTTTGATTGCAACTGCAAGAACTGCTCCTGCCTGAGCAACATTTCCGCAAGTTCCGATTGGATTCAGATAATTCCATCCATCTTGTGCCAACATACTGATCTCTAAGAAATTCAGAATATGATGAATACCAAAAATACCAAGAAGCTGTCCGAAACATCCATATAAAAATCCGCCTATTCCCATTGGAAGGAAAAGAAGATGTTCTACTGCAAACAGAACTCCTGACTCTACTGTATGTAAGATTGGTCCAAGTACGAACAATGCCAGAACACATCCAACCAACAATGTTAAGAATGGTGTCACAATCAGATCGATTGCATCCGGAACTTTCTTTCGCAGCCATTTTTCAAACTTGGAAGCGACAATTCCTGTCACAAATGCCGGTAATACTGATCCCTGATATCCTGTTACTTTTAAGAATCCAAAGAAAATCAACGGCTGTGCCTCTCCTGATCCAACTGCATAAGCGCTTGGCAGGTTGCTGTTTACAAGCATCAATCCTAATACAATTCCAATTACCGGACTTCCGCCAAAATTCCGGAAGGTTGACCAGCACACTAAAGCCGGAAGGAATGCAAATGCCGTGTCTGTCAATACCTGTGTAAATGTAAGAAGATTCTGCGGAATACTATCAGCTGTCAGACCAAATACTGCAAGTACTGCCTCCTGAGTCAGAAGCCCTCTAAGTCCCATAAACAAACCAGTAGCTACAAGCACCGGGATAATTGGCACAAATACATCAGAAAACATTCTGATTGCTCTCTGGAATTTATTTCCATAAACCACCTTTTCTTTTTCCTCTGACTTTTCTTCGTCGCCTGTTCCTGTAACTTTTACAACTTCATCATAGATTCGGTTAACCAGTCCTGTTCCGAGAATGATCTGGTACTGTCCGGAATTAAAAAAGCTTCCTTTTACTTTCTCCAGATTTTCAATCTCTTTTACCTGAATCTTTTCTTTATCAGCTACTACAATACGAAGTCTTGTCGCACAATGTCTTACTGACACAACATTTTCCGTACCGCCAACCAGTTCAAGAATCTTTTTTGCTAATTCTTTATCACTCATTTTTCTCCTCTCCTTCTCCCATTAAATCATACATTTCCACGACTGTTTCTTTCATGAGTCCGCTTATTTTTACTTTTCCATTTTCTTCTTCTGTGAACATTCTCATAGAAAACACTTTGCTTCCCTGATTCACAAAAATTTCCATACTGGAAATATCAGACCAACATTCTATCGTTTCCAACGAATCAATCTTACAGTTTCTCTCATCATAATCTTTTGTAACCCAATTTTTTCTCTTTACAGAAATTATTTTTTCTACTTTTTTGTATTCTAGAATAACTTCTCTGTTCTGAAATTCTATTTTAAAAGAAGTTTCATTCTGAAGATTAGATAGTTTTGCACAGTATACTCTGTTCTTAAGAATTATTTCTCCACTTTGTCTTTCCTGCTCAGAAATCTTATGTATGCACAAACTTTTTTCCAATTCTCTTACCGGAAGCTGACACAGTTCTCCTTTTCGATAAGAAAGCTCTCTTGGTAATGTCATACAATGGATACTGGATTCTCCTGCACCAAACAGCTTCTCTTCTTCCTCTTCCATTCTTGACATCCACGCAAACAGAATTTTTCTTCCATCCGGTGATGTAAATGTCTGCGGCGCATAAAAATCAAATCCCTGATCCATCTTTTTACGCCCTTCATCCAGATTCTGCATATTGCTATCTTCTATTTTTCCTGAAACTATGTCATTAAAATCAAACTCTTTATAAGCCGAAAAACTACAAAGTGAACTATCACTTTCATTATCTCTGTGCTGCGGACAATAAAGCAAAATTCCTTGTCCATCTACCTGAAAATAATCCGGACATTCAACCATTTCATACTCCTTGGATTTTGCAAGCACTAATTCGAATTTCCAATTTTCCGCATCCTTGGAGCTACATAGTGCGACAGAACCTCTTCCATTTTTCATCTGTGCTCCGATCACCATATAATAGTTATCGCCGTCCTGCCATACTTTCGGATCTCTGAAGTGCTCGGTAAACTCAGTAGGTGTTGATAGCACAATGCCTTTTTTCTGAAATGTCTTGCCATCCTCAGTAACTGCAAGGCACTGGCTGCTTTTTCTCACACCGCCACTCTTATTATTTCCTGTATAAAATAAGCGAAGCTGACCATCCTTTATCAATGCACTACCTGAGTAAACTCCATTTTGCTCATAAAACTGGTCCGGCAAAAGAGCACTTCCTTCCCAATTCCAATGAAGTAAATCTTTCGATGTAAAATGTCCCCATTCCTTGTAAGAATGATTCTTTTCAAATCGATTCCACTGAAAGAACACATGATACATATCCTTGTAAAAAACTAACCCATTAGGATCATTTAGCAGACCTCTGTCCGGTTCCAGATGATATTTCTGCCGTTTTATCATTTCTAAATGACCTCCCGTCCTTACTTTCTGGCGCCTGACTATATTAAACTATATTTTTCTATTTTGGAACATAGCATTTTCAGAAGAATATATGGAAAAAACTAACTTTTTGTATTATGATAGACTTATGATTGAATATAAAGAAACCAAACATTCTCTGGTATATAAAGCCAATAGTGATCTTTCTCTGTACAGTGCCGGTTATGAAGAATGTACACCTGGCTACAGTTATGGTCCGACTTTGAGATCATATCAGCTAATTCATTTTGTACTCAACGGGGAGGGAGAATTTCGTATTAATGAGCATGTGTTTCACCTAAAAGCAGGAGATGCATTTCTCATTCCGGCAGGTAAGATCACTTATTATGAAGCCTCAAAAACAAACCCTTGGTCTTATGCATGGATCAGCTTTATCGGCATCAGCTCGGAAAGCTATCTCTATCAGATTATGACTTCAACAGAAGATATTTATGTGATCCATGGTCTGGATACCCGAAAATATTACGATTCTATTTCCAGGATCATGCAATTAGACGCCTCATTGACCAGTCATTATTTTGAAGGAAATAGTATCCTGCTTCATATTATTTCCATGCTTTTTTCAGATGTTGATTTTCATGAAGCAGACACAAATAAACTGTCAATTATCGATGAAATTAAATTTTACTTTGATATCAATTATGCTGAGAATTTGAAGTTAAAAGATGTAGCTGACTATTTCGGCATCCATCAGAATTACCTTACACGGGCTTTCCATGAAAAGTTTGGAATCTCACCCAAAAAATATCTACTTCAACTGAAATTCAAAAAAGCTGCAAGGTTACTTGCAACTACACAACTTCCTGTTTCGATTATTTCCAATTCACTTGGATTTGAAGACCAGCTGGCATTTTCACGTACATTTAAAAAGTTTTATAATGTTTCGCCAACAGATTACCGGAGCCATTTAAAACCGTAACACTTCTTACGTTTTTTCATCCATTTTCTGTTACTCACCACCTGAAGGAGTGGGAGTCTTCTCGACTGAGATAAACAATCCGCAGAATACAAAGTTGCGAACTATACTGATACTTACAAAAAGAACAGAGATTTCTGACATTTTTTCAATCAGAGCTCTCTGTCCTTTTTCATCATTTTGATATTTATAAGACCTTATATTTTTCAAATATTTCCAAGTACTCCTGCTCAACATCCTTGAATGCTCTCACCGTATAATCAGGTACCATACACGTCTCTGGCTTGTCTCCTTCTGAGTCTTCACCCAGTAAATATTTCATATCATACCACAATACCGCATCATCAATCTCTTTGATCAGCTTCTCTTCCTGCTCATCAAGTGGTGAACCCAGGAACTTGGTATACAAAACATCAAGCAAATGATTCTCCTGCTCTTTATATACTGTCATAAATTGCTTCAGCGGACGCGGCACGTCTGACATGTAACACTCACTTGCATCATGCAAAAGTGCACCCTCGATCACACGATTGCTGTATCCTCTGGCAGCGGCTTCCTTCGCACACAGAATACAATGTTCTCCCACCGACCAGAACGTACTGACCTGACCGTTTCCCCGGCAGATCATCGGAAGTGCATGGGCGATATCTACAATGTTGATTAGTTCCGGATCTGGATTGATCGGATCAAAATGATTTCCTGTGTATGTTGTGATGTAACTCATAATAAACTCCTACTCTCTTTAATATAATTCCATAAACTCTCATCTAAATCTATCTCTTCTTTTGCTTTGAGACCTCGTCTCATTTATAACTTCTTGGATATCCATATACGGCACACTTGTAAAAATATCTCTAAGTTCATCTGCCATATCCAATGCCATCGCAATCTTCGTTAAGGAAAGTAATGAAATCATTCCTGTCGTCTCAAACCTTTTAATCGAACCATAACTCACACCACTCATAGATGCTAATTTTTCCTGTGAAATTGAACGTCTCTTTCTAATATTACGCACTCTTTGCGCAAGCTTTTGATCAAGTTCTTCTGCTGTTTCCCATACTAACTGTTGCATTCATCCACCTCGCTCTATGGATAATATTTTATCTATTTTTAACTATTTTATGCATTTTCAGATAATATTTTATCTATTCAAATCATATCACTTTTATCTTTTAATATCAACCAGGCTCTTGCAAAACATCTCCAAAACCTCTAAAATTATTGTATCTGCCAAAACATTTAATTAAGGGAGAAAATTTATGAGTATATACGCAATTTACTTCAGTCCAACCGGGGGAACTGAAAAAATAGTTACATTTATAGCTGAACAATTTGGTGAATATCAGAGCATTGATTTATGCGAAAAGACTTCTGATCTAACAAATGATTTTTCCGAAGAAGATCTCTGTATCATCGGAGTTCCTTCCTTCGGTGGACGTGTTCCTGCCATTGCATTAGAGAGAATCAAAGCCCTGAGCGGAAATAATGCAACTGCGATTCTAATCACCGTTTACGGAAACCGTGCTTATGAAGATACATTGATTGAACTTGAAGATACTCTGATTGAAAAGAACTTCACCTGCCAGGCAGCTATTGCGGCTATCGCAGAACATTCCATCATGCATCAGTTTGCAACTGGAAGACCTGATCAGAATGATCTTACAGAACTCGCTTCCTTTGCACAGAAGATAAAAGAGAAAACAAACAACACTGTAAAAACTGATTTTCCACCAGTACATGTTCCGGGTAACAGACCTTACCGCGAATACGGTACGATTCCGCTTATCCCTGGTGCTTCACATACCTGTGGTTCCTGTGGATTGTGCGCAGCGAAATGCCCGTCAGGAGCAATTCCATCTGACAATCCTAAGCAGACTGATAAGGACAAATGTATTTCCTGTATGCGCTGTATCAGCGTCTGTCCAACACATTCCCGCAAGCTGAATCCACTAATGCTGGCTGCTGCTTCCCAGAAGTTAAAAAAAGCTTGTTCCGGACGAAAAGAAAATGAACTGTTTTTATAAATAAGACTATAAAAACACCCGCTATTTTCATCCTTCTCAAGATAAAATAACGGGTGTTTATAAGTGTTTGCACTATACAACTACTTCTACCAGTATCTTGTCACCAAATTGGATTTTCCTATTCGTTATTCTTCATCCTCCAGCTTCACGCACGGCAGATTCCATCTGTAATGCGCAGCTCCGATACGAATCACAAGCACAACCACTGTTCCGATCACAAGTGCCGGAATCTGACCCAGGTTTCTGTACGCCAGCACGCAACAGATTGCCCCCGCAATCGATGCACAGGCATACACATGCTTTACAAAAATGTATGGTGGAACCCCTGCCATCACATCTCGTAGAAGTCCTCCTCCAACTCCTGTCAGTACTCCAAGGAAACTTAAGAAAAACATATTATCATGATATCCTGCTGTCCATCCTGTGGATACTCCGACTGCTGTAAAAATCCCAAGTCCGACCGAATCCATCAGGAACATTAGTCCTGCATAGAGTGCCTGGTATTTGCTATGCAACAGTCTCTTATTAATAGAAAGTAAGAGAAATGGCGCTAATGCAGAAATCACTGCCACTTCTACATAAATCGGCTTCACAAATGCGCTCGGTGTCTTCCCCAAAATCACATCACGCATCATTCCGCCTCCTACTGCAGTCACCACACCAAGCACCAACACACCGAAAATATCCATCTTTCGCCGGATACCAACCATTGCCCCCGAAATTGAAAATGCGATCGTTCCGATCAACTCGATGATCAAAACGATCAATGTCTGTAAATCCATATTGTTTCTTCCCCATTTCTATACCGATATTTCGACTAATATCAGTAGTTTCTGTTTGAAATTTTATCATAAAGGATTTGCATTTTCAATAATGTTACACATGTTTTGATTCCTTTTTAATTTCGTCATTTTTCTTCTGAAGCATCCTTCCGAGACACTCATTCCCGCCATTTTCACAACAATTCCCTGAATATTTCCGTTATACAACCTTAATTTTTTCATTTATCACACCTTTTTCAACCTTCAAAACCTTAATTTTTCACCCTACAATTCTCCCTGCTTTTCCCTTCCCCTTGACACCGGGTGCTATAGTGTAACTGTAGCAAAGAAAAAGAACACTTAACAAAACCTACTTATTATTTTGACAAGTTGAAGGCTGCTAAGCGAATTCAGTAATTTGGAGGAAAAGATAAATGAATACTTTAAAAGCTGAAAAAAGAGACATGTCAATCAAAGCAAAAAAATTAAGACGCGAAGGATTTGTAACAGGAAACCTGTTTGGTCGTGAACTGGAAGATTCTATTCCACTGAAATTTGATAAAGGTGAAATAGAAAGACTTCTGAAAGTCGAAAACAAAGGTGGCCAGGTTATGCTGGAAGTTGCCGGTGAGACTTATGATGCACTGATCAAGGAAGTTGATTACAATCCTTTGAAGGGATATGTAGATGAAATAGATTTCCAGGCACTGGTAAGCAATGAGAAGGTTCACTCTGTAGCAGAGATTCACCTTGTAAACCTCGAGAAACTGTCTTCAGGAGTACCACAGCAGATGCTTCAGGAGATTTCCTTCAAGGCTCTTCCTGCCGCATTGGTAGAGAAAGTCGAAGTTGATGTTGGACCTCTGAAAATCGGGGACACAATTCGTGTTGCTGATCTTCCAATTGCCAAAGACAAAGATGTTGATCTTATGACAGATCTTGATGCAACAGTAGTTACTATCACAGAAGTACACGTAAAAGCTTCTGATCTTACTTCAGATGAAGAGGAAGAAGAAGCCGCAGAATAATTTTAACTTAACAAACGACAGGCGCAGAGCTTCATAATTGATTCCCTGCGCCTGTTTTTTGCTTTCACTTTTACATCGCTATCTTTCCTTGTTTCTTCCACTTCCGTGTCACATAGATATAATACGGGATCAGTGGAATCAATGCAGAGATCCATGCTGCCGGATCTGACAGACACACTCCTGCAAAGCTTGTTTTTCCTGCCACAAGAACTACAATTGCAGATCTCGCCGCAAGTTCAAACACTCCTCCGAGCATCGGCACAAGTCCATATCCAAGTCCTTGCAAGGTATTCCTATATAGGAAGATACTTCCCAGGAATGGATAACACCAGAATACTGTATGGAAATACAGCACTGATACTTCAATAACTTTCGTCTCTGATGGGCTGATAAAAAGGTAGGTCAGATATTTACTAAAGAAAAATACCAGTATCATCGCAATTACGCTGTAAGCCAGAATCATAATCTGTGTACAGCGCACACCTTGTCGTACACGGTCTACTTTTCCAGCTCCCCAGTTCTGTCCCACATAAGTTGCAATCGTTGCACCGAAAGCAACGAATACTGTGCAGATTACATTCTGAATCTTTGCTGCCGCAGAGAAACCTGCCATATAATCTTCCCCGTAAACATTTACAGCACCCTGTACAATAATTGTTCCGATCGCTGTAATAGAAAACTGTAATGCCATCGGAACTCCAAGAGCCATCAATTTTCCGCAAGCTGGAAGAGAAAATCTGAAATTCTCTTTTTTAAGATGCAGAATAGGGAACTTCTTCACGATATATATAAAGCAGAGTACTGCTGAGATTCCCTGTGCGATAACTGTCGCATAGGCACATCCTTCTACACCCATGCCGCCATAAATAATGAACGCCACATCAAGTCCTACATTGATTACTGCTGAAATAATCAAAAAATACAATGGGGATTTCGAATCACCCAGTGCACGCAGAAATGCAGCCAGCGCATTATACGCTGCCGTTACAATCAGACCTGCATAAATAATTCCCATATATGCCTTTACGTCCGGCATAATGCTATCCTTATAATTCATCAAACGTAAGATTGGCTCATTTGCAATTCCAAGACCAATCGTCATAAGCACAGCCCAGCCAGCAGAAAGGTAAATAGACATCGCCACATAATGCCGCATCCTCTCATATTCTTTCGCGCCAAACCACTGTGACACCAAAATAGCAAATCCACTACTCAGACCGTTCAGCCAGCCTGTCACAAAGAACATCAAAGATCCCGTACTTCCAATTGCAGCCAGTGCTCTTACACCAAGAAACTGTCCTGCTATGATTGAATCAGCAATGTTGTAAAACTGCTGAAATATATTTCCCAAAAACATTGGTATCATAAACTGCATGATCAGGCGGGCCGGACTTCCGGTCGTCATGTCATGAATCGTTGTGTTTTTCATTGTTGCATTGTCACTCATACTGTCATTATTTCCTCCAATTCATTACATCCCTCACCGATTTTTGTCGGTTATTCATTCTTTTCTGCACCTTCAAGTCTCGCACCTTCCATCATGGCCAGAACAAACTCTTTCATCTCCTGTGCATCCCAGATCTCCGGAACCGGATAAACCGGATTCGCCTCTTTCTGTGCCCATTTTACAATCTGGTTCACATCTTCTTCCCGGATCATATCCGGATATTTCGGAATTCCAAGTTTCTCTTTTAACTCTTCCATCCACTGGAGAAATGTTTCGGCACGAACTTCGGCTGAGATCATACCATCCGGTGTATCTACTTCCATCGCACAGATATCACACAAATCCGCAAGCTTATCATACACAGAAGATCCATAGGCACGCATCACATGCGGAAGCAGAATCGCCATCGCAAGCCCGTGAGGCACTCCATAGAGTCCGCTGAGCGCATGGCCAATTGCATGAACATAACCCACACTTCCTCTTGTAAATGCGCGTCCCGCATGAAATGCAGCCTCCTGCATATCCTGTCTCGCTTGCAGATTTGTCCCGTCTTCATATGCTGTCAGAAGACTTTCATGAATCAATCGTACTGCCTTACTACACATCAGACGCTCAAAATCACTGTTATATGTATCATTCGTGTATGCTTCCACTGCATGACACAGCGCATCCATTCCTGTCTGTGCTGTTACCTGTGGTGGCAGTCCTACTGTAAGGCACGGATCAAGTACTGCAAAGCGTGGCATCAATTGCAAATCATTGATTGATGCTTTATGATGTGTCTGAACCTCGGTAATCACCGCTGCAATCGTTGTCTCAGACCCGCTGCCTGAAGTTGTAGGCACGGCGAAGATTACAGGAATCGGACGTAGCACACGGAAAAGTCCCTGTAAGTTCCGAATTGCTTTCTTCGGTCTCGCAACTCTGGCTCCGATCCCTTTTGCACAATCCATCACACTTCCGCCACCAAATGCGATCATGCAGTCACACTTTTCTCCAAGAAATATTCCTACTCCATTTTCAACTTCTTCATCCGTAGGATTTTGAGAAATGCCGTCAAAGATAACATATTTCAACTTCTTCTCTTTCATCTCTTCCAGCAGTTCATTAAGAAGCCCCCTCGCACGGATCTTCGGTCCTGTTACAATTAATACTTTATGAAATCCTCTATCTCGAACCGCCTCTGGCAGCTTCTTCACTGCTCCTGATCCACTGAGCATTTTCGGTGAACGCCACGGAAGTGCAGCCATCAAAAGCTTCGCCCCCGCCTGATATACTCTGCAATATTTTTTCATTAAAACTGATTTCACATTTGCTTTCATCTCACACCTGCCATTTTCATGAATACTGTGATTTGTATTTTGCCACACTCCTGCTTTGAAATCAATCAATTCTTTCTATATTAAAGGAATTTTTTTAATGTTCCTTTTCACTTGTATATAATAATGCCTAAAAATCTGTCTGATTTTCCTTATTTTCTTTTTTTGTGAAAAATAACAAATGATTTTCGATAAACTTTTCCATTATTTTTGCTATTTTTTATTTTTTCTATGCAAAATCCTAGCAATATCGCACAAAAAAGAGTATACTAAAGAAGTAGTATTATGAAAGAGAGGGCTTTTTATGAAACACGATAATATGTTGGCTATGATCTTAGCCGGAGGTCGAGGAACCCGTCTCCATGATTTGACAAAAAAAGTGGCTAAACCAGCCGTTTCATATGGCGGAAAATACCGCATTATTGATTTCCCACTTAGTAACTGCGCAAACAGCGGAATTGACATTGTAGGTGTTCTGACACAGTACGAATCCGTACTTCTGAACAGCTATGCAGCAGCAGGAAGAAGATGGGGACTTGATGCGAAGGACAGTGGAGTTTATGTGCTCCCACCACGTGAGAAAGCTGATGCGAACCTTGATGTATACAGAGGAACAGCTGACGCTATTTCCCAGAATATTGACTTTATAGATACATACTCCCCAGACTATCTGCTGATCCTCTCTGGAGACCACATTTATAAGATGAATTACGACAAGATGCTCGAATATCATAAACAGAACAACGCAGATGCAACGATTGCCGTTATCGAAGTTCCTATGAAGGAAGCAAGCCGTTTTGGTATTATGAATACAGATGAGACAGGACATATCGTTGAATTTGAAGAGAAGCCTGAGCATCCAAAGAGCAACCTCGCTTCCATGGGTATTTATATCTTTAACTGGAAACTTCTTCGTAAGATGCTTCTCGCAGATATGAAGAATGCAGATTCCAGCCATGACTTTGGTAAAGATATCATTCCTACTATGCTTAATGACGGAAAGAGTCTGTATGCATACAAGTTCAAAGGATATTGGAAAGATGTTGGAACAATTGATTCACTCTGGGAAGCTAATATGGACCTTCTTGATAAGAACAATAAGCTTGATCTGAATGACCCAAACTGGAAGATCTATACAGAAGATGCAACTGCACTTCCACAGTATATCGGAGCTGATGCAGTTGTAGAAAGAGCCTTCATTACACAGGGATGTGTCGTTAATGGTACAGTTAAGAATTCTGTTCTGTTCACTGGTGCGAAAGTTGCTGCCGGTGCAAAAGTCATTGATAGTGTCCTCATGCCGGGTGCTGAGGTTGCAGAAGGTGCCGTTGTTACACGTGCCCTTGTTGCCGATGGCATTAAGATTGGAAAGAACGCTGTTGTCGGAGACGCAGCCAGCGAGAATATCGAGCTCGTTGCAAAACGAGTAAAGGGGGACGAATAAAATGAGTAAAGCTTTTGGAATTATCAACTTTGCAGGAAACAACATACAGGTAAATGACATGCAGGCATACCGTCCGATCGGTGCCTTCTCCTTCCTCGGAAGATATCGTGTGATCGACTTTCCGATTTCTAACATGAGTAACAGTGGAATTGATGTAATGCAGGTTTATGTTCGCAGAAAACCCCGTTCTCTCGTAGAACACATCGGAACAGGACGTCATTACAATATCAACTCCAAACGTGGTAAACTGATTACTCTCTTCCAGGAGAGCAACATTGACAACGGTATTTACAACACAGATATCGCTGCTTACATGGAAAACCTTGACTGCTTCGATGAGATCAACTCTGAGTATGTTGTGATCGCGCCTAGCTACATGGTTTACACAGCTGATTACAGTGCATTTCTCAAGACACATATTGAATCAGGTGCAGACATCACTCTGATGTATCACTCTGTTGACAATGCGAAGGATCATTTCCCGAACTGTCAGACACTGAACATCAACAAACAGAAAGGTGTTCTCTCCATGGAGCCAAACCTTGGAAATGCTAAGAACAGAAACATCTTCATGGATACTTATGTAATGAAGAAAGATCTGTTCCTTGACCTGGTTCAGAAGGCACACAAACTTTCCTCCATGTACACACTGGCTGATATCGTGAATGAGTCTTGTGAGGAACTTGATGTTCGCGCATATCCACATCGTGGATACTTTGCAACAATCTCAGACTTCAATAGTTACTATGAAGCAAACCTTGAACTGATCGACCTGAAAAAAGCAACAGATCTGTTCCATGATAACTGGCCAATTTATACACGTACAAATGACTCCTGCCCGACACAGTATTTTGAAGGCAGCAAGGTAACATCCTCCGTAATTTCTAACGGATGCCTGATTGAAGGTGCTGTTGAGAATTCTGTTATCGGACGTGGCTGTACAATCAAAGAAGGGGCAGTTGTTAAGAATTGTGTCATCGGTGCAGACGTGGTTATCGGAAAAGGTGTTCATGCTGAAAACCTTGTGATCGACAAACATGCACGCCTGATTCGTGGTAAGCGTATTATCGCATCCCCTGATAAACCGGGATACATCAAACGTGGTGACAGACTGTAAGCTTAAAATCATTTTTACAGAATCTTATAGGAAAATAATTTTTCCATAAATATGTGTCGTTAATACATATACATAAAAAACCGGAAAGTAAAAGATAAATTTAAATTCTTTTACTTTCCGGTTTTTCAGTTTATACTCAAATTTGATTTACATTTTTATTTGTGTCATCTTTTACTTACGGTTCTTTTTGTAAATAATTGCAAGTCCTTTCAGGAGCAGATCATCGTCCAGGATAATCTCTCTTCTACAATGAGAAACAATCTTCTTCGCCAGTCCGCCTGTCGCGATCACAGTTGCCTCTCCGCCAAGCTGTTCCTGCAGACGATCAATAATTCCATCCATTGCGGCAGCGCTACTGTAGATCAGACCGCTCTTCATACACTCTGTAGTATTCTTTCCAATCATATGCTCCGGTGCTTCAATACTGATTCCGCCAAGCTGAGATGCATGAGCTGTCAGAGAATCCAGAGAAACTCCGATTCCAGGATAAATCATGCCTCCGATATAATTCTTATTTTTATCAATCACACAGACTGTATTTGCTGTCCCAAGATCAAAGATTAGAAGTGGAGCCGGATACTCAACAATTGCCGCAACAGAATCGACCACCAGATCACTTCCCAACTGTGCTGGGTTATCGATTCGAATGTTCAATCCTGTCTTAATTCCGGCTCCCACAACAAGAACATTCTTCTTCAGGATCTTCTCTACCGCCAGCTTCACGATGGTTGTAATCTGCGGCACGACAGAAGAAATGATTCCGCCTTCGATTTCATCTCTATGAATATGATAAATATCAAGTACATTCTTAATATCGATTGCATACTCTAACTCTGTCTTCGTACGAACAGTTGACAAACGTTCTACAAAAAGAGTTTTATCTCCATCAATACAGCCCAATACAATATTTGTATTTCCAATGTCTATTGTCAGTATCATCTTTTAAACTTCCCCTCTCTGTGCAAGAATCTGATCGAGGATTCGATCTGCTGTTTCCTCTTTTGTCAGCTTGCCGAGCTCTTTTTCAAAATCTTCTGTGATCACTGTAACCACATTCGTATTCCCGCCAAACCCGGCGCCTTCCATTTTCAAACTGTTTGCTATAATCATGTCCAGGTTCTTTTTCTTCAGCTTCTTTCTGGAATTCTCGAGCATATTTTCTGTTTCCATAGAAAATCCACAGAGAAATTGATCTTTTGTTTTATGCGCTCCAAGATACGCAAGAATATCATCTGTGCGTTCCATTTCAAGTGCCAGATCGTCATCCTTTTTCTTCACCTTTTCATCACTGACATAGCGAGGTCTATAATCCGCAACTGCTGCTGCCTTAATAATAATATCCTGTTCTTCGGCCCGTCCTGTCACTTCTTCAAACATTTCTCTCGCCGTTGTGATTGGAACAACATTTACAAAATGTGGCTTCTCAATAGAGGTCGGTCCTGTGACAAGTGTAACATCCGCTCCACGCTGCATACATACCTTTGCAATCGCATACCCCATCTTTCCGGTAGAATGATTCGTAATATAGCGTACAGGATCAACGGACTCCTGTGTAGGACCTGCTGTAACCAGAACTTGCAGTCCTTTCATATCCTTTTCTCTTGCGATTTCCCGCAAAATATATTCAAGCAAAAGCTCCGGTTCCGGCATTTTCCCTGCTCCTGTATCTCCACAGGCAAGATAACCAACCGCCGGGCTGATCACTTCATAATTATAATGCTCCAGTACCTTCAGGTTATCCTGAACGATTGGATTCTCAAACATATTCGTATTCATTGCAGGAGCAACGATCTTCTTACATTTGCACGCCATGATTGTTGTTGTCAGCATGTCATCCGCAATGCCATGAGCAATCTTCCCAATCACATTCGCGCTTGCCGGTGCCAACATAACTACGTCCGCTTTCTTCGCTAATGATACATGTTCTACACTATATTGAAAATTCCGGTCAAATGTATCTACAAGACACTTATTTCCTGTCAGTGTCTCAAATGTGATCGGATTAATAAAATTTGTCGCATTTTCTGTCATAAGCACATGCACATCTGCATGCAATTTCTTCAGCGCACTTGCAAGTGACGCAATTTTATATGCTGCAATACTTCCTGTCACTCCAAGAAGTACAGTTTTTCCCTTTAACATGAGTACATTTTTCCTTTCTGTTAAACTCTTTTTTTAGTTTAGCACAACAAATATTCTTAGAAAAGTCCTTTACCGTTATGTTTTTCACAAAATACCGTATAATTTTGTATTTTATCCACATTCTATATAAAGAAACCCACATTCTTTTCTTATAACTGATGTACGTATTCCATCTTTGATATTATTTCGTAACAAATAACACACCATAAAAAGGAGGATTTCATCATGGATGAACAAACACGAAAACTATATGAAGAATGCAACACAGGATGTCAGATGGCAATCGAAAGTATGCAGCAAATCAAAGATTTCACCCAAGATACAACCTTATTCCAATTAATTGAAAAATACATTGATCGTCATTCTCGATTAGGCGGTAATGCAAAAGACCACCTGATTGATTCGGGAAATGAAGTTAAAACTCCGGGAATGATGGCTTCCGCATTTTCCTGGTTCAGCACAGAACTTAAACTGAATCTGAATGATGATAACTCCAAAATTGCAAAACTTCTGATTGATGGATGCAGCATGGGAATTAAAACACTCGGAGAACGTGCCAATACATTGAACAGGGCTGACAAATCTGCCGATGCGTTGGCAAGAAAAATTATCAAAACAGAAGAAGAAATGATACGAGAATTAGAATCATTTTTATAAAATTTGCTTTCTCTTATCTGTAATGTTAGTATAGTGATATTAAGTTATTAACATTACAGATAAGGAGCATTCTATGCTGAAATCATATATTGCATTTGACCTGGAGACAACCGGGCTAAGTCCTCAGGAACATGAAATTATAGAGATTGGTGCCCTCAAAGTTCGGGAAGGAAAGGTCGTTGACCGTTTTATGGAATTCGTCCATCCAGACAAACCGATCACACCGATGATCACCAACATCACAAATATCACAAATGATATGGTTGCAGGAGCAAGATCCTGCCCAGAAGTCATCCACGATTTTCTCTCCTTTTGTGAAGATGACGTGCTGATCGGACACAACGTCATGTTTGACTATAGCTTTGTAAAATGCAGTGCAGTCAGAGAAGGTCTTACATTTGAAAAAATGGGGATCGATACTTTAAAAATTGCCCGCAAAGTACATAAAGACTTTGAGTCTAAAAGTCTCGGTGCGTTATGCGACTATTATCATATTGAGAATCCTGCTGCTCACCGTGCATACTATGATGCACTCGCAACCGCAAAGCTTTATCAGACACTGGCACACTATTTTGAGTCACAGAATCCGAAAGTGTTCCAGCCTCTTCAACTTCAATATAAAATTAAAAAAGTGCAGCCTGCCACACCAAAGCAGATTGCACTCTTAGAACGTCTGACGGAACAGAAAGAACTGATACCTGACTGGGATGCAGCTACGCTGACAAGAAGCGAAGCCTCCCGAATCATTGACAGACTTTTGAAATCTTAATCTTCCTGAAGTCTCTGTACCATTGCCCAGATTGCCTTTGCTGAATTGAAGTTCACCGGCATCATCTCAGAGGCTTCAATGCTGATATCAAATGCATCCTCCAGGTCTGATACAAGTGTGATGATCGCGAAAGAATCAAGAAGCTGATCATCGATCAGAGCTGTCTCGTTCTCATAGTCAATACTATCATCAATCTCATTTAAAATCTCTAATAATTCTTCCATTTTTTCTTCCTCTTTTCCTATCATTTTGAATCTGTAACTATTCTACCATGTTCAATTTGTATGTTTCCTGCTGTACTCTTGCTTGAATCCATCCCTCTTCCTCGCTGTAAAGTACAACCCCCGGAAGTTCATGGCTCAAGAACAATGCCATTCCTTCCATTGCTGAATACGCACCGGTTCTCTCGAATACAAGGATGGTGCCTTTTTCCAAACCTTTCAGGGTGATTTCATTGCAGAGAACATCATTCAGTGTACATAAGGATCCACAAACTTTCCAGGTCTTTTCTTCTATATTCTTATTTTCGGAAACTTCCGCAACCTTCACTGAAACTTCCTTTGGAAGTACCTTCACATACGGTTCATACATTCCCTTGATTTGCCCGTCATAATTGAGCTGATGACAGCCCCCGTCAACAATGCAATAATGAATGCCGTCACTCGTCTTGGTATCTTCCACTTTGGTCAAATAGTAGCCACACATCGCCGCCAGCGCGCGTCCCAGCTCTACTGTTACATGTCCCTTCCACTGCATGCCCTTCACAGCGTCCTGAAGTCCCTTTAATCCAGCTTCTTCAAAGGTCTCTGCCGTTTTATCGCGGAAATACGGAACTGCCGTTCCAGAGCCGTATTCCAGACACCTCACATCGATCTGCTCTTCTGCCGCTTTCTTTAGAAATTCATCCAGATATGCCAGTTCCTTCTGATGGCGCTTCAGATTCTTCTTTTGTGTTCCTGAGAAATAGTGAATTCCTTCTGCCTCGATTCCTGGAAGTTCCTTTGCCTTTTTCAGAATTTCTAATACAGTGTCTTCGTCCATTCCAAACTGATTTCCACTCGTAAGCCGCGGGTATAACCGGAGCACACCATCCTCCGAATGTTCCTCGCTCCATTCTGCAAAATATTGGAAATGCAGTGGAGATTCCACTGTATATGCACATTTATTTCCGCAATATGAAAGTATCTCCCGGATATCATCCCGTTTTTTCATAACACCTGAAATAAATAATTTTTCCGGTGGAACTTGCAGTTTCCTGCAAATCCGAAATTCTCCCATGGAGCAGACTTCGATGCGGTCTGCCCACTGAGCCATATATCCTGTCAGAAATGGATTCGCCTTCATTGCATAACAAAGGCTGATCTCCGGACCAAAGCCTGCACGAATACGCTCTGTCTGTTCTTTTAAGATATCCAGATCAAACACGTAAAGCGGAGTTCCATATTTTTTTGCAGCATTAAACAGCATTTCTTTTTTCACAATATTTTCTCCTTTCTTATGCTGCTCCTCTCAAACCCCAATGTACAGCCTTTATTTTTTCCATAATTCTTAAAATAATTACGGTCTGTCTTGCCATTCTTGTTCAACGGCATCTCATCTACCTGAATCAATTTTGTCGGAACCATATAGACCGGAAGTTTTTCCTTCATCTGTTTTCTGACATCTGAGGCTGCTTTCTCTCCAAGATAAAATCCCATAATACGATTTTTCTCCATATCAAAGACACAGCAGCTCTTCTCCACTCCATCAAGTGCTGTCATGGAACGCTCAATTTCCTCCAGCTCAATCCGGTGTCCCATATGTTTGATCTGGAAATCTTTTCTTCCTGCAAATACGATATTTCCTTCTTCGTCATAACTTCCAAGATCTCCGGTTCGATACATTCTCTGTTCTGTTCCATCTACAGGATACAGCACAAACTTCTCCGCTGTCTGCTCAGGTTCTTTATAATAGCCATTCGCCAGAGATTCTCCTGCCGAGCAGATTTCCCCCTGTACACCAGGTTCTGTCACCTGTTTACCTTCCTCGTCTACAAGGATTACTCTTCTTCCCGGGAATGCCTTACCAGCCGGTATTTTCTCACTGTCCTCATACTGTCGCTCAATCGGGAAATAGGTACAGTTACAAGTAATCTCAGTTGGTCCATATAAATTTACAAATTTTGCATCCGGCAGCTTTTCCTGCCAGATACGCAGCTGTTTTGGCGGCATTGCTTCTCCGCTGAACATAACTCTTTTCACTGATTCCGGCACTCTGTAATTTAATCCTTTCAGCGCAGACACAAGTGTCAATGCAGAAACAGCCCATGTCAGATTGGTCACTTTCTTATCGCAAAGATAATCCAGAAGTCTCGGCGGTGTCGAGAAGTATTCTTTCGGTATCAAAACAAGCTGTGCCCCTGTCATGATACTGGAATAAATATCCTTCACAGACACATCAAAATCAAACGGTGCCTGATTTCCAATCACATCTTCTGATGTAATCTCAAAGATTTCTGTAAAATGACGAACAAACCGGCTGACAGCACCATGACTTACCACGATTGCCTTCGGAGTTCCTGTAGACCCAGAAGTGAAAATTCCATACAAAGCATCTGTCTCTTTCCACTGTCCCTGGATCTGTTCAAGTTTACTGCGCTGTTCTTCTGACAAATCCGTTCCTGTTGTCGGTAGAAGTGTCTCCGGTCCGATCACTTTCTCTTCGAGTCCTACTCCGACTACTGCCAGCTGCTCTTTTCCCTTCTCATCAGAAATGATCACTTCCGGCTCCAGCTTCTCCATAATCTTTCGCAGACGTTCCGCCGGGTTCATCGGATTCACCGGAACATAAAAACATCCTGCATAAACGATTCCAAGCATCACTGCCAGTGTTTCTGAACTTTTCTCTAAAAGAACCGGAATCGGATTTCCCGGTTGAACTTTTTTACTTAATTCTGCACCTATCACCTGAGCTTTCTTCACAAGTCCTTTCCAAGTCATCTCCTGATTTACATCCGAAACAGCAACCCTGTCTTCATACTTTTCCGCTGTCTGCTCCAGGCTCCACAAAATATTCAACTCTTCTTTTGCTATCATTTTCCCACACCCGTTTCTTTTGCCACTTCTATTTTTCCTTGTATTCTTGCAAGGTTCTGCTTATACTGTTCGGCCAGCTGATTCCATGCTTCATACGTCGGATCATTTCTATGATCTTCCAGTTCATAATTCTCTTCTAAATAATTTCCAAGATACGAAGTCACCTTCTCTGCCCCATAAACATTCAGATGATCTCCTTTATCTTGTGTATCTTCAGTCCAATTCAAACCCAGTTCTTCTACCTTCTCATTCAAATCAAGATATGCAATTCCTTTTTCATCTGCGTATTGCTGCATCTCCGCATGACGTTTATGATTCCAATTCTTCGGTGACGGCATACTGACAAGCAATAACTGCGCGTTATTCTTCTCACACAGTTCTTCAATTTTCTCCAAATAGATTTTAACATACTCAGGCATTGTTTCACATTTTTTCTTTTTCTTCATATAATCCGGTTTGCCTTCATATGGGGCAACCTCATCTCGAATCACAAACCCCTTGTAATTCGTATGTATTTCCGGCTCATCCACCGCTGTCTTCCATAGATTATGATAACGAAACACCGGAAGATAATATTGACCCATCTGTTCTAAAATTGCCTGTGTACTTTTCACTGCACCGATATCACGGAACAAGGTATTTGTCTCGAGCATAACTATTTTAGGAGACTGCCCTTTAAATCCCTGTTTTAACATATAATAAGTTTCTGGAATTCTCTGTGCTCCCTGTCCACAATCATAAGCTGCAATTCCCTTATCTTCCCACAACCGCATTGTAGACACGGAATTATAGCTTTCACTATCACCGGCCACCAGCATATCCAATGTATCTTCCGGCTCAACTGTAAGAGCCGCAAATGGGCGGTTTCTTCCGGTCACTTCTCCATTCAGCTGATGCACCACATAATATTCCATCCCGACAGAACTTGTCACCAAAAATACTGCCAGTATTACAATAAAGAGAATTCCTCTTTTTATCTTACTCATTCTTCTCACCTCAGAAACCGGCATAGATCAGATCCTGAATCTGATATCCATCCCCATACGCTGCGAAGATCAAAATCCCTATAACTAAGGCATAATACAATCCCCAGCGCACCGGTACAGCCAGTTCTCCCATTTTCTTCTGTACAGAGATTCCGCGCTCTTTCATAGAACCTATCACTCCCACGATCAGACAACCTACAATTACTGCCAGATAATCTGCCCGCTCAAGTCCAAGTGTATACAGTGTTCCATCCGTTAATTGTCCCATATCAAAATTCTTTATCATACTACAGAACATATACCATCCGGCCTTCAATCCATTTGCACGGAAAAATAACTCTCCAACTACAATAATCACCCATGTCTTTGCAATCTGGATTGTTCTCCAGATTTTCGTCTCCGGATCAATATGACACGCTTCTAAAATATGGTCTCGAACCGGCTCCACAGCAATCCCAAGCATGATCAATACAAAATAATACATTCCATAGAAAATATAGTTCCACTGTGCGCCATGCCAGACTCCGTTCGCAACCCACACTGGGAACAGGGCGATTGCAGAAGTCACCAGTCTTGTAATATGCTTTCCGCAATGCTTTCTTCCATACTGGTTCCATTTCTTAACCAATCCGGATACCGATACCGGATAGAAAATATATGCCTTGAACCACGCGCCGAGTGTAATATGCCATCTGCGCCAGAATTCCGAAGGATTCTTCGCACAGAACGGCTGTCGGAAGTTTTCTGGAAGGCAGATACCAAACAGCTTTCCACTTCCTATAATGATATCCATACAACCGGAGAATTCCATATAAAGCTGAATCACATAACCAATCGCTGCCGCAAGAATCACTGCTCCATGATAGTCTGCATAATGGTCAAACACCTGATTTACCATCAGTGCCATACGGTCTGCTATCACCATCTTTTTAAAGAGTCCCCAGAAGATTCTTACATAACCATCGACCACATTTCTATATTCCAATGGCTTTCCTGTATACAAAGTATCTGCCACATCTGAATATCTTGCGATTGGTCCCTCCATGATCTGTGGGAAGAATCCGAGAAACAATGCGGTTCTCCAGATTTCTGTCTCTGCCTGGATGGTTCCCCAGTACACATCTGTCATATAACCAATTGCCTGCAATGTATAAAATGAAATTCCAATTGGCATTAATAGCTTTTCCGGTCTCCATCCTTCCAAAACCGGATGTCCGAATAAATAACTCAAGTTTGTCGTAAAGAAATCAAAATATTTTAAATAACCAAGAACTCCGAGTAAAATCAGGATTCCCAGTATTAATACTCTTCTTCCCTTTTTCTGATACTCTACTTTAATTACTTTCTTTTGTTTCCGATCCATGCCTTCCACGGCTTTTGCTTCTTCTGTTTTGAGCAAAGTCAGCCAGATGCCAATACAATGGGTCAGAAGCGTTGTCCCCAAAAGATAAACCAGCAATTTTCCACTTAACAGATAAAAGAAAATCCAGCTGAATGCAAGCAAGACTCTTCCTCTCCATTTCTCCGGTGCAAGCTGATAGGCCAACAGACAAACCGGAAGAAATAGGAATATATATATAATTGAATGATATCCCATCTTTGAAGTTCTCCTTTTTCATATGTTGTAAACTATACTTTCTTTCAAAGTATCTATAAAGTTACCATACAGATACAAACGTTTCTAGTTTAAACCTTTTTTATTATTTCATCAACATCTTAAAGCATACTCTCTACATTTCTTAAGATTTTATAAATTTGTCTCCCGTTTAAACTGGTATGGTTTATTTTTGTAAAAGTGGCTCTTTTTTATAGTCCACTTCTGTTGTATAGTATGATAAATCTTAAAGGAAAGAGGTTTTTGTTATGAATTCTAAGTCAACAGTAACATTAAAGAAACTTGTCATGGCTGCACTGTTCGCAGCGCTTGCCTGTGTTGCTACGATGTCAATCAAGATTCCTACTCCCGGAACAAGCGGATATATTCACCCGGGTGATGCGATTGTTATCCTTGCCGGTGTTGTTCTCGGACCTGCATGGGGATTCCTCGCAGGCGGTATCGGATCTGCTATGGCAGACCTGCTTGGAGGATATTTTGTCTATGTTCCGATCACATTTGTGATCAAAGGACTGGTATCCCTTTGCTCCGCCCTTCTTTACCGTAAAGTAGGTAAGAATTCCAAAAGCCGTTACACAGCAGTCATCCTCGGCGGTGTTGCTGATATCATTCTCGTTGCCGGCGGTTACTGCCTGTGCGAGTACTTTATCTACGGAGCCGGTGCATTCGCAAGCGTTCCGGCGAACCTGGTCCAGGGAATCGGTGGACTGATCCTTTCTGCTGTACTTTATCCGATTTTGATTGCAATTCCGGATGTAAAACAGACAGCACTTGCGAATTCATAAGTTTTGTTTATTAACTGATAAGCCCTATAATATTGCACGCAAAATTCCCCATGGGAAGACAGAACCTTCACTTCTTCTCATGGGGGATTTTGTTGTATCTAAATACTTATTTTCACATAAAGAAAAAAGTCCGGAAACAATCATTTCCAGACTTTCTAAGAGGCGCAGACCGGATTTGAACCGGTGAATCAGGGTGTTGCAGACCCACGCCTTACCGCTTGGCTACTGCGCCGTATTTATTTAACTATTAAAGTATAGCAAAATACATGCAGTACGTCAATGGTGTTTTCTTTGATTTTTAACTTCATTATTCAACTTCTACAGGAATGAATGAAAATGTTGTCACATCAAACAATCCCATATCTGTCAGCTTAATCTCCGGAATTACTGCAAGTGACATAAAGCACAGTGTCATTACCGGCTCCACATCTCCACAGATTCCAAGTTCTTCATATGCTTTCTCGTGAATATCTGTCAGTTTCTGATCTACCCACTCACCACTCTGATCACTCATTAGTCCGGCAATCGGCATTGGCATGCTCTCGATCACTTTTCCTTCCTTCACAAGAACAATACCACCTTCCTGCTCGATCAGACTGTTCACGGCAAATTCCATCTCTTCATCATTAACTCCAACAACAATGATGTTATGAGAATCGTGAGCCACTGAAAGTGCTACAGCACCTTCTTTGATTCCGTATCCTTTCAGGAATCCACAAGCTACATTCCCTGTTCCCTGATGACGCTCAACAACAGCTACTTTTACAAGATCAACTTCTGGATTTCTTACGAACTCTCCATTTGCATCCAACTCAATCTCTGCTGTATCTTTCGCTGTTACAACTCCACCCGGAAGAATCTTGATTACATTTACTTTGTTTGATTTCAGGTTCATTTTAAATTTCTCTTTGGAGAAATCTTTTACGATCACACTTCCCTTAACGGAAGAAATATCACATTTTTTGATCTCCGGCAGATATTTTCCTTCTTCTGCCACCAGAGCACCTTCTACAAATACACGGTTTACATGGAAATCTTTCAGATCATCCAGAAGAACAACATCCCCACGGTATCCCGGTGCAATTGCTCCTCTGTCTTTCAGGTCAAAGCATTCTGCTGCGTTAAGTGTTGCCATACGAATTGCTATCACAGGATCAAGACCTTCCTCTACACAGATACGCAGATGATTATCAAGATGTCCTTCGTGAAGGATTGTCTTCGGCTGACGGTCATCAGAACAGAGCAGGCATCTTCTGCTGTTCTCTGCTGTCACACCTTTAAGCAATGTTCGAAGGTTATGGCATGCTGATCCCTGACGAAGCAAAATGTACATTCCTCTCTCCAATCGATCACTCATCTCTTCTACGGTAGAACATTCATGATCAGCTGCGATTCTTGCTGCCGCATATGCATTCAATTCTTTCCCTGTGATTCCTGGTCCATGTCCATCAATAAATTTGCCTTCCTGTTTTGCTACAATGATCTTATCCAGATCACTGTCTGCCGCATTGATCACGCCCGGGAAATTCATGAATTCACCAAGTCCGGCAATTCCTTCTCTTGTGATCGGCTCTTTCATTGCTTCTGCATCGATCACCGCACCTGAATGCTCGAATGGTGTAGCCGGTACACAGGATGGCAGCTCATATTTCACATCAAGCACTGTGTTCTCAGCTGCTTTCATCATATAGTCCAGACCAGCGATTCCACATACATTTACGATCTCATGTGGGTCTGCCATAATTGTTGTTCCTCCATGTGGAACTAACAGGCGTCCAATCTCTTCAGGACTTACATAAGAAGATTCAATATGGATGTGGCTGTCGATAAATCCTGGCGCTGCATATCTTCCTTCTGCATCAATCACTTTCACGCCTTCATACTCACCGATACCTGCAATCTGATTACCTGAAAATGCAATGTCTCCTTCCTGGATCTTTCCTGAAAATACGTTTACAATCTTACAATTTTTAATCACCAGATCTGCCGGAATTCTTCCTGCAGCTGTATCAATAAGTTTCTTTAATTCCACCTTCATTGTTGCTACGTCTTTCACGTCAGAAGTCCTCCTCTTTATTTTTCGTCTGAATCCTCTTTGCTTTTAAATGGAATCACTTCGCATTCATTTAAAGCTTCTTCGTCTTCGTCTGAATCTTCTTCGTCATCTTCTTCGTCATCTTCTTCCTCAAGAAAGCTTTTGATTTTTGATAAACAAATTTTGATTTTCCTAAACGAATTTTCACCCTTTACATCGGTTTCATCTTTCTCTGCATCCGGCACAAAATTCTCTGATGACTCTTCCTCTGTGTCCTCTGTAATCACAGGCATCGCGATTGTCTCACCCAAAGCTTCGGACTCTTCTGAGCTATCTCTGTTTTCGGTCACTGCCTCTGTTTCAGTCGCCGTATTTATTTCTGTAATTCCTTCTGTCTCAGCCGTTTCATTTATTTCAGATGTTACATCTGTCTCAGCTTCTTCTGTAGTTGCATCTGTCTCAACTGCTCCTTCTGCTTCTGTAGTCAGATCTGCATCCTTCTTCTCTTCTGTTTCGTCTGTTCCATTAATTCCTTCTAACAGCGCATCAACTGTCTTCTCTTCCTCTGACACTTCTTCTACTTCTGCCTCTGGCTTCGGTTCACACGGCATCCCCACTGTAAAGCAGCTTCCGGATCCCAGGATACTTTCTGCATCCACCCATCCATCGTGTACTTCAGCAATCCATTTTACAACAGAAAGTCCCAGTCCAAAATGACCTTCTCCGGCACCTAAAGGATCTCCTCTGAAAAACCGATCCCATACGTGCGGCAGATCCGTCTCCGAAATTCCAATTCCCGCATCTGCAATCTTACAGGTAAATTCACTGCCTTTGCTTTCAACAACAACTTTGATCAGTCCAATCTCCCGGCTATAATCAATGGAATTCTCCAGCAGATTTAACAACATCTTCCGATAACAGTTCTCATCCACTTCTGCGTAAATCTCCGGTTCAATCTCATATTCTATCTGCACCGGTTCATCTGCCTCCTGAAGTCTGCTGATCTGACCTTCTATAATTCCTGTTGTCAGTTCACTGATATTCATGCGTTTTTTATAAGCCGGCTGGCATCCCTGATCTGCCTTTGCAAAAAATGAGACTTCCTGAATAAAATCTGAAAGAATCTGTGCCTTCTTCTGCACCAGTTCAATCTGCCAGCGCTGACGCTGGGACAGTCGCCAGTCGCCAAGGCACCATGCGCTTCGTGTAAGGATCACACTGACCGGCATCCACATCTCCTGTACAACATTTTCTGCAAAATGTCCCTCCTCGCGCACATCCTCAAGTAATTCATTCAATGTCAGCTGCAGTCTCTCCAATTCCGCATCAGATTCTTCCAGTTCCAACTGTCTGGAGAAATCTTTTGTTCTACAGATTTCCGCCGCTGACTCTGCCATATCTGCAGTCCGTTTCAGAGCCTCTCTTACCAGAAAGTACCCAATTACAAGAGATGCGATGAAAACGATTGGAAGTACCACCTTCGCCATCGCTTTTGCTGACTGCGCATCTGTTCCACTTATCACTGTAGCAAGAAACAACGCAATGCCTGTTGCCACGAATATGCACCCTGTATATTTTAGTGTTAATTTTATTTTCAAAGATATTTTTTTCATTCGTACTCCTCCAATGGAATCTCTGACATTCCAAATTAGATTATAGCACATTTTAAAACAGTATGTTGTGAAATTCTTCTTAAATAAAAAGTTTTTATTATGCTTTTCCGCCTTGTATTTCTCTCTGATTTGCCCTATCCTAAAAAGTAAATATATCAGCAAAAAAAGATTTTTAAAACAATTTGAAAGAAGGAAATATCTATGAACAATTCAGTTTCTCAAGAACTATTAAAATTTCTTCAAAAGAGTCCCACAGCATTTCATGCAGTTCAACAGATGAAATCAGAGCTTCTTGCAGTTGATTTTACTGAACTAAAGGAAAATCAGCGTTGGAATATAGAATGCGGCAAACACTATTTTGTTACACGAAATGACTCTTCCCTGATTGCATTTACGATTCCGGAAAATGGTATTGACAAGATGCACATTCTGACAAGTCATAGTGATTCTCCGACCTTTAAGATCAAAGAGAATCCGGAGATCGAAGTAGAAAAACATTATGTGAAATTAAATGTAGAAAAATATGGTGGCATGCTCTGTGCACCCTGGTTTGACCGTCCGCTCTCTGTTGCCGGACGCGTTATAATAAAAGATAAGACAAACGGACAATTCGCGAGCAAACTCGTCAATATTGACCGGGATCTTGTTATGATCCCGAATCTCGCGATTCACATGAACCGTGAGATCAATAGCGGTTACAACTACAACGCACAGAAAGATCTTCTCCCACTTTATGGCTGTGGTTCTCCTAAAGGAACTTTTATGGAACAGATTGCTGAAGCTGCCGGGGTAGAAAAAGATGAAATCCTTGGACATGATCTATTCCTTTATAACCGACAGGAAGGTTCCATCTGGGGGGCTTCTGAAGAATTCATTTCCAGTGGCAGACTTGATGACCTGCAGTGTGCCTTCGCATCACTTCAAGGTTTTCTTTCCGGTGAGAAAAAAGAATGTATGGCTGTACACTGTGTTCTGGATAATGAAGAAGTTGGAAGCGGTACGAAACAGGGCGCCGCATCCACGTTCCTTTTTGACACACTGATCCGTGTTCACGAAGCACTTGGATATGATGGAGAAGATTATCGTGTTCATCTTGCAGACAGCTTTATGATCTCTGCGGATAATGCTCATGCGGTTCATCCAAACTATACAGAGAAAGCAGATCCGACAAACCGTCCTTACTTGAACGAAGGAATCGTGTTGAAATTCAATGCAAACCAAAAGTACTGTACGGACGCCGTATCTGCTGCCATGTTCCGCGACCTATGTAAGCGAGCAGATGTTCCGGTTCAGACATTCACAAACCGTTCTGATATGGCCGGTGGCTCTACCCTTGGAAATATTTCCAACACTCAGGTTGCGCTCAATACCGTTGACATCGGACTTCCGCAGTTGGCAATGCATTCCCCTTATGAGACTGCAGGTGTGAAAGATACTGAGTATCTGGTACGAGCTGCAAAAGAATTCTTCTGCTAGTAAAAGAAGGAGCAGGGATTTCATTATGATATGCTCCCTTTATGAGAGACAGTGAAAAAACAAACTGTCATCATGAAGGG
>ERZ857965.281-NODE-281-length-79513-cov-15.232085_pt1 | contig 79513 bp, 80 predicted proteins | sample MGYA00519758_ERZ857965 | MGnify/ENA primary metagenome ERZ857965 (study PRJEB31778, sample SAMEA3449381) | human gut metagenome | biome: human gut; feature: human-associated habitat; material: faeces | place: United Kingdom | collected 2010/2012 ...
GCCGAACGCCCTCGTGGCACACGGCGATGTCCCGCATCTCGTCGGTGATCTGCATGGCCAGCTCCCGCGTGGGTGCCAGAATGACCGCCTGCACCTCCTCGCTCTCCCGGTCGATGCGCTCGATGATGGGGATGCCGAAGGCCATGGTCTTGCCCGTGCCGGTGGGAGCCTTGGCGATCACGTCCTTCCCCGCCAGCATGGGGGGGATGCACCCGGCCTGCACGGGGGTGCTGACGGTGTAGTGCTTATTTCGTATGGCGCGCATGGTGGCCTCTGACAGGCCAAAGCTCTCAAACGGTGCGCCCTGTGTTACTTCCATAGTCGTTTCCTCATTTTTCCACATAGTATACCAATAAAGAATTATACCATATCTGTCAACGCCTTGCAACCGCGCAAAAAACCGTCCCCGCCGGCGGGGTAGCTCCGGCAGGGACGGTGCGGGGGAAGCGAATGTGTGCTGGGAAACATGGAGAATGTGAAGAAGATCGTGGTATCCTGGCGGCGCAGTGGTCAGCTGCGCCGCCGCGCGGGACCGATATCAGCCCCGGTTGCCGAAGAAGTAGTTATAAAACTCCTGCCAGTTCTCGGGGATCTGGCCGCTGTAGCCGCCGTTATTACCGCCCTGAGAGGAGGTGTCCTCCTCCGTGTCGGTGCCGGTGATCTGGGGCTGTTGGTCGAAGGTGATGTCGGTGGTGATGTAGCTGCCGTCGCGGAACACGGTCAGGGTGGCGGTGTCGCCGGCGCGGTAGCTCTTCAGTGCCGCGGACAGATCCTGACGGCTGGTCAGCGTGGTGTCACCCATCTTGGTGATCACGTCGCCCAGGCGCAGGCCGGCCTTGTCGCCCGCGCCGCCCTTGACGACGGAGTAGACGAACACGCCCTGATCGATGTCGATGCTGTACTGAGCGGCCATCTGGGAGTTCATGGTGCCCACGGTCACGGCCATGTATGCCTTGCCGGTGACGGCGCCGTTCTCCATAATGTCGGTGATGATGGACTTCACATCGTCAATGGGAATGGCGAAGCCCAGACCCTCCACCGTGGTGGAGGAGTAGGTGGAGTACTTGGCGGACACGATGCCCACCACCTCGCCGTACAGGTTCATCAGGGGGCCGCCGGAGTTGCCGGGATTGATGGAGCAGTCCACCTGGATCATGTTGAAGGGAGTGCCGTCCACGTTGATGGCGCGGTTGCAGCTGGACACATAGCCGCCGCTCATGGAGAACGTCAGCTCGCCCAGGGGATTGCCGATGGCCAGCACGGAGTCGCCCACGTTCACATCGGCGCTGTTGCCCAATGTCACGGGGGTCAGCCCGGCGGCGTTGATCTTCAGCACCGCCACGTCGTAGTCGCTGTCGCCGCCGATGACGGTGGCATCGTAGGTGTCGCCCTTATACAGCGTCACCTTCACGGAGGAAGCGCCGTTGATCACATGGTAGTTGGTGACGATATAGCCGTCCTCGCTGATGATAAAGCCGCTGCCGCTGGAGGCGGACTGGGTGGTCTGGCCGAAGATGTTGGTGCTCTGGGAGGAGCAGTTGATGGACACGGTGGAGTTCACCGTGGAGGCATAGACCTCGGCGGGCTGCATCTTCGTCTGGCCGTCCACCTTCTTGATCTGCACGGCAGTGGCCGTGCGGTCACTCTCATTGATGGTGGTCTTGCCGCCGGAGGTGCTGCCGCCTGCCAGCGCAGCGCCGCCGTAGCCTGCCGCGCCGCCCACCACGGCGCAGGCCAGCACCAGCGCCGTGACCTTCACCCACGTCCTGTGGAAGAAGCCCTGCTTCTTCACCGGCGCGGTATACGTGTTCTCCTGCCGGGGTGCGGGCGCGTAGTCGTCGCGGGGCACCTCCCGGTTGGTGAAGCGGTACATATCGTTGTTGTTGAATTCGTCGTTATACATCGTAATGACCTCCTGTGTCGCAGTTTCGTATAAGGAGCACTCTCCCATCTTGCCGCCGAGGGGAAAGCGTGGTATGATGGAGAAAGCAGACATGAAGAAGGGTGCCTGCTTCGAAAGGGCTCATCGCTCTTTCTGTTTTATAGCATACTCGCTTTCCTTAATTCTACCTTTAAGTTTTGCAGAAAAACCGTGAACTTTCTTTGAACACCCGCCCGCAGGCGCCAAGCCTTCCCCTTGAGGGGTTCGCGGTATTGAATGACACGCCGGTGGCGTGTCAGATCCGCGAACCGACCCGCAGGGAGACAGGTGCCCCCATATCCCGGCGGCGTTAGCCGCCACCTACCCATTGCGGTGCGTCGCGCCGCAATGGGCGCGATTTGATAATCGCCACTCGACCAGCGCACCCGATCCTACCCTCGCTGTTGTCAGCGGCAGCGGCGCAAGAGGTACAAGCAGTCCCCTGAACCGACAACGTCCCCCGCCGTACCAATTCCGCGAGATCAGCACCGTCAATTTTGCATGACCCATAGCGCGCCAAGGGGTCCTTAGACCGTAGGTCTAAGTGGTTTTCTTTGGTAACTTTCTTTTGACAACAAAAGAAAGTTACTCGTGCCGGGGCACGAAACGCCCCAGCTTGCGCCCGCAGGCGCAACACCTGCTCGCTTCCGCCCGCGCTTTCCCTCACGTAACCGGCGTTTTCCTGATCGTTGTCGTTCCCCCGACTGTGCCAGCACAGTTTTCCGCTGCCGCTGCCTGCTACTACGGCAAAAATTATTCGTTCTGCCGTGTCGCAGGCTAAGAAATAATTATATCCTGTGCCCGACGGGCACACCTACCTTTGCCGCCTTGCGGCGGCAAAGGCGCGATTTGATAATCGCCAACCCGGTAGAAGCAAATACCCCTACCGTGGCTGGGCAAGCGGTCGCGGAAGCCTCCGCGCCGGTGAACGCAGGCACAGTCCTTTTGACCGACAGTGATGACCGCTGCACCCCGCCCGCGAGTGCATACCGCCAATTTTGCATGACCCATAGCGCGCTAAGGGGTCCTTAGACCGTAGGTCTAAGCGACTTTCTTTCCCACATTTCTTTCTTCGCAGAAAGAAATGTGGCCGCCGGAGGCCGCCTCCCCGTCAGGGGAAAATCGACTCGCCGCCGCGGCGGCGAACCCCCACCCGATCCTATAAAAAGGAGACGCACCCATGCTCCGTATCGACCAACTGCGCCTGCACCCCGGCCAGCAGGAGACGCTCCTGCGCGCCCGGTGTGCCAAGCTGCTCCGCGTGGCTCCGGCGGATATCACCGCCTGTACCGTTCTGCGAAAGGCCATCGACGCCCGCGAAGACCTGACCCTTGTCTACACGGTGTCCGTCTCTGTAAAAAACGAGGCCCAGGTCCTGCGCCGCTGCCGCGATAAGCGCGTATCTGTCTACAAACAGGAAGTGTACTTCCTGCCGCCGCCTGTGACGGCCCCGGCGGTCCGGCCCATCGTGGTGGGCGCGGGACCGGCGGGACTGTTCGCCGCCCTGGTGCTGGCCCGCTGCGGCGCACGCCCTATTCTATTGGAGCGCGGCCGGCCGGTAGAACACCGTCAGGCGGACGTTGAGCGCTTCTGGTCCGGCGGCCCGCTGGACCCGGACAGCAATGTCCAGTTCGGCGAGGGCGGCGCCGGCGCCTTTTCCGACGGCAAGCTGAACACCGGTACGAAGGATCTACGCCACCGCTTCATTCTGGAGACGCTGGTCCGCTGCGGCGCACCGGATACCATTTTGACCGACGCCAAGCCCCACGTGGGCACCGACAAGCTCCACATCGCCCTGCAGGCCCTGCGGCAGGAGCTGGAGGCGGCCGGGGCGGACATACGCTTCAACGCCCGGCTGGAGCATATACGGATACAGGACGGCGCGGTCAGCGCCGTCACCGTCTGCCAGAACGGGCAGACCTATGACCTGCCCGCCCGCCATGTGGTCCTGGCCCTGGGTCACAGCGCCCGTGACACCTTTGAAATGCTGTATCAGGCGGGGCTTGCCATGGAGCCCAAGCCCTTTGCCATGGGCGTCCGTATCGAGCACCGCCAGTCGGCCATCGATGCCGCCCAGTACCGTTCTCTGGCGGGCCACCCGGCCCTGCCCCCCAGCACCTACAAGCTGTCCTGCCACCTGCCCAACGGCCGCAGCGCCTTCAGCTTCTGCGTCTGCCCCGGCGGCCAGGTGGTGGCCGCCGCCTCCGAGCCGGGGCGCACCGTCACCAACGGCATGAGCGTCTATGCCCGTGACGGGGAGAACATCAACGGCGCGCTGCTGGTGAATGTCACACCGGCGGATTTCCCCTCGGACCATCCCCTGGCGGGCATTGCCCTCCAGCGGCAGCTGGAGACGGCGGCCTACGCCCTCACCGGCGGCTTTGCCGCCCCCTGCCAGCGGGTGGCGGACTTTCTGACAGGCCGTCCCTCCGCCGGACCGGGGATCGTGCGCCCCAGCTACCGCCCCGGCGTGGTCTATACCGACCTGCGCCGCTGTCTGCCGGATTTTATCGGCGAGACGCTGGCCCTGGCCCTGCCGGTCCTGGGCCGTTACCTCAAGGGCTACGACGACCCGGACGCCCTGCTCACCGGCGTGGAGACGCGCTCGTCCTCCCCGGTGCGCCTGGTGCGTGACGCGCACTATGAAGCCAATATACGCGGCATATTCCCCTGCGGCGAGGGGGCCGGCTATGCCGGCGGTATCCTCTCCGCCGCCGCCGACGGGATGCGCTGCGCGGAAAAACTCCTGGAGGTATATACAACATGAGAAAGATCGCCATCTACGACAGCTTCACCGAGCCCAAGCACCGCCGGCTCATCGACGAGACAGCGGCCCGCGCCGGCTTCACAGTGGACTACTACGCGGCCCCCGCCGCCGTCCCCGCGGACAAGCGGGGTGACTATGAGGTCATCTACGGTATGCCCAAGCCCGGTGAATTAAAGGATTTTGTGAACCTCAAGTGGTTCTGCGGCAGCTTTGCCGGCGTGGACGCCTATCTGGACGACAGCCTGTATCCCTCTCCCGAGGTCATGCTGTCCAACTCCTCCGGCGCCTACGGTGTCACCATCGCCGAGCACATGGTCATGGTCACGCTGATGCTCCTGCGCCACGCCCCGGCCTACTGCGCCGACCAGGCCGCCGGCCGCTGGGGCCGGGTGCTCCCCATGCGCTCCATTATGGGCAGCACCATCACCGTCGTCGGCACCGGCGATATCGGCACCGAGTTCGCCCGCCGCGCCAAGGCCATGGGTGCTGCCGCCGTCCGCGGTGTCCGCCGCACCAAAAAGGCCGCCGACCCCGCCTTTGACGAGATCCATACCAACGACGAGCTGGACGCCCTCCTGCCGGATACGGATATCCTGGCCCTGGCCCTGCCCGCCACCGGTGAGACGAAGGGGTTTCTCTCCGCGGCGCGCCTCGCCCTGCTGCCGAAGACCGCCTATGTGGTCAACGTGGGCCGCGGCAGCGCTATCGACCAGGCCGCCCTTCTGGACTCCCTGAACCACGACCGTCTCGCCGGCGCGGCTCTGGATGTGTTTGAGCAGGAGCCCATCCCCGCCGGCGACCCGGCCTGGACGGCGAAGAACCTGCTCATCACCCCCCACATCTCCGGTCAGATGAGCCTGGGCTACACCCGCGATCGAAATGTGCAGCTTTTCTGTGAGGACCTGGAGCGCTACGGTCGGGGTGAGAAGCCCCTGCGTCTGGTGGACCGTCGGATCGGCTATTGAACAGCCACCTGTGTGCGCCCCCTGTGCAGGGGGCGCACATGAAAATGATCGTCCGATCCTTCGTTTTCTGCCCCGAAAAGGGGGGCTGGAAGGAAGAGAAAAAGAACCTGACCCAACAGCGCATAAAAGGTGCATGAAAAGTCCGTGAGGAGCACATAAAAAGTATAAAGAAAATATAGAAAAGGTACAGACATTGTATCATATACTGCCAAAGAAATTTGCTGTGCCGGGAGGTGAAAAGCATAGGAGAGCGCATCATACTGCACTGTGATCTGAACAGCTTTTACGCCTCTGTGGAGCTGCTGGACAAGCCCGCTTTGTGGGAGGTCCCGGTGGCCGTCTGCGGCGACCCGAAGACCCGCCACGGCATCATCCTGGCCAAGAACGAACCCGCCAAAAAGTACGGAATACAAACGGCTGAGACGGTCTGGCAGGCCAAAAAGAAGTGCCCCGGCCTCGTGCTTCTGCCGCCCCATCACGACCTGTACAAAATGTGGTCCGTCCGCGTCAACGACATCTATGAGCGCTTCACCGACCTGATCGAGCCCTTTGGGATCGACGAGAGCTGGCTGGATGTCACCGGCAGCCTCCACCTCTTCGGCGGCGGCGCGGAAAAACTGGCCAATAAAATTCGAAAAACAGTAAAAAATGAGACAGGATTAACGATTTCTGTGGGAGTTTCGTTCAATAAAGTGTTTGCCAAGCTGGGCAGCGATATGAAAAAACCGGACGCTACAACGGTCATTCCGATAGACGGGTGGCAAAATATCGTTTGGCCGCAGCCGCTGGGCAACCTGTTGTACGCCGGCCGGGCCGCCACCCAGGCCCTGAAAAAATACGGCGTAGAGACCATCGGCCAGCTGGCCGCCTGCGATCCCGCCATGCCCGAACAGCTGCTGGGAAAGATGGGCCGCCAGCTGTGGGAATACGCCAACGGTCTTGACAAAAGTCCCGTCAAACCCCGCCACGCCGCCGATCCGGTCAAGTCCGTGGGCAACGGCACTACCTTCCCCGATGACCTGGTGCGCTGGGAACAGATCTGCGCCGGCTTGATGCCTCTGTGCGACAGTGTGGCCGCCCGCCTGCGCCGCCACGGCCTGTATGCCGGCGGCGTCAGCGTGACGCTGAAAGACGTATCGTTCAAAACATTCAGCCGCCAGACCCGCTTGGACGCGCCTACCCATCTGGTCCGGGATATTTACCGTGCGGCTGCGGACCTGGCCCGGCAGCTGTGGAAGCCGCCTGCCCGCCTTCGCTCCATGACCGTAACGGCGCTGTACGTCACCGAGACGTGCAGCACTTTCCAACAGTTGGATCTGCTGGACAGTACCGCTCAGGCCTGCGGTCAGCGGCAGGAGCAGCTGGAGGAGGCCGTGGACGCTATCCGCCAAAAATACGGCAGGACGGCCATTGCCTTCGGCAATGGCGAGGAGGGTGAGGCCCTTCCGGAGGAGGAACTGTAACACGGACGACGCTGCCGTCCGTGTTCTTTTTGTATAGGGACATTCCCATAGGGCATAGGGTGTTGTGAAAGGAGCGATGCGTATGCTGTCTGCTGCACTGTTGCTGCTGTGCAACAGCCTGTTTTTGTCCCTACACCTGACCGGTACCGCCGGGTCCTTCCCCAAGCCCCTGTCTGCTGCCCGGGAGAGGGAGTGCCTGGAGCGCTGTGCCGCCGGAGATTTGGAGGCCCGGAATATACTGGTGGAGCACAATCTGCGCCTGGTGGCCCACATCATCAAGAAGTATTACACGCAGTCCACTGACCAAGAGGACCTGATCTCCATCGGAACGATCGGGCTTATCAAGGCGGTCAATACCTTCCGCCCTGACAAGGGAATCAAGCTGGCCACCTACGCCGCTCGTTGTATAGAAAATGAGATACTAATGTACTTCCGGGGACAGAAAAAATTGCAGGGGGAGGTGTCGCTGAACGAGGCGCTGGACACGGGGCCGGAGGGTGACGCGTTGTATCTGGGCGATGTGGTGGGAGAAGAGGACACCATGCTGGAGGAGCTGCAAAGCAAGGAGGACCGCCGTCTGCTGCATCAGCTGCTGGCCCGTGAGCTGACCCCTCGGGAGGCGGATGTCCTGCGGCGGCGCTACGGCCTGGACGGCCATTTGCCCCAGACGCAGCGGCAGGTGGCGGCCCATTACGGTATCAGCCGCAGCTATGTGTCCCGCATTGAAAAAAAGGCGCTGCACAAGCTGGAGGAGGCCCTGCGGGACCGGAGATAAAAGGCATCTTAACAACGCCTTAACGGCTGTGGCGGAAGGCTGTGCAGGTTGCATGAGGAAACATTCGCGCGGCGATAGAAATTCTCGCAACTGCACATTGTTTTCTATAATGAATTTGTTATAATAGTAACAAAAGACTGGGGGTTTCGGAGGAAAAGTGTACCCATGAGAAACTTTAAATGCTCCATTGCGGATATGCGTAAGCAAGTGTTTGCCGAGGTGGCGCGGCTGGCCTATGAGGGCGGAGACTACCGCCGCATGGAAAAGCTGCCCTACAAGATCGTTCCCGGTGAGGTGGGCAACCAACGGGAGTCCATCTTTTTGGAACGGGCTATCGTAGGCGAGCGCATACGGCTGGCTATGGGCCTGCCCCTGCGGCCGGTGGCGGAGCACAGCCTGCTCAGCGACGGGGTGGAGGAGAGTGCCATCGCGGAGAAGTACTACGATCCTCCGCTGGTGAACATCATAAAGTACGCCTGTAACGGCTGCACGCCCACCCACTATGAGGTCACGAACGCCTGCCAGGGCTGTCTGGCCCGCCATTGCCAGAATGCCTGCCCTAAAGGGGCTATTGCTATCGAACGCGGACAGGCGCATATCGACCAGGATAAGTGCATCAAGTGCGGCAAATGCCGGGATGCCTGTTCCTACCACGCCATCATCAAGTTTACCCGGCCCTGCCAGGAGGCCTGCGGCATGAATGCCATTGGTCAGGATGAGTACGGCCACGCCAAGATCGACCACGACAAGTGCGTCAGCTGCGGTATGTGTCTGGTGAATTGCCCCTTCGGCGCGATCGTGGATAAGGGCCAGCTGTTCCAGCTGATCCACGCAATCCGTCGGGGCGACGAGGTGGTGGCGGTGATCGCGCCGGCCTTCTGGGGCCAGTTCGGAGACAATGTAACGCCGGGACAGATCAAGGCCGCCATGCAGCAGCTGGGCTTTGCCGCGTTGGAGGAGGTGGCCGTGGGCGCCGATCTGTGCGCGGTGGAGGAGGCCGAGGAGTTTTTGCGTATGGTGCCGGAGAAGCAGCCATTTATGGCGACCTCCTGCTGCCCGGCATGGTCTGTGATGGCCAAAAAGGAGTTTCCCGGCTTTGCGCCGTATATCTCCATGACCATGACGCCTATGGTGCTGACGGCGCGGCTGCAGAAGCGCCGCCGGCCTGGGTGCCGCGTCGTCTTTATCGGTCCCTGCGCCGCCAAAAAGTTGGAGGCCAGCCGCCGCAGTGTCCGCAGTGATGTGGATTTTGTCATCACCTTCGAGGAGCTGAGGGGAATGTTCGAGGCCAAGGGAATCGATTTCAGCCAGATCCCCGATCTGCCCTCCCACTACGAGGCCAGTGCCCCCGGCGTAGGCTTTGCCGCCGGCGGCGGCGTGGCCAAGGCGGTGGAGGAGGTGATCCACCGCCTGCACCCGGAGGTGGCGGTCAAGACCGCCGCCGCGGAGGGGCTGAACGAGTGCCGGAAGATGCTGCGTATCGCCCGGACGGGCAAGTACGACGGCTATCTGCTGGAGGGCATGGCCTGCCCCGGCGGGTGCATTGCCGGCGCCGGTACCGTGCAGCCGCCGGAGAAGTCCCGCCGTGCGCTGGAGAAGTACAAGGCGGCGGTATCTATCAGTAACCCGATGGACTCCCAGTATCTGGAGGGGACCCGTCTGCTGTACGAAAACGAGGCGGACTGGGACCGCGTGGGCCGGCATTGACGAATTTGGTGTACAGAAAGAACGAAAGCGCTCCCGTTGGGGGCGCTTTCGCCTATTGTGGCGGAGATAGCGGCAGCAGACGTGTTCCGCCGCGCTTCGACCGTATGCGGTGTTATAATGGCAGACAGCAGAGTGCCCACCGCCAGCCGGGCGGCGGAGGAATGGGGGTATAACAACGGAAATGGAACTGTATAAGCGTGAACACAGGCGCTATATCCTGCGCCGCATGGTGTATGAGTTGTTCGGCGTTGGCGGTGAGGACGGTGGACGTCCCATATCTGCGGCGGCCGCAGCGAAGCCGGTATCCGGGGGAGATGCGAGATCCGGCGCGGAGACAACGGCGGGCGGCGCGGGCAGCCGCTGAGTACATAGGAAAACGAGCGCCGTCCGACAGGACGGCGCTCGCTGCTTATGTCTCCGGTTCTATGTAGTCCGGCTGCTCCAGTGTTTCCTCCGGCGTCATATCCTCCGCCGGGGTGGGGGTGGGGAGCTGCGGCGCGTTGGGGGCACGGTCTCCCAAGGCAATGGCGTAATAGTCATAGGTCACCAGCAGCTCCGCGTAGTAGTATTGCAGGGATACACGGTCGTTGATGGCGTTGACATAGCCATCCGGCACCGTGACGCCGGGGTTGGCGGTGAAGGTGCGAGTAGAGGACTCGTACACGCCGGCGGCGGTGGCCCAGCTGTTGCCGGCAGCAGTGGGCAAGATCACCAGCGGGATGCTGCCGTAGGCATCGGCGGGGTCGTAGTCCTGATCCAGCACGTCCCGGCCGGACAGCAGACGGGAGTCATATTCCAGTCCGAACAGATTGCTCAGCGTGGGCACGATGTCCACGGCGCTGCACGGCTCAGATACGGTAACAGCTTCCTCCATGCCGCCGCACCACAGGATCAGCGCATTGCGGTAGCGGGAGGTGTCACGCTCCGAGTCTGTAAAGCCCCGCAGCTCGTTATAATAGTCCGTGTCTGTCTCTGACAGCAGGTAGGGGTAGTGGTCGGCGGCCAGGCAGATGACGGTGTCATCGGCAATACCGGCCTGCTCCAGCGCGTTTACCAGGTAGGTCAGTGCGTTCTCCAGCTCCAGGTTGGCGGCCACATAGGCCTGGACCTGGGGGGAGGCGTTGGGATAGGCGGCCTGAGCCTTGGCACGGTTTTTGGCGGCCATGGCGTGGCCCCATCCGTAGCCGCCGTGGCCGCTGACGGTCATGTAGTAGGTATGGAAGGGTGTGCCGTTCTGTACATAGGTGTCAATATACTGCGTGATGGTGTTCTGGATCATCTCCAGATCGGAGTAGGGCCAGCTGCCGTCCTCGGTCAGCTGCAGACCGTTGCCCTGACCCTGATAGTCGTAACCAAGGTTGGGATGGGTCTTGTCCCGGCGGTAGTAGTTGTAGATATTGTTGTGGTAGGCGGCGGTGGTGTAGCCCAGAGCCCGTAACTGATTGCCCAGGGCAAAGGGCATACTGTTGTTGGCTGTGGCGTAGAAGCTGACATTGCCGTTGACCCACGTGGGGAGCAGACCGGTCATCACCGCGTACTCGCCGCCGGTGGTAGATTGGCCCCAGCCGGGCTGATAGAAATTGTCGAACACGAAGCCCTCGTGGGTCAGACGGTAGAGGGTAGGCGTCAGCTCCTCACTGATGAACCAGGGGGAGAAGGACTCGGCGGTGAAAAGAATGAGGTTCTTGCCCTGGAACATACCGGTATACGCGTTCTGCTTGGAGGGCGTCAGCGAGCCGAAGTAGTCGGACATACGGGCCACGGTGCTGCTGGAGGCGTTCTCTGCCAGGGCGGCAAAATCGATGTTCATGGTATTTTCGCCGTAGACCACCGGCGTTGTGACAACAGGGGTGTCATCCGGCACATCTGTCTTCGTGCCAGTGTCCGGCAGCCGGGGGCTGGGGTGCCCGAAAATGGCGTAGGTGATCTCCAGCCGGACACTGGCGTTGAGCCCGAAGTGTGTCACGCCGGTGTCGGTGGTGAAGTTGTAGGTGTAGGCGTCGTGATAGGTGCCCCAGCGGGCCAGGCCGCTGCCGATGCCGCCGAACAGCAGGCATACGACCAGCAGGAACAGCAGGGACCAGCGGCCCATGCGCTGCTCGGTGACGATGCGCCGGCGCAGCAGAATGCACAGTGCCAGCGGAACAAAGGCCAGCAGGATAAAGGGCAGGCGGGGCAGCACGACATCCGGCAGGACCGTGTCGCCGAAACCGCCCACTACATCGCTGGCCATGTTGCCGATGAAGGACAGAGCGAAGTAGGACTTGAAGTAACTGCGGCAGCAGTACTCCACGCACACCAGCACCGTCCACAGGGCGGTGGCGGCGATAGAGACGATGGTAGCCGCCTGGCGGTGACGGAACAGATTGATGAGCAGACTCCAGAACAGCCCTGCGCCCAGGGCGAACAGCACCACCAGCACAAGCGTCCCGGTAAAGAAGGTGCTCTGCCTGTCGAAGGCCCGCAGCAGCAGCTCGTGGTACAGCAGCGCCGCCGGGAAGAACACCCAGTTCAGTGGGCCCCGAGGCAGAGAACTGGTATCCAGCCGGGAGGTGGCGGTATGTTTTTTTCTATCTCTCTCGTTCATACAACGTATACGTCCTTTAATGGCACCCGAGGGGCATCGTAGTAAGTGTTATGGTAACACAAGACGCCGCAGATTGCAACCGGCCCGGAACGCATTTCAGGTCCGCAGGAGCGCGTTTGCGGCAAAAAGCCCTCCGTGAGGAGGGCTTTTTCATTCATCGGTTCTGCAAATAGCGCTGTAAGGCATTGCTCTTGTCCAGCCGCCACAGCAGCAGGCCGCCCAGACCATAGCAGGCCACGGTCTCGCCCAGGCCCACCGTCAGGGCATTGAAGGCGTAGGTGGGCCAGAAAGCGGCGGAGGTACCTGCCTGCTCATAGGCCAGGACAAGGCCGATAAGCACGGTGTTGGCGATCACCGGCGGCAGAGGGGCCAGCCACTTCTTTTGGCACCGGGCGGTCAGCAGGGCGGCCAGCAGGGTGGCGGCGGAGCCGACCACGATGTCCAGCACGCCGTAGGGGCTGAGCAGGTTGGCGATCAGGCAGCCCACGCCCAAACCCCAGGCCGTCTCCGGCAGGAAGAAGGGCAGGACGCACAGCGCCTCGGAAAAACGGCACTGGATAGGACCGTAGGTGATGCCGAAAATAGAGCCGAAATAGCTGAGAACGGCGTAGGCGGCGGCGGTCAGCGCCGCGAGGGTCAGTTGCTTGGTGTGTAGCTTCACGGGGTCGTTTCCTCCTGTTCCAACACATACCAGTCGCCCTCCAGCGCGAAACCGGAGGCCACCATGGCATTTTTCAGCAGGTCCGTATTGCCGGAGGGATGGGTGTCCGCATCGGCAATGGCTACCTGCACCGCATCATCCGCACGGGCCAGGACCTCCAGTGTACAGCCCTGCTGCTCCAGCAGCGCGGCCGCATGGTCCAGAGCGCTGTCCATCGGGTCAAAGGGTTGGTCGTGTGCGGAGTTGTTCTTTTGTGCCTGCTCGGTGTCTCCGCCGGTGCCGTCAGACGGCGCGGCGCCATCTGGCACATCGCTGCGGTTTCCACCGTAGTAGCTGCTGACCATGTCGTTGTCGGCATTCGTATCGGCGGTGGCGGCGTCATCTGCAGCGTGATCGGTCCGGCCGGCGCGGCCTTGCAGCGCCAGGGGAAACGCCGCGCCCACGATGACCAGACATGCGGCGGCGGTCAGCAACCATTTCTTATAATTGCGTTTGGGATTGGAGGCGGCGCTGCCGCCCCGGGGCGTACTCTCTACCTGCGCCATGATGCGGTCCGTCAGGTCGGAGGGCGGCAGGGCGTCGCTCGCCAGCGCTTCGCGAAGTAATTTGTCCATCGGGTCAAAGGGCTGCTGTGTCACGGCTGCTCCCTCCTTTCACTGATCTCTGTCTGTAAGACGGCCCCACCGTCAAAAAGGTTCCCGCTGCCGTCCAGCAATTCCCGCAGCCGCATCTTGGCCCGGCTGATGCGGGACTTCACGGTGCCCTCACTGATCTCCAGCGCCGCGGCGATCTCGGCATAGTCCAGCTCCTGCATATACCGCAGCAGCAGGACCTGCCGGTGCTCCTCTGACAGCTGACCCAGCGCACGGCGGACAGTCTGCTGTGCTTCCGCCTGTTCTGCCTGGTCCTGCGGGCCGGGGCCGTCATCCGGCAGCTCCAGCTCGGTGACGTCGTCCATGCCCCGATGGCGCTTCTCCCGGCGGAGCCAGTCGATGGCGGCGTTGGTGGTTAGGCGGTAGAGCCATGTGGAGAAGCGGCAGGTACCGCGGAACTCCGGAAGTGCCCGCCATGCGGCGAGAAACGCCTCCTGGGTCACGTCGTCTGCCGCCGCTTCGCCGCACATCCGCAGGGCCAGACGGTATACCTGTGTCTGATAGGCTTCCACCAGCAGGCGGAAAGCTTCGCTATCGCCCTGCTGGGCGCGGCGCAGGATGTCCTGTTCATTGTTCATCGCAGATCCCTCCTGACACCCGCCGCCACCCGGTACAGCTCCTCCAGTGTGGTCAGGCGGACGATCTGTTCTTTGTAGTAGTTGGCGTGGCTCACGCCCTTGAGATACCAGCACAGCTGCTTGCGGGCCTCCAGCAGGGCGATGTGCTCGCCCTTGTCCTCCACAGCCAGCTCGATCTGCCGCACGGCGGTGTCCCACCGCTCACGCAGCGGCGGCAGGGGAGGAATGGGACGGCCCTCCAGCGCTGCCTGGGCCTGTTGAAACAGCCATGGGTTGCCGAAACAGCCCCGGCCGATCATGGCCATGTCCGCGCCAGTGAACTGTAAAATGCGGACGGCGTCCTCTGCCGAAAAGATGTCGCCGTTGGCGATGACCGGCACGGATACCGCTTCCTTCACCTGGCGGATGGTGGTCCAGTCAGCCTGACCGCTGTACATTTGGGTGCGGGTGCGGCCGTGGACGGCAATGGCACTGACGCCTGCCTGCTCCAGCATTTTGGACAACTCAACGGCGTTGATACTGCCTTTATCCCAGCCCCGGCGCATTTTCACCGTCACGGGTACGGGGCTGGCCTTGACCACCGCCTCGGCCAGTCGGGCAGCCTTCTCCGGATCCTTCATCAGGGCGGAGCCGTCGCCGTTGGCCACTATCTTGCCCACCGGGCAGCCCATGTTGATGTCGATAATGTCTGCGCCGGATATCTCGGCGGCGATGACGGCGGCTTCAGCCATGCAGGGGATATCGCTGCCGAAGATCTGGGCAGCGGCGGGCTTTTCGTTGGGGGCCAGCTTCAAAAGGCCGCGGCTTTTCTTGTCCTGATAGCACAGAGCCTTGGCGCTGACCAGTTCCGTGCAGCTCATGCCGGCGCCCAGCTCACGGCAGATCTGGCGAAAGGCCAGATCCGTAACACCGGCCATGGGTGCCAGGTACAGCTTGGAGTGTATTTCTACGTTTCCGATATACATGAAGGGCTCCTTTGTGCGTACTGCGTTTCTGCCGGATATTGTACCACAGAAATTTCCTATTGACAATCCGAATTAACTGTGTATACTGTTTATATACAGTTTGCACAAGGAGGCCTCTTATGCAGCTATACATCGACAACCGCAGCGGCGCGCCCATCTACGACCAGATCTACAGCCAGATCAAGGACGCCATATTGTCCGGACAGGTGGCCGAGGGCGAGGCGCTGCCCAGCATACGGGCGCTGGCCAAGGATCTGCGCATCAGCGTCATCACCACCAAACGCGCCTATGACGAGCTGGAAAACGAGGGATTTATCTACACCCTGCCCGGCAAGGGCTGCTTCGTGGCGGAGCGCAGCACGGAGCTGCTGCGGGAGGAAAATCTCAGGAAAATAGAGAGCCACATGCAGGAGATACGGCGGCTGGCCAACGCCTGCCGCCTGACGGAGCAGGAGCTGGACGACATGTGGCGCTTGCAGAAGGAGGAAGCAGAATGAACGCATTGGAGATACGCGGCCTGACGAAGCGGCGGGGCGATTTTGCCTTGCAGGGGCTTGACCTGACGCTGCCCGCCGGCTGCATTATGGGACTGATCGGTGAGAATGGCGCGGGCAAGTCCACCACCATACGGCTGATCCTGAACGCTCTCAGCCGGGACGGGGGCACCGTCGCCGTTTACGGCAAGGACAACCGGGCGCTGACCCCGTTGGAGCGGGAGGACATCGGCGCGGTGCTGGACGAGGTAGGGCTGCCGGAGTACATGACCGCCCGGCAGATCGGCCGCATGATGGCGGGCATCTTCGCCCGCTGGCAGCCGGAGGTGTACAGAGACTATCTGCGGCGGCTGGCGCTGCCGGAGGATAAGACCTTCAGGGACTTTTCACGGGGCATGAAGATGAAGCTGGGGCTGGCGGCGGCGCTGAGCCATCAGCCGAAGCTGCTGCTGCTGGACGAGGCCACCAGCGGCCTTGACCCGGTGGTACGGGACGAGATACTGACCATCTTCGCGGACTTCACCCGGGACGAGGAGCACGCCGTGCTGATCTCCAGCCACATCGTCAGCGATCTGGAGAAGATCTGCGACTACATCGCGTTTCTGCACAAAGGGCGGCTGCTGCTGTGCGAAGAGAAGGATCGACTGACGGAGGAATACGGCATCCTGCGGGGCGGTACGGACGGTATCGCTCCGGCGGCGGTGTGCGGACGGCACGCCACGCCCTACGGCACGGAGTATCTGGTGCGGCGGGATGCGGTACCCGTCGGCATGGCGCTGGGACAGGTGAACATCGAGGATCTGTTCGTGTTCATGGCAAAGGAGGCGTGAGATGAAGGGATTGTTTTATAAGGAGGCGCGCTGCCTGTGGCACTTCGGCAAGACGTATCTGCTGATGCTGGTAATTTTTCTGGGGCTCGCCCTGTACCAGTCCACGGACAGCAGCGGTGGCGCGGTGTGGATGCTGTATCCCATATTCTTCGCCGGGGCGCTGCCGGCGTCGCTGATCGGCGACGATGAAAAGAGCGGCTGGCTGACCTACTGCGATACTCTGCCCGTGACCCGGCGGCAGATCGTGACGGTCAAGTACATCACCTGCCTTGTCACGGCGGCGGCAGTCTGCCTGCTGGCGGTGCCGGTGGTGCTGCTGCGGCACGATACCGTGGCGGCCATGCCGTTTCTGGCGATGATGGCTCCGGTGGGACTGATCGTCCCCTCGGTCATGCTGCCCACCACCTACAAGCTGGGCGCCACCAAGGGGCGCGTGGTGTATATCGTCATGCTGATGGTCGTGGCGGCGACCTGCGTGGTGCTGATGACGTCCGAATCGGTAAGAGGGGTGCTGACCGTACTTCCGATTTTGCCGGTCATCATCATTACACTGGCGATATTCGTCGGCAGCTGGGCGCTGTCCGTGAAGTGGTTCAAGGCCCGGGAGCTGTAAATAGAGCAGAGGGCGGCGATTACCCGCCGCCCTCTGAAAAAATTGCAGGAAAAACAGGAAATGGGTGTTGACATTCTGCGCGGTACTTGCTATAATAAGCAAGCTTGAGTTCCAAGACGAAAGCGCACATGGCCAAGTAGTTCAGTTGGTTAGAACGCCAGCCTGTCACGCTGGAGGTCGAGGGTTCGAGCCCCTTCTTGGTCGCCATATATGCTGCTGTAGCTCAGTAGGTAGAGCGCATCCTTGGTAAGGATGAGGTCGGCGGTTCGAATCCGCCCAGCAGCTCCAAAAAGCATCGAAAACTTCGGTTTTCGGTGCTTTTTTGTTGTAAAAACGTTGAAAGACGTGTGGGTCAAAATGCGGGTCAACTGCCTGACCCACACCCTGACCCACACGCGGAAATACGCGGAAAGAGCGAAAAAGGGGCGGAAAGGAAGTTCGGCAATCTATCAGATGGCTTTTGCTACTTTTAATGCACAATATGCGTATTCATTCATCTTTTAATCGCCTAAGTGGAACCTCAAACTGTTCTACCATTTGGTACATAGGTTCTTTCCCCTCAAGGAAGTCTTGATAGTCTGGATACTCTTCGTAAAGCTTCAGCTTTTGAAGGACTTCCCGCGCCGTTTTAGCGCCTACACTCCGACTCCAGCCAGCAAAACCTATTGAATAGTTAATTGTTTCGGGCTTAAATGGCCACGGCCTTTTTACTTCTCGCCGCAAATGAATTTTCCCATTCTCCAATTTTGTTGTAATGTTTGCCCCCTCCAGTGCGGCTATAAATTCTTTCATTGTTGGCGAAACATGATTGTCCCATGTCTGCCCAGCCGCCCTCTGTTTTGACGGTTACGGACAAATCACTTAAAAAATATTGCACTGCTATTATGCACCACTGTAACGAGAACGCATTGTATACTCCGTTCCGTTTCGTGTTAGTAGGAAACCAATGGGACTGCCTTGATAAAGGCTGTCAATCCACCGCTGATCGGCACTCCCGATGGGGCTGATGACCCCTTCATATTGAAAGGAAACATCTATTTCCACAATCCAAGTATCTTTGCTGATTTCAGATGGTCTAAGTACGTATATATCCGCGCTTTCTCTGTCCATATCAGTCGTTGGCAGTAGGCGCACTTTGAGATCCCTGTACTCCGTAATCGTAAATGTTCGAGCATCGGAAGGAGTCATCAAGTCGTCGAGGAACGATTTTGCTAATTCGACAGCAGCTTCCTCGGGATAGGTAGTGCTTTCTTCAGAATCTAAGGCTCTCTTTCCGCTTACATAAACGTACAGTTTTGTATTCTCGATGGGAATGGAATACGGCGTTTTAGGTTGAGGATCACTGACGGGTACTTGAGGCAGCGGGACATTGGCAGGCATCTGAATTCTGCGCAACACAAGCAATGCAACTAGCGCACACAGCACTGCAGCAACCATCCAGTGGATATGCTTTCTGCGTATATATTGAGCGAATTTACCATCGTGTGCCATTTGCTAACCTCCTTACCTGTTTCTTCCTACCTTCAGAAACGTGATGACCTAGCGATCTCTTTTTTAGTCGATTCCCCTCACATTCATAAAGCGGTAGTTTTAAGCCCACCGCAAAGGACTGCCTTGCGGTGTAAAGAATACTGTGGATTGGATTTCTTTTCTGCACCTCATTATAATACAATAATACAAACCGCGCGGAAGTAAAAGGGGATAAATACAAACAAGCCATTTATTTTCCGCCAAGGCTTTCACTACTTGTTTTGTAAACACACGAACACAAGCAATTAGGCTGAATATTTCATATGTCACCTCCCTACTGATATGCCAACGTGGATGCTCTATTAGTATAGTTGATTTAACATGGCCGATTATTACAACATTTCCCAATTAATTGAAATTTGTCCTGGTTCTCCTGCCCAGATGTCTCTATCAGAGTCAGGCTCTCCTTGGGCGAATATCCCTACAGCACCGAGTGCAGGGTGTGTCCATCTGACACGGAAGAAGATTTGGTTGCTGTTGTCCCGAGTGTGCTACCTGCAACACAGATATTTTTATTGTAACATGGACTGTTGCGCTTTGCAACGAGGGGGTTTGTTAAGTGCCAAGTCAGATTCTTGGCATACCCCGTGTGCTGGTGACCTCGCGGACGCTGCCGCCGCGCAGCTTGTTATACTCCTCGCGAGTCATGTCCACGTCTGCCGCCAGCAGATGGTTGGTGATGTTGTGCTCCACGGTCAGGTTGAACAGCAGCTTGGACATGCGGTTTGCGAACACGCCCAGCGTTCCCTTCAGCACGTCAGCCACTGCGTGGGGCAGGAACGCTCCGGCGTTCTGCACCTTCAGGTAGCCGTCATAGAACCGAACGGCCTTTTCTACGAACTCACTTTGGCTGCCGCAGTTAGCCAGTGGCGCGTTTATTTCTATCATTTTCTTTGCTTCCGGCGTAAGCCAGAAAGCGTACTTTTTCTCCTTGAATTTTTACCGTGACCCCGCAGTTTTTCCCGTAACTGCCGTCACTCCTGCCATACGGAAGGCAAAGGATACTCAGTACGGAGCTATCCTGCGTCATATCTCAAGCATCCCTTGCGATCCTGCGCTGGCGGCTTTTTTGTTCTTGCGTGGGTATAGATATCCGGCGTGGCGGAGAGCTGGCTGTGGCCGAGGATACCCGCTACCGTTGCCATATCCGCACCGCCCGCGATCATCAGGCTGGCAGCGGTGTGGCGCAGGCTGTGGATATTGAGCTGCTCTCGGTCAATGTCCCGCCATTGCAGGGCGCAGCACTCGCCCCGCCGCATCCCCGTGGCAATGATAAGCTTGAAGTATGTCTCATACTTGATGCTCTCATTTTCCAGTGCAGCGATGATTTTCTGCGCCGTTTCTTCGTCGGCAATCTTTTTCCCTGTTTTCTTACCTGCGTAGCGCGACATGGAAGTGGTGACAGAACACCTATTTTCATGGAATATGTTTTCTGTTGTGAGCTACGAGTATCATTTATGGCCGATAGACTTGCATTACCGAGACTCGCTCTCGAGGAGGAAATAGACGTACCAATCACTGGAAATGTGCTTTCAGGCAATGGCTTTCCTGTTATGTCACGTTTTGGTTAACACAAGTCACTTTCCAACAATCCTTCCAACAGACGCCCCAAATCTACGCAAAACTTCTCGATACATATTAAAACACATTAACACGAGAAGATCCCCCAATCCCTTGCAGCACAGGGAATTGGGGGATCTTACTTGGCATGAATGGGTACACCGTAAACGCATCCACGCCATTTTGCAGAACTAACGCAGCGAATGTGTGTCCTTACGCAAAGTTCTTCCTATGGAACTTGTACGAACGCCATCCAAGTGATATACTTTTTGAAACGCCCCGGAAAGGACTGAGTGTATGGACCGCGCTGCCGACTTGTGGACCTTGGTCAGCAATTTAAAAAATGCCGCTTATGATGAACAGGTACATATTCTGCAAATGCTGGGCGATAAGCTTATCAATGATTGCCGCATCGAGGTCTTTGGCGTGACCATCGAGCCGCTGTGGGTAGAGGCCTATTGCTATGACGAAACGCATTTCCCCGACTACAATACCCATCGCAGCCGCAAGCAAAAAAACCGATTTGGACAGCTGTATTTCCATGAGCGAGGCTATGGCGGTGTGGATATTTGCTTATCAAATTCGGAGGATTTCTGCCTGTCCTTTCTGCTGAAGGCTACTCTCGCCAACGGGCACTTTCTGACGCAGACGCAGCTTCCGTGCGTGTTGTTGAGCACCGGCAAAACGAAAGCGGACTTCGAGCATCTGGAGGACATACTCCACCCTGCGAACGCCCGTCACACCATCTGCCACACGACCCGTGTGAACTTGACCAAGCCCTGTTACAGCGACGCCCCGCTGACCTCATTTGCGCTGGACGCAATTCCCGAGTATGATTTCCGGTTCGCCCGGAAAAACCTTCGAGAGAATGTACGGGCGTACCTGCTGGCCTATATGGCCGCACATCCGGACTGTACCGAACAAGAATGCAGGGAAAAGTGCCGCCGTGTGTTCGGATGGGTGCCCGACCTGGTGCGGACATGGGTGCACAACTGATGCGCAGCTTGTTATTGCTCCGGCTGCCGCAGGAACAGCACACCCAGGGTGCCGGGGCCGCAGTGTGAGGACACAGTACAGCCAGCCTGGGTGACGAATACCTCCTGAAAGGGTGCCAACTCCCGTACCAGCTTCGTCAGTTCCTGTAGGGTGTTCTCCGCCACCTCGCCGGAGTGGGTGATGAAAGCGTAATCAGCCACAACTGTCTTATCCGCCAACCGTTCGGTGATATACTGGCGGTACACCTTTTCCATGGCGCCGCGGTACTTTTTGCAGACTGCCAGCTTGCCCTCCCGCATTTCAAGACAGGGCTTCAGCTTCAGCATATTGGCGCCCAGCGCCGTCACGCCGCTGCAGCGGCCGCCCTTCCACATAAACTCCAGTGTGTCCAGTACGAAGCTGGTGTCGCTGCAGGGTGTCAGGCGGCGCAGCTCCGCGGCGATGTCCGCAGCCGTCATACCGCTGTCCCGTAGCTTGGCCCCCTGTAGTGCCAGCAACCCGCCGCCGGTGGAGAGCTGGCGGCTGTCCACCACGTGGATCTGTCCCTGGCCCGTCAGCTCCTGTGCCGCCAGTACCGCGTTCTGGCAGGTGCAGGACAGTTCCGAGCTGATGTCGATGTGGACGATGTCATAGCCCTCCGCCAAAAGCGGGGAGAAAAATGCCTTGAACGCTTCTGGACTGATCGCTGTTGTTTTGGGCAGGGTGCCGTTCCGGCGGTAATCGGTGTACAGCTCCGCCGAGGTGTAGTTTCCGTCATCAGGGAAGACACGCCCGCCACTCTGGATAGTCAGGGGTATGGTGCGGATATGGAAGCGCTCCGGCAGCTGGGGCGTCAGGTCACAGGTGCTGTCGTAGGTGATGCAGACAGGTCTGGGCATGGGGTGTTCCTCCTATTTTTCCTATGGTAACGGCAGTATACCGAAGAAACCTCAACGTAAGCTCAAAAAATCTCGATTTTTGAGAGCAGGTGTGATAAAATCCAAAAAAACACAAGGGAGGGACAGCCATGTTCCGCATTTTGGTGGCCGAGGACGATGACAACGCCAGATTTCTGATGTGCGAGGTGCTGCGGCGTGCCGGGTATGAGCCGTGCCCTGCGCGGGACGGTGTGGAGGCGCTGGAGGTGATGGAACACTACCAGTGCGATCTGGCGGTGGTGGATATCACTATGCCGCGGATGGACGGCATCACCTTCACCCAGACGCTGCGGGAGGGGAACTGCGATCTGCCGGTGCTGATGGTGACGGCCCGCGTGACCCAGGAGGACAAGCGCCGGGGGTTCCGGGCGGGGACGGATGACTATATGGTCAAGCCAGTGGACGAGGAGGAGATGCTTTGGCGTATCGAGGCCCTGCTGCGGCGGTATTGCAGCCGGGCAGACCGACGCTTGACGGTGGGCACCACGGTGCTGGACCGCGGCTCCCTGCAGGTCATCACTCCGCAGAGTATGTGGCAGCTGTCCGCTAAGGAGTTTTTGCTGCTGTATAAGCTGCTGTCTTACCCCCGGACACTTTTCACAAAACGGCAGCTTATCGACGACATATGGGATCTGGACAGTGATGTGGACGAGCACACTGTGGAGGTTTACATCTCCCGACTGCGAGAGAAATTCCGGGACAACCCGGACTTCGAGCTGCGGACGATTCGGGGATTTGGCTATATGGGGATGCCCCGGGAGGACGGCAATGGCCAGAAATAAGGTAAAAAAAGAAAAGCCGCCTGTCCGGCTGCTGGGCACCATGTTCCTGCTGGTGCTGGGGCTGGTGGCGGTGTATGTGGGGATGGCATTGGGGATATTTACACTGGTGCAGCGGCTGGTGCATCTGGAGGACGCCAGCTATACGCTGCTGTGGCCCATCCTCATCCTTTCGGTCAGCGCCATCCTGGGCGTACTGCTGGCCATATTCATTTTCCGTGGGTATCTGGCGCCGCTGTCACGGTTGATGCAGGCCACGCAGTCAGTGGCGGAGGGCGATTATACCGTGCGGGTGGATATGCGGGGCGCCCGGGGCGAGGTGGCGGAATATATCCGCAGCTTTAATAAAATGGCGGAGGAACTGTCCAGCGTGGCGCTGCTGCGAATGGACTTTGTGAATACCTTTTCCCACGAGTTCAAAACGCCGCTTATCTCCATCCGGGGATTTGCCAAGCTGCTGCAAAACGACGACCTGACACCGGAGCAGCGGCGGACCTATACGGATACCGTGGTGCAGCAGTCCGAACGGCTGGCTGCCATGAGCACCCACGTTCTGGAACTGGCCCGGTACGAAAACACCGAGATCGTGTCCGACAAGACGCTGTACAGCCTGGATGAACAGCTCCGCCGGTGTGTGCGCCAGCAGGAGAGGGAGTGGCTGAAAAAGAGCCTGACCGTGGAGGGAGACCTGGATCCGGTGGACTATTACGGCAATGAGGAGCTGGTGGAGCACATCTGGTCTAACCTGCTCTCCAACGCTATCCGGTTTACGCCCGCCGGCGGGCAGATCACCGTGGTGCTGCGGCGGGGTGAGGGAGAGGTCACCGTGTCTGTCTCCGATACGGGTATCGGTATGGACGAGGAGACACAGCGGCACATTTTCGACAGGTTCTACCGGGCTGCGCCATACCCGGATGACCGGGGCAACGGCCTGGGCCTCTCCATTGTCCGCCGGGTGGTAACGCTGTGCGGCGGGAGGGTGACGGTGTTCTCCCGCCCTGGAAATGGCTCCACATTTACCGTGACGCTGCCCGCAGAGGAATAACGGTGCGATCCGCCGGATAGTGATGTGTATAAAAAGGCACCTTTGGTTAAACAAGCACCCGCCGCACAAAAGGGAACGACCGCCCATTCGGCGGTCGTTCCCTTTTATCGTGGGGAGGGACAGGCCCCCTGAAATGCCGGAAGCCCGGCCCGGCACAAGGCCGGACCGGGCCCCGGCGCTGGAGGGGACCAGCACCCTTCGCTGAGAGGTCCAGGGGGGGTAAACGCACAAAACGCGGGGGATGTCAGTACAGGGGAATTACGTTATCGCTGTGTTATGCTGTGTCAGCCGTTACTTGGCAGCCTTCTTGGCTTCCTTGGCGGCCTTGTCAGCCAGGTAGTACATACCGGGAGTGTTGTAGTACTCCTTCTGCAGGTCCTTCACCTGCTTGCACATCAGCAGCAGGCCGATCATGTTCAGGATGACGATAATAGCCATGAAGCCGTCGGTGATCATGTACATGGTGGTCACGTTGGAGAACGCGCAGGCGATGCCGATGAACAGGGGATACATAAACACCCAGATCTTGGAGAACTTACGGCCGAACAGGATCTCGGCCTGGATCTGGCCGAAGAAGCCGGCGGAAATGATCGTGGAGAACACGAACATGAACACCGTAATGGCGACGAAAATGGCGCCGAAGTTACCGAACACGGACTGGAAAGCAGCCAGGGCCAGCTGGCCGGAGCTCAGACCCTCCTGGGTCCACACGCCGGAGGCCAGAACAGCCAGGGCGGTGATGGTGCAGATAACGATGGTATCCATGAAGACTTCGAAGATACCGAACTGGGCCTGACGGATGGGGTGATCCGTATCGGCGGTGCAGTGACCGGCGATGGTGGAGCCTACGCCCGCCTCATTGGAGTACACGCCGCGGGCAGCGCCCCAACGGATAGCAGCCATGACGGTGGCGCCGGCGAAGCCGCCCACAGCGGCGCGGCCGGTGAAGGCATCCTGGAAGATCATGCCAAAAATAGCGGGGAGCTCGCCCACATGGGCGAAGATGATGACCAGAGCGCCCAGCACGTACAGGCAGGCCATCACGGGCACCAGGATGTCGGTGACGCTGGACACGCGCTTGAAGCCGCCGGCCAGGATAACGCCCACCAGAACGGCAATGATGATGCCGGTGACGGTCTGGTTTGCGCCGAAGACGTTGAACTGCTCAGCAGCGGAAACGCCCTGAGAGGCCAGGGAGGGGACCAGCTCGATCATGAAGAAGAAGGCGTAGCCGACGCCGAACACGACGCCGATCTTCTTGCCCAGACCGCGCAGGTAGTAGGCGGGGCCACCGACCCACTCGCCCACGTCGTTCTTACGACGGTACTTGATGCCCATCGCGACCTCGCAGTACTTGGTGCACATGCCGAAGATAGCCAGGATCCAGATCCAGAACACAGCGCCGGGGCCGCCCAGGGCGATAGCCACGGGCACGCCGACGATGTTGGAAGCGCCGACGGCGCAGGCCAGGGCCGCGAATGCGGCGGAGATGGGACGGACCTTGCCCTCTTCCTTCTTGGCGAACATCTTGCCGAAGGTCTGGCTCATGGCGTAGCCGAAGTGGCGGATCTGGGGGAAGCCCAGATAGATGGTCAGGAACAGGCCGCCGCCGCCGATGAGGATCAAAATGGGAATGCCCCAGAACCAGTTACCAAAATCTTGAATAGCTTGCAGTATAACCATACTTTTCTCCTTTCACGCGAAACAATAGGTGATTTTCTCTGCGATTGCGCTTGTGCGTTTTGCGTTTTGTGCTTGGTGCGTTTTGTGCGTTTTGACAGGGTCTCTCAGCGTAGGGAGGGATAGCTCAGCTCAGCAGACGCTTCACCGCTTCATAGGTGATGTTGGGAACATTTTGGAACGTCTGCCGCATATCCACGCGCTCGGTGAGCATATGTCCGTCGCGGCCGAAGGTACCGATATTGACAACGGGGACGTCGATCTGACGGATCTTATCCACCGGGTGCGTGTATTTCACGCCGTACTGGGGCATGTTCGTCTCCAGCGCCTGGATAGCCAGGGTGTCGTCGCACACGGCCATAAAGCTGGAGTCGGAGATGTAGGGGTAGAACATACGGGTCTTGATCTGGCGCTGGGCCTCGGGCCGCACCACCTCGATAGCGCTCTCCACCGCATCCAGCAGTGCCTTTTCCTTGGCCGTGCGGCCGGTCATCTCGATACGGGCACTGAAGATGGAGCCGAAGAACACCACCACGGCGGGGGACTTGTCCTCAGACCACTTCCATGCCTCCTGCACCACACGCAGGCCGAACAGCCGCAGATCCAGCTCAGGATCGTCCTCATGCAGCTTCACGGTGAACTCGTGAATGGCTTTCTTGAAGGCCTCGCCGTGCACGGCGGCCAGCTCGTTATAGAACTCGTTCCAGGTGTAGACACGGGTCTTCCAGGGCAGCTGATGGAAGTCCACCTTGCTCAGCTCGCAGAAGCGCTTGTACTGGGCATTTAGGTACTCCACCGTCTCGTCAAAGGCCTCCACAGCCATCTGCTTGCTCTTTTCCAGCACGATGGAAGGACTCCAGCCGTGGGTGAAGAAGTTGTAGTAACCGAAGGCCGTCAGCGCCGTCTGCACGGTGTAGGGGCCCTTGGTGTCCATCTGCTTCAGGGAGATGGGCGGAATGGCCACCTCACCCTGGGCGATGTCGCACAGGTCAGTGTTCAGGGACATCTTGCGCGTGATGTTGGCCAGCACCAGGTTGGGATCCAGCGCGCTGAAGGCCTGGCCCACATGGGCCTCCTTGCCGAACACGGCGAAGCAGGGCAGCAGCTTGCCGATGCTGCCGTAGTAGATGTAGCGGTTCTCGTCGCCGGGAGCGTAGTTGGTGGAGTAGTCCGCGTTGATGCACGCCACATACTCGAAGTGCTCCTTCTCCTTCAGCTCCTCCAGCAGATCCAGGGCGGTGATGATGCCCTTGGAGTTGTCCTCCTCGTCGCACTCGCCGATAGCCAGCAGGTTGCCGTCCAGCTCCTCGGGATGCTCAGAGAAGTACTGGATCAGGTACATATGGCCTGCCACACCGGACTTCATATCCAGCGCGCCGCGGCCGAACAGATACTCGCCGGACTCGATATCGTCAATGACCTCCTGGGGCAGCACGAACGTCTCGCGCAGCTTGGCGGGCAGCTCCTCGCAGCGGAACGCGTACTCGCGGATGGTGCCGAAATCGTCCACGCCCACGGTGTCGATGTGGCCGATGAGGATGACCGTGCGGTTGGAATTGCCCTTGGTGCCCTTCACATAGGCCAGCGTGCTGTGCCGCACCACAAAGTCGTTCTTGGTCTGGAAGCACTTGACCTGCTCGGGATGTGCCTGGAAGTAGGGCAGGGACATATAGAAGTCCTGTATATAGCGGGCCACGGCGCTCTCGCCGCCCGGCTCCTTGTTGATGCTGGGGATGGCGACCATCTCTTCCGTCAACTGCTTGACCTTGTCAAAAGAATTTAATTTCATGTCTTAGCTCCTTTGTTATGCTGCGCGTATCAGTCGCGGTGATATCTCTCGATGCCGGCCATATATGTGTTCAGCACCTGGATGTCCTTGATGTCGTTTTCGGGAATGTGGAAGATGTCGCGGTCGATGACCACCATGTCGGCGAACTTGCCGGCCTCGATGGTTCCCATCAGGTCCTGATCGCCGTTGGCGTAGGCCACGTTCTTGCTGTACATACACACCGCGTCATACACGGATACCTTCTCGTTGGGGTGATAGCCGCCCACGGGATAGCCGTCCATATCCTGACGGGTCACGGTGGCGTAGATGCCGATCCAGGGATTGAAGCTCTCCACCGGTGCGTCGGAGCCGCCGGCCATGATCAGTCCCGCGTCCAGATACGTCTTCCAGGGATAGCTCAGCACGGCGCGTTCCTTGCCTACGCGCTCCTCGATCCAGTGCAGGTCGGTCATCAGGAACGTGGGCTGGATATCCAGCACGATCGGCAGCTTCTTCATGCGCTCGATCAGCTCCGGCGTGGCCATCTGGGCGTGGATGATGCGGAAGGGGAGACGCTTGGCCTGCTCCTCCGGCGTCATGCCGTCCTTCAGCCCCTGCTCAAGGCAGTACTCCACCGCGTCCAGAGTGACCTCCAGCGCCTTGTCACCGATGCAGTGGGTGGCGGGCTGCAAGCCGTGGCGGTATGCCTTGTACATTCTCTTGGCCAGGTCCTCGGGGCTGATGACCAGAATGCCGGTGTTGCCGGGATCGTCCGCGTAGTCGGTGTACAGCTTGGCGGAACGGGAGCCCAGGGAGCCATCAGAGAAGCTCTTGAAGCTGCCCATCCGTGCGGCACGATAGGGATCATTCCGCTGCTCGGGTGTCAGGTTTTCCGGGTCGAACATATAGTCCAGGCACACGGCCATACGCACCGGCAGCTCGCCGCGGTCGCTGCGGGCCACATAGTCGGCGAAGTCCTCGTCATAGTGCCAGATCTCCGCGGCGTAGGTGTGCATCATGGTCACGCCCAGGCTGGAGGCCAGCGCCAGACCCTTCTTCATGCACTTCTCACGGGTGGCGGGCACCAGGAACGGGTCGGGAATCAGATTGTCGTAGATCTTGGAGGCCTGCTCACGGAAAATGCCGTTGGGATTGCCGTCAGCGTCCAGCTCCACCAGGCCGCCGGGGCCGTACACGTAGCCGTTGGTAATGTTGGCCTTCTCCAGCGCCATGGTGTTGGCCACCGCCGTGTGCAGGCACACGCGCTTGATGACGATGGGGTGATCGGTGCTGGCCTCGTCCAGGTCCAGACGGGTGGGCAGCCGGTCCTCGCAGTCCTTCCACTTGGACTGGTCAAAGTTGGAGCCCTTGATCCACTCGCCCTTGGGCGTCTCCGCCGCGCGGTCACGCAGCAGCTGCAGTGCCTCGGCGCGGGAGGTGGCGCCGCCCAGGTCCACCGTGGTATAAGTCTGGCAGAAAGCGAAGAAGTGCAGGTGGGAGTCGCCCATGCCGGGCAGCACAGTCTTGCCCTGCAGATCAATGCACTTCGCACAGTCAAAGCGCTCCAGTGCCTCTTCCTTTGTGCCCACATAGGCAAATTTGCCGTCCTTCAGCACCACTGCTTCCTTGCAGACGCCCGGCGCTTCCATCGTGTAGATCTTGCCGTCATAAAACAACGTATCAGCTTTGACCTTCATTTTGTACACCTCTCCAATTTCAACGTAGTATTATTGTGATTTTGTACAGTTTTGCGTACGTAAGGTTTACCTTAGTTGCCATTATAACGGAAAATGGACCGGGTGGCAATTTGCCGCCTGTTCCCCCTGCGGAACAATTTGTGCAAATTATGTTTCCTGAACGGAACGTTTGTTGACATATTTGACGTATTTTGCTATAATCGTTAAAAACCAGCGCAAAAATGAGCCTGAATTGATTTTGAGGAAAGCACCTATGGACACTGCAAGAGAAAATATCACAAGAGAAGTCGGCAGCCGCATCCGCTACGCCCGCAAAAGCCGGGGTATGTCGATGGACGAGCTGGCTCAGGCCATCTACAAGACCCGTTCGGCCATCTCCAAGTACGAGAACGGACAGATCTCCGTGGATATTGCCACGCTTTACGACATCGCCAACGCCCTGAAGGTCAGCATCTATGATCTGCTGTACCGCAATACACCGGATATTGACCAGGAGTACAACGCGGAGGTGCCCGCCTTTTTCCGGGAGGTCTCCCAATTATATATGTACTTCTTCGACGGCCGGGTCAACCGCGCCCAGTGCACCGTGATCGATATATTCCCCACGGAGGAGAGCAGCACGGCCGAGGTGCTCATGTACATGAACATCAAGGACCTGGCCCGCTACCGGGTCTGTGAGAGCACCTACCACGGCACCCTGACCCACTACGAGGCGTTCAGCGCCATGCTGTTCCAGAATGACGATATGCCCATGGACAAATACCAGATCGGCATTCCCCAACCCTACATGGACGACGACCGGAAGTGGGTGCTGACCTATGGCATCTCCTGCCGCCCGCTGATGCCCTCCGCCGCCAAGCGCCTTCTCAGCAAAACACCGCTTTCCATCGACAAGGCGCTGGTCCAGGAGCTGAAGATATCCAAGGAGGATATCCGCCTGATGAAGCATTATAATATGTTCGTCATGGTGTAGCCGGCATCGCCTTCTGTATATGTATGAACAGCCTTACCCGAAAAGGACGCCCCGGCGTCCTTTTTCCATAGGGAAACGCGTTTTTTGAAAAAATTTTCGGTTTTCCTGTCCGCATTTGCTCCGCTGCGCCGTTTACAGAGTGAAGGCGCAGGACGGAGACACACTGCCGTCCGCACACAGCTGCAGCGCAGAAGGGAGGAGGGCCTATGCTGCTCTATACCCAGACCATAGAGGATCCTCGGCAGGCCCAATTGTTTGAGGACGTATATACCGCCTGCCGGGGCCGCCTGCTGGCGCTGGCCCGCCGGAAGCTCTGCGGCGGCGCGGAGGCCGAGGACGCGGTGCACCAGGCGTTTCTGGCGCTGGCGGAGCACTTCCCGCGGCTGTGCCGCCTGCCCCGCCCCCAGCTGGAGGCGTATCTGGTGGTGGTCACGGAGCGTAAGTGTATCGACTGCCTGCGGCAGCAGGCCCGCCGTGACGGCGTGCCCTTTGACGAGAACACCGTTCTGGTCACGCCACCGCCTTGCGGCGACCCGGTGGCCGACGCCATGGGCCGCCTGCCGCCCCGCAGCCGCGAGGCACTGCTGCTGCGCTACGGCTGCGGCTACAGCACCCGTGAGACGGCGTCCCTGCTGGAGCTGTCCTTTGCCGCGGCCCAGAAGCTTCTGCAGCGGGCCAAGGCCGCCCTGCGTACAGAACTGGAAAAGGAGGGCATATCTGTATGAGCATTCTGCTCAATGATGAAGCGCTGTGCTGCGGCGCGCGCCGACTGGCGGTGCAGCTGGCGGCGGCGCTGCCGGCGCCGGAGGATGGATTTTCCCCGGCCTTTCAGGCGGACATGACGGCGCTGACGCGCTGTGTGACCCGCCGGCAGGCGGTCCGACGATGGGGCCGACGCGCGGCGGCGGCCGCTCTGACGGCACTGCTGACCTTCGGCGCGGTGCTGGCGGCCAGTCCGGTGGCGCGGGCGGCGGTGAGCCGCTGGTTCGTGCAGATAACGGAGCTGGTGACAGCCTACCGCATCACCCCGGCGGACGCCGGGGACACGGTGCAGGACTACACCCCCACCGCCCCGCTGGGCTATGTCCTGTCGGGCGACTTTACCGGCAGGGAGAACGGCATCCGGGTCATGCGCTGGACGTCCTCACACGGCGATCTGCTGTTTGAGGCCGTGCCCATGACCGGCGACGAGCCCATCAGCGTGGAGCTGCGAAGCAGCAGCACCGGCGGCCTCTCCTCCACGGAGACGGGACAGCGTCCCACGGGCGGGGCGGGCGAGCCGGAGGACTACGAGACGGAGAATGTGACCGTACACGGCCTGTCCGCCCAGCTATACCGCATATTGCCCGCAGAGGACGCCTCTCCGCAGGTGCAGCACGGCTGCGGCCTGTGGTTCTATCGGGGAAGCGACCTCGTGCATTTCCATCAGGTGTCCATCCCGGAGGGCGCTGCGGCGCTGGTGTGGGTGGACGAGCGAGCCAACTGCCTGTTCCTGCTGATCGGCGGTCAGTCCCGGCAGGAGCTGGTGTCCACGGCAGAGAGCATGTATGAGAGCGAAAGGAGCTAAGACCATGAAAAAAATCACCGTTATCGCGTGCCTGCTGGCGCTGCTGACGCTGAGCGCCTGCGGCGCACAGACGCTGCCCGCCGATGAAGGCGACGTGCCGCCGGTGGAGGGCATCTCCCAGACGCAGGAGGACGGGCAGACCGGCACGAAGGTGGTCTATATCCCCATGTGGATGCAGGACTACTCCGTGGTGTACTACGACGCCCACCTGAACCGCACTGTGGAAAGCGGCGGCGACCTGACCGAGGAGGAGATCAACAGCCGGGAGGACATCTTCCCGGAGGAGATGTACACCATAGCGGCGGAGCCCAACACCAAGGTGGAGTATGACCTCCACGGGTTTATCCAGAATATCTACTACCGGGGCGGCGACGGGAAGTATTACCTTGACCCGGCCACCGCTGCCGCCATGCAGCCCTGATGCGCTGAGTGCAAAGGCCCGCCCCGCAGGGGCGGGCCTTTTTGTACCTCCTTATTGCTGTGCCAGCGCTGCGGCCACAAAGCCGCGGAACAGGGGATGGGGCCGGTCCGGCCGGCTCTTGAACTCCGGGTGGAACTGGCAGCCCACGAACCACGGGTGGTCCGGTATCTCCACCATCTCCACCAGACGGCCATCCGGCGACGTACCCGCCACCCGCAGGCCCACGGCCTCCAGCTCCGGCCGGAACACGTTGCTGCACTCATACCGGTGACGGTGGCGTTCCCATATCTCCCGCTGGCCGTAGGCCTCCCGGGCCTTTGTTTCCTCCGCCAGCACGCAGGGATACTTGCCCAGCCGCATGGTGCCGCCCTTGGCGGTCACGCCCACCTGGTCCGGCATCAGGTCGATGACCGGATGTGCCGTCACGGCGCTGAACTCTGCGCTGTGGGCATCCGCCCACCCGGCTGCGTGCCGCGCAAATTCGATGACCGCAATCTGCATCCCCAGGCAGATGCCCAGATAGGGGATACCCTTCTCCCGCGCGTACTGTGCCGCCAGGATCATCCCCTCAATGCCCCGGTCACCGAAGCCGCCGGGCACCAATATGCCGCTGCACCCGCAGAGCGTTTCCGTGAGGTTTTCCGCCGTCAGGTGCTGTGAGTCCACCCACCGGATGTCCACCTGTGCGCCGCAGGCGGTCCCCGCGTGGAACAGCGACTCCGCTACGCTGAGATAGGCGTCGTGCAGCTCCGTGTATTTGCCCACCAGCGCGATGGTCACATGACGCTGCTCCGCCGCGTGTATCTGCGCCACCAGCTCTTGCCAGTGCCGCATATCCGGCTCGCCGGCGCCCAGTCCCAGCTTGCGGCACACCACCCGGCACAGCCCCTCCCGCTCCAGCAGCAGGGGCACCTCATACAGGGTGGACGCCGTCAGGTTGGGGATGACGCAGTCCTCACTGACATTGCAGAACAGTGCGATCTTCTTCCGCATATCCTCCGGCAGCGGGCTGTCGGTGCGGCACACCAGGATATCCGGCTGGATTCCCACGCTCAGCAGCTCCTTCACGGAGTGCTGTGTGGGCTTGCTCTTCAGCTCGCCGCTGCCGGGGATGGAGACCACCAGCGGCACGTGGATATACAGCACGTTTTCCCGTCCCTGCTCCGCCGCCACCTGACGGATGGCCTCCAGATACGGCTGGCTCTCGATGTCACCCACCGTGCCGCCGATCTCCGCGATGACCACGTCCGTCTGTCCGTCATCCATGGCGTACAACCGCCGCTTGATCTCGTCGGTCACATGGGGGATGATCTGCACCGTGCCGCCCAGATAGCCGCCCTGCCGTTCCCGGTTCAGCACCGACCAGAAGATCTTTCCGGAGGAAACGGAGCTGTCGCCGGTCAGCGCCTCATCCACGAAGCGCTCATAGTGTCCCAGGTCCAGATCCGTCTCCGCGCCGTCGTCGGTGACGAACACCTCGCCGTGCTGGTAAGGGCTCATGGTCCCCGGGTCTACATTCAGGTACGGATCGAACTTCTGGTTTCGCACCCGCAGACCGCACTGCTTCAGCAGCCGCCCCAGCGATGCCGCGCAGATGCCCTTTCCCAGCCCGGACACCACGCCGCCGGTCACAAAAATATACTTCATCCCGCCATCTCCCCTGTAAAAAATATGCTCCGATGGTACACCCCCATACCTCCGCTGTCAACGGTGCAAAACGCAGATATTTCACCGGAATTATCATATAATATATAGAATTAGGGAGAAATTGTTGCAGAAGCGAAAGTCCTTCTTGCATTGGCGGGCGGATGGTGGTATGGTAGTATTGGACTCACCTTAGGGGAGGTTCCTCACAGGAAAAAATAAGCACCCGGAGGCTTATGCCTCCGGGTGCTTCTGCTTATGTCTCGTCGGTGATCTCGCCGCCGGACGCTTCCCGCCGGACCACCTTGATCTCGCAAGTGCGGTGGTTGTCCACCCGCGTCACCAGCACGTCCAGATCCTGGCAGCTGAACCGGTCGCCTACTTCCGGCACCCGGTCGCACTGCTCCATCACCCAGCCGCTGACGGACGTCATCTCCGTCTCCTCGTTCAGATGGAAGAACTCGGCAAAATCGTCAAAGTCCATGGCCGCGTCCACCAGATAGGTGTCCTTGTCCACCTTGTGGATAAAGACCTCCTCCTCGTCGTGCTCGTCCCAGATCTCGCCCACCAGCTCCTCCAGAATGTCCTCCATGGTCACGATGCCGCAGGTGCCGCCGTACTCGTCCACCACCACGGCCACCTGGGTCTTGGCCAGCTGCAATTTTTTCAGCAGCAGGCTGATTGGCTCGTTTTCCAGCACGAACATGACCGGGGAGAGTATCTCTTCCAGCGGCTTGTCCGTTACGCCGCAGCCCACATAAAAGTCCTTCTGGTGTATGGTGCCGATAATGTGGTCGATGTCCTCCCGATAGATCAGCAGCCGGGAATACTTCGTCTGGGTGAATAGGTCCGCCACCTCTTCCTTGGTGGCGTCCACCGGCAGTGCCGCCAGGTCCACCCGATGGATGAGGATGTCCTGCGCCTCCTGCTCGGAAAAGCCGATGGCGTTCTTCAGCAGGTCGCCCTCGTCCTTGTCGATGCTGCCCTCCTGCTGCACCTCGTTCACCAGCATCAGCAGCTCCTCCGGGGACATTTTGTTATCCCCATCCAAATGAAACATCCTGGCCAGCAGCTTTTTCCACAGGGAAAACAGCGCGTTCAGCGGCATTAGCAGCCAGATCAGGCACCGCAGAAACGGCGCGGCCGTCATGGCCCAGCTCTCGGCGCAGTCCTTGGCGATGCTCTTGGGGGAGATCTCGCCGAAGATCAGCACCACCACCGTTACCACGATGGTGGACAGCGTAGCGCCGGCATCGCCGAAGCTTTTGACGAACAGTGCCGTGGCCAGGGATGCCATGGCAATGTTCACGATGTTGTTGCCGATGAGAATGGTGGACAGCAGCTTGTCATAGCGCTCCAGCAGCCGGCACGCCAGCGCGGCACGGCTGTTGCCTTTTTCCGCCAGCATTTTCAGCCGCGTGACATTGGCCGAGGAGAACGCCGTCTCCGTGGCCGAGAAATAGGCGGACAGCAGCAGGCATACCGCCATAATAATGATATATGTAGTCGTTGACACGATCAATAGCTCCTTTTTCTGTCGTCTGTTTCTGTGATCCGCGCCGGTCTAAAGGCGCAAAAAAGCACGTCTGCCCCGCGTCAGGCGGCGCAGATATGCCGCAAAAAACAGATGGCAGCCCGGCAAGTTCCCGGGATGGTCGCCGCTGTCGGTATCCATATCGCCCTGTATCCTCCTTTTGATATAAATCCTGCCTATTATATACAAAACCACCTACCCTGTCAAGTCCGCCCTTTTCCGCAGAGCGCGGGGCTGGTTGGACAGCAAAAGGGCTTCCCTGTGGGAAGCCCTTTTGAATGCGCGTGTGCGCTACAGCGCCCGCAAAAACTCCGGCTTCAGGTCCCGCCGGCCGTCCAGCGCCGCGGCGATCTGCGCCAGCAGCGCCTTCCGGTCGCCGTTCAGTGTGCCCTTCAGCGTCAGATAGTTGCTGGCATGGTTGGCGCGGAACACGGTTCCTTCGCTGTCCACGTGCTGTAAAAACAGCTCTGTTTCCTTCAGTACCTCCAGGGGGCTGAGCAGCGTAAAGCTGCCCTCCCGCACCCAGGCCTCCAGCGGCGTTCCCGGCTCCACCATCAGCGTCAGCAGCCCCAGATAGTCCGGCTTCATTTCGCTGACGGCTCTGGCCGTGTCCGCGGCGTGCTCCCGCCAGTGTGCCACGCTCCCCAGCCCGGAGATGGCCGTCACCGACAGCGCCAGCCCGCACCGCCGGGCCTTCTGCCCCGCCGCCACGATCTCCGCCGCCGTGTGGCCCTTCTGCATCTTCTCCAGCACCGCGTCGCACCCGGACTCCAGCCCCATATACACCATCTGCAGGCCCTTGCTCCGCAGCAGGCGCAGATCGTCCTCGGATTTGATCTGCAGGCTGGTGGGGGAGGCGTAGCACGTTACCCGCTGGCACTCTGGAAACAGCCCATAGACCAGCCCCAATATCTCCACCAGGTCGCCGGTCCTCCGCATCAGTGCGTCCCCATCCGCCAGAAAGACCCGTTCCACCCGGCGGTATACCCGCCGTGCCAGCTCGAAGTCCTCCCGGATCTCGTCCATGGGCCGCATGGCAAAGTGCTTGTCGTCGTACATATCACAGAAGGCGCACCTGTTGTGGCTGCACCCGTAGGTCACCTGCACGATCAGGCTGTACGCCTCGCTGGGCGGTCGGTATACCTTTCCCTTATAACGCATGGTCATCACTCCTTTTGCTGTATTATGCCATACTTTGAACGCTTTGAAAAGGGGGCATATTCCAGCCCCGCCCCACATAGGCTGTGACATCTCAACAAACGAGGTGTACTATGGAGCTGAATTACAACCGCGTGGAGCTGCGGGGCGTGGCCGAGGACGCGCCGTTGCTGTCCCATGTGAACCACGGCTGGGCGTTCTACCGCTTTACCCTGTCCGTCCTGCGCCTGTCCGGTCAGGCGGACAAGCTGCCCGTCATCGTCCCCCGGCCGCTTCTGCTGCTGACGCCGGTGTCCCCCGGCGACGGCGTACATATCACCGGCCAGCTGCGTTCCTTCAACAACAAAAGCGGCCAGGGCAGCCGTTTGGTCATCTCCACCTTCGCCCAGACGCTGACCCATGACGCCGGCGAACCGCTGAACCGCATTTTCCTCAGCGGCGTGCTGTGCAAGCAGCCCGCCCTCCGCCGTACGCCCCTTGGCCGCGAGATATGCGACATGATCCTGGCGGTGAACCGCCGCTACGGCCGCGCCGACTATCTGCCCTGCATCGCCTGGGGCGCCGTGGCTCAGCAGGTGTCCCTGCTGCACACCGGTGCCCGGCTCACCGCCGAGGGTCGGGTCCAGAGTCGTGTCTACTCCAAAACGGAGAACGGCGTCACCACCGACCGCACCGCCTATGAGGTATCCATCATGCGTCCGGCGGACCGGACGGAATTCCCGGAGTGACGCGCTTCCTCCGTCCATTCCCGCCCATTCTGCGGCACTGTCCGCGCCGAAAAACCGGCATTCTCCCTGTTGCGCCCCGGCTGGTATTATGGTAAAATTCCTGTAAAGAAGTATGTTATAAGGAGAGCCTCCATGCGCCATTCCAGCCATCTGCATCTGCATTTCCACACCCACCACCGCGCCGCCCGTTATGACGTGGACATGACCAAGGGCAGCATCACAAAGCATTTGATCAACTTTGCCCTGCCGCTGATGGTGGGCAATCTTTTTCAGCAGCTCTACAACATGGTGGATACCTGGGTGGTGGGCAACTACGTCAGCAACGAGGCCTTTTCCGCCGTGGGTACCGTCACCCCTATTATCAACACGCTTATCGGCTTTTTCCTGGGATTGTCCAGCGGTGCCGGCGTGGTCATCAGCCAGTATTACGGTGCCGGCCGCGAGGATAAGGTCCGCCAGGCGGTCCACACTTCCCTGGTGCTGACGCTGCTGATGGGCGCGGTCTTCACCGCCGCCGGCATCGCCATGACGCCCCTGATGCTCCGCCTGATGAAGACTCCCGCCGAGGTGGCACCGGAGCAGACCACCTACCTGACCATCTACTTCGCCGGCGTCATGGGACTGCTGCTCTACAACATGGGCTCCGGCATCCTCCGCGCCGTGGGCGATTCCCGCCGCCCCTTCTACTTCCTGCTGGTGTCCGCCGTGCTGAACACCGGGCTGGACCTGCTCTTCGTGCTGAAATTCGGCATGGGCGTGGAGGGCGTGGCCTACGCCACCATCATCGCCCAGGCGGTGTCCGCCGCGCTGACCATCTGGGTACTCATGCGCGCCGCCGGCTGTATCCGCGTGGAGCTCCGTGCCCTGCGTATGACCTGGTCCGTTCTCCGTCAGATCGTGTCCGTGGGTATACCCGCCGCCCTGCAAATGGCCATCACCGCTTTCTCCAACGTGTTCGTCCAGGGCTATATCAACTATTTCGGCCCGGATTGTATGTCCGGCTGGACGGCCTATACCAAGGTGGACCAGCTGGTGATCCTGCCGGTCCAGTCCATCGCCATGGCCGGCACCACCTTCGTGGGCCAGAACCTGGGCGTGGGCGACACGGCCCGGGCCAAGAAGGGCGTCCGCACGGCGCTGTACCTGTCCTTCGCCGTCACGGCGGTGCTGTTGGTGCCGGTACTGCTGTTGGCCCCGGACCTGACGGCGTTCTTCAACAGCAAGGCCGAGGTGGTGTCCTATGGCGCGTTGCTGCTGCGGCTGCTGTCGCCCTTCTACTTCTTCTTCTGCATCAACCAGATCTACTCCGCCGCCCTCCGCGGCGCGGGCAACAGCCAGGTGCCCATGTGGATCATGCTGGGCTCCTTCGTGGTCTTCCGCCAGATATACCTCTACATCGTGGCCAACTATGTCTCCAACGAGATCATCCCCATCGCCATGAGCTACCCCGCCGGCTGGTTCGTGTGCAGCGTGGCCACGCTCATCTACTACCGCTTCTGCAAATTCGACAGCCACCGGCTGGTGGAGGACGTATGATGGACAAGTGTGAGACCTGCGTGTGGTACGTCTATGACGAGGACTATGACGATTATATCTGTGACATGGATCTGGACGAGGACGAGCTGGCCCGTTTCCTGGCCGCCGATACCCGATCCTGTCCCTATTGGCGCCCCGGCGACGACTATATCACCGCGCGAAAGCAATAAAACACACCCCCAGGCGGCCCTGCCTGGGGGGATGCGTGCCTGTTCCGCCGAAAAAAACACCACCCATTGGGTGGTGTTTCCTGTTTTCTGCGGTGCCTTGTCAGGCCTCGCGCTTGCGGCGGCACAGCAGCGCCGCGGTGCCGGTGTAGCTTATCAGCGCCGTTACCGCGTAGGGCGGCAGTTCCACGTCCACCAGCGTCTTTCTGCCAGCAGAATGTAGTAAGCTTTGCGTTCGAGCCTTCACTGACATTGGGCGAGCTACTGTAGTTTCAAGTCTGCCCGCTGGGAAGCTTCGACCAGTCCGGCGTATAGGCGTGCTTGCCGGTGTCCGCATACGGCAGCGTAAGCGCGACGGTGTCAAGACTGTCGCCGGCGGCCGGATTCACCGTTACATCGATGTCGGGCGCCCGTATCTCGTAGTGCGTTTCGCCGTTGGGCGTGACTGTAGCGCCAATTCTGAAGCGTGAAGATTTGACTGCGGCAGCGTGGACGGCATCTTCGGAAGCAAGACAAAGGCCGCTGTGCTGGCGTTCCAGAAGGCCAACGGTCTGGGTGTGGACGGCATCGTCGGCCCCCTGACGTGGGCAAAGCTGGGCTAAACGACACGGACGGACGAATTGTCTGCATAGAATAGAACCAATACCGCAGGAGGGGGACGGAAGCTTCCGTCCCCCTCCTTTTTCAACGGTTTCAACGGGCAGGGCGCTCCGCATAAGACTAAAAACAAGGCTAAAACCTGTTTTCGGGCATAAAAAAACTCCCGAAACACAGGCGTTTCGGGAGTTTTGGTTGGAGGTGACACCCGGATTTGAATTGGAAAAGGGCTGTAACATGGTGTATCATACTGTTGCAAAAAGCCTGTATTTCCAACGGTTTGCGGGTTTGGGCTGTAAATGCTGTATCATGTTGTAAAAGCTGTAAGGGGTACGGTAAGGGGTACGAAAAAGAGAAATATCTATTCTGAGAGGCGGTCAAACTGGACTATCCGTGTACCGTCTGCCTGATTGATTTTGACCTTCCGCAGCAGCGTATATTTGGGAAGTCCCTCTGCGTAGTCCACTCTTTCCTGCGGAAAAAAAGACCGGCAGTAATATGTATCATCGCTCCTGCTGCCAAGAAACAAATATACCGGCGTGTTATTTGCCTTGCCAGAGACCAGATAGTCCGCTTCGATTCGTGAAAATGCCTTTTTCCGCGGATCATACTTAAAGTACAGTTGGTCACCATCAAGCATATCTTCGAGATACACAAGGGCTTGGATTCTTGCTTCTATCTCGTGATATCTGGCACTCTTTTTCAGAAAATCTCCTGTAATTGTTCCGGACAAAATGCTTTCGTAGATGCGTGAACGCTTACCACTACGGATCTGTTCAATATCGACAAGCTTGTGCAGGCCCGCCAAATGATGAAGGTCATCTTCGGTAAACGCAAGTATGATCCTGGTCAGTTTTCCTTTACGTCCTAAAGTTATCTCGTATACGCAATTCTTCAGCTGCTCTATCGCAAGGGCCGCAGACTGTATATCATCCATCCCTTATGCTCTCTTTCGTTTGATCGATGTAAACAAAAGGAGCCCTGCTGTTTTGGCAGGGCTCCTTCGTTGCATTTTCTTTCGGCCTTTCAGCCTATCCGACTTGAGGTTGTTGCAAAACCCCTCCGAGAACTCCACGGCCCAACGCAATCGGAACGCCAACCGCTTCAACGTTCAGGCAGAAGCTCATGTCTCCTGTCATCCTTAGTATATCCGAAAGTACTCAAAATGGGTAGTGTCATTTCTAACAATGTTAAGATTTTTTTCTGTGCAAATTGTCAACAAAATGATAGTTATTGGGCAAGTACGAAAGGATATCCGGCAAAATATGTACCCATTTGGCAGCTTGTTGCACCTTTGAGGGCAACAGAACTGAAATAATGTTTATTCCCCCGACACGCTCTTGATAAATGCCTCCATGCGGTCGGCGCTGGCCTGCTTCATCTGGTCGGTCACATGGCCGTACACATCCAATGTGAAGGCGGCAGTGGCATGGCCCAGATTTCCCTGCACTGTCTTGATGTCGTCACCGGAGCGGATCGCGGCAACTGCGTAAGAGTGGCGCAGATCGTGAAAGCGTGCGTCCGGCCTGCCAATGGCAGCGGCGGCCTGTTTAAACGCCCTGTACAGCGTCGGCTTCGTCAGGTGGTTTCCCTGTGCGTCCGTAAAGACAAGGCCACTATGCTGCCACAGAGGGCCAGCAAGGAGCCTTTGCTCCGTCTGCCACACCTTTTGACGCTTCAGGCATTCCATCACAAAGGGGGCGGCGGTGATGGTGCGGGTCTTGCCGTTTTTGGTGGGAACCAACTGGTACGGGGTCATGCCCTTCTCCTGGTGGAGCTGCATCTGCTTGTTGATGGTCAGCACGCCGGTATCGAAGTTTATGCAGTCCCATGTCAGGCCCAGCACCTCACCCTGACGCAGACCGGTGAACAGCGTCACGACAAAGATGTTTTCGTAGCTGTTGCCCTTGATCGCGTTCAGGAAGGCCGCGATCTGCGTTTCATCCAAAGGCTTGATCTCCTGCTTCGGGCCCTTTGGGAGCTTGCAGAAATCGCCATCCGCCGGATTCAACGGGATATAGCGGTTTATCACCGCCTGCCGCAACGCTCCGTGTAAAACACCGTGAACATTTTTCACCGTTTTGGGCGAAAGCGGCGCGGTGGTGTAAACCGTTTCCCCGTCTTTCTTGACAATCTTCCCCTGCTCGTCGCGCTTGGGAATCTTCTTGCCGCTGGTCAGCAGCTTGTTAAAATATTTCTGCACGATGTGTGTATCAAGCTCCTCTAGCTTCACAGCGGCCAGATACGGCTTGATATGTAGGCGGATGTCGTCTTGATAGATTTTGAGCGTGCGCGGTTTGACCCCCTCCAGATAGGTATCCGCCCAAATATCCAGCCACTCTCCCAACGTCATCTTGCATGGCTCACGGTATGCCTTGTTGTCCACAGCGGCAATCACCTGTGCCAGCTTCTGGCGGGCTTCCTTTTGCGTCTTTGCGTAGACGGATTTGCGGATTGGTTTACCGGTGCCGGGATCATGCCCGGCAATAAAGCGGGCTTCCCATTTTCCATCTGGACGCTGGCGGATGCTTCCAGCTCCTTGTGCGGCGCGGGTATTTGATTTTCTTGGCATTGATTTTCCCTCCTATATTGTGTTAATATGGAAGGGCAGTAGGCGTAGCAAGTTTACTGCCCTTATAGCCGCCCTCGGTGTTCGCAGCACCGGGGGCGGTTTCTATTAATTGGCATTAACCTGTCCTATATCATCAAGTGCTGTGGAGAATTCGTTTTCTATATGGGCACGCACTATGTCAAGCCAGTTTGCGCGAGTTACAACGAGAAGTGCGCCATTGCTTTTACGTTGAACGATGTCGCTAAGATCATGCATAAGATTTATACTTGCGCGATATTCGTCCCCCCCTATAGGTGGAGAAGTCTCCTCTTCATTTCGCGCTAACTTGTATTCGGCGGCCCATGTTGAAATGTGAATACACAAATCTTCAAAAAAAGGATCTTCAAGTAATTTATTTAAGCCAAAGAGTGCGTGTGGCTTAATCGACGGCTCTAAGTTTAACTCCTCAAGCCATTCGTACGCTTTCTCGGAAAGTCCCGTTTTCTCACAAATTTCACGAACACTAACATCACGAGTTTCAATATCTGTTACACCCAAAAGATAATCTGTTGATACATTGCATTTTTCTGCAATCTGTATAAGGGTAATGACATCGGGAAGGCGGTCGCTATTACAATAAAAGCCAACAGTTTGTCGTGATAGACCCAAAAAGTCCGCAAAATCAGTGTTTGAACGTTCGCCCTGCAGTTCACGAAACCGTTGTGTAAAGATAGGCAGCCTATTTTCTTTGCGCTCCATATATGTGCACCTCCAGCGGTAAATGCTCTAATTATGACACACTTGTTGAAACATGCGTTCTATCTATTGCCAATATCGTGAGGTTAGCTTATAATGAGCACAGACGCAACAACAAGAGCGTTTTCAATCGTATAGTAACATATTAGAGCGCATTCGTCAAGAGAATTAGGAGGTGAATTAGTTGTACAATGTGGATGTACGGCGCACAGCAGCGGGCAATGGAATTAGGCTGTGGCAAATTGCGGACGCACTGGGCATTTCGGATTGTAGTCTGTCGCGCAAACTCCGCAAGGAACTGTCAGCCGAAGAAAAAGCCGCGGTATTTGCGATTATCCGAAATTTATCGCAGGAGGTGAAATGATGAGCGCAACAAACACTTTAGCGTATAGCCCCGCGACGGCGGCGAAGGTGGCAGAAGTATCCCGTCCCACGATTTATCGTTGGATGCGATTGCCTGGATTTCCCGTGGCGCATATCGGTGGGCTTACTCGCATTCCGGCGGAGGCATTCAAGCACTGGTTAAATCAGCAGGCGGGGGTGAGCGAGGGTGCATAAAAACGAGAAAGCCCCTGCCGGTGTTTCAGCACCGACAAGGGCAGCGGGAAAAGGTTTGCCGACCGCATTTCCCGTATCAAATTCTATCACACGCTGCAAAGGAAATCCACTGATTTCTGATTTCCTTCATGTGGGTGCGGAAAACGCGCTGACACTGCGGGAGCTGGTGCAGCTCACCGGCGAAGATGAACGCACCCTTCGCCGCCGCATCCAGCAAGAACGCAAGGCCGGAGTACTGATTTTGTCTGATTGCCAACATGGCTATTTCCTTCCGGAAAACGAAAGCGACGTGCGCCGGTTTATCCGTTCGATGTCCCGGCGTTCCAGGGAAATTGCCGCAGTGTCCCGTATTGCGGAGGATACGTTGGCCCGGTTGTCTGGCCAGGAGCATTTGGAGGGTTGGAATGCCTGAAATTAAAGAAAAACACCCATCGTGGTTCAAATTGAAAATTGAACGGCGGCAGCTTATAAAGCAGCTCCCGCCGGAAACTGCGGTCAATGTCCTTCTTGCTTGTTGGGAGTATCTGGAAACCTGTGAGATCCCCGACACGTTGCATCCGTTGGAGAAAATCGCCTTTTCTGCTTTCTTCCCTGACATGGAAGAGGCATGGCAGCGATATGAACAGCGCGTAAACGCCAAGAGAAACAAATCGGTCGATATCGACCGATAACGCTCGACACAGAAGAAGAAACAGAAACAGAACCAGAAACAGAACCAGAAACAGAACCAGAAACAGAACCAGAATTGATATAGACTTGTAAGAGGGTAGGAGGGTATGGCGCGCTTTCGCGCACCATGCCACCCTCTCCCTTTCGGAAGGAGACGATAATCTTTGCTTTTTGATTTTGAGAAGTTCGAGGACATAGCCGCAAGCGTTTATCCGGAAACTCCGTATTCCTTTGAAGAGAGCATGTCGGTGTTCAAATACTTCTTTTCGAAGTATGAGCAGGTCATGGGATACCCGCATCCGCCGATTAAGGCGAACCAGATCGTGAGGATATGTCAGAAGATGCCATTCATTTCCTGCGAAGAAAAGGGCGGCAGTATCGCAGACGTTGACGCGGACGAATATCCGGCCATGATTGACCGATATTTCAAGACTGAGTTCAGAAACTGCAACTATCGAATCAACCACCTTTTCGCCGGTCGAATCCGCGAAATGAAGTTTTACGAGGAACTTTATTGACGCGCAAAGAGGACAGCCCTCTACAGCCGTTAGGAAGCCGCAGGACACGTTGAAGGAAGGTAGGTGGTAAAGCAAACGCCACAGAAAGTTAAAAACTCACAGGCAGGGCTTGCAAGCCGCGCAAAAGGCGGGAAGAGGTCACAGCGCAAAGGCGCGGACGGTGAAAGGGAACTTGCCGCTATTCTCCGCGAATATGGGTATCCCATAGAGCGCGGCGGCTCTATGTCCTTCGGTGATGTTCCAGATCTTGTGGGATTGCCGGGAATACATATCGAGGTCAAAAGAGCCGAGCAAGTCAGGCTTTCAGAATGGATGGCGCAGGCATTGCGGGACAGCAAGCGTTTCCGTGATGGTATACCCGCCGTGTTCCACCGCAGAAGCCATGAAGTATGGCATGTGACAATGAGCCTCTCGGACTTTATGACGCTTTATTCCGCAAAAATCCATAATTTTCCGAGAAAGGAGATTTCAGCCAATGGCATTGACGCAAAACCAACAGAAGGCAATAGCAGCGCTGCTGTCCAGTCCATCCCGTGAAGATGCTGCCCGGAAATGCGGCCTCACATCGCGGACGCTGCGCGTCTACTTCCAAAACGATGAATTTTGTGACGCGTACCGCGCCGCTTTCCAAGAATTGACAGAAAATGCAACGCGCAAGGCACAACAGCTCTTGTGTCCGGCGCTTGAAACACTGGAGGAGGTCATGCAGGACGCGGATGCGCCTCCGGCGGCAAAGACAAACGCTGCGCGGATCGTCATTGATAGCACCATCAAACTGACAGAGGTCAATGACATTTTAACGCGCATCGAAAATCTTGAACGTGCCAGAGGTGAATATTAAATGAGCATCAGAACTATTCGCGGGAGGCTGGAAAAGTTGGAGGAGTTGACCTTGCAGCGCCCTGGTGTGGCCGTTATTCTACCGACAGAGGATGGCTTTATTGCATCTCGCGGCGATGGCAAAGCGGCACGGTTCTGTAACACGCTGGGCGAGGCGCAACAATTCTGCGCCGTCTGTGAAACAACGATAATTATTGATACTTGAAAGGAGAAACTATGAATTTTGGGAAATCTGTACGCGAAAGCGTTGAACTGTGCGTGACGACACTTGAAGAAATCACGGCAGCAGAAAAGGAACTGGCCGCAGCGAGGAAGGCCGGTAAGATCGCTCCGGCGGATGCCGAGGCAAAGTCTGCTGAACTCGCCCGCGCCCGTGCCGATGCCCTGGGTACGGTCAATACCCGGATCGAGCGCGACCGCCTCGCGCACCACGCCGCCGTTGACGAATGGAACACCGCCGACGGCTCTAAGATCGACGAGGGCGATTTGAAGCTGCTGCAAGCCGATTTTCACTTTGATCCGGCGCAGTTCCAGGCGCTTTGTGACAAGCACCGCGACAATGCAACCATGCTGCAGCTCCTTGCGGAATACGGCGAGAAGCACCGAGACTGGGGCTTAACAGCGGATCGTCCCATTGGCGCACAGGCACGCAAGGACGCCTTTGACCGGTTCTGCCGGGATGCAAGCAGCGCAGCCCGTGATCCGAACAGCCTGCACGCTGCACTGTGGCTCTCCGGCAACGGCACGGCAGAGAGTGTGTTCATCGACTATTGAGGGCACAGCTATGAAGACATTTGACATCAACGGGAAAATCGTTGTATCCATTGATCCGGACAGCGCGGAGTTTGCGGGCAGGGTTTTTGATACCCTGTCCGCGGTGGACAAGAAGCAGCGCCGCCTGATCCGTGCTAAGGGCATCGCTTCTGCGGATTACTATGACCTATCTAAAAGCACAGAAAGATCTATGCGGCAGCAAATTGACACACTCTTTAATGCCCCTGTGTGTGAAGCGGTGTTCGGGGCTGATCCCATTTTTGCGTTGTCCGGCGGCTGCCCGCTGTGGTTCAATCTTCTGGAGGGCATTATCCACACACTGTCTGTTCCGCCTACTACTGAGTGCAGGCGGATCATGAAGAGATATGCGGCCAAACGCCGCTGAAAGTGAGGTGTTTCTATGGCAAACGCTGACGGCTCCGTCGTTATCCGGGTGGATGCCGACGACAAAAAAGCAATAAAGAAACTTGACGATGTCGCGAAGAAGGCGAACGACGTCCGAAAGGGCTTGGACGGTAAAAGCATCCTGATCAATACGGATGTTTCGCAGGCTGAAAGAGAAATTGACCGTTTGCGGACAAGCATCGGTAAACTGGAGGAGGATATTCGCGTAAAAGAGCGACTTGCGCTTGAGACACAAAACGCTAAGGCTATGGCAAGGGTAAGAAGCAAGATGGCGATCGATTCCGGCGATGCTGCCACCGCACAAAAGATGGCAAAAGAATGGGACAGGCTGGATGCAAAAGCGAAGAGGTATGCCGAGCAGATCAACGAAGCCCAAGTACGTCTTGATGTCGAAAAAGAGGCTGCGGGGAACATTGCGCAAGCCGTTTTAAAGGCGGCGGAAGAAACAGGAGAAGCCTCGCGTAACGCAGAAAAAATGAATGCCGCTGTCAAGAAGGCTGCCAAAAGTGCAGAGGCATTCGGTAAACGCATTAAGTCCGTTGTACAGGGAGCGTTGGTGTTCACCGTCATTACACAAGGACTTTCCAAACTGCGTGACTGGCTGTCCAATGTGGTATCCGCCAATTCTGCGGCAAGCGCTTCCATCGCCAAACTGAAAGGCGCGCTGCTGACGATGGTTCAACCGTTAGTACAGATCATCATCCCGGCTTTCACCGCGCTGGTAAAGGTGCTTACAGCGGTAGTCTCTGTCATTGCAAACGTTGTATCCGCGCTGTTTGGCACTACGGCAGCAGAAAGTGCTAATGCGGCGAAATCTCTAAATGACCAAAAGAACGCCTACAAGGGCGTGGGCAGTGCGGCAAAATCCGCCAGTAAGCAGCTCGCATCGTTTGACGAGATAAACAAGTTGAGCGGAGAAAGCAGCGGCGGCAGCTCTGCGGACATCGCGCCGGATTTCAGCTTTATGGATCCTATTTCTGACAGGCTGAAAAATATTGCAAAGGACGTGGCACTTATCGGTGCCGGGTTCGCTCTTTGGAAAATCTCTGAGAAATTGCCGGGCATGCTTGGAGACATTGGAACAAAGGTTGCCGGCATTGCCATAGCCATCGGCGGTCTGCTTCTATTGTTTGACGGGCTAAAAGATGCGTGGGAAAACGGTGTCGACTGGGGAAACCTTACAGAAATTCTTGCTGGTGCCGCTGCGGCGGCCTTCGGCCTGTATACAGCCTTTGGAAAAGTCGGCGCGGGTATCGCGTTGGTCATTTCTGGCGCAGCTATGATAGTGACTGCATTTAAAGACATTATCAGCAATGGCGCAAACCTCAAGAATACTCTGCTTTTGATTGCCGGAATTGTAGCTACCGGGCTTGGGTTCTTTTTCCTGACCGGAAGTGTAATTCCCCTCATCATCGCTGGTATTGCCGCTGTTGTAGTAGCTGTCCTCGGTCTTACAGGCAATCTGGAGGAATTCTGTCAAAACCTCAAAGAGAACATCCTCGGCGGGCTGATCGACTTTATTACCGGCGTGTTTACAGGTGACTGGACGAAGGCGTGGGAAGGCATCAAAAAGGTATTCAAGGGCATTTGGAATGGCATTGTGATGATACTGGAAAGCGCTGTAAATCTCATTATCAAGGGTGTTAACTGGCTTATTGGCAAGCTCAACTCTCTGCTGGAGAACAGCTTGCTTGCAAAGGGCCTTGATCTTATCGGCATTGAATTTCGTGGCATACCGCAAATACCGGAGGTACACATCCCTCGGCTGGCGCAGGGCGCGGTCATTCCCCCGAACCGGGAATTTATGGCAGTGCTGGGCGATCAGAAGTCCGGAACGAACATTGAGACACCGCTGGCTACGATGGTGCAGGCGTTCAAACAGGCGCTTGCGGAAAGCGGCTACGGTGGCAGCAATGAAGCCGTGTTGGTGCTGGACAAGGAAGTGCTGGGAAAGGTCGTGTACCGTCTGAACAAGGCGGAGGGTACGCGCATCGGCGTGAATCTGGCTGAAATCTAAGTAGCAAAAAGAGGACTGCACACAGTCGTGCAGTCCTCTTTTTCCTTGTAATTAGTTGCTTTGCAAATGCCCCTCAGAGGCCGCAGGAGCGCCGTTGTCCCGTTCCATAGTCCAGAGTGATTGCCCGGTTAATAAAGCCGTTCACGCTCTCGCTACGGGCTTCTGCGTGGGTTATGATGAATAAAAAAGGATCGGCGCCGCCGCTCAAAACGCCGCTCCTCTATTTTGCAATAGCATAGCTTCAGTATTCTTTAGCGGTGAAGGTTAAAACGCAACACCACGCTCCGTGCAGAGTTCTTTCAAAAGCGACACCGCTTCCTCAAAACCCATAGCATGGTCGTGAATGTCGTTGTATGACGAGCCAACCAGAAGGTTGGTGTGGTAATCAAAAATCTGATACCCAACGGTGCACTCACCGTCCCCTCTGCGAACATACCCCCAACCATCATGGTTGTACCGTTGATAGCCTTTCTGGAACGAATAACCGGCTTCGTGGGCCTTTCTTCTTAACGTGGAAAGTGAATACTGCATAAGCAAACCTCCTAATAAGTAAATGGGTTGAGCGGTGTGCTTATGTTATGTTGTGTTGTTTTATAGTGTTATTTGCCATGCTACTTTGCAACTGTGTTATTCAGCAATCTCCTTTTCGACAGCATCAACAATCAGTTGATTTAGAGATTTGCTGCGTTCTTCGGCCGCAGCTCTCCAACGATCTTTTGTCCCCTTTGCTGTCCGAATCTGGATGCTATCTGTTTTTTCTTTCAGATACTTGATTGACGCTTTTTTCTGCGCGTCAGTGTATTTATCGCCCATAGTTCACCTCCGATCATATACAAAATTATATCGCACCTCTTATATGATTGCTATATACAAATTATACAATATGCTTGCTATATATTTGTTGGCTTTGTCTATTGAATATATGCTTGCTATATACCATAATAAGACCATACCAAACAGGGCGGCTCCAAACAAGCCACAATCGGGTGACAGACATACTGGTGAAAAGCCCCTCGAGTGCTCAATACATTCCAGACGTTACCCAGCCTCAACAAAACGAATGGAGGAACAAAAAATGAGTATCAACGACATGGACAGCAAGATCAAGGAGCTGCGGGAGCTGCGCCGCATGGCCGACGAACTGGCCGTAGAGATGGAGAGCATCACAGACAGCATCAAGCGGCACATGGACGCCGAGGGCGTGGATACCCTCAACGGCACGGATTGGAAAGTGACTTATAAGGCTGTGACTTCTTCCCGCCTGGACACCACCGCACTGAAAAAGGCGCTGCCCGACCTGACGGCGCAGTTCACCAAGACCACCACCGCCCGCCGGTTCTGCATCGCATGATGGAAGCCATTATAACCGTGGCAGGAGCGATCCAGCTTACCCGCTGGTTGCTGACACTACTGGACGCAATAAAAAAGCCCTCTGTACCACCGCCGACCAAAGCAAGGCACAGAGAGCCGTAACCACCAACCACCACAGGGAGGCCGGTAAATATAGTGTACCGCCTCCCGCAAATAAATGCAAGGGCACATTTACAACTGAAAGGAAATTAAAATGAAAATCGACTTCAATGGAATTATTGATTTGGAGATCCCAACCGATGACGAGCTTTTGAAAGTTTATGAAAGCGCAAAAACGAAGATGAACGAGGAAGCCGCCTATAATCTTCTGGCGGAAATCGGAGAACACACCGCAGCAATGGAAAAGGCAGAGGGTGCAGAGGGATCATTCAAAAAGTGGCCAACGATAAAGAAAATGGCGTGGATCAGCAGCGAGGCGTTTTGCATGGGATTTATGAACGCAAGCCGCATTGTTTATGAAGCACTCATTATGACCTTGCAGGAGCAGGCAGCAGAGCAGGCAAAGCAGGGCGGGAACAATTAAAGAACAACGCCGGGAGCAATCCCGGCGCTGTTCTTTATGTACGGATCTCCAACAGCCATTTCCAACAAACGGAAGCGCTTACTTTTGTCCGTTTCCTGCATGAAGGGGTATAAAAATCTGTAAGGGGTACACTAAGGGGTATTCATCCCAAAACAGGCACAAGAAAAACCTCGTAACCGGCATGGTTACGAGGTTTTCATCTGGAGGTGACACCCGGATTTGAACCGGGGAATGAGGGTTTTGCAGACCCTTGCCTTACCACTTGGCTATGTCACCGTGTCAGCGAAAATCATTATACTATATGCCGCCGGTCCTTGTCAAGAGTGAAATGCCCGTTGAAACGGGATTTCTTTCATTGCTTTTGGTGTTACTTCACGGTTATCTTTGCTGCAGCCTCAGAAAAAACTGCAAAAAGAAATAGAACAAATGTTGCAATGCGCGAAAGGGTGTGATATAATAGAGCCGGAAGAACAGCGGACGCGGCGCACATACAAAAAACGGACCTGCGCCGACACGGGGCGCGTGAAAGGGGCATGGCTATGGCGAAGATGACCAGAATGCAGCAGAAGATCTACGACTACATCGCCCAGGCACTGCGGGAGCAGGGGTATCCCCCCTCGGTGCGGGAGATCGGCGAGGCGGTGGGACTGAAATCGCCGTCCACGGTGCATTTCCACCTGAAGCACATGGAGGAGCTGGGCGTGCTGACCAAGGGGGCCGGCAAGGGCCGGGCCCTGACGCTGGCGCAGTCCATGCAGGGGGAAATGCCTGACGGCGCGCCGGTACAGGAGGAGGCGGCACCGGCGGCGGACCGCATCCCCGTGGTGGGCACCGTGGCCGCGGGCAGCCCCATATTGGCGGAGGAGTGCATTGAGGACTATCTGACCTTCGACACCGGCGGACGCGAGGGGGAGTACTTTGCCCTGCGGGTGCGGGGCGAGTCCATGCTGAACGCGGGCATCCTGCCGGACGACCTGGTGGTGGTGCACCGCCAGCCCACGGCACACAACGGCGAGATCGTGGTGGCGCTGCTGGGGGACGAGGCCACGGTGAAGCGGCTGAGCCGCCGGAACGGCGAGGTGTGGCTGCTGCCGGAGAACGAGAACTACCGGCCTATCGACGGCCGCGAGGCTACGCTGCTGGGCAAGGTCACCGCCGTGGTGCGGGAGTATAACTGAACGCAAAAAGAGACGGCACTGCCGTCTCTTTTGGGCGTCAGGGGGTGTTTTGCACGATTTCCATTACCGGAAATGGCAAAAAAACGGAAATTTTCCACAAAAAGGCTGGACAAACGGTGTGACTGTGCTATAATCTGACTATCCGCAGAGGTACCTCTGCATTTGCGTTTTAACGATCTTAAAACGATGCGTCCTGCGGAAATCTAAAACAAATGGGGTTTGAGACATGAAGAAATTGTTGGCAACCATTCTGGCGCTGGTCATGGCGCTGAGCCTGTGTACGAGCGCATGGGCGGCAGAGGGAGACTGGACAGGCTCCGGTTCGAAGGCTGACCCGTATGTGATCACGACTGAGACGGGGCTGAATAAGCTGGCCATGGATGTGAATAGTGGTACGGTGTACAGCGGCAAGTATTTCAAGCTGGGCGCGAGCATCAATGTGACGAACTGGACGCCCATCGGACAAAAGGGCAGCGACAACAAGTTTGCCGGTACCTTTGACGGCAACGGCCAGACGGTGACTATCAATGGCATCAAAAGTGATCTCGATCCCGCTTTCGACGGCTACGCCGGTTTCTTCGGCGCGGTTAAGGACGCGACTATCAAGAACCTGACGGTAGACGGTACTATTTCCGGCGCGGATGTGGCCGGTATCGTGGCGAGAATGGACGGCGGTACGGTGGAGAACTGCGTCAACAAGGCGACGGTTACCGGCACTAGGAAGGCAGCGGGTATCGTTGTCATTACCAAGGGCAGCGGTGAAGCGACCATTCAGAATTGCCGGAACTACGGAACTATCAAGTCCACTGGCGACCGAGCGGGCGGTATCATAAATTTGATCGAACTCAAGACCAAGGTGCTGAACTGCACAAACAGCGGCAGCGTGACTTCGGAGGCGACTGCAACCTATGGTGCTGGTGGTATTGTTGCATGGACTAGCTGTGCGGCCTTTACTATCAGCGGGTGTGTAAACACTGCGGATGTGACCGCTAAGGGTGCTGCTGGCGGTATCGTTGGCGGTGTCGGTGGTGACAAGACTGAGGATAGAACAGGGACGATCAGCGGCTGCAAAAACAGCGCCGGTGTGGAGGTCGTAGCTGGCGCAAATAACAGCAACATGGATGCAGGCGGCATCGTTGGTTGGGTCGCAATTGAATCCGGTGCAAAAAGAGTGGCGCTGACGGCTGCCGGTAATGCCAATACGGGAGTGGTATCCGGCGCGAACCGGCTGGTCATTGCCGAGGATGTAACACTTGGCGGCAGCGAACATGAATCTTACCCGCATCTGTACATTGAAGCCGGTGCAAATGTCGTTATCAACGGCGGCAATATCGGGAACGAAACACAGAATCGTGGCAGCCTTACCATCACCGGGGACGCAAAGCCCTCTGCGGCGCTGACCAACTATGGCAAGCTGGTGCTGAATTGCAATATGGAAGCCGGTAAATTTGTCCTGGTACAGAATTCTGAGACCCTTATCAAGGGCGGTACTTACAAGTTTACTATTGAAGAAAACGAGAGAAACGGCCTGAAAATTGAGGCGGGTACGTTTAAGGACCTGCGCAAGAGCGGCGGCAATACCGTTTGGGGAGAAGATGAAATTAAAAATTATTTGGTAAGCGGTGCAAAGGCGTCTTATGACGGTACCGGCAATATCAAGGTCTGGACTGTGACTATGCCGGTGTCCAGTGTGGCACTGGACAAGACCAGTGCCACACTGCAGGTGGGCAAGACGCTGACGCTGACTGCCACGGTTACGCCGGATAATGCTACCGATAAGGCCGTGGCCTGGAATTCCAGCAATGCTGCGGTTGCTACGGTGGATGCTAATGGTATTGTTACCGCCAAGGCCGAGGGCACGGCGACCATCACCGCGACTGCCGATGGCAAGACCGCGACCTGCACCGTGACGGTCAAGGCCGCGCCGCGCTACTATTACAACTCCACCACGACTACCGATACCAAGAAGGACGAGGGCAAGACCAGCCCCAAGACCTTTGACGCGGGCGTGGGCATCTACGCCGTGACGGCGGTGCTGTCCGTGACCGGTATGGCGTGGGTCGGCAAGAAGCGGCACTAAGTCAACAAAAAAGAAAGCCCGTGGGGGCGTCTTTCATAGGTACACTTAGTGACCTGACCTTTTGTATGGGCAGGCAGTGGCGCAAGCCGCTGCCTGCCTGTTCTTTTTTCTGCCTTGATTTTGTCTGTTCTGCGCTTACGACACCTGCGTCTGTGCGGCCATCTGCTGCACGACCATTTCCAGAGAGGGAATGAAGTGGACTTCGGCACTCTCGGCATCTTCTGCGGACATGGTGCTGTCTACGACGCCGATGTCGCGGTAGATGATCCGTACCTCCTGCATACCATTGCGGTTGTAGCGACCCGGTCTCTCGCCAATGTCGATGCGTTCAATGAACAGCCACAGCAGCTCTGGCGTCAGATCGGTTATATCCGTGTAGCGACTGGCTTTCTCAATGAAGGCGTCCACGTTGGCGGCGGAGGCTTTCAGCTTCTCCAGCTTCGCCTGCTTCTCCGGGATGGCTGCGGCCAGCTGCTTCTGCTCTGTATTGTAGTCGGCAGACAGCATTCGGAACTGCTCGTTGCTGATCTTGCCCAGCACATTGTCCTCATAGAGCCTCTTGAATAGGACGGACAAATCCGAGTTTCGCTTCACCATTTTGTCCAGCTCCCGCTGGGTGGCGGTCATCTCCTTGCGGAGCTGTGCCGTGTTCTTGCGGTTGATGTAAGCAGCGAACTGGTGCTTCTTTGTTCTCGCGAAGTGCGTCACCCGCCGCAGGTCATCCAGTACGATAGCATTCAGGTTGGCTTCCGTGATATGGTGAGCCGTGCAGGCATCCTTGCCTCGCTTGCCGTAGGTGGAGCAGCGGAAGTAGTACTGTTCCGGCTTCATCTTACCCGTGCGGCACAGCACCATGTACCCGCCACAGTCGGCGCAGTAGACCAGCCCAGCGAACAGCCCCGGCGCATCCATGTGCTTGGGCGGACGGCGTTTGTGTTCCCGAACGCGCTGTACCGTGTCCCACAGCTCTTGGTCTATGATGGCCTCATGGGTGTTCTTCACCAACACCTGTTCCTCCGGCGGACGGTGGAATATCTGCTTGTTCTTATAGGACAGGGTGCTGCTCTGCATATTCAGTGTGTGACCAAGGTACACAGGGTTGGATAAGATGTTCGCCACCGTTGCGCCGCACCAGTTATACGGGCGCGTGGTATCCAGCCGTGTGCAGGCTACGCCGGTCTGTTGGTAGTACTGATTAGTGGGGTTCAGCACATGGTCGTCCCGCAGTATGCGGGCGATCTGATTCGGCCCTTTCCCCTCAGCACAGAGCTTGAAGATGCGCTGGACGACACCCTTTGTCTCCTCGTCGGGAACAAGGTGCTTGCTGTCATCGCCCCGCTTGCGGTAGCCGTAGGGCGGCTTGCCCCCTAAACGTTCCCCATTCTCCGCCTGCATCCGTTTCACGGAACGTACCTTGCGGCTGGTGTCCTTGGCGTGGAGTTCGTTGGCCCAGTTGCGGATGGGGTTGAAGTCGCTGCTGCTCTCTACCAGAGAATCCACGCCATCGTTGACCGCGATGAAGCGGACGCCTTTGGACGGAAAGTACAACTCCGTCAGTTCACCGACCTTCAGGTACTCACGACCCAGCCGGGACATATCCTTCACGATCAGGGTACGCACCAGTCCGGCCTCAATGAGCGTTACGATGTCCTGCCACGCGGGACGGTCAAAGTTGGTGCCGCTGTAGCCATCGTCCGCCATGAACACGGGGTTCTGAAATCCGTTGTCAGCGGCGTACTTCTCCAGATAGCTGCGCTGGTTGACGATGCTGTTGCTGTCACCGGCGTGGTCATCCTCCTGGCTCAAGCGGCCATATAGGATGTCCACCGGCTCTCCGTTCTTGATGATGTTGGCTGTGATTTGACTTGCCATGTTTCCTCCTTTCTCAAGGGCAAGCCGATGCGGTACACACACCATACCGCAAGGCTCGTCCAAAGTCTACTGAAATATCTACGCATCTTCTTTCTCTATGCTTGCGTCGATGTAGGCCAGCAGCTTCTTCGTGGCGGTGGCAGTTGGCTGGCTGGGGAAGATAGATGTAACGTGGAAGCAGTGCTTGCCCACCATCATGTCGCGCTCCACGATGACGGCATCCTCGTCATAGTAGTACGCCGTGTCACGGAACACGGGCTGCACGCCATCGTCTGTCTCACGCAGCAGAGTACGTTCCGGCTGGTAGCTGCCCAGCATACCGGTCTGCTTGTATTCTTCGTATTCAGTCATAATAGTCCTCCTGAATCACATCCTTCAGCGAGATCGTGCCGCGTGTGCTGGTGACCTCGCGGACGCTGCCGCCACGCATCTTGTTGTATTCTTCGCGTGTCATATCTACGTCTGCGGCCAGCAGGTGGTTGGTGATGTTGTGTTCCACGGTCAGGTTAAACAGCAGCTTGGCCATACGGTTTGCGAACACGCCCAGCGTACCTTCCAGCACATCCGCCACTGCGTGTGGCAGGAACGCACCGGCGTTCTGCACCTTCAGGTAGCCATCGTAGAACCGAACCGCCTTCTCCACGAACTCACTTTGGCTGCCGCAGTTAGCCAGCGGCGCGTTTATTTCTATCATTTTCTTTGCTTCCGGCGTGAGCCAAAAAGCGTACTTTTCTTTGGTGTTTGTCATTTTAGTTTTCCTCCTTGAAATTTTGCCGCGGCCCCGCAGTTTTTCTCGTAACTACGAGGCTTTTTCTGTTTCCGTCCCCACCGCCCACCGAAAAAGCCACTTTACGACCCCTGTGGCTGACCCTGTGAAACTGCCCGCACTGTGGGCAGAAGTGACCGGGGCGGGGGTGTCCACGACGCCGCCCCTTTCTCCTGCTTCGCTTTCGGCGCACCGAAAAGCTCCCCAACACGCGCCCAAATAGGCTGGAGGGTATCCGTACCCCACCTTCGCCCTGCGAGGCCACACAACGGCCCACAGGCGGCAACACCGCGGGCAACCGGCGCGAGGCGCGGTGTGGCTGTGAACTTTCCTTTTCCTTCCCTGGGTTTGCTCCAAAATCGTGATTTTTCCGGAGCAAAATAGCATCGTGTACCTCTGCCAAAAATCGGTACATTTTCGCTCTGTGACGGCTGTGACAGGTGTGACGGCAAATTCAACACAGGCACCATATCAGTTTTTCCCGTCACTGCCGTCACTCCCGTCACACGGAAGGCAAAGGATACTCAGCATCCGCGTTGTCCGTGTGCGTTCGCTGACCACGCGGATACCATTCTGCTCCAGTACCTCCGCGTACTTCACCAGCCGCTTGGACAGCACACTGGGCGTTAGCCTCTCCCCTGTCTTTGCTTCCAGCAGCGCACTCAACTCCGTAGCTGTTCCCTCGAAGCTGCCCAGCCCCCGCAGAAAGACAGAGAGGGAAATTGCCTCCGGGTCGATGGAAGTGCGTTCCCCCTCCACCGGCTCTGTCAGCCGCCATGTGTAGCCGCTCTTATCGAATACCAACGGCAGCTCGCGGTATTCTATGTCCCGTCCGGTGCAGTACAGGGTCGCTTCACCGCTGCCGCGCCTACGTTCCTTCAGCACGAAGTTGCTGTCTGTCGCTCCGCTGATGCCCGTCGTGCCGGAGATCATATTCATGGGATCATCATCGTTCATCTTACGGAGGTGGTGAATGAGCAGGATGGCGATGTGGTGCTTGTCCGCCAACGCTTTCAGTACAGAGATGTCACGGTAGTCGTTGGCGTAGGGATTGCCGCTGTCGCTGCCGGTGCGGATGCGCTGTAATGTGTCGATGACCACCAGCGAGGTGTCGGGGTGCTGCGTAAGAAAGTTGGTGAGCTGCTCCTCCAGTCCCTCGCCGATGCCTGCGGCGATGGTGGCGAAGCGCAGTGCCTCCGGCGCGTCGTCGGTGATCTGAAACAGGCGGCTTTGGATACGGGTGAGGCTGTCCTCCAGGCAGAGGTAGAGCACAGTACCTCTATGGGTCGGGAAGTCCCACACGCTTGTTCCCTGCGCCACTTGCAGACACAGCCACAGAGCCAGCCACGATTTGCCCACCTTCGGTGCTCCGGCAAGGATGTGTAACCCCTGCGGCAGCAGCCGGTCTATGATGAACCGTGTGGGCGGCAATGTAGTGGACAGCAGCGTGTCCGCGTCGATGGTAGAAAGAGTTTTTCTTGATGTCATAGCAGTCCTCCTTTGCTAATCTATATCGTCTGTGAATATTCGAGTGCTGCGATGGTACCATTTCCCTTGACATTTAGCAATAGATAATTTACGATATTAGCAGATACACTATTATTCGAAATAGATTATCAATCGCAGGAGGGACGCGCCGTGGGAATATTGGGAAAAGATATGTTTGATATGGACAGGATGTACACCAACACACGCGTCGAGTTTGGTGCGGCGGGATACTGGGTGGAGGAGAAGGTGTACCCGCTGCCATACGGATTTGTGCTGACGGAGATCCTCAACATGGATGTCACGCCGTTTCAGGAAGCATTGGATGAGCTGGAGAGCGTGATCTCCCAGAGCCATACCGAGGCGGTATTGGGAACGTTTTTCAATGCTCTGAAATGGTTTGGGCGGCTGCCGCTGTACCGCAGCTACTTGTATCTGGCACAGGATATAGAGATGGTCTCGGTGGAGGAACTATTCACCGGCGAAATAAGAGAAGAGATCGAGGAATTTGTACTGCAGCGCAGGAGCAAGCTGATCCCCTTCATGCAGGAGCAGGTCAAGGCCATCCGCTTCGTACAGGAACGCTACGCGTGGTTCTTGGATGAGCTTTTCAGCAAGGCCGTTTTCGAAAAGAAGAAAGGGCAGCGGAAGCTGCTCTTGGCGGAACACATTTTGCAGGCGCACTTGGAGCCGTTTATCAGCGGCGTCAGCCTCGGCGCGGACAGAGAGGTAGATGCGCCGCAGGTAAAGACGCAGTACATGCTCAAGGGGATGTACTGTACCGAGCCGGAGATCGTGGAGCGAATGTATTTTGACGGGCTGCTGGATTTCGTGTATGTGGAGTTTATGAAAGGTTTGCAGCGGGGCTTCGTGCCAAAGCGATGCGCCCACTGCGGACGGTGGTTCTTACAAAAGCCGGGAATGAGCTATACCTACTGCGACAGGCCGTCTGAGCAGCTGGGAGGTAAGACCTGCCGGGACGTGGGGGCTATGACAAGTTTTAAGGAGAAGTCCAAGAACGATCCGCTATGGCAGATACAGATCCGCGCCTATAAAAAATACTTTGCCCGTGTCCGTAAGGGGACAATGAGCAAAGCGGATTTTGAAGTATGGTCACGGCAGTCGGAGCAGCTCCGCGACGCGGCGGTGGAGCGATACCGTTCCGCACGCACAGACGAGGAAAGAAACGAGATCGTCGATACGCTGAGAGTAAAACTGAATGAGGTATGAATATGATAGGGAGCCAGTCGAACGACCGGCTCCCTATTTTTTGCTTACACCGACGCAGAAGCTGCTCCGTGTATATCAGCCGTACAGCACCACTACGATGTACTCATCTCCTGCCGCGTTATAGCGAACGGTGCAGTTGAACCGTGCGTATGCGCTGACCACATCCGCGTTGTCCAATGCCGCGAGACATGCAAAGGTGGCATCCACATTGCCGCAGACGGCGGCATTCAATGCGGCCTGTCCGCCGTATTCGGTCAGCCGCGCTACACTGTCCGCTGTGCCGGGATAGTAGCTGGAGTCAGCGGTGGTCATACTGGTGTCGATGGTCACGCCGTACTGTGCCTTGGCGTACTCGTTGCCCACACGCACAGCCTCCTCGACGGAGTAGATGCCACCGGTGGCGGGAGGCACAGAGGGCACTTCCTCTGCCGTCTGCGCCGGCACGGTGTCTAAGCCTGTATTGGGTGCAGGTTCGGGTGTCTGTGTGGGTGTGTCCGCTGTTGGCGGTTCGGCTGGCACAGTGACCGCGGGTTCCTCCAGCGGCGCAACAACGGGCGCGTGTTGCGACTGCGCGGGGATTTCTGATATGGTTGGTTCGACAGCTACTTCCGCTATTCCCGTCGGCACATCTTGTGTGTCAGTTGTGGGGGTAGTCTCCTCCTGCACTATCGCGGGAACGGTGTCCACTTCCGGCGCAGCAGCCTGCCCGCAGCCTGTAAGCAGCAGGGCGATGCATAGAGTTAGCAGTACAAGTTTTTTCATAGTCGTGTTCTCCCTTCGGTTTTGGTAGCAAACACAACTACCACACAACCACAAACAAGTCAATGGGAATGTGAAAGCCAGAGATGGTCACAAAGGGCCATCCTTGGCTTTTTGTCCGTTTTGTTGTGTTGTCTGGTCGCATGGTTAGGCGGCCTCTCGAATAGCTCCAGAGGCCAATGTGTTCCGGGAACTCCGCTTCCTATATCAGCGTTCTCTATATTCTGGTGCCTCCATTATCCTCCCATACCACTGCCGAGATCTTCTCCCAGATCGCAGGTATAGCGCCACTCCACGACGTCGCCATCCTTCAGTTGGTAACGGGAACAGCCGTAGTTGGGGAACCATCCGTTGACGCTGTACATCCACCCGGACAGGCTTCCCACATCAAACTCATAGAGGTTGTTGATACCCTCTACATACGCGCTGTTGTACATGGGCGTCCAGTTTGACTCCATGTGGATGGCGTTGTCCTGACAGACGCGCTGAAGGACATCGAATACGCTCTCGCCCTCGCTGAACTCTACCTCCGTGGCAGGAAAGATAACGCCGTCCGCCGGTACGAGAAACTTCTTGTTCTCCACACATTTGTCCATATTATCCAGAATGGTCTCGCAGGAGATGGAGAAAGTACAGGTGTGCGTTACGGTGGTATCCACCGCCGTGTCCTGCGGCTCTACAGGTGCCGGTTTTCCCTCCGGCACCGGGTCGGTCATGTACTGATCCTTATCGCCGGTATCCTCCGGCTGCACCGTCTGCATCTGACCGCAGGCAGCGCAAAAAAGCAGCACCGCTGTTAAGAGCAGCAAACAAAACGACTTCTTTTTCATGTTGAAACCCTCACAAAAGCACCTTACGCAGGGACGCTTCCGCGCCCCTGCGTTGGTGTATTCAAGAATTACTCTGCACCTCTGCCATGCCGTTTTTTGCTGGTCACCGCCAGTGCGGTAATACCGCCGACAGCCACCGCACCGATGACTACCCACAGCACCACCTGTCCGCCACTTGAGGTATCTTCGACCTCCGTATCGACAGGTGTATCCGTGTTAGTAGCATCGTCCGGCTTGTCGGCATCATTGACCGACTCCTCGGTTTTGACACCCTCCAGCTTCACATCCGCCATATCGTACAGGCTGGACTGGCCGTTCAGCAGCCGGTAATATGCCACCAGTGCATAGAACCCCTGCTCTGTAGCCATGCCATTGGCACTTGTTTCGGTGGCGAGGTGCTTGAAGCCGCCGCCGTCCACCGCGAAGCTGCACAACGCATCCAGCACACTGGCACCATTCTTGATGAACCGACTGTCCTTGGCCGGGTTAATACCCAGTGCGGTCAACGCAACGATGACCTGCGCGCAGGACTCGCTGTTGGCTGCACCCCAGCTGGTGAATCCGCCGTCATTCTGCTGCACGGAGCTGAGCCAGCTCAGTCCCTTGTCCACAGCCTTCTTTGCGCTGCTGTTGCTTTTGTAGTAGGCTGCCAGCGCCTGGATAGCCATGGCGGTCATGTCCACATCGGCGTTCTTGCCGTCCAGGCTCCAGCCGCCGTCACCGCTGATCTGCGCGTCCAAAATAGCCTGTACCAGCTTGTCGCGAGTCACATCGCCGGCAGGCGTGTAGTTGTGGCTGTCCAGCGCGATCAGCGTAAAGATCGCACCGTTGATGCCCTGCTTGGAGAGGTAGGACATCTCATTCAGCCCGGCCAGCAGGTCATGGCCGTCCACATTCGTCACATCCTTGCCGATGGCCGTCAGCGCCAGGATAATGCGGGCGTTTTCGGTGGCCTTGTTCTTGTCCAGCCGTCCGTTGCTGTCGATGTTGTCCTTGACATACTTGACCACAGCGTCATAGTAGCCCCCTGGGACAGTGCGACCACTGCGGGCCAACCCCAGCGCCATCCACTCGCCGCCGATGCTGCCCACGCCGGGTGTGCCCAGCTTTGCCAGATAGTCGCCGGTGGTCTTGTAGATGCTGTCCGCCTTCTTGCCCAGCTCGGCCACCAGCTTGGCGTAGGCCGCCTCAGCGTCCAGGAGCGTCTGATAGTTGGTCACCAGCTTCTTGTCCGCCGCGGAAAGCGCGTCATACGCGGCGCGTGCCTTGGCGATGACATCGCCCTTGGTCAGATCCACCACGCCGATGGCGTTGATAAGGGCGATGACCTCATCAGTGGTCTTTTTCTCCTCCGGCGCGGGGCCCATGTCCGCCGCCTCCAGCGTGTAGTCATCCGTGTAGTGGAACACGATGACGTCGCCCTTCTTCAGATACTGCTCACTGACGCCCAGCATGGGGTACTTGCCGTTCAGCGTATACATCCAGCCGGAGTTCTTACCGTTGGTGAACTCGCCAATGGTCACACCGCCGTAGGTCACGCTCTTGATGTAGTTGCCGGTGGGGTTATCCCATGTTACGCCGGACAGCTGCTTCAGCGCGTCCCACACAGTCATGTTGGTGGTCACTTCCACCTTGTGGCCGCTGACCCACGCGGTCAGGCCGCCCTTGGACAGTCCGTGTACCTGGCCGTTGTCGCCGTGGGCCTTGTCGCCCAGCAGGGTGATGGTCACGGTAATGTCCTCCGGCTCTTTATACAGCACGGTGACGACGATCTCTACCTTAGCCGCGCCGTACTGGAGCGTCACGGTCTGCTGGCCGTGCTTGCCGCTGTCGTAGCCGGTGATCTTGAGGTCAACTTGTGTGGGATGGGTATTGGCCTTGCCCATTGTCCAGTAGGCCGTAATGGTCGCGCCAGTCAGGTCAAATTCATCACCAACATAATACTCAGTCTTAGCTCCACTGATTTCCAGCTTGTAGCACACCGGCGTGCTAACATCGTCCACCGCTTTGGCCAGTTTCTCAACATCCTTGCCTAAAGGATCATCCACACGATTGTGATTTGTTTTTGTTACGCCATAAATATCAGGGAGTGACTTCGATGTATCGAAGTATGTCGCGCCGCTCGCTGTTTCATGAGTTTCACAACTGGTATCCACATAATCTACAGCCCCGATGCCTTGTTCGGCCCCGCAGCCCTTCAGGTAAGCGTTTCCAGCAATGTTGTCAAGCTTATTCAGGCTGCGATAGTATCCGATGATGCCGCCCACATTCTTTGTGCCGCTGACTTTGCCGGAAAAAGTATTACCTGTAACGGAGTACTCATTCCAAGCCTGATTTACAGATCGGTCTCCGCCCGTAATACCACCGACATTCTCAGTACCGGTAACATTTCCACTCACAGTGCAGCCTTGAATGGTGGTTTTAACTCCGTTTGGCGCACCGCCACCAATATACATAACACCCGTAATGCCTCCGGCAAATTTACCGCTGGCGATTACCGCGCCGTCAAAGCTGCACTTGCTGACCGTACACTGCCCCATAGCATTGTCACGAGAGCCAATGATGCCGCCCACATAATTCACGCCCTTGACGGTGGCATGGCTGACGCAATTTTCAATGACGCCTTGGAAACGACCGGCAAATGCACCGATCTCACTTTGGCTGCCGTCATAACCGATGACAACACCCTCTTCAATGGTGCAGTTGCGAATGGTCGTGATAAAGGCGGCACTGGCTCCGGCAAAGCCGTTCACATCATTATCCACCTCTGCGCCGATCAAGCCGGATTTGAGGGTTTTGGTGCCGGATTTCAGCGTCACATTTTCGATGATGATCGCAAAGGTGTCGCTGCTTGTAAAGCCGACACCGTGAAGACCATCTACCAAACCGTAGCCGTTGATCTCCTCGCCGTAGATGTTCAGATCTTTGACCGTGGCGTTCTTAACATAGGCCAGCAGCGGCCTTCCGCCTTTGGGGACAGTCAGTAGCTTGCCGTTGCCGAGGATCGTTCCGGAAAATGCACGAAGATTGTCCTTTTCGCTCGGTTTTCTCGGATCGAATTTATTGGTCCCATCTACCGTACACCCAATAGGTGTCCAGCCATCCGGTAGGGTAATATCGTCCTCAAAACGGAAATAATACCCTTCAAAGCTATTACCTGCGGCAACCATTTCACGAATCTGTTCCAAGTCGCTCGCCGTATAGATCAGCTTCGGGTCGTCCGCCGTTCCAGCCCCCGGCAGCGAAAATCCACCCGTGGTAACTTGAATTTTGGCACGCTCACTGCAGACCTTATCCGATTCATAAGTCTGCCCACTTTGCTTATAACGGTCCTGAACCTCGCAATAGTAGTAAACAGTACCCGTTTCACTTGTCGCAGGTGTGTATGTATTCGTCGTTGCGCCTTCAATGGCGGTGACTGCATCGCTTTCATTATCGGCTTTGTACCACTGATAGACAAGATGAACTGTTCTATCTGTATTACTGGTGCTATCGACTGCAACAGTCAATGGCGTAGCTGATTCATCCTGCTTATATGTGGCCGACTCAGGCTGAGTGCAAAAAGCTGGAGCCAGCAACGGATTCTCTCCAATAACACTACATGTAAATGTAATGGCACTGGAATATGTTACCCCATCAATGGTGCAGCGGACAGTACATAAATACTTGTTAAACATGGCATTAGAGCCTGCGTAAATTCCGTCCAGCGACAGAGTATCACCAGTTTCTTTATATACAACCTGAACATTTTTGTTTGTAGTTCCATTCCATTGCATCAAATAGTGTCGCCATTCATAGGTCGTATATTCCGCATACTGAGGGTCTACATTAACAGAAAATACGACTTTGTCATTTTGCTTGAATGGAATTTTCGTAGCGACAGTATCCGCTCCAATGTTGACCTGATTCTTCAAAACTACCTGAGTATCATCTGTGCTCTCCTTGATTGTAGTCCCATTTTTGGAGACTTGCCAACCAACCTTCACCTCCGGAGGATTTGTATTATCATCTTCCTCATCAGCGGCAAATACAGACGCCGGTATTAAGCTAAGTAGTAGTAGAAAAGACAGAAGAGCTGCTGTCAATCTTGAATACTTGTTTCTTTTCATAATAGTTCTGTTCATGTTCATAATTTTTTCGGAAGGGGAGGCCGAATCCGGGCGCAAACCCGAACCCGGCCTCCCGTCAATTTTTACTTTAACGTCTGCTTCTTATGCGACATCATACAGCCTGTATGCGCTGTAATCAAACACGATGATCATGCCGTCACTCAAAGCATAGTTCGTCCCATAATGGTCTAATGCCGCAATGTTGGTGGCGTTTGTGCCATAGGCAATGTTCCAGCCATAGCCGGAATAGACCGTGTAGGTCACGCCATCCAGGGTTTCAGTGGTGGCGGGATAATAAACAGGCTCGCCGCCGGGAATGCTGTTGATATATCCACCGTTGGGGGTGGTGACACTATCCCAGCCACAAACGATATTGTCGGAGATCAGAGGATATTTCTCGGCAAAAGCGGTCAGAACTGCATCCACAATATTGGGGTAGTTGTTGAAACTATCCGGCGCGTTATATGCATATCTGAATGCTTCCGAATATGCCGCAATGTCATCAATGGCAAAGGAAACACCGTTGATCAACCCGAAATTTGCATTGATTTGCGTGCCGGTGGGTACGCCGGTGCTATTGTATGCTTGCTTTGCAGGTGCTTTTTCTGCCGTGTTGTAGCCACCCTCGGTGAACATTCCGTAGGTGACGTACACCGTCACAGTGCCGCTTGTGTCTGTTGTGGCAGATGCCGGAACCACAAGGGCTACGAGCATCATGACTGCCATCAGCAGAGACAGTACTCTCTTCTTCATGTCATTTTCCTCCTTAATAATTTTATAAACTCGTCATGTGCCATCATGACGTGCTTACCGGATAACAGTTTGAGGACGGCAGGAGGGGTCGGCGAACCCCTCCTGCCCTTATGGAAAGCTGACAGTCTCCGTTCAGACCGTCATGGCTTGACAAGGGTTGGTGTCTTTTTCGGCAGCCGCTTTCTTTGCTTCGGCGGCTTCCCGCTCTGCGCGGCGCTTCACGGCCTTTTCGTGGGCCAGTTGGCCCTGCCGCAGGTTCTTCTCGATCTGCTTCTGCCGCTTCTTCTCCTTGCGTTCGGAAAGAAACAGCGGCAGCAGCTTTTCTTTTTCCATGCGGTAACGCAGTGTGTTGTTAAGTTTAGGTGTGGTTTTTGGCCGGGGCAATCCTGCGGCTGTCATGGCATTATCCCAGCTGCCGAATCGCTGCTCGATAAACGCACCACCGTCGATCTCTGTGGGGCTGGGACTATGCCCCAGCGCAGCGGCACATACATTTAGATACTGCGTTAGGGCCGCACGAGTCACCCCGGCATTGTTCTCGGCGAACGCTGCATCCCGCGCTGTCAGCGAGGCTTTAGCTCGTTCGGCGACCTGACCATTTAACCAATTTTGATAGTCAAATCGTTGGCGTGGATCTCTGTTTGACATATTTTCCCCCTCAATGATGACAAATGCCGCCTCTTTCAGCTAAACTGAAAAAAGCGGCAAGCACCCAAAATAGAAGTGCGTAAACAAACTATGATAGCTGTCACAACAAGCACTCCTGTCACAACGCGTGGAGAATCCGCCCACCGCTAATGGCCCTAATCATACAAGTCTCCCGCCTCGCGCCACGGAGCTGCTGCTCCTCGTTTGCTACCTACCTTCTCAAGGGGCATCCCTCAATGGCGGACTTTCGTCCAACAGCTACTGCTGTTTTGGTGCATTCTTGCGCCCACGGTGCCGTTCGCGTGGGATTATTATTCCCGTTCCTTTTATGCAATTACCTGACCGCGCACAGAACGCAGTTCGGATAACCGCTGTAAGACATCCCAGGGCCTATGAAGTTTTTATGTGTATCAGCAGGGTATATTAAGGCATAATACAGAAATGTAATGGCCTTCCTGCCGCACTTCCGCAAAGTAAACTAACTTTGCGGAACTCGCAGCTCATAAACGTTGCATGAGCGCACTACCCATCAGTTGTGTTGGTATAAACGTTTCTTGTACAGGTAAAAAGCAGATGTTTTGTACGGCCTGTGACTTATGGGCTAGTGATGGGTGATGGTACAGATTCAAAGTCGTCTTAATATCTGAGTGTCCGAGCATTTCGCTCACACTTTTCACATCTATTCCCCGTTCAACACAGCGAGTTGCATAGGTGTGGCGCAGAATGTGAAAATTTCGATAGTGAACTCCGCATTCCTTCAAAAACAGCTTGTACTGGTATTGACAGGTACGAGGGGCCATAGGTGCGTCCGTGCCTGTCATCAAAAAACTATCTATTGAATTAGAAAGACGCACTTGTTTCAGCAACGCTAACATATCTGCAGGAATGGGTATCCGTCGTAGGGATGATAAACTTTTAGGGGGCTGGATCACCAGTTTGCCTACTCCATCTACGGTCAATCTCTGTACTGTGCGCTGGACAGAAATTACTCCCGACGAAAAGTCAATGTCAGACCACCGTAGTGCACACAACTCTCCTAAACGCAAACCACTGTTCAATGTCAGCAAAATAGCTATTCCTAGAATACTCGGTACATCGAGTACTCTATTGGCAATGGAGTTTATCTCTGCATCTGAAAAGATTTCCGGCATATTTTGCCGATACTTCGGGAGTTTTGCGCCATGTGCAGGACTGCTGCAATTGAATGTAGTCTCTGCATACTTTAAAACGCCCTTCAATAATGTGCCTATATCTTTCAACGTCTTCTGTGACAGCTCGCTATCTATCTGTTTTTGCTGCAAAAAAGATGTGAATGCTTTTGTTGATAACTGATCTACACATACACGGCCCAACGATGGGAGAATATGCTTTCGCAGCATCTGCTCATAGCGCAGGTAAGATGAGAGCTTTATAGTGTTTTCCTTTTCGGCCAAGAAGCCTGTTACGGCCTCTTGGATAGTGACCACACCTCTTTGCTGAATGGCATTCTTCTCAGTTTTAGGATAACCCCTGTAGCGTGAATCATTGCTCCTAATAATTATCTGTTCTGAGTTTTTGGCCTTAGATGCCTTGCGGATGTAGATGCCTCTTTGCGACCACTGCCGTGTTCCTGCATTACAATACTCTCTTTTGCAATGCTGCATAGTCATCCTCCTTTGCCTATCAATCTCAAATTTGTCTACAATATTCGAATGTTGGAGAACTTCCATTAATCAATCGATTATTGCACTTTCCTGTTGACTTCTGCCAATAAGTGTAGTACTTTTATATCACAAGATGCTCCGCAAAGTTAGTTTACTTTGCGGAATTTTTGTATTCATCTTTCTTAAAACGCATTAAACCTCCTATTGCTCTAGTAAAACGGCCAGCAAGCTTTTACCAGCATATTGCAATAGGAGGTTTTACTCGTGTTAAAGATTTTTTCGTTCCCTTGTTAGAGCTGTGGTTTTATTTCTTTGCCTAAAGATGTCAAAAATGCCCCGCCGCAGGAAATCCCTGCGACGGGGCATTTCGCATCAGCCGCCCTTGTGCCACAATTTGTACTTATGAAGATGTGGCCTGAGGGCTTTCTTTTTTTGACATTTGCGGGGGCGAGGGCTGTGCCTGCGGGCGGCTTCGCTTTTATTTTTCACCCTTGGTCAGGTTGGTCAGGACGGTCTTGACGCCCTCCAGACCCTCACCGGCGGCCTTTTTCAGCTCGTCCTTCACGTCCACGGCCAGACGGCGGAATATCTCGGCGATGATCTTCTTTTTCTCCTCGTCCGCGCCGGCGTACTGCTTCAGCAGCGCCGCGCCGCCGGCCAGACCGCCGCCGCGGAGGTCGTCCAGCGTCCGGGCTTTGCCGGACAGAGAGAGCACGTCAAACAGCGCGTCGGTGAACTGCTCGCGCTCGGCGGGGGTCATGGAGCCGATCCACTCCCGGAGCACATCGTCGGAGAGCCTGCCCATCTGGGAGCGCTGGCCCAGGTGGACAAAGCGGGTGCCCACCACGCTCCAGGACAGGGGCTCGTGCTGCATGATGGAACGGTTGGCGCTGTCGATAACGGCGTAGTCCTCGGCGTGTTCCAGCAGGACGCCTACGATGGAGGACTCGGGGATATAGGTGTGCAGCTTATCGGCCACCCGGCGGTATTCCGGGGTGTCCAGCATATCCCGGGCGAAGCCGGGGCCATCGTTGTTATAGGCGGACAGCAGGCGGTCCTTCTGCAGCTCGGCAGGCAGATAGATGGCCGCCCAGGCGGCCAGATTGCCGCCCTTGCTGTGGCCGCCGATACGCAGGGGCAGGGCGGGGCAGAGGGATGCCATCTCCACGGCGTAGGACACGGCGCGCGTCTGGGCGGGGACGGCGGAGAGAAAGCTCATGTTGAAGTCCTCTTTCCAGCCGGCCAGAGAGGTGTCAGTGCCCATGAAGGCCACAAACAATGTGCCGTCGGGCACCAGGAAGGAGAGCGCGTCGAACTGCTTGGCGCTCTGTTCGTCGTATTCGTGGGTATAGCCGAACAGGCGCAGGTCCCGGAAGCGTTCGGTCTGTGCCGCCAGACGCAGCAGGGGGAGATAGCTGAGCTCGGAGAGGCCCAGCTGGTCATCCTTGTCAGTGAGCAGGGGTGCGACCTGGGCCAGGGTGGGCGCCGCGGCGGGGTCCTTGGTATGGACCGCGTCGATGCGGCGGAAGTTGATATAGGAGAGGATGCACAGCACCAGGTTGTCCACCTCGTTGAAGCCGTCACGGGCAAAGGTCAGGTCGCCGCGCCAGCGGAGGTAATCAAAGGGGGTACCGTTGACGGGGGCCAGCTGTTTGGGTGTGTTCTTTTCCATATAGACCTCCTTGCGTATGGTATATGCAGTATACCACACTTTGCCCGCGGCCACAACGGGCAGCGCGGCAAAAAATGTTTGGCGAAAAATGTTTACAGTTGCGGCGTTGACGATGGGGGACTTCTATTGTATAATAAACTGATTTATTATGGGGAGGGTCCGTCTGTATGTGGATCGCGAAGGATTGGAAGGATTATGAGCTGCTGGACTGCGGCGGCGGCGAAAAGCTGGAGCGCTGGGACCGGCAGGTATTGGTGCGCCCCGATCCCCAGGCGATCTGGGAGACGGATAAGACCACGCGGCTGTGGCGCGGCGCAACAGGACGCTATTCCCGGTCTTCTACCGGAGGCGGTCATTGGGATAAAGGCAAGCTGCCGGAAAGCTGGCAGGTGCATTACAAAGACCTGACATTTCAGGTGAAGCCCATGAACTTCAAGCATACGGGATTGTTCCCTGAGCAGGCGGTAAATTGGGACTTCGCCATGGACAAGATACGGCATGCCGGAAGGCCTATCCGGGTGCTGAACCTGTTTGCCTATACCGGCGGGGCTACGGTAGCCTGTGCGAGGGCCGGGGCTTCTGTGTGCCATGTGGACGCGGCCAAGGGTATGGTGGCCTGGGGTAAGGAGAACGCCCGTCTATCCGGCCTGGGCGAAGCGCCCATCCGCTGGATCGTGGACGACTGCGCCAAGTTCGTGGAGCGTGAGATACGCCGGGGTAAGACCTATGATGCCATTATCATGGATCCGCCCTCCTACGGGCGCGGGCCCGGCGGCGAGGTGTGGAAGTTAGAAGACAATCTGTATCCCTTTCTGGAGCTGTGCAGCCGGGTGCTGTCGGACAAGCCGCTGTTCGTGGTATTGAACAGCTATACCACGGGGTTGGCGCCGTCGGTGCTGGGGTACATATTGCAGCTGCTGGTAGGGCGGAAATTCGGCGGCACGGTCACATGGGACGAGCTGGGCCTGCCCTGCACGGAAAGCGGCATGGCGCTGCCCTGCGGCGCCACGGGAAGATGGTTTTCCGAGTAAACAAGAACGGAAGTAATTGCGTATGGCAGTGATGATAGAGACAAGGAACCTGACCTATACGTACCCTGCGCCGGAGGGGGAGACAAATCCTCCAGCCCTGCGGGATGTATCGGTACAGATCGAAAAGGGCAGCTTTACGGTGGTGCTGGGCCACAACGGCTCCGGCAAGTCCACCTTTGCCAAGCACCTGAATGCGGTGCTGCTGCCGTGCGGCGGTGCCGTGTATGTGGACGGAATGGACACGCGGGACGAGAAGCTGCTGCTGGAGATACGGCGGCGGACGGGTATGGTGTTCCAGAACCCGGACAACCAGATCGTGGCCAACGTGGTGGAGGAGGATGTAGCCTTCGGCCCGGAGAACCTGGGTGTGCCTACGGCGGAGATACGCCGGCGGGTGGACGACGCGCTGGCGGCGGTGGGCATGGAGCAATTCGCCAGCCACGCACCGCACCTGCTCTCCGGCGGGCAGAAGCAGCGCATCGCCATTGCGGGTATTCTGGCCATGGAGCCGGAGTGCATCGTGCTGGACGAGGCCACGGCTATGCTGGACCCGGCGGGACGGCGTGAGGTCATCGACACCGTGCTGCGGCTGAACCGGGAGCAGGGTATTACCGTGGTGCTTATCACGCACCACATGGTCGAGGCGGAGCGTGCAGACCGAGTGATCGTGATGAACGACGGCGAGGTAGCGATGGACGGTATGCCGCGGCAGGTGTTCTCACAGGTGGAGCGCCTGCATGAGCTGGGCCTGGCGGCGCCGGATACGGTGGAATTGCTGTATCGGCTGCGGCGGGACGGAGTAGATGTGCCGCTGGAAAGCCTGACGGTAGACGAGTGCGCCGATACCATTTGCCGCGCTTTCGGCGAGGCGGAAGGGAAGTAACATTGAAACCGATTTTGCAGATAGAGGACCTGACCCACACCTATTCGGCGGGGACGCCGTTCCAGCGCAGCGCCGTGGAGGGGCTGAGCATGACTGTGGGCGCAGGGGAGTTCTTGGGCGTGATCGGACACACCGGGTCCGGTAAATCCACGCTGATACAGCATCTGAACGGGCTTTTGCAGCCCACGTCCGGGCGTATTCTCCTGGAGGGGAAGGACATCTGGGCGGATCCGAAAAAAATACGGGACGTGCGCTTCAAGGTGGGGTTGGTGTTCCAGTATCCGGAATACCAGCTGTTCGAGGAGACGGTGTATAAGGACATCGCCTTTGGACCGAAGAACATGGGACTGGACGCGGAGGAGATCGACCGGCGGGTGCGGGACGCGGCGGCCTTTGTGGGACTGCACGAGACGCTGCTGGACAAGTCGCCCTTTGAGCTCTCCGGTGGACAGAAGCGCCGTGTGGCTATCGCGGGCGTCATCGCCATGGAACCGAAGGTGTTGGTGTTGGACGAGCCCACGGCGGGACTGGATCCCCAGGGGCGGGACACCATACTGGCACAGATACAGGCCTATCACCGCGCCAAGGGCGCGGCGGTGGTGCTGGTGAGCCACAGCATGGAGGAGATCGCCAGGAACGTGGACCGCATCGTGGTGCTGTCCGACGGAAAGGTATATATGGAGGGCACGCCGAAGCAGGTGTTTGCCCGGGCTCACGAACTGGAGCAGGTGGGGCTGGATGTGCCTCAGGTGACGAAGGTGGCCGCCGCGCTGAAAGCGCGGGGGCTGGATATCGATACAGCGGTATACACCGTGGAGGCGCTGGAGCAGAAGCTGCTGACGCTGAGGGGGGGTGCGTCTCCGTGCTGAAGGATATCACACTGGGACAGTTCTTCCCGGCGGATACGCCGGTACACCGACTGGACCCCAGGACAAAGCTGCTGTGCGTCATCCTCTACATCGTGGCGCTGTTCAGCGCCAAAAGCGTACTGACCTATGGAATCATGATCACGGTGCTGGCGGTGTCGGTGCTGGTGTCGCGGGTGCCGTTCAAGTCGTTGACAAAGGGCTTGAAGCCCGTCTATTTTGTGGTGGCCTTCACGGCCGTTATGAATATGTTTTTCACCGCCGGTACGCCGGTGGCGGATGTTTGGCTGCTGCGGAGCATCACCTGGGAGGGTGTTGTAGCCGCCGTGCAGATGGTGCTGCGGATCGTGATGCTCATCATGGGCACATTTTTGATGACGTACACCACCAGTCCCATCGCCCTGACGGACGGCATGGAGAGCCTGCTGGGGCCGCTGAAAAAGCTGCGCCTGCCGATCCACGAGCTGGCTATGATGATGTCTATCGCGCTGCGCTTCATTCCCACGCTGATCGAGGAGACAGACAAGATCATGTCGGCACAGAAGGCCCGCGGCGCGGACTTTGAGACAGGCAATATCTTCCGGCGTGCCAAAGCGTTGGTGCCCATTCTGGTGCCGCTGTTCATCAGTGCGTTCCGCCGTGCCGATGAACTGGCTACGGCTATGGAGTGCCGCTGTTACCACGGTGGTGAGGGGCGTACAGCCCTGCGGGTACTGCGGTACAAGGCGGCGGACTGGCTGGTGCTGGTGGCGTTCCTGGCGCTGACGGCAGGCATTATCGTTTTGAAAAAGCTTGGCTTTTGAGTGAGAGGAGGCGGGGCCTATGCGGAATATCGCGCTGGTATTGATGTACAACGGCACCGCCTATCACGGCTGGCAGGTGCAGAAGACGGAGACCTCTGTGGCGCAGACGCTGGAAAAGGGCTTGTCTATGGTGTGCGGCCATCCGGTGAAGGTCATCGGCTGCGGCCGCACAGATGCCGGCGTCCACGCGGAGCACTATGTGGCCAATTTCCGTACAGAGTCGCGGATACCGGTGGATCGCCTGCCCTTTGCGGTGAATACCCATATCCCGGAGGATATTGTGGTAAAGGCGGCCTATGAGGTAGCCGATGACTTTAACGCCATCGGGTCGTGCATCCAAAAGGAGTATACCTACCGTATCTACAACTCCCGGATCAAAAACCCCTTTTACGTTCACCGGGCGTATTTCTATCCCAAGAAATTGGATGAGGACTTGATGGACCGGGCGGCCCGGATGTTCGAGGGGACCCACGATTTCGCCGCTGTGCGGAGTGTGGGGACCAACGTGCGGAGCACCGTGCGGACTATCCACTACTGCCGTGTGACGCGGAATGGGGAACTGCTGGAGCTGAAGGTATGCGCGGACGGTTTCTTGTATAATATGGTACGTGCCATTACCGGCACGGTGCTGTACGCGGCGGAGGGGAAGCTGATGCCGGAGGACATCCCGGAGATACTGAATTCGGGCAACCGGACGCTGGCGGGGCCCACGGCGCCGCCGGGAGGGCTGTATCTCACGCGAGTATGGTATGAGGATGAACGGTTGAATGGATAACAACACCAACAACTGGAAAGAGTTTACCCTGGGCGACGTCCAGGAGGAGCAGCCCCGGCGTGTGGCCAAGCGCAGCCGGAAGCCGCTGCTGGTACTGCTGATCGTGGCGGTATTGGCGGTAGCGGCGGTGACGGCAGCGGTGCTGCTGGACCGCAGCGGTTTTGATGGTCTGCGCCGCAAGGTCATTTACGCCAAGGCGGTGAAGGATGAGACCGGCTGCGCCCAGCTGTATCGTTACAGCAGCGACCAGTCGGGTCATTTTGCCTCGCTGGAGGGCAGCCTTGTGTCTGTGTCCATGCACCAACTGACGGTGCTGGATGAGCAGAACAAGACGCTGTATGACGAGGCGGTGAAGTTCCAATCACCGGCGTTGTCCGTCGGCGGCGGACGTGCCGCAGCCTATGACGTGGGCGGAACGGTGGTATACGTCCTGTCGGATAAGGGCCTGATGTACACACTGGACTGCGCCGGAGAGGTGCTCAGTGCATCGTTGAATACCAAGGGCTGGCTGACTGTGGTGTGCAGTGAAAGCGGCTGCAAGGCCGCGGTACGGGTCTATGACGGCAACGGAGAAGCGGTGTTCGCCTTCAAGTCGTCGGACCGCTTTGTGATGACGGCGGCGCTGTCTGCCGACAGCCGTACCTTGGCGGCGGTGACCATGGGGCAGGAAAACGGCACGTTTGCCAGCTATGTGATCTTCTACCGGGTGAACAGTGATCAGGAGGCTGGACGCTGCACCCTGCGGGGCAGCGTGGTCTATGATCTGATGGCTGCGGGAACCGGATTCTGCGCCGTGACGGAGGAGCAGCTGTGCTTTATCGACGGCAGCGGCGTGATGACTGCCGCCTATGATTACGGCGGAGACTATCTGCGGCGGGTCAGCATCAGCGGTGACGGCTATGCCGCCCTGTTGCTGGGCCGGTACCGTACCGGCACGCAGCACCGTGTGGTGACGGTGAACAGCGAGGGTCAGGAGTTGGCATCGCTGGAGCTGGACGCCGAGGTCAGCAGCCTGTCCGCCGCGGGACGATACGTGGCTGTGCTGTGCAGCGACCATCTGACGATCTATGACAAGCAGCTGCTCCCAGTGGCCGACCTGGAGGAAGTTAGCCAGGCACGGGAGGTGCTGATGCGGAGCGACGGCTCGGCTGTGCTGGCGGGCAGTACCGCCGCAAGCCTGTATCTGCCGTAAGCTGTGACGGGGCGAGGCCCTATGTGAGGTGATCACCAATGAGTGGAAATGTTGGGATTTTTGCGGATCTGATTTTACTGGCACTGCTGCTGATCGGCTTGGTGCTGGGCTGGCGGCAGGGCTTTGTACAGGCACTGACACGCATTATCGTGGTGGTGGCGGCGCTGCTGCTGGCCAGCTGGATCGCCGGAAAGCTGGCGGAGCCGGCGGCCAGATGGCTGGAACCGATCCTTTCGGAGAAGCTGGAGCAGCGGCTGACGGCCCAGGGCAACACCGATGACGCCGGCGAGATGCTGGCGGCCTTCGGCTTTGAGGGCGATACGCTGTCGGAACTGGTGGACAATGCCGTGGAGAAGGCGCAGCAGGCGGGCGAGACGCTGCTGAGCGCTGTGGTGTCCACCGCGCTGAAGTCTGCGGCCTACGCGGTGGTGTATGTGGTGTCGTTTTTGCTGCTGCTGCTCTTGCTGCGGCTGATACTGACACCGCTGCATCTGTTCACAAAACTGCCGGTGGTACATGGCGTCAACGCCCTGCTGGGCGGCGTGCTGGGCTTGGTGAAATGCGCGCTGCTGCTGTTCCTGGCGGTGTGGGTGCTGCAGAAGCTGCAGCTGCTGGTGACGCCGGAGCTGGTGAGCAAAACGGTCCTGCTCAAATTTTTCGCCCAGAACAGCCCCATCGATCTGATCGCTAAGCTGTGAAAACGGCTATAATGGATATGCTTTTTTTGATAAGAGATAACGGAGGAAAACCATGCAACCGACTCTTTGTTCCAAATGTAAGAAGAATGTGGCCGTTGTGTTCATCTCCCGGATGAATGAGAAGAATGAGATGGTCAACGAGGGCCTGTGCCTTAAGTGTGCCGCCCAGCTGGGTCTGCCCCAGGTGGAGGACATGATGAAGCGTATGGGTATCACGCCGGAGGACCTGGAGAACATCAACAGTGAGATGATGCAGGCCTTCGGCGGCGCGGAGGAGCTGGATGCGCCGGTGGACGAGGGCGACGAGGATGATGAGGAAAGCGGCAAGACCGCTACGTTCCCGTTTCTGAACCGCCTATTCAACAACGGCAGCAATCTGTCGGCCGAGCAGCAGCCGCCCCAGAACGGCGGTACTGGACAGCAAGGGACCGGCCGCAAGACGGAGAAAAAGCGCAAATTTCTGGATAACTACTGCATCAATCTGAGCCAACGTGCCCGGGAGGGCAAGTTGGACGCCGTTATTGGCCGGGAGCAGGAGATCGAGCGCGTGGTGCAGATTTTGAACCGCCGCCAGAAGAACAATCCCTGCCTGATCGGCGAGCCGGGTGTGGGCAAGACCGCCATCGCCGAGGGCCTGGCCCAGCGGATCGTCAAGGGCGAGGTGCCGTTCAAGCTGCGGCAGAAGGAGGTCTATCTGCTGGATCTGACGGCGCTGGTGGCAGGCACGCAGTTCCGCGGTCAGTTCGAGAGCCGGATGAAGGGCCTGATCGAGGAGATACGCAAGGCCGGCAACGTGATCCTGGTCATCGACGAGGTCCACAACATCGTGGGTGCCGGCGATGCCGAGGGCAGTATGAACGCCGCCAATATCCTTAAGCCTGCCCTTAGCCGGGGCGAGATACAGGTCATCGGCGCCACCACGTTCAACGAGTACCGTAAGCACATCGAAAAGGACACGGCGCTGGAGCGCCGCTTCCAGCCCGTTACCGTCAGTGAACCCAATGTAGAGGATACGCTGAAGATACTGCAGGGCATTGCCCACTACTATGAGCAGTTCCACGGTGTGTCCATCCCGCAGGGGGTGCTGCGCCAGGCGGTGCTGCTGTCCGAGCGCTATATCACGGACCGCTATCTGCCGGATAAGGCTATCGACCTGATCGATGAGGCCTGCTCCGACCGGAACCTCCACGATCCGGAGATCAACCGCCGGATGGAGCTGGAACAGGAGCTGTCCAATTTGATCTTTGAGCGCGAGAACCTGATGTCCGCCCAGCCGGCGGATGGTCAGCAGTTCACCGAGCAGGAGCTTGACCAGCGGTACGAGCGCATCGCGGAGCTTCGCAGCCAGGAACTGCGGGTGACGGATGAGCTGAATGCCATCAGGGCCAAGGGGATGCCGGAGCTGACCATGGAGAACATTGCCCGGGTCATCGAGATGTGGACAAAGATCCCCGCCAGCAAGATCAAGGAAGAAGAGTTCAAGCGTTTGGCGGAGCTTGACCAGCGGCTGCGCGCCCATGTGGTGGGCCAGGACGAGGCGATCGCCGCCGTGTCCGCCGCGATCCGCCGCAACCGCGTGGGTATTTCCCCCAAGCACAAGCCGGTGAGCTTCATCTTCGTGGGTCCTACCGGTGTGGGCAAGACGGAACTGGTGAAGCAGCTGGCTGACGATCTGTTCAATGCGCCGGAGAGCCTGATCCGCCTGGATATGTCCGAGTTTATGGAGAAGCACTCTGTCTCCCGTATTGTGGGCAGTCCTCCGGGCTATGTAGGCTACGACGAGGCGGGGCAGTTGACGGAGAAGATACGCCGCAAGCCCTACTCCGTTGTGCTGTTCGATGAGATCGAAAAAGCGCACCCGGATGTGCTGAATGTGTTGCTGCAGATTTTGGACGACGGACAGATCACAGACGCCCACGGACGGAAGGTGAATTTTGAGAACACCGTCATCGTGATGACCTCAAATGCAGGGTCCGACACTAAATCCGCCGGTGCAGTGGGCTTCGGCGGCAGCGCTGATGACCAGGGCAGGGAGCGAATCATGAAGGCACTGCAGGACTTCCTGCGGCCGGAGTTCCTGAACCGCGTGGACGAGATCGTGTGCTTCAACCACCTGACAAAAGAGAACTTTGCCGGGATCGCCCGTATCATGCTGGATGAGCTGAAAGCCTCGCTGGGCGACAAGGGCTATACCCTCCGCTATGACGAGGCACTGGTGGACTATCTGGTGGAGAAGTCCTACTCTTTGACCTACGGCGCCCGAAACCTGCGGCGCCTGATCCAAAAGGAGCTGGAGGACCCCATGGCCGCCCGGATCATCGATGCGTTCGAACATCCCATTACGCAGATCAGCGCCACCGTACGCGACGGCGCGGTGCAGCTGTACACATTGTGAGGTGAGTCTATGCTGTTTCGCAAGGATATGGACCCCCGGTGCGCATACTGCGCCAAAGGAAGCCGCATTGGCGAGAACAAGGTAGCCTGCGTCAAGCGGGGTGTCGTGATGCCGGAGGACCACTGTGGCGCGTTTAAGTACGACCCATTGAAGCGGGTGCCGCCCCGGCCGATGAAGCTGGATACAGACAAGCTGCGGGAAGAGGATTTTCAACTGTAAGCACAATAGGCAGCCGCCGGCTGCCCGTGCAGTGAAAGGAAAATGGCATGACTGTTAAAAAAGTATGGGCGGTGTACTTCAGCGGGACCGGCACCACGAAGAAAACAGTCGATCGCATCGCCCACCGTCTGGCAGAAGCGTTGGGCACAGACTGCGAAGTGTATGACTACACGCTGCCTGCCGCACGCCGACAGGAGCTGACCATTCCGTCCGGTGATGTGGCCGTAGTGGGTTGTCCCACCTACGCTGGGCGCGTTCCAAATCTGCTGATGCCGTACCTGCGGGATATGGTGCACGGCGAGGGTGCTTTGGCGGTGCCTGTGGTGCTGTTCGGCAACCGCAATTACGATGACGCACTGATGGAGCTGTCGCAGCTGCTGACGGCTGACGGCTTTTCCTGCGTGGCCGGAGGGGCCTTCGTGGGGGAACACAGCTTTTCCCGTACCTTAGGCGCGGGTCGGCCCAGTGGGGCGGATGTGGGGGAGATGGATGCCTTTGCCGAGCATGTGGCCGCCAAGCTGGTAGCGGGAGATACTGCGCCTGTCACTGTGGGCGGCTGCGACCCCATACGGCCCTACTACACCCCCCGTGACCGCCATGGTGATTCTATCAATATCCTGAAGGTCAAGCCCAAGACGGATATGACAAAATGCGGGGGCTGCGGTCTATGTGCTGCCCGGTGTCCCATGGGAAGTATCGACCCGGCGGACGTGTCCCGGGTCAACGGAGTGTGCATCAAGTGCGGTGCCTGTGTCAAGGGCTGTCCCAGCGGTGCTAAGTATTTCGATGATCCCGGGTATCTATACCACAAGAGCGAACTGGAGGAGGTCTATGCCCGTCCGGCAAAGAACGAGACGTTCCTATAAGTATCAAAGAGGCGGGAGATGGGAATAATACATAAGCTGTGCTGATGACGTGAAGCCTTCTATTCCAAGTGGACAAAATGTGGAATTGACCGTTGACAAACGGCACGGTGTATGGTAGTCTAACAAAGCTGTCCGGGAGGGCAGAGCGCGTGTAAAGCGAGTCAATGAAAAATGTCTAAAAAAGGTAAAATAGTAGTTGACAAGATGGCAGACATGTGCTAAGATAATGACTGTTCCGCGGTTATGGGACGTGTACCTTGTAAATTAAACAACGAACGAAACGAAAAGCACCAGACGGGAGCACATTGAAAGATGTGCAACTGAGAACTTGCTGGAACGGGGTTAAGTCAATTACCCGGGAAGGTAAGTATAAAAAGTTTTTGAAGCTATGACAAATAGCTCTGTAAAGATTAGCTCGATGGAGACATCGTGTTGATACAATTTATAGAGAGTTTGATCCTGGCTCAGGACGAACGCTGGCGGCGTGCTTAACACATGCAAG
>ERZ857965.297-NODE-297-length-76100-cov-8.556973_pt1 | contig 76100 bp, 56 predicted proteins | sample MGYA00519758_ERZ857965 | MGnify/ENA primary metagenome ERZ857965 (study PRJEB31778, sample SAMEA3449381) | human gut metagenome | biome: human gut; feature: human-associated habitat; material: faeces | place: United Kingdom | collected 2010/2012 ...
ATTTTATCCGCTTATGCGACTTATAATCAGGGATTTAATTTATAGAAGTCCCCTTTATTTTTTATTCCTTTTTAAAATTTAAATAAAAAAGAAGAAGAATATAAATAGCTGTTGATAATGTCGATAACTCGGCCTCCTTTCGGATTATCGACAGACGGACCGTGCTGCACGGGACAACTCTCTTCTGCGACCTGCTGCAAATCACTTCACTGTTTGCGTTGTCCACAAATGTTGAAAACCGTTATCCACATATCGACAGCCTCCGATTTTCAACAATCTGTTCCGTTTCGGGCTCCGGTCGGGCGACGAAAATTTCCGAAAACTTTTTTTGGTTTCCCGCGAAAGCCGTATATACCCGGCTCCGGTTGGATTTTCCAAATGCGGGGAGGGGGAAGTTTTCATCTTTTTTCATCGGTTATCAACAGGCTTGCCGACAGGTTATCGACCGTTTTTCATCACCTGCTCCACCACCTTTTCGGCGATTTCGCGGTAGCTCTTCTCGACCATCGGATGGGTGGAGGCCGCCGGGCATCCCGCGTCGCTGCCCTCCATGATCGACTGTACGATGGGTATTTCGCCGAGGAACGGGACTCCGCTCTTCTCGGCCATGTCCCGTGCGCCGCCGCGGCCGAAGAGGTAGTAGCGGTTGTCGGGCAGCTCGGCCGGGGTGAACCACGCCATGTTTTCGATGACGCCCGCTACGGGAATTCCGACGTGTTCGTTGCGGAACATTTCTACGCCCCGCACCACGTCGGCTACGGCCACCTGTTGCGGGGTGGAGACGATGACTGCGGCGTCAATCTTGAGCTCGCCGATGATCGACAGGTGTACGTCGCCCGTGCCGGGAGGAAGGTCCGCGAGCAGGAAATCGAGCGTGCCCCACCGGGTCTGGTGAATCATCTGCTTGAGGGCGCTGACGGCCATGGCCCCGCGCCAGAGCAGGGCATCGGTGGGTTTGATGAAGAAGCCGATCGACATCAGTTCGATCTCCATCGAGCGGGCCGGGATGATCCGGTCCTCGCCATCCTCCTGCACGGCTTCGGGCAGGTAACCCTCCACACCGAACATCTTGGGTTGCGAGGGCCCGTAGATGTCAGCGTCGAGGATCCCGACGCGGTAGCCCATGTTGCGCAGGGCGACAGCCAGGTTGGCCGTGACGGTCGATTTGCCTACCCCGCCCTTGCCCGAGGCTACGGCGATGACGTGGGCGATGCCGCCCGTGGTCGTCTTCAGCTTCGGTTCGGGACGGGGGGCGGCGCCGCCCTCCTTGATGACCACGAGCACCTCGCTGCCCGGGAATGCCTCCTGCAGGAGCTCTTCGGCCTGTTTCTTGATCTTCAGGGCGAACGGGTCGCGCGTCTTGGCGAAGCGCAGGACCACCGTCACCTTGCCGGCCGCTGCGGCCGTATGTTCGATGAATCCGCTCGTTACGATATCCTGTCCGGTTTCGGGATGGACGATCGCCGTGAGCAGCTGTTTGATCTTTTCTTCCATAATTTCACGGTATCACTTACCCGACAAAGATAACGCATATTTCAGACAATAGGTAGCGTGTCGGTAAATATTTGGTCGCTTTTCCGCACTCCAGCCCCGGTCGGATGCCCGGTCGGGCGGATCGAATTTTATCGAAAAACGATAAATTATGGTGGCGCCCGTGAAAAAAACGCTATCTTTGTACTTGCCCGCATACGGCATGATTCAAATTTAATACGTTCCTATATGAATTTCATCAAGACTTTTCTGGCCGCACTCCTGGCCTTTGTGCTCGGATCGCTGGCCATCCTGCTGTTCGGGATGTTCATCCTGTTCGCAATTGCCGGTTCGATGGAGCGGACCGTTACTGTCAAGGAGGGTTCGATCCTCAGGATCGACTTCTCGGAGGTCATCAACGACGCTCCCTCGTCGGACCCGCTGGCCGGATTCGACTTCCGTACGCTGCAGTCCACGCGCCAGCTCTCGCTGCTCAAGGTGCTCCGCACGCTCGAGGCCGCGGCGGTCGATGACCGGATCGAGGGCATCTACCTGCGCATGAACGGTACGGGCGGCGTTACGGGCACGGCCCTCATCGAGGAGCTGCGCGAGGCGATCGAACTCTTCAAGCAGAGCGGCAAGTTTGTCGTCGCCTACAACGAAACCTATTCGCAGGGGCAGTACTATCTGGCTTCGGCGGCCGACCGCATCTATCTCCAGCCCGAGGGCGGGATGGACTGGTCGGGACTTTCGACCAGCCTGATGTTCTACAAGGGTCTCTTCGACAAGCTCGACCTGAAGGCCGAGGTCTTCCGCCCGACGGTCTGCAAGTACAAGAGCGCCGTGGAACCCTATATCCTCGACCGCATGTCGGAGGCCAACCGCGAGCAGATGCAGGCGCTCGTCGATTCGATGTGGGGAACGATCGCCGAGGCTGTTGCCGCATCGCGCGGCATCGACGTGGAGCGGCTCAACGAGATCGCCGACAAGCTGCAGGTGACGCTCCCTGAGGATGCGCTGAAATACGGTTTCGTGGACGGACTCCTCTATGAGGACCAGATGAAGGAGGTCTTCGCCGAGCTGGGAGTCGAGGACGACGGCGAGGGCAACTACGATTTCGTGTCGCTCGGTGACTACGCCTCGATGGTGGGCGTGGATCTCGACAACCTCGGGGCCGACCGGGTGGCCGTCGTCTATGCCGACGGGCAGATTGTCGATGGCGAGGGCTACGGCGATGCCGTCTACGGCAATTCGCTCGCTGCCGAACTGGCCGACGTGCGCCGCGACGAGAAGGTCAAGGCCGTGGTTGTGCGTGTCAATTCCCCGGGCGGCAGCGCCCTGGCCTCGGATGTCATCTGGCGCGAGATGGAGCTGCTCCGGGCCGAGAAACCCGTTGTCGTGTCGATGGGCTCCTATGCCGCCAGCGGCGGATACTACATCTCCTGCCCGGCCGACGTCATTGTCGCCGACCGCCTGACGCTCACCGGCTCGATCGGTGTCTTCGGCATGTTCCTCAATCCGATCGACGCGCTCAAGAACAAACTGGGCATCACGCTCGACGGGGTGAAGAGCAACGCTTCGGCCGGCATGGGCTCCGTCGAGCCGCTTACGCCTGCCCAGCGCGCCTCGATCATGCGCGGCGTGGACAAGGTCTACGAGACCTTCACGCAGGATGTCGCCGCCGGGCGCAACCTTCCGATCGAGAAGGTGCTCGACATTGCCGGCGGTCGTGTGTGGTCGGGCAGCGATGCTCTCGGGATCGGGCTGATCGATGCTTACGGCGGACTGAAGACCGCCATTGCGCTGGCTGTGGACAAGGCCGGCCTGGGTGAGAACTTCCGCGTGGTCGAGGTCACGCAGCAGCCCAGCGGTCTGGCCGCCATGCTTTCGGCGCTCAATGTCAGCGTACGCAAGGCCTTCGTGCGCTCGGAGCTGCAGGAGCTCTTCGGCGGGTACGACCGCGTGCAGCGGCTGCTCCGCATGCAGGGCGTGCTGATGTATTCGCCCTACGAGGTCGAGTTGAGGTAACCGCCCGGGGGATGTGCTCCCCGGTTCCGTTTTCCGTGCAGGCGGTCCGCTTTCAGGCGGCCGCCTGCCTCTTTTATGTCGTGCGTACCGAATTTTTGCGTATCTTTGTCGTATGGCAGTAATCAGATTGACCAAAGAATTTTCGTTCGAGGCGGCCCACGCACTCGACGGGTACGACGGCCCGTGCCGCGAGATTCACGGGCACTCCTATCGGCTCTTCGTCACGGTGGCCGGGCGGCCCGTGGCCGATCCCGGAAACCCGAAATACGGCATGGTGATGGATTTCGGCGTGCTCAAGCGCATCGTGAACGAGCAGATCGTCTCGCGCTTCGACCACGCCTTCGTCCTGCGCGACTCCGAACGGGGACGTGCCGTCCGGGAGGCCCTCGGGGAACGCTTTTCGAATATCGTCGTCGTGGACTATCAGCCCACGTGCGAGAACATGCTCGCCGACTTCGCCCGCCGCATCGCCTCCCGCCTGCCGGAAGGGGTCCGGCTCCATTCGCTGCGGCTCCACGAGACGGCCACGTCGTTTGCCGAGTGGTTCGCCGAGGACAACCCCGCATGATACATTCCACGCTCCTGTGAAGGAGGCAACACACACAGCCCCGCTATGAAAAAACTCTTCCTGGTAGACGCCTACGCGCTGCTCTTCAAGTACTATTACGCCTTCCTGGGCCGCCCGATGCGCAACCGCAACGGAATGAACACCTCGGTGGTCTTCGGCTTCGTGAAGTTCCTCCGCGACATCCAGAAGCGTGAGCGCCCCGACCTGCTGGGCGTGGCGTTCGATCCCAAGGGTGGCAGTTTCCGCCGCGAGATCTTCCCCGAATACAAGGCCAACCGCTCCGAGACTCCGGAGGACATACTCATTTCGGTGCCCTATGTCAAGCGGGTGCTCGAAGCCATGTGCATCCCGATTCTCGAAGTCGAGGGCTATGAGGCCGACGACGTGATCGGCACCCTCTCGCAGAAGGGGGCTGCGGCCGGCTACGACGTCTACATGGTGACGCCCGACAAGGACTACGGGCAGTTGGTACGCGAACACTGCCGTATCTACAAGCAGAAGGGTTCCGACGGGGCGATCGAGATCGTGGACCGCGAGGCCATCCGCCAGAAGTACGGCATCGACGATCCGGTGCTCGTGCGCGACATTCTCGCCCTGTGGGGTGACGCCTCGGACAATATTCCGGGGGTCCCGGGCATCGGCGAGAAGACGGCCTGCAAACTGGTGCAGGAGTGGGGAACGGTCGAGCGTATCCTCGACAACGTCGCTTCGATCAAGGGGCGGCAGGGCGAGAAGATCGCCGCATGGGGCGACAACCTCCGTCTGGCCAAGCGGCTGACGACGATTTGTCTGGACGTGCCGATCGATTTCCGCGAGGAGGAGCTCACGGTCTGTGCGCCCCACCTCGACGATCTGAAGGCGCTCTTCGCCGAACTTGACTTCAAGGCCTTCCTCAACGATCTGGCCAACCTCGCGCCCCCCGAGCCGCTGCCCGACGGACCGCGTCAGGAGGAGCAGCGCCAGCCGGCCGAGATGGCCCGGGCGAAGTCCGCGGCGGCGAAAAAGGCCGCGCTGGCCGGTCAGGGCAACCTCTTCGGCGAGCCCGTCGAACCGCTTCGGGGTCCGGTTCCCGTTGCCGAGCTGCAGGAGGCTGCCGACGCGATGCAGTTCCGCACGGCGCAGGATACGCCCCACGAATACCTGCTGGTGGGCGATGCCGAATCGCTCCGGCAGCTTGTCGGCGAGCTCTCCGTGCGGGACGAGTTCTGCTTCGACACCGAGACGACGGGGCTCGACATCTTCAACGACCGCATCGTCGGCATGTCGTTCGCCGTCGAACCCCACAAGGCGTGGTACGTGCCCTTCAGCGAGGAGTGCACGGCCGAATATGCAGAGATCATCCGTCCGGTATTCGAGAATCCGCGGATCGCCAAGATCGGTCAGAATGTCAAGTTCGACCTGATGGTGCTCCGGCGGCTCGGCGTGGCCGTCCGCGGGCGCAAGTACGATACGATGATCCTCCACTACCTGCTTGACCCCGAGTCGCGGCACAACATGAACACGCTGGCCGAACGCTACCTCAACTACCGGCCCATCGAGATCGAGACGCTCATTGGCAAGGGCCAGAAGCAGCTGACGATGGATCTGGTGAATGTCGAACGCGTGAAGGAGTACGCCGCCGAGGACGCCGACGTCACGCTGCAGCTCAAGCAGGTGCTCCTGCCGATGGTCGAGCGCATCGGGCTGCACGATCTCTACTTCGAGATCGAGGAGCCGATGATCGAGGTGCTGGCCAACATCGAGATGGCGGGCGTGCGGATCGATAGCGCGGCGCTGGCCGAATATGCCGTCGAACTGAACCGCACGATGGCCGAACTCGAGGCTGCGATCCGCACCGAGGCCGGGGAGCCGTCGCTCAACATCAACTCGACGCGGCAGTTGGGCGAGGTGCTCTTTGCGAAGATGCGTATCGCGGAGAAGCCCAAGATGACCAAGACCAAGCAGTTCTGCACCGACGAGGAGTATCTCCAGACATTCGCCCACAAGCACCGCATCGTGGACCTCATCCTCGAGTACCGCGGGGTGAAGAAGCTGCTCTCGACCTATGTCGAGGCGCTGCCGCAGCTGGTGAACCGCACGACGGGGCGCATCCACACGTCGTTCAACCAGGCCGTGACGGCTACCGGGCGCCTCTCCTCGACCAACCCCAACCTGCAGAACATCCCCGTGCGCGACGAGATGGGGCGCCGCATCCGCAAGGCCTTCATCCCTTCGGACGATGATCACCTGCTGCTCTCGGCCGACTACAGCCAGGTGGAGTTGCGCCTGATGGCCCACCTTTCGGGCGACGAGTCGCTCATCGCGGCCTTCGAACACGGCGAGGACATCCACGCCGCGACGGCCGCTCGCCTCTTCGGCAAGCCGCTCGCCGAGGTGACTCCGGAGGAGCGCCGGCGGGCCAAGACGGCCAATTTCGGCATCATCTACGGCATTTCTCCCTTCGGGCTGAGCCAGCGGCTGGAGATTCCCCGCAAGGAGGCCAAGGAGATCATCGACGGCTATTTCCGCTCCTATCCCAAGGTCAAGGAGTACATGGACCGCGTGGTGGAGAAGGCCCGCGAGGAGGGCTTCGTGGCGACGATCTTCGGCCGCCGCCGTTACCTGAACGACATCGCCTCGCACAACGCCGTGGCGCGCGGCCTGGCCGAGCGCAACGCCGTGAATGCCCCGATTCAGGGTTCGGCTGCCGACATCATGAAGATCGCCATGATCGATGTCCACCGCCGTTTCGCCGCCGAGGGCATCCGCTCGCAGGTGATCCTCCAGGTGCACGACGAACTGGTCGTGGACATGCTCCGCGAGGAGCAGGAGCAGGTCGTGCGCATCGTCACCGAGTCGATGGAGTCGGCTGCCCGGCTCAAGGTGCGGCTGGTCGCCGATGCCGGCGTGGGTCGCAACTGGCTCGAGGCGCATTGATCCGACCGGAAAAAAACGGAAAGGGAGCACCCTCCACACGGGGAGTGCTCCCTTTTTCCATCACCTCGGAGGCGTGTCAGAACGAGATGCCGACGCGGATGCCGAAGTTGTTGATGTTGTCGATCGAGTAGACCAGCAGGTCGCCGGTGTTGGTGGCATAGCCGTAGTAGAGCGCCACGTGGAAGCCCATGCGGTAGTCCGGGCGCGGGAAGATGCTGACACCCACTTCGGGCGACATGTAGAAACCCCACGTGTCGGTGTACTGCTTGATGACGTAGTAATAGGAGGACATCTGGGCATAGCAGGCTCCCATACGCATGCCTACATAGGGCTGGAATACGCTCTTCTTGAACCAGTTGTATCGAGCCACGACGCCGAACGGAAGCTGGAACAGCGCGTGTTTCTGGTTGGTCGTCATGGCAGCGCCGTCACCCAGCTGGAGCGTTTGGCGCGAGATGTCCTCGAGGTTGGTCTGGTACGAGATGAAGGGACCGACGGTCAGGGCCGGCGTCACGAAGTAGCCGCCCTCGAAGTTCATGCCCCACCCCGAAGCCTTGTCCGCGAACTTGTCGCCCAGGGGAACCCCCATCTGCCAGTCGATGTTCACGTAGGAGTTCGGGAAGAGCTGCGCCTTGCCCGGCAGGGCAGCAACGAGCAGCGCGGCACACAGGATAACGGTTTTCAAGTGTCTATACGTTTTCATATTCGGTCGTATTTTCGGGTTCAACTATTTGGACAGATAGGGCGACTGCACGAAGGCCTGCTCCACGGCGTCGAGCGTGCGCTGCAGGTTGAGCGACGAGTCGCCGGTCAGCAGCCCGCCGGCGAAGCTGTCCCAGATGACCGGCAGTTTCTTGCCGCTCTGCTGGTCGGCCTCCAGGTCGAGCATCTCGGTCAGCAGCGAGCCGGCCGTGTAGCCGTAGTAGACGCCGTAGGGATAGTGCCAGCCCAGCCAGTCACCCCAGTAGCCCGGGGTCCAGTAGTAGGGATAGTACCACCACCAGTAGGGGTTGTTGTACCCCACGAAGTAGGTCACCTGCTCGACATAGCTCATCTGGATGCCCACGTTGGCTGCCGCCTTGTCGTAGGTGCGCGTATAGCCGGCGTTGTCCATTGCCGCGGCTACCGTCGCGATGATCTCCTGAGCGCTCTCGTCCTTCCAGTATTCGGTCCGGTCGCTGCCGCCGATCAGCAGGATGCTGTCCGGGAGAAAGTAGGTGTCGATGGCGGAGAAGTCGGTGCCGGTGTCGTGAGCCGTGTAGACCAGGTAATCCCCGTGCAGGTCCGATGTCGAAGGCTCCTTCTGGCACGAGCAGAACGCAACTGCTGCGAGTGCGAGTGCTGTGTAACGCAAATTTTTGACAATCATGGTTGTTGAAATTTTTTAGGTTTGCTGTCGCCCGTTCCGTCTCAAATTCCGTTCCCCGATGCCGGACCCCGGGCGCATCGGGGCCGTTTGGTGCATAAAGAGGTGATTTCGGGGCATGGAGCCCCGCTTCGGGACTCTCCGAAACGAAAAGAACCCGCAGGGTCTCTGCGGGTTCCGGTTCGTGAAGAGGGCCTTCGCCAAAGGGCCTATCTGTATCGGTGCGAGATGAGCGTCATGAACTCCTCGCGGGTGCGCTGGCTCGAGAGGAACACCCCCGTGAAGGCCGAGGTCGTCGTGGCCGACTGCTGCTTCTCGATGCCGCGCATCTGCATGCACATGTGGCTGGCCTCGATCACCACGGCCACGCCCATCGGGTTGAGCGCCTCCTGGATGCAGTCGCGGATCTGGACTGTCAGCCGCTCCTGGACCTGCAGGCGGCGGGCATAGCACTCCACCACGCGGGCAATCTTCGAGAGCCCGGTGATGTAGCCGTTGGGGATGTAGGCCACGTGGGCCTTGCCGTAGAAGGGCAGCATGTGGTGCTCGCAGAGCGAGTAGAGCTCGATGTCCTTGACGAGCACCATCTGCTTGTATTCCTCGCGGAAGGTGGCCGAGCGGATGATCTGCAGCGGGTCCTCGTCGTAGCCCTTCGTGAGGAACGACATGGCCTTGGCCACCCGTTCGGGCGTTTTCAAGAGCCCCTCGCGCGTGGGGTCCTCGCCCAGCAGGCGCAGGATCTCGGCGTAGTGGTGCTTCAGCGCCTCGACCGTATGCGGGTCGAAACGCTCCTCCTTTTGGTAGTTTCTCTCTTCCATAGCGCGGCAAAGATACCCTATTTCCCGATGGAATGCAAATAGTCGGCGAGTTTCCGCACGGCGCGGGCCCGGTGTGAGACGGCGTTTTTCTCTTCGGTGGTCATCTCGGCGAAGGTGCGGTCGTAGCCGTCGGGGACGAAGAGCGGGTCGAAGCCGAAGCCCTCGTGGCCGGTTTCGTGATCGAGGATGCGCCCCTCGACGATCCCCTCGAAGAGGTGCTCCTCGCCGTCGAGGATCAGCGAGATGACCGTGCGGAAGCGGGCCCGGCGGTCGGTGACCCCCTCGAGGTTCTTCAGCAGCAGGCGGTTGTTGGCCGCAAAGTCGTGGCCGTCGGTGGCGTAGCGGGCCGAGTGTACGCCCGGGGCGCCGCCCAGTGCCGCGACCTCGAGTCCCGTGTCGTCGGCGAAGCAGTTGCGACCCGTGCGGTCGTGGATATAACGGGCCTTCTGCGAGGCGTTGCCTTCGAGGGTCTCCTGCTCCTCGGGGATCTCCTCCGTGATGCCGCAGTCGCGCGGCGTCGAGAGGGTGAAGCCGTCGCCCAGGACGGCCTGCACCTCGCGGAGCTTGTGTGCGTTGTTGGTGGCGAATACGATTTCCATATCTTTTTTCAGCTTGGTTTGTCCGAGAGTCGGATCAGGTAGTGGCGGTGGAACAGCTCCTCGAGCTCGTTTGCGGCGCGGGGGTACTCCTCGCGGCGGTAGACCGTGGCGATGCGGCCGTTGTCGAGCAGGTGGATGTCGTCGCAGAGCGGAGAGAGCGTCTCGAGCAGGTGCGACGAGACGATCACGGTGGCCCCGGCCTCCCTGCGGCGCAGGATGAGCTGCCGGGCGGCGTGGAGGCTCTCCATGTCGAGCCCGTTGAAGGGTTCGTCGAGCAGCAGCAGCGGCTTTTGCTGCATGAGCGTGACGGTGAGTGCGAGTTTGCGCTTCATGCCGGCCGACCACCCGGCCAAGGGGCGGTCTACGGGCAGGCCGAAGACGCGGACGTAGACCGCCGGGTCCGACGAGGGGTTGTAGTGGGCGGTCAGGTCGAGCAGGTCGCGCCCGGTCATGCCGTCGTAGAAGAAGGTCTCGCTCTCGAGGTAGGCGATCTCGCTCCGCCTCAAGGGGTGCCCCGAGCGGGTGATTGACCCGCTGTCGGGGGTGACGAGCCCGAAGAAGGTGTCGAAGAGCGTCGTCTTCCCGGCGCCGTTCACCCCGACCAGTCCGTGGACGGAGCGTTCGGAGAGGTGCATCGTCAGGTTGTCGAGCACGGTTTGCGGGCCGTAACGCACGGTGAGCGAATCAATCGTAATCATGGAGGTAGCGGTTGAGGTTTTTCTCGGCCCGGCGGGCGTAGACGACAATCAGCGCCAGGGTGACAGGCAGCAGAGGCGGCAGGAGGAACCCGAGGTAGCCGATGCGCATCGCTCCCGGTAGGGGTGCGGCACCCTCCTTGGGACTGTAGGCGGCATATTTGGCCAGTACGGCATAAAGCAGCACGAGCGCCGCGAAGGGGGCCCATGCGGCGGCGAGCCATGCTGCTTCGGGATGGAGCGCCGCGGAGAGTGCGGCTGCGGGGAGCGTGAGCAGGAAGTAGTTGCGCCAGGCCGTGCGGGTCTTGAGCCAGAGCAGCGAGCTGCCGCCGCGTCCGGGCAGGAGCAGCAGCACGAGGGGCTCGTTGCGTGTGTAGCACTCGGTGCAGACGAGGGCCGCGAGGGCGAGGGCCGGGAAGCCCGCATAGGGGACGAAGGCGCTGCCGAGCAGCAGGAGCTCGATAAGGAGCGCAGCCGTGCGGTGGCTGCGGATGGTACCCGTCCATTCGGGAGAGTAGCCGAGCCATGCGATGCGGAGCCACGATCCGTTGCCCGTTCTGCTGCTGCGCCGGGGGATGAGGCAGCAGGCTGTGGCCGCAGCCTCTGTGATCAGGGCGTGGAGGAGGTGTCCCCGGGCTGCAAGCACTCCGGCGGGCAGGAGCGCCGCGAGGGCGTATTCGGCGGCCAGGTGGAGCTTCGGGCGGCGGAGTAGCCCGGCGAGCAGGCGCAGGTCGCGGCGCCCGAGGTGCAGGCGGACGACCGCCAGTACGGCGAGGGCTGCGGCGAGGGCCGGGCAGTGTCCTGCCACGAAGAGGAAGAGCGCGGCGGCAAAGGCGGCGAAGAGCGCCACGACGGGCAGTGACCACCCCACCATGCGGAGCCACCGCACGAGCAGGAGCCATCTCAGTCGGAAGAGGTTCATGGGCTATTTCACCACCTCGAGCCGGTCGAGCCGGTCGTCGAGGTCGAGTTTGTCGATGATCGTGCGGACGAGCAGGTCCATGTCCGAGCCTTCGGTGTAGTCGGCCGGGCAGACGTGGTTCACGCGGTTGTCGTGGATGAGCGAGGCCATCTCCTTGCGGGCCCCCTTCTGATCGGGGTTGTAGACGGCGATCGAGTGGCCGCCGAAGTTCTTCACCAGCCGCATGCAGGGGATGTCGGTCGTGCCGTCGCCGACATAGATCATGTGGTGGAACGGAACGGGACGCTCCTTTTCGGGGATGTAGCGGTTCACGAGCTTCGAGTCGAAGACCGATTCGACCCCCTTGTTGATCTTGAAGATGAACTGCGTCTTGTTGGTATAGTTCACCGCCACGGCGGGCCAGTAGGCGATGCCGTCCACGTCGTAGAGGAACGAGCAGGCGTATATCTTCCGGAATTCGTGGGCGATCTCCGTCCCCTCGATGATCTCCTTCAGGCCCGAGGAGTTGATGTAGTGCAGGATGCGGATGCCCCGCTCGGCGCCGTAGCGGTTGATGCGCCCGAACCACTCCTTCACGCCGCGGTAGAGCGTCACGCGGCGCCCCGACTCCTGGAAGGCCTCGCGGCGCAGCGACAGTCCCTTCGACTTGGCCTCCTGGATCATCCGGGCCATGTAGGTGAGGACCATGTCGGCATCCTGCTCCTCGGCCAGCGTGTTGGCCTCGGTCCAGAACTCCTTGTTGCTCTTGCCGACGGCCGGAATGAAGTCATACTCCTGCATGTTGCCCGGGGAGAGCGTGCCGTCGAAGTCGTAGATCAAAGCGATGGTGAATCTGAAATCCATGGTTCCCGCAGTTTGTGAACTTCAAAAATATCCAAATTTTGCTATTTTTGCAAGCAGAAACCCCGAAAAACCTCGGAATTATGGAGTTCAAGAGCCTGATAGCACAACGCCGTTCGATCCGCAAGTATTCGGACCGTCCGGTTCCCCGCGACGTGATGGACCGCATGTTGGCCGAAGCCCTCACGGCCCCCTCGGCGCGCAATACGCGCACGACACGTTTTCTTGTAGTGGACGACCCCGCGCTGGTGGCCCGTATGGCCGACATGCGCGATTACGGGTCGGCATTTCTGAAGGGCGTGCCGGCGGCCGTGGTCGTGCTCGGCGACACGACGACGAGCGATCTGTGGCGTGAAAACGCCGCCATTTCGGCCACCGTGCTGCAGCTTGCGGCCGTGGACGAAGGGCTGGGTTCGTGCTGGGTGCATGTCTGCGGGCGGCCCCGCCGCAAGGACGATCCCGAGGGCGAGCAGGCGGCCGACTACCTGCGCACCTTTCTGCCGATCCCCGAAGGCTGCGAGCCCCTGTGTGTCATTGCGCTCGGCTACTCCGACTTCCATCCCGCGCCGCTGCCCGACACGGACGATGCGAAGCGGATCATCCGCCTCTGATTCCCGACCCGGTTGCGGCCGTGGAGGCTCCGGAGCATCGGACCCCGGGGCCCGGGTGTCTTATCTTGTCAAACCCCCAAAAATGTGAAAAGAATGAAAGGAAAACTGATGTTTGCAACCGCCTCGGCGGCGATCCTGATGCTGGCCGCATGCGGCGGACAGGCGACGAAGTCTCCGGGGACTACGGTCGGTGAAGGACTGCGTTTCTGCGAGAGTACTTATCCCTATGAGGGTGGCGTCCTGATCGCCAACTTCGGGACCGAAGAGCTCAACCCGCTCAACGGCGAGGGCAAGGGCTATATCGTCCGTTACAAGGCCGGTGAGGCCCCGCAGGTGGTGATCCCGGCCGACGGGAACCTCTCGGCGCCCAAGGGCATGTTCCTCCGCGACGGCCGTCTGTTCGTCTGCGACGTGAACAAGGTGGTGGTCTACGACTTGAACCAACCCGGTGCCGCTCCCCAGGTGGTTTCCTTCCCCGAGGGCGAGCTCTTCGTCAATGACCTGGCGGCCGACGGCAACGTGCTCTACGCTTCGGTGACCAACACCGGGCGTATCTTCCGCCTCGACATCTCCGATCCGGCGGCTGTCGGCGCTCCCGAGCCGTGGCTGGAGATTCCCGGGCCCAACGGGCTGGTGATCCGTGACGGGGCGATGTACGTCGCCTCCTACCCTGCCGACGGGCAGACGACCGACGCGCACGTCATCTACCGCATTGCCGACCTGTCCAACCCCGTGGCGGAGCCTTTCGTCGCGCTTCCCGGACAGTACGACGGCATCGCCTTCTCGGGCGACGGGAAATCGCTCTACGTGACCAACTGGTCGCCGGCCGGCCTCTCGCGCATCGATCTGGCGACGCGCGCCGTGGAGCCCGTTGCCATTGAGCTGGAGCAGCCGCTCGCGGGCCCGGCCGACATGACCGTGGCCGACGGCGTGGTCTATGTGCCCGACCTGCCCAACAGCCGGGTGGTGGTCTTCGCCGAGTAGAGGGCGCGGATGTCCTGCAGGTGATATGACGAAGCGGTCCGGGATCACTCCCGGACCGCTTCCGTCTGTTTGTGCGGCGGTGCTACCTGTTGTGGTGGTGCACCGGTTTGATGTCCTTGATGCGCAGCTGGGTGGTCACCGTGCCGCGGTAGTGGTTCTCGACGATCTGGTAGCAGACGTCGATCGGGCGTCCCGAGCGTACCCACTCGAAGTGGGTGGGCTGCTGGAAGGCGATCGCCTGGATTCGCGTGTTGGGCTTCTGGCGCTGGATGAGATCCATGCGCAGGTGCTCGCTCTCCATGCCGACCAGCTTGGCGTCGCCGTGGTTGCTCACGCCGTAGGTCACGAAGACCGGGGCCGTGTTGCCGGGACCGAAGGGCTGGAAGCGGTTCAGGTCGCGGCGGAAGGCCGGCGTGATGTCCGAGAAGAGCAGCTCGCTGTCGATATCGACCTGCGGGACAAGCATCTGCGGGTCGATGTTCTCCTCGACGTAGGCGTTGAAGCGGCGCGTGAACTCCCCGACGTGTTCCGGACGCATCGTGAGCCCGGCAGCATACATGTGGCCGCCGAAATTCTCGAGCAGGTCGGAGCACGACTCGACGGCCTGGTAGAGGTCGAAGCCCGGCACCGAGCGGGCCGAGCCCGTGACAAACCCGTTGCTCATCGTGAGTACCACCGTCGGGCGGTAGTAGGTCTCGATCAGACGCGAGGCTACGATCCCCACGATGCCCTTCATCCATTTCGGATTGTAGATCACCGTGCTCTTGAGCGTCTTCATCTCGGGGTTGCGCTCGATGTAGTCGTGCGCTTCCTGAGTGACGGAGCGGTCGATCGACTTGCGGTCGCTGTTGTACGAGTCGATGACGTTGCCGAACTCCTCGGCCACGCTTTCGTTGCCCTCGATGAGCAGCTCGACGGCCGCATGCCCGCCCGAGGGCGAGGCGTTCTCGTCGTTCTCGTCCATGCGCATGCGCCCGGCGGCGTTGATGCGCGGACCGATCTTGAAGACGATGTCGTCGATGGTGATGTTGTGTTTGTCCAGACCGCAGATCTTGATGATCGACAGCAGCCCCTTCGACGGCTCGCGGTTGAGGTTTTTCAGACCGAAATAGGCCAGGATGCGGTTCTCGCCCACCAGCGGCACGATGTCCGAGGCGATCGAGACGACCAGAAGGTCCAGCAGCGGCAGGATCTGTTCGAACGGGATCCCGTTGCGCTGGGCATAGGCCTGCACCAGCTTGAAGCCCACACCGCAACCCGACAGTTCGTCGAACGGGTAGGAGCAATCGACCCGCTTGGGGTCCAGAACGGCTACGGCGCGGGGAATCTCCTCGGCCGGGAGGTGATGGTCGCAGATGATGAAATCCACGCCTTTCGACTTTGCATAGACGACCTTTTCCGTGGCCTTGATCCCACAGTCGAGGGCGATGATCAGCCCCACGCCCTTGCGGGCGGCGAGGTCGATTCCCTTGATCGAGATACCGTATCCCTCGGTATACCGGTCGGGGATGTAGAACATCAGGTTTTTGTGCCCGATCTGGCGCAGGAACTTGTAAACCAGCGCGACGGCCGTGCAGCCATCGACGTCGTAGTCGCCGTACACCATGATCTTCTCATTGTTACGGACGGCCTGTCCCACCCGCTCGACCGCCTTCTCCATGTCCTTCATCAGGAACGGATCGTGCAGGTCGGCAAGGCTCGGTTTAAAGAACTTCTCCGCCTTGTCTACGGTGTCTATGCCTCTTTGTACGAGCAGATTGGCCAGGATGGGCGAAATCCGCAGCGCGGCAGCGAGCATGGCTACCGTCGCGGGGTCGCCCTCTGGCTTCACTACCCAGCGTTTTTCTATAGGCATACGTGTTATTGTTTATATATTTTAACATTTAATATCTCACTTAAAAGTTCCACAACCGAACGTTTCACCTCCTCCATCGGGACGTTTCGGCCCGTCTCCGAGAGGATCGACGTCACCCCGCGATCGGTGAAGCCGCAGGGGTTGATGCGCGAGAACCACGCCAGGTCGGTCGATACGTTGAGCGCGAAGCCGTGCATGGTAACATAACGTGACGATCGCACTCCTATTGCGCAGATCTTCCGCACCGGCCCCTTTCCGCCGGGAGTGACTCCCTTGCCGAGCCAGACGCCCGAGGCGCCGTCGATGCGGCCCGCCTCGATACCCTGGCGGGCGACGGTGCGGATGACGGCCTCTTCGAGAGCGGCAATGTAGGCGCGCAGCCCGATGCCGAGCCGCTCGAGGTCGAGGATCGGGTAGCAGACCAGCTGCCCCGGGCCGTGGAAGGTGATGTCGCCGCCGCGGTCGATGTGGTAGAAGCGGGCACCCATCCGCTCGAGCATCTCGCGCGGGATGAGCAGGTTCTCCGCATGTCCGCTCTTGCCGAGCGTGTAGACCGGGGGGTGCTCCACGAGCAGGACCGTGCCGACGGGATCGTCATCCGTTGCGGAGTGCTCCTCTGCGGAGTCTCCGGCGGGGAATACGGTGCTGCCTCCGGCGTCCCGCTCCGCCCGCTTGCGGGCAACGTGGGCGTCGAACAACTCCTGCTGCAAATCCCAGCAGGCTTTGTAATCCATCAGGCCGAGGTCCCGGCAGTATGCCTTCATCCGTTACAAACTTTTCACACTTCGGAGCGCCTCTTCGGCCATGTACGAGGAGCGTACCAAGGGTGCGCTCGCACAGTAGTCGAAGCCCATCTCCAGTGCTCGGAGCCTGTACCATTCGAATTTTTCGGGAGTGATGTACGCCGCAACGGGGTAATGCTCCAGAGTCGGCCGAAGGTACTGACCGAGCGTCACAATCCTCACACCTGCCTCGCGCAGGTCACGGAGGGTCTGCAATACTTCGTCATCGGTCTCGCCGAGTCCGACCATCAGTCCGCTCTTGGTCACCACGCCCTGTCGGGAGAGGTAGCGCAGCGTCTCCAGGCTGGTGCGGTACTTCGCCCTGGAACGCACAAGGGGAGTCAGTCGCTCGACGGTCTCGATGTTGTGCCCGATGATGTCGGGCTTCGATGCGATCACGATGTCTTCGAGTTCGGGACGCGCATCGAAATCGGGAATAAGGAGCTCAATTACGGCGTCGGGATTCTGTGCGCGGATGGCCTCGACGGTTGCGGCCCAATGGCGGGCGCCGCCGTCCGGAAGGTCGTCGCGCGTCACGGAGGTTACGACGACATACCTCAGTTTCATCAGGGCGACGCTTTCGGCGACCCGGGCGGGTTCCTCGGCGTCGGGGGCAAGCGGATGTCCCGTGCGGGTGGCACAGAAGCGGCATCCGCGGGTACAGATGTCTCCCAGAATCATGAAGGTCGCCGTGCGACGGCTCCAGCACTCGGCCTGGTTGGGGCACATCCCGCTGCTGCAGATCGTATGCAGCCGGTGTTTTTCGACGATGTGCCGCACTTCGGCCCACTCGGGGGTGCGGTGCAGGCGGATCTTCAGCCATCCGGGTTTTTTCAGGACATCTACCTTGTCATAAAACTTCGGCATTTAAGTTCATTATTTTCCAATTGATGCAAAAATAACGAAAAAGATTGAATATTCCTATACCCTTTTCATGTTTCTTGCGAGAATGCCGGTCGGAAAGCCGTGCGGAATGGATCGGTTGCGGGAATCGGAGTCGGTCGGTCGGATAAAGAAAAGAGGCCCTGCACCTGCCGGTACGGACCTCTCTGGTTAGGTTAGTTAGGTTAATGAGAGTGGGGAACCCCACGTTCGATGAAACAAAGATAGATCGAATTTTACGAAAATGCAAATATTTTGTGATATTTCTTGAAATTTTGAGGCGATTTTTAAACCATATTGTAATTAAGATTTTTTAATTTCCTTTCGGTTCGTAAGTTTTTGATTAACGCTCCGCACCGCTTTCCGCAGCCTTTTCCGGCACGGGAGCCTCTTCGCCGGCAGCTGCCGGAACCTCGTCCGTTTGGGAGTTCTGGTGGCGGTGGCGGTAGGTTGCCGGAGTCATCTGGTACTCCTTCTTGAAGAGTTTGATGAAGTGCGAGGTGTTGGGGAAGGTGCATTCGTTGCCGATCTCGGAGATCGATTTCGAGGTCGAAATCAACAGCAGACGCGAATGCATCAGCCGCTGGCGGATGAACCATTTGTGGGGCGGCATCTGGAAGTGGCGCCGGAACTCCTTCTTGAACGAGGTGAGCGAGCGGTGTGTCAGCCGGGCCAGCTCCTCGATCGAGATGTCCTTGAAGATGTGGTCGTAGACGATCTGCTCGAAGTTCTCCTTGGCGGCATCGACGTTGCTCAGCAGCTTGCTCTTGATGCAGCAGTCCTCGTGCGAGGCGATCAGGTAGATCAGTTCGGTCATCTTGATGTTCTCGGCCGTCTCGTCGTGGCGGAACTCCTCGTCGCGCAGGTAGTTGTTCGTATTGACGAAAAAGTTGCGCAGCGAGTTCCATGCGGGCATGGCCACGTGGGTGCGGTTGCGGCAGTTTTCGCACGAGTGCTCGTTCGATATGTTCAGTCCGTAGGTGATGTTCAGGTGCATGAGGATGCGCTGCAGGTCCTCGGGCGTGTAGTAAAAGAGCACCTCCTCGTAGGGTTGGCTGCCGTCGGGAACGTTCTCGATGTAATGGTGTCCGAGTCCCAGGTAGAAGACGTCGCCGCGTGCAAGCGTCTGGCGCTTATCTCCGTCGTAGATGTATTTCGTCCCGCGCAGGATGTAGCCGATGGCGTAGCGGGACAGGATCTGGGACTGGATTCCGTTGTGAAGCGATTCCAAATACTTCACGATCATCGGCTGTTGGGCCGATGAATTCATTGAATTCTTCATGCGAATTGTATTTTAAGTTTTTCTGAACAAAGAGTTGCGTCACATTTGTTCAGTCTCAAATATACAATTTTAAATTTTTAATTTGCCAAAATCCATAACACAAAAAAGCGAAACTGTGTAAATAGACCTCTTTGCAGCATGAAGATGACTAAATATATTATTGCAAAATGACGTTGGCTACGGCTACGGCGAGCAGCGCGGCGTAGAGCGGTGCGGCAATCGGGCGGCGGACACGCACGAAGAGGAACGGGAGCAGCAGGGTGACCGGTACGGCGAGCAGCGTGACTGTTTCGGCGGTTGCGGCCGGGCTGCAGAGCGATCCGCACGCAAGGATCAGCGTGATGCACGCGAAGAGCAGGATGAAGCGCGGTTTGGTCCCTACGGCGTAGCGGTCCGCGAAGACGAAGAGGGTGGAGAGGAGCCCCAGTACAATGGCTGCACCGGCAAAGAGCAGTTTTGGGAGCGGGAGAAGCGCTTCGGGTGTCGGGAGCGGGCCGCAGGTGAGCAGCCGGCCGAGTAACAGCAGCGGTGCGGCGAAATCGCCTCCGGCGCCCCAATTGATGTAACAGAGGACGAAGAGCGGAAGCAGTACGCCGGCGAGGGCCACCGTGAGCTCGCGGAGCGTCCTGCGGAAGAGCTGTACGGCCAGCGGCAGCAGCAACAGCAGCGGCAGTGCGGCGGGTGCGACGAGCGGCAGCAGCCCGAGGTAGAGCGAGGCGCGGAAGATGGCGTCGAAGCCGAATCCGTTGCGGAACGAGCGGGCGTAGTTCTTGGTGGCGAGGGCCAGCAGAGCCGGAGCCGCGCACGAAGAGAGGAAAGCGCCGTTACCGATGCCGCAGAGCAGGATGCCGTAGAGCGGGATGGCGAGGCACGTGCCGACCGAGTAGAGGTTGTTCCGTGCCGTAAGCCGTCCGATGCAGAGTCCGGTAAAGAGGATCAGCAGTCCGCCGATCCAGCGGGAGCCGCCCGGGTGGTGTGCCTCGAAGTCGGCGAGCCATTCGCCCGGGAAGCGGATCATCATGCGGTCGTGAGGCTCTTCGGTGAGGGCTTCCGCAGTTTCCGGATCCGCTCCGGATGCTGTTGTCTCTTCGGCTGTCGTTATCTCCGTGTCGGCAACGGGCGCTCCGTTTCTCCCGGAATGCGTCGAGTCGGCTGTGGCGATCGGTTGGTTGGGATGCGTCGCCTGCAGGCTCTCCGTGCCGTGCCCCGGGCTAGCCGTATGGGCTGAAATTGCCGGGATTGTCTGGGTTGTCCCGGGTCCGATGGTCAGGGCGAGGCTGTCGCGGGCGAAACCGGCCGGCATACCTGCAGTTGGCTGCTGGGCAGCGGGTGACGGGACTGTCGGGTCGGATGCCGCGTGGTCGGGTTGCGCTGCAGCTTCCATGTGCTCTGCAGCATGCGCAGTCTCTGCGGACTCTGCGTTTTCCGCAGCTTCTGCGTCCAGTCTGTATGCGGCTACACGTTCCGAGAAGGATTGCGGCATCGCAGCCGGGCGTTTCGCGGCGCCCCACATCGCCACGGCGGCGAGTATGAGGAGCGTGAGGAAGGCCGGGATGAGCTGCTGTCGGGCGATGTCGAATTTCATGATCGTGGCGCGGTTGTGGGGCAAAAGTAGCGAAAATGCGGGAATATTGTGTAATTTTGTCGTGTGATGTTGGAAAACCAGTTTCAATACGAACTGCTCGAGGCCGGGTGCGATGAGGCCGGGCGCGGCTGTCTGGCCGGGCCGGTCTTTGCTGCGGCAGTGATTCTTCCGCCCGATTTTCACGACGAGCGGCTCAACGATTCGAAGCAGATGACCGAGCGCAACCGCGATCGGCTGCGGGAGGTCATCGAGCGCGAGGCTGTCGCCTGGGCAGTCGAGGCGGTTTCGGCGGCGCGCATCGACGAGATCAACATCCTGAACGCTTCGTTCGAAGGAATGTCGCTGGCGGTCGGCCGGCTCGATCCCGCTCCGGGCTTCCTGCTCATTGATGGAAACAGGTTCCGTACGCAGCTGACCATCCCCTACCGCTGTATTGTTAAGGGCGACGGCAAATATGCCGACATTGCGGCTGCCTCGGTACTTGCCAAGACCCACCGTGACGAGTATATGCGCCGTTTGGCTGAGGAGTATCCGCAGTACGGCTGGCTTCAGAACAAAGGCTACCCTACGCGGCAGCATCGGCTGGCCATTCGCGAATACGGTCTGACTCCCCACCATCGACTCTCGTTCAACCACGAGATCGACCAGCTTGAGCTTCCTTTCTGACCGGAACGGCCTTTTTTCTGCCTTTTTCTGCCTGTTGTGGCGTGTGGTTGCCCTTTTCCCTCCGAGACCTCACCTTTGCGCTTTTCGGGCTTTGGCTGGCTCGCAACGGCCCCTCTCTTCCCCTTGTTTTCTGGTCTGAGAACGCCTGCTCGCGGCTCCGATGCATCTCGTCCTGTTCTCCTCCGGCCTCCCCCATGTCCCTATCAGTTTCTACACCTGTTCTCCTCTTCTTCGGGTTGTGTCTCCCAACGTTTCATGCAAACAAAAAAAGAGCAGACCCGAAGGTCTGCTCTCTCGTTTGGTTTGTCCCTGAATCAATATCCCAACGACTTGGAAGCCGCATAGGAGATCTTCAGGGCGTTGGCCCGACGGAGCTCCTGCTTCACGTCGGTGACGATACCCATCTTCGTGGCCTGGTCTGCCTTGAGGCAGATGGTCATTGCCGCGCGATCGGCCTCATTGAGCTTGTCGCGCTCGGCGGCTACGAAGTCCAGGATGTCCCGGGTCGTTCTGTAGGAGTCGTTCAGCTGGATACGCGGGGCAGTACCGAACTGCGCCTGCATGGCCAGCGTGGGCTGTCCGATGTGGATGAAGCTGACGAGCGATTTCTTCTCGAGCTTCTGTACCTCGGTTGCCTCCGGAAGTTTGTATCTGACGAGCAGTTCCTGATCACGCATGGTCGTCGATACCATAAAGAAGAAGAGGATCATGAAGATCACGTCCGGAAGCGAAGCGGTCGAGATGCCGGGCAAACCCTTGTTGCCCTTCTTTTTCATTACTGCCATGGCTTTACTTCTTTATATTTACCGGTTCGGCCTCCGAAATCTTCAGAGGTACTGCTTTGGATACTGCGTTGCGCTGCTCTTCGTTGAGTTCTGCGAACTTCGAACCGAACTTGCGCTGTGCAACCTCGTCGCGCACTTCGTTGAAGGCGCGCGCGAGCTCATTCTGTACCATGATGTAGGACTGGTAGCCCGTGTCGCGGGTGGTTTGCAGGGAAACCACGCCCTGGCTGACGGGATAGGTCCAGGTACTGCCGTCCGGAAGCTCGATGTCCTCGTCCTTCTTCTCGGGCAGATCCTCGCTGTCGAGCGGGTTGAGGATGAACTCCTTGACCTGATCCTTGAGCTCGCGAAGATCGATCACATTCTGCTTGCCCTCGATTCCTGCCATGATGTTTCCGCTACCCGAGATAAGTACCAGATACAGGTTGCGCTGCTTGACCTTGATCTGCTCCTGTTGTTGGTTCTCAGGAGGCAGGGGCGGAAGCATGCGGACCAGACCCGTATCGGTGTTCATGGTAGTGGCTACCAGGAAGAAAATCAGCAGCAGGAAGGCGATGTCGGCTTGAGATCCAGCATTGATATCTGGTGTTTTTCTTTTATCTATTGCCATTGCCTATTCCTTTTTCTACTTGAATGCACTCCAAATTTCAGTAACTACGGCCGTAACGAAGGCTGCCGCAAAAGCGACATAGGTCACCAGAATGCTCGTTTCGGTGATGACCGTTTCGGTGTGGCCGAAGAATCCGTTGTTCTGAAGGTCCACGATGTTGATCGTGTGTCCGGCCGAGTAGAAGTAGGACACGCCGATGATGATGATGACCAGAGCCAGTGACAGGATGGCTCCCTTGATGCCTGCCGGGTTCTTGATCATTCCGAAGATCGCGCAGAAGATGGCCGAAGCGACGGCGAACGCGAAGAGGAAGTAGCCCCACATCAGGTTTGCACTGATTGCGGCCTCGGATCCTCCGGTCGCGATCGCGTAGACCATAAGCGCAATCGTGATGACCAACAGAACGCCCAGCAATATGTTAAATATCTTTTTCATATTTGCTTTTGACTTTTGCGTTCGGTTCAATTATTTCTTGCTGTAGGCCGTCAGGATATCCATGAGCGTGATGGACGAATCCTCCATTGCGTTTACGAGCGAGTCGATCTTGGCGATGATGTAGTTGTAGAACAGCTGAAGAATAACGGCAGCGATAAGACCCATGAGGGTGGTCAGAAGGGCGACCTTGATACCACCAGCAACGAGCGTCGGGCTGATGTCACCGGCAGCCTGGATGGCGTCGAATGCGTCGATCATACCGACAACGGTACCCATAAATCCGAGCATCGGGCTGAGGGCGATGAACAGGCCGATCCACGAAAGACCCGACTCCATCTGGCCGGTCTGAACCGAACCGTAGGAAACAACGGCCTTCTCAACCGAGTCGAGACCCTGATCGTAGCGATCCAGACCCTGATAGTAGATCGAGGCGATCGGGCCGCGGGTGTTGCGGCAAACCTCCTTGGCAGCTTCGATACCGCCCTTCTTGAGAGCCTCCTCAACGTTGGCGATGAGCTTCTTCGAGTTGATCGTCGAGAGCGACAGGAAGAGAATGCGCTCGATGGCTACGGCCAGACCGATCACCAAGCAGAGCAGGATCGGGAGCATCCAGCCCCAACCGCCCTCGAGGAACTTCTGCATCAGAATGTGGTGCATGCTCTCGCCTGCGACCTGAGTTTCGGCTGCGGCAGCGGCTGCCTCCTGCGCGAACGCATTAACGGTACCCAGAACGGTCAGGGCAACCGACGGAATCAAAAACAGTTTTTTCATAGTTGTGTTAGATGATTGATTTGATTGATTGAATTTTATTAGTTGTGTTTTTGGTTTTTGTCTTTCCCGGGGTTGCGGCCGGAGACCGGAGGCCGGGTATCCGGCGGGCCGTTTTTCCGTTCCGCTCCGTTTTTTGTTCCGGATCGCTCAATTTTTTGTTAAAAAATCATTTTTTTCTTCCTCCCTCCCGTCCGCGCGGCCGTTTTTTACCTGTTCTGCAGCGGTTGCGTGAGGTCTCCCCACACGGATGTCCGAATCCCGGATTTTCTTCCCGGACTCGCACAACTCCCTGTCAATCAACTGTGTTGCTTTGCTTCTGTCGCATCTTTCCCCGGTACTTCGACCGGTAGGGGTACGTTAGCAGTGCGAAATATAGGAAAAAAATTCGTTTCGTGCAACGTCCTATGCCGTAAATTCTCCGCGCAACGGCCTGCGCAGGAGCTCTTCGGTCTGCTGTCGCGGGAGTCCGAGCCCGAGCGTGTACATCAGTTTGGTGACGGCCGCCTCGGTGGTCATGTCGTAACCGCACAGCACGCCGGACTTTTGCAGCCGCAACCCCGTCTCGTAGAGCTCCATCGAGACCCGTCCGCCGCCGCACTGCGTGATGTTGAGCACGATCACGCCGCGGTCGATCGCCTCCTGCAGCGTGCGGATGAACCATTCGCTGGTCGGGGCGTTTCCGGCGCCGAATGTTTCGAGCACGACGGCACGCAGCCCGGGCGCCGAGAGCATGGCTCGCAGGACCCGTTCGCCGAGGCCCGGGAAGAGCTTGATGACCTCGATGCCGTCGGCCAGCCGGGTGGCCACGCGCAGCGGCTCTCCGAAGGTCTCGGGGCGGAGGATCGCCGGGTAGTTGTAGGCGATATTGACGCCGACCTCGGCCAGCGGCGGGTAGTTGTATGAGCGGAAGGCGCTCAGCGCTTCGGCGCTGCGCTTGGTGGTGCGGTTGGCGCGGAAGAGCCGGTTCTGGAAGTAGAGCGACACCTCGGGGACAACCGGACGGCCGTCGCGCCGGGCGCCGGCGATCTCGATGGCCGTGATGAGGTTCTCGCGGCCGTCGGTGCGCAGCACGCCGATGGGGATCTGGCTGCCGGTGAAGACCACGGGCTTCGAGAGGTTCTCGAGCATGAAACTCAGCGCCGAGGCGGTGTAGGACATCGTGTCGGTGCCGTGCAGGACGACGAATCCGTCGTAGCGGTCGTAGTTGTCGCGGATCAGCTCGGCGAGCGTGACCCAGTTCGACGGGGCGACGTTCGACGAGTCGATGACCGGCGACATCGTCAGCACCTCGATGTCCACGTTGAGCCGCTTGAGCGAGGGGAATTCGTCGTAGATGCCGCTGAAGTCGAAGGGCACCAGTGCTCCGGTGGCGGCGTCGGTCTTCATGCCGATGGTGCCGCCCGTGTAGATGATCAGAATGGAGGATCGCATGTCGTATCTCTTTGTTTTGTCGTATTCGTCACTCGTCGAGTGCCTCGACCAGAAAGCTCACCGGACGGAAGCCGTCGTTGCAGGAGAGCATCGCCGAGGCGGGGTTTTTCATCCACCCGTCGTAGAGGTCCGTACCTCCGTGGGCCAGCGTCATGACGAACGGCGAGAGGGTCTGCCAGGCGCTTTCGCACAGTCCCTCGGGCCGCTGCCACCCCTCGGCGATGAAGACCTGACCCTCCTGCAGGTCGCAGGCGTGTTCGATCGGGTTTTCGTAGCGTGCGATCAGGTCGCGGTGGCAGACCTTGCGGACGACGGTGATGCGTACTCGTTTCATGGCTGTATGTGTGGCTGGTTGTCGGTCTCGGAGCCTTGAGCCGGAGCGGGGCGGGGCTTTGTGCCGTCCTGTCCGGAGGAGCTCCCGTTCAGACGGAAGAGTCGTTCGGCCGAGGCTGTCGTGGCGTCGGCCACCTCGTCGGGCGTAAGTCCCTTGAGGCGGGCCACCTCGTTGCACACGAAGCGCACGTAGGCGGACTCGTTGCGTTCGCCCCGGTGGGGTGCGGGTGTCAGGTAGGGGCAGTCGGTCTCCAACACCAGGTCGTCGAGCTCCATCTCGGGAACGATCGCCGCCAGAAGGCTCTTCTTGAATGTCACGACTCCGCCGATGCCGAAGCGGAAGTCGCCCAGCGAACGCAGCTCGCGATAGGTCTCCAGCGTGTCGGAGTAGGCATGGAAGACGCCGCGGAGCCCCCGCCCGGCGTATTCGCGCATGAGGGCGACGGTCTCCGGCCAGGCGTTGCGCGTGTGGACGGCGATCGGCAGGTCGTATCGCAGGGCGAGTTCGATCTGCCGGCGGAAGGCTTTGGTCTGCTGTTCGCGGAAGTCGCGGCTCCAGTAGAAGTCCAGCCCGATCTCGCCGATGGCGCAGAAGGGCGGGATGCCCTCGGGCGGTGCGGCAAGGAGCTGTTCGACGAGCTCCAGCTCCTCCTGCCAGCGGGGGTTGTCATTGACCGACGTGGGGTGCAGGCCGATCATCGGCACGCACCGTTGCGGATGCAGGCGGCAGAGGTCGAAGAGCCGGTCGTGACTCTCGGAGTCGATAGCCGGGAGCAGCAGTCGCCCGACGCTGGCCCCGGCAGCCCGGGCGAGCGCCTCTTCGCGGTCCTCGTCGAACTCGGGGCCATAGAGATGAGAGTGTGTATCGATCAGATTCATTGTTTCATGTATCGGTTTCCGGGGAGTTGGCGGATGGCTCCGGCCAGCTCGAGCCCGATGAGCAGCGATGCGAGCTCCCCGGGGTCGAGTCCGGTCAGCTCGCCGAGTGTCTCGGACGAGAGCGGGTCGTCGGTGCGGAAGCAGGCGAGCAATCCCGCCTCGTCACGTGTCAGTTCGGGGGTGGCGGGTTTCGGCCGGAGTGTGGCGGGGTCGGTGCCGAGGTCCCACATCAGTTCGCGGATCACGTCGTCGGCCGTCATGACCAGCTGGGCCTTGCGGTTGCGGATCAGGTGGTTCGTGCCCGAGGACATGGGGTCGGTGGCGCGACCCGGCACGGCCATCAGCGTGCGGTCGTAGGAGTCAGCGCAGTGGGCCGTCAGGAGCGAACCCCCGCTGTCGGGCGACTCCACAACGATACACCCGGCGCTCAACGCGGCGATGATGCGGTTGCGGGCTACATAGAAGGAGCCGTTCTGCCGGGTCTGCGAGTGGAGTTCGGTGACCAGTGCTCCGCTGTGTTCCACGATGTCGCGGGCAATGGCCGTGTGCTGGGCGGGAGTGACCTCCGGGAGGGCGTTGGCGAGTACGGCGACGGTCGGGATTCCGGCGGTGAGGGCCGCGCGGTGGGCCGCTATGTCGATGCCGAAGGCCAGGCCGCTGACGATGCAGAGCCCCGGGACCCGTTCGGCGAGTTCGCCGACCAGACGGTCGCACATCGCCTGCCCGTAGGGAGTTGCGCGGCGTGTGCCGACCAGCGTGAGACATCGTGCCGTGAGGGCCTCGGCGTTACCTTTTATGTATAGAACGGCGGGATAGTCGGGCGTTTCGCGCAGCAACGGGGGATACCCGCTATCGGTCGAGGCGACGACGGCGATGCCGTGGCGCCGGCAGTAGGCGATCTCCCGCTCGGCGGCCGCGAAGGCCTTGTGCTGCAGGAGCTGCCGGGCAATGTCGGGCCGGAGGCCGGCGCCTTCGGTAAGTTCGTCGGCCGAAGCGGCGAAGATCCGTGCGGCACTGCCGAAGTGTTCCAGCAGATGGACGGCGCCTTTCACCCCGATGCCGGGGGTCATCTGAAGGGCGATATCTTCGAGGGTCATGGCCGGACAAAACAAATTCAACAGAGTAAAGGTAGGTATTTTTGCGCAATAACGGGAAAATATTTTCGAAATAACGCAAAGTTGCCCGGAAGTTTTGCAGAAATGAGAAATGTTTGTATATTTGCACTCCCGAAGTACCGGAGCAGCCCCGGATTCGGTCCCGGGTCGCAGCGACGACACCGGTGATACGGAAGAGGGCGGGGCTGATTTTAGGTTGGGTTTGTGTTGTACCGGTACGGACGGATTTTCATGTTGGTCTGATGGCCGAGTGGCTAGGCAAAGGTCTGCAAAACCTTGTACAGCGGTTCGAGTCCGCTTCAGACCTCATAGAAACCGCGTTGCAGATGTCTGCAACGCGGTTTTCGTTTTGTTTTGTACGGCATTTGTACGGCAGCGGGCCGGTTTGCCGTTTGGCTCAACTGTTTTCCGACCACATTTCGCACTGCTCCATGATGGTGTTCAGCGCGTCCTCCTGCCCCTCGGGCGGATATTTGTACTTCTTGAGCAGTCGTTTGACCAGCCGACGCATGCCGGCCCGGGCGCTCTCCTTCAGATTCCAGTCGATTGTCTTGTTCTTGCGCAGCGCATCGGTCAGTTCGTGCGTGATGGCCAGCAGCTGGTCGTTCGTGTAGAAGTCCCGCACGGCCTCGGGCTTGGTCAGCGCATCGTAGAAGGCCAGCTCCTCGGTCGTGAGGTGCAGCGCCTGGCCCGCCTTCTCGCCGTCGATGATCTCGCGGGCTGTCTTCAACAGCTCCTCGATCACCTCCTCGTTGGTCAGCATCCCCTTCAGGTAGTTGCTCATCGCCAGGGAGAGGATCTCCGAGAACTTCGCGGCCCGCACCGTGTTGGTCCGGCGGTAGAGCTGCACCTGCTCGGCAATCAGCTTGCGCAGCAGCTCCACGGCCAGATTCTTCTCCTTCATGCGGCCGATCTCCTCGAGGAACTTCGGGTCGAAGAGCGAAAACTCCTCCTGCACGTCCGAAAAGAGGTTGATGACCCCTTCGCTCTGAATGCTCTGCCGGAGCAGCTCGTTGATGCGTTCGTTGATCTCGCGGAACGAGATCTTGCCCTTGCCCTCGACGCGCGTCAACAAGGTGCGCACGGCCTCGAAATAGGCCGCTTCGAGCCGCTCTTCGCGGTCGGACATGCTCTGACACAGCGACAGCGCCTGCCGCAGCAGCAGCGCCTCGCGGATGTAATCCTCCTTGACCTTCGCCCGCTCCGGCGCCTGCAGGAAGTCGGCGCCGCCGCTGATGGCCCGGGCGCGCTCGAGGTCCGAATCGCCCCGGAATCCCGCGTAGTCGTACCCGTGCAGCAGGTCGCGGCACACCTCCAGCTTCTTCCGAAACTCCGGATAGGCCGTCTTGGCGATGTCGGGGTCGCCGTAGTTGCGGCGGTCGCGCAGCGTGTAGTCGTTCATCGCCTGCTTCAGGGCCGAGGCGATGCCGACGTAATCGACCACCAGACCGCCTTGCTTGTCGCCGAAGACGCGGTTCACGCGCGCAATGGCCTGCATGAGGTTGTGCCCCGCCATCGGCTTGTAGACATACATCGTCGCCAGCGAGGGAACGTCGAACCCCGTCAGCCACATGTCCACCACGATGACGATCTTCAGCGGCCCGGCATTGTCCTTGAACCGCCGCTCCAGTTCCTTCTTGTGGGCGTCGTTGCCAATCACGGTCCGCCACTCCTCGGGATCCTTGTTGCTCGAAGTCATCACCACGGCCAGCATCTCGCTCCACGCCGGGCGCATCTCCAGAATCCGATGGTAAATCTTCATCGCAATCGGCCGCGAGTAGGCCACGATCATCGCCTTGCCGGTCTGTTCCCACTGGCGGAACTCCTCGTAGTGCTTCACGATATCCTCGCACAGCGACGCCACCGTCGCATCGGCCCCCAGAATCGAGTCGATGCGCCCCAACTCGCGCTTGCTCTTCTCGATGGCGTACTCCTCGGCCTCCTCGGCCATCGCGTCGTACTCGGCATCAATGCGGCGCAGCGTCGCCTCGTCGAGATGGAGGTTGACGACGCGGCTCTCGTAGAAGACCGGGCGCGTGGCGCCGTCCTCGACGGCCTGCGTCATGTCGTAGACGTCGATGTAGTCGCCGAAGACCTCGCGCGTTGAGCGGTCCTTCTGCGCAATCGGAGTCCCCGTGAAGCCGATGTAGGTGGCATTCGGCAGGGCATTGCGCACCAGCCGCGCCGCTCCCGTGCGCACACGCCCCGTTCGCGGGTCGATGTGCTCCTCCAGCCCGTACTGGCTGCGGTGCGCCTCGTCGACCATCACCACGATGTTGCGCCGCTCCGACAGCGGCCCGTCGCCCTCTTCGAACTTCTGCATCGTCGAGAAGAAGATGCCGTTGGCCTCGCGCCCGGCCAGCAGCTCGCGCAGATGGGCGCGACTCGATGCCTGTACGGGAACCTGCCGCAGAAAATCGCTGCACTGCGCAAACTGACCGTACAGCTGCCCGTCGAGGTCGTTGCGGTCGGTCAGCACGACAATCGTCGGCGAGGCCATCGCCCGCTGCAACCGCTTGGCAAAGAAGACCATCGACAGCGACTTGCCGCTTCCCTGCGTGTGCCAGAATACCCCGCCGCGGCCGTCCGTCTCGGCGGCGCGGAGCGTCGAATCGACGGCCTTGCGCACGGCGTAGAACTGATGGTAGGCGCTCAATATCTTGATCTCTTGCCCGTCCTTCTCCGAGCAGCAGAGGAAGCCGCCGAGCAGCTCGATGAAGCGGCTCTTCTCGAACATCCCGCGGAAGAGTACGTCGAAATTGGCATAGCGCGTCTCCTCGTTCGATCCGTCCACGGTCTTCCACTCCATGAATCGGTCCTCGCCCGCCGTGATGGTCCCGGCCTTGGTCGTAGCCAGGTCGCTCATCACGCAGAAGGCGTTGTAGACGAACAGCGAGGGAATCTCCTGCATGTAGTTACGCAGCTGGGCGTAGGCCTCCGAGACGTCGGTCGCCTCGCGCGAGGGGGATTTCAGCTCGACAACCACCAGCGGCAACCCGTTTACGAAAACGACGATGTCGGCCCTGCGCACCGAACGCTCCTCGACCGTCCACTGGTTCGCGACCGTAAACCGGTTGCGCATCGGGAGGTCGTAATCCACCAGCCGCACCAGCCCGGCGCGCTGTTCGCTTCCGTCGAAGTAGTTGACCGCCACGCCGTTCTGGAGCATGTCGGTGAACCGGGCGTTTTTGCGGGCGAGCGAACCGCTTTCGATGTTTCGGATGCGAGCGATTGCCTCGTCGATGGCGGCGCGGGGGAGCGAGGGGTTTATGCGGACGAGTGCATCTTCGAGAATCTCCACACAGAGTGGCTCCGCGAAGTCCCTCACGACATCGGGGCCGTAGAGGTACTCGTAACCGAGCAGGTCTCGGAAGATTTCGAGGATGGCGTTTTCGAAATTGGCTTCGGTGAAGGGCATAGCTTGGATTTATTCACTAAAATACTTATCTATTTTTGCTTTTGTCTCAATTACAAATACATTATTATTCCCAATCTCTGTTGTAATACGATTGGTTATTAAATCATTCATTTGAGCAGATAATCCTGCAACATTTTTAATAGTCATGGTATCAAGATCTATCGTAATCTGAGAGATTCCAACGCTATTTGCTGCCATAATGAACCCTACATAATACATTGCTTTATCTTCATCAAAAACAGCTTTGATATTTAATTCTTTTCTCTTTTCAATTTGCATGTAACAAGCATAAAATACAAGGACTCCCGCAAGAGGACTCTGTCGAACAAAATCTGCTATTATATTTTTATTTTCTGCGAGTTGTGCGTGTGCTGCAGTTCTAATATTATTTTCATAGTCGCTACCTAATCCGACTTTGGCCTCTATACCATCTAATTTTTTTAGAATTCGGTCTATATTATTATGCAAAGATTCTGCGGTAACTTCATATTGCGTTGATGCTCTTTCAACATTAGTTGCAGCTTCTTGTAATTTGTTTGACGTTGTAAATAGGCTTTGAATCTGCTCTGTTGATTTATTGTTGATTATAAATGAATAGATAATTGTTATGATTGCCAGAATAATTGAAATCAGTGCTGAGGCTAATGATATAAAATCAAGGACTTTGCGATTCCCGTAAAATACATAGGAAAAAATTATGATTGCTAAGATCGTCAGGATGCTGGCAATAAACACATATCCATGCCAAGATTGTTTAAGTTGTTTTTTTATCCTATATCCAGAGAGTCCAACCAATGCAATGATAATAATGGTGCAGCATATAATAACAGTCTGCACAATGCAAGGGGTAAGCAGTTCATTCATAATGATAGTATTTTAGGTTTTTATTCTACATTTATTTCTCCGGCCATCAATTTGGGCAGCAGGGTGTCGCGCAGGGCGGAAAGGTTGAGGTTTTCTTTTGCTAATTTAATGATTTGCTGGTGAAAAGAATCTACAATGCAGGAAAATCTTTTGACAATTTCTGCAGGTGGGGTTATGACTTTGAATTTGTCGATGTCGGATTTGCCTAGATGGCTTACGGTTGTTCCGACTTTGTAACTTTGCACAAACTCCAATTCCGGACGAATCAAAGAGAGAATATAGTATTTGCTGACGTAATTATATCTTGGAATGAATTTGCACACTCGCTGATTCAATAGCCCTTTTTCTCCTTTCCAAATGTAAGGCACAAATTCGGCATCCATGCCTGCAACTATATCTCCAAAATCGACATATTCTGTATTCGGCAAGATTTCTTCGGTGTAAAATTGGGGCGAGTATGTTTTCAAATCTCTGATTCGAATTAACGGATACCCTTTTTTGTCTGTATTGAATAAGGCGGATTTATAAGGGGCACCATATATTACGTCCATATAGGTATAAATATTTCCGACTTTCCAGCCTTGGGGGATTTTGCCTAATTCGGAATCGACAAAGGGGCCGTCGCGGAAGGGTTCGAAATCCACAAACCACGACCGGAAGAGGGCCTGCGCCTGCGCCTCCAAATTCGCATTGATCCGCCGATTCAATTCGATTTTATCATCGAAGGACTTCAATATCTCAATAATCCTATTTTGTAAGGTTAGTGAGGGTAATTTAATGTTTAGCCGTTTTAAGTCTTCAATAGTAATCTGCGACTGGGCAGACCCGCTGTCTAAATATTTAAGATTGGATAATAAGTATTGATAGTAAAAATAGTACGGATTACAAATAGATGTATCTATATTCACTATTATGGATAAATTGGTAAGGAAACAATCCTCTTTACAATTTTTACATCTCCTGTTCCGCCTACACCTCGGGCAATTACGATAATAGAATTTTTGGGGCAATTAAAGGTGCTTGCATATCCAACATATCTATAACCAGACCATACTGGATACTGTCCTATATTAGAATTTTTAGGGGGTAATTTTCCGTACTTAAATGTTGCAATCTCCCCAAGCCGGTATGTCTTCCACTCGCTCATTGTTGGTCGTGATAATTGAATAAATCATCGAATGTTACTTTCTCTATATCAATTGGATTATTTTTATTGGTGATAGATGATATGATATTTTCGTATAGATTTTTATCAATCAATGTTCGATCTTTGTAATATATACTTTGATTATCTCCATTTATATCTACATATGTGATATGTATTAAATCAAAATGTGATATGAAGTAATATTCTGGGGAAATACTCTTTTCGATTGTCGAATTATATAAATCGCAAAAATAAGAGTGGTTGTTTACCAAAAATGCTCGGAATAATAACCCTGTCAAATTTTGATGGGTTTGTTGTGCCCAATAGTATCCACTTATATTAAATAAAAATGTTTTTTGTGAATCTTGTTTGCAAATCTTGCATTCAAACAAAGTAGTAATAGATACATTGACATTTTGACTTGTTGCACCTTCATTGTAAATATTCAATACATATGTGTCATAGACTCCATTCTCATCATAATCTAATAAGTCCTTACTGATATTAAATATTGGTTGTTCTGCTTTTTGTTGCAGTTTCAACGTCTCTTTCTGAATATGGTTTTGAATATTCAATGCTTTTATAGTTGCAGATGCAGTAATTAGGGATGCCAATCCTAAAATAATCGTAAAGATATTGCCCCAGTCATTAAGAGAAAGTAACCTAATTTTAATCTTCCTCATTGTATGTTACTTATTTTATACCCGATACTCTCTAACTGCCGGCTGATTTCCGCCTCCAACGTATGCGACTGCGCGAAAAGAGCCGAAAGCTCGCCCGTCAGACGCTCCATCTTCGCCGCGAAGGGTTCCGAATCCTCCGCCTGCGCCGCGATACCCACATACCGCCCCGGCGTCAGAATAAACTCCTGCGCCGCAATCTCCTCGGTCGTCGCCACGGCGCAGAAGCCCTGCTCCGCCTCCAGGAGCCCCTCGGCATAGGCGCGGTAGGTGTCGGCGATGCGCTGGATGTCGCCACGCTTTGCCAAATCCTCCGACTCGAAGTCGGTCAGCTCGCGCAGTTTGCGTGTGACCATCGTCCCTAGGTTGCGCGCGTCGATGAAGAGCGTATGGCCCGGCTGCGTCTTGGCCTTGTTGAAGAACCAGATCGAGACGGGAATCTGCGTCGTATAGAATAACTGCGGAGGCATGGCCACGATGCAGTCCACTAGGTCGGCCTCGATGAGCCGCCGCCGGATGTCGCCCTCGCCGCCGCTCTGGCTCGAGAGCGAGCCGTTGGCCAGCACGACGCCCGCACGCCCCGTCGGGGCCAGATGGTGGATGATGTGCTGGATCCACGCGAAGTTGGCGTTGCCGTTGGGCGGGGTTCCGTACTTCCAGCGCACGTCGTCGGCGAGCTTGTCGGCGCCCCAGTCGCTGAGGTTGAAGGGCGGATTGGCCATCACGAAGTCTGCCTTGAGCGTAGGGTGGCAGTCGTGGAAGAAGGTGTCGGCGTTATACTGCCCGAGGTCGGCCTCGATGCCCCGGATGGCGAGGTTCATCTGCGCCATCTTCCACGTCGTGGGGTTCGAATCCTGGCCGAAGACCGAGATGTTGTTGATATTACCCGCGTGGCTCTCGATGAAGCGCGCCGACTGCACGAACATCCCGCCCGAACCGCAGCAGGGGTCGTAGACACGCCCCCGGAAGGGTTGCAGCACCTGCACGAGGGTCTTGACGACGCACGCCGGCGTATAGAATTCACCGGCCAGCTTGCCCTCGGCCTCGGCGAAGCGCGAGAGGCAGTATTCGTAGGTGCGGCCGAGGATGTCCTTCGAGTCGCCGTGCTGGTGCATGCGGATGTTGGTGAAGAGGTCGACGACCTCGCCCAGACGCCGTTTGTCGAGCTCGGGCCGCGCGAAGTTCTTCGGCAGGATGTCCTTCAGACGCCGGTTTTCGCGCTCGATGGCCCGCATGGCGTTGTCGATGGCGGTGCCGATTTCGGGGGTGTGGGCCTGCGCGGCGATGGTCTCCCAGCGGGCCTCGGCCGGGACGTAAAAGATGTTCTCGGCGGTGTATTCGTCCTTGTCCTCCTCGAAGCCCTCGCCCTCGTCGACGAGCTGGCGGTATTTGGTCTCAAACTTGTCGGAAATGTATTTCAGGAAGATCAGACCCAGCACGACGGATTTGTATTCCGACGCGTCGATATTGCCGCGCATCTTGTCCGCTGCGCGCCAGATCTCCTTCTCGAAGCCGATATCGGCCGTATTCATGGTTGCCATAGGTAATTGGAAAAGAATATTTCAAGTAAAGATAGCGGTTTTTCGGGAAAGTCCGTGCAATTTTCCATACAAAAACGGTGCGGCGTCGAGGTGTTACCGCTTGATGGTATGTCGCCGGACTACGGGGCGTTCGGGGCGGACGGGGTAGCCCAGGCGGGTCATGAGCTCCACATACCGTTGGCGGAACCAGGCGTGTGCGGGTTGGCGGTCGATGAGCAGCTGGAAGCCTCCGGGGCCGTTCGGGTCGCGTTGCAGGCGGATTTCGGTATTCGCGACGTCGAAGCGTCGCGAATACTCCCGGGCATGGAGTTCACCGGAGACGTAGATGGGCTTCATGGCGATAATCTCGCGGGCGCCCGATTCCGAGATCCCCATGTCGCGGCAGTATTCGCCCCAGCTGATGAGCGTCTGCGTGTCGGGCAGCCAGTGTTCGATGCGGTCGAACTTCGCCTGCAGCTGTTGTTCTGCCTGTTCGTGCCGGGCCTTCTCCTCGCGGTTGGCACGGTTCAGCGTTCCGATCTGTTCGTGCAGGGCGGCGTTCTCCGCGTTGAGGCGGTCGATCTCCTGCTGCTGCCGCTTGACGCGGGAGGTGCCGATCATCGCCCCGATTCCTTCGACTATGTTCGACCCGACCTCCGCCGCGGCGTTTTTTAACCTGGCACTCTTCAGCTCGCCCTTCACACTCTTCAGCTCGGCCTCGGTGCGGTTCAGTTCGGCGCTCTTCTGCGCCTGGAGCGTGGCGGTCTGTTCGTATTCGGTGCGCACCTGCCGCTCCTGTTGTTTGAGCTGCTCGACAGCCTTCCGCTTCTGCTCTTCGAGACGGAGCAGCGCGTCGATGTTCTCCTGCAGATCCTGCTGCTGGGCGATGGTCTGCCGGTAGAACTCTTGCGTGGTGATGTGGCGCGCCTCCGAACCGTCGATGCCGCGCTCCAGCCCGTATTTGGACATCGCTGCGGCATAGGTGTCCTGATACTGCTTGAGCCGGACGCGCGACATGACGTCGTCGGCGCAGAGGCGGGGCCGTGCGGCGGATTTCGGACGGTAGTGTCGCTTGCCCGGTGTTTCGGATGGGACGGTGCGGGCCTTGCGGCGCTCGCCCGTGACGATCGGCACCACGGCGGCGTGGATATGCGGGGTCGATTCGTCGCGATGTACGACGGCTGAGACGACATTCTCCGTTCCGAAGGTCTCGCGCAGCCAGGCGAGGTTGTCGGCACACCACTCCGGAAGCCGCCCCTCCTCCTCGATGCGCTTCATCGCGTCGTGCGAACCGGTCAGCATGACGCGGATCACCCGCACCTGGTTCGTTCCGATCTTGCGCGTGAGACCGGCGTGTTCGAGGCGGTAGCTGATCGCTTCCGTACGGTCGGCCACCTCCTCGGGGAACTCGACAAGCTCCTCGTTGAGGCAGGTGCGCTCGGGCGAGGCGTTGGTGGGTATCTTTGTGCGGGCAATGTGGGCGGTCATCGCCGCCTCGTTGCCCGGGGCTTTGTCGAGATGCAGGACGGCATATCCCATGGTACGGTCGTTTTTCGGAGGGTTGTGTGGTTGAAGAGGGGACCGCCTCGGCGGTCGGCGCGCGCAGCACGACAGGGGGTGTCCAGAGGGGCTTGACCCTTTGGCCTATTGGGGCTTTTTCAGCGTCGGCGGGCCGATGCGTTGGAAAAAGCCCTAATAAGCTATGGCTTTTTCCTCGGGGGAAAAGCCGCGGTCGCGAAGCGGCCGATGGGTGGGCGACGGTTCTGGCGTCATTCCGGGCGACGTTACAACTTGCGGCCGCGACGACGCGGCGTGCGGGAAACCTTTGCGGAGGGTCGGAGCGATTCGTTCAGATCCTTGTGGGCTCGGTAACTCTCCGCCCGGTCGATGACGGTCGCACCGGGCAGGGCGCTGCGCAGCCGTTCGAGGGTGAGGCGCCCCGCCTCGTCGTTGTCGAGGAAGGCGTGGATCGTCGTGTGGCGTGCGAGAAACGGAAGGGCGCGGGGAAGGTTGACCACGGAGTTGAGTACGGCGGTGTCGGCGGTTGGCGTCGCCTTGTGCTGCAATGTCAGGTAAGAGAGCAGGTCGAAGAAGCCCTCGAAGAGCAGCGCCGTGTCGGTCGAAGGTCGTGATGGATTTCGGGGCGCTGCTCCCCTTGAATTGCGGGCTGCGCAGCTCCCAGCCTCCGGCATCGTTGCGGAAGCCGATGGCGAAGAAACGCCGTTCGCCGACGGCGTAGTGGACCTCGCGGCACAGCGCTCCGGCCACGGCGGGGTCGATGCCGCGCTCGCGCAGATAGCCGATCAGCGCCGGGTGGCGAATCTCCCCGACGCCGAGGATCCGCAGCGGGGAGTCTTCGCGCGGCAAGGCGGTCGGGAGGGGCTGGAAGGGAACTTCGTCTGCGGATCCTTTGCGCAGGCTCCGGATGGCTTCTGCCATGCTGCACCCTTCGAGGCGCATGACCAGCTGGAGGAGCGTGCCCCCTTCGCCCAGCCCGAAGTCGTACCAAAGCCCCTTGTCGTAGCGGACGCTGAAGCTGGGGGTACGCTCCTCGCGCAGCGGCGAGAGGAACATGCCGTGGGTGGCGGTTTCGTGGTGGGGCTGCAGCCCTCGGCGGAGGAGATACTCCCGGATGCCGATGCAATCTGAGGTCGTCTTCATGGCTATCGGCTTTTGATGGGGACAATCCGGTGCAGTGCCGCCTCGACATCGCTGTCGCGGAAGAGCACGCGCCCGCCGATCTTGTGGGCGCGGATCCGGCCGCGGTTCACCCAGTCGTTGAGCGTCACGAGCGAGATACGAAGGCGGCGGGCCGTCTCGCGGCGGGTCAGATAATTTGGTGTCTCGGCGGAGGGTTCGGGGTGGAGCTGCCGCAACTCGTCGCGCAGCGATTCGCGAATCATCTCCGAGAGCTGGTCGGCGGTCATGCCGCTCAGAAAGATTTCCTTGGTCATAACGATTCGAATTTGGTTGATGACGCAAAGAAAGGCTTTCCGAACCCCTCCCGAAAACGGCGAATGGCGTTACAAATCAGCGCCAACCGATGCCAACCGGTGCCACACCGAAGACACGTCGTCGGCCGTTTCCGGGCTTTGGCATTCGTTTGCTTGGGTTGGCACTGCCGTGTAATCGGATTCTGTGCGGGACAAAAAAAGAGGGCGGCATGTGCCGTCCTCGTTAGTGAGATATTATAAATCGGATTGTCTGAACTGTGGGTAGCTGCCAGATAAAAATGGGTTACGGGTTGATCGCAATCCCGTTGACAAGTTTCCATGAAGGTTTTCCAATTGCGGTTCTGATGATTGTATGAAATATCAGCTGAACAGGCTGGATTACGCCCTGCCGACACTTTTTCGGTTGCTTATAATCGTTGCCATGTTTTCTTTGGCCCAGCCGATCAGCGCATCGATATGGGGAAGCAGGGAGTGTGTGCATGGTGTCAACGCATATTCAACCCGCGGTGGAACTTCGGGATATACGGTACGGGTCACATATCCGTCCTCTTCCAGTGTCCGCAAGGTTACGGTCAGCATCTTTTGTGATATGTCCGGAATCTCACGCTGCAGTTCCTTGAAACGGATCGGTCCGCCTCCGGCTCTGTCCAGGGTATATATGACCAAAAGTGACCACTTGTCGCATAGCCGGGCCAGTATATTCCGAATCGGACAATCCGGGAATAGTGCATCTTCAATTGTTGTTCTGTCCATAATTTGTTGTGATACAAATTACTCTACAAAAGTAATCAAATTTCCGAAATGCGTCAAGAAACTTTTTTTCAAAAAAATTCGTTTGCAACCCGCTCATATCCAACAATGGTTACTACTGGGTAAGTAATTGATTTGCAGGTACCTACTTGCACAATTCAAATTCGTTTGGCATCTTTGCATTCGAAAAGCAATAAACATACTTTTAGTTAGTAATATTTCTTACAAATAATTACGGCCATGAAAAACGTAACATTGATTGGAGCAAGCGGGTTTGTCGGGACCGCTATCTTGAACGAATTGTTGGCAAGAGGCCATCGGGTGACGGCTGTCGTACGCAATCCCGGAAAAATCGGTATCAAAAGTCCATCGCTGACGGTCGTGCAGGCCGATGTGACGGATACGTCCGCGCTTGTCGCCGCTTGCAAGGGCCACGATGCGGTCATCAGTGCCTACAATCCGGGCTGGACAAACCCCAATATCTACGAGGAGACTTTGCGCAATTACCCGCTGATTCTGGAAGCGGTCCGGCAATCCGGCGTAAGGCGTTTGCTGTGCGTGGGAGGTGCCGGTACGCTGTTCTGTGCACCGGGGCTCCGGGTCGTCGATTCGGGAGTGATTCCCGATGCCATTATGGGCGGCGTCCGATCACTCGGTGAGTTCTATCTGAATACGCTGATGAACGAAAAGGAGATCGACTGGATCTTCTTCTCACCCGCCGGTACGCTGGAGCCGGGCAAACGGACCGGCAAGTTCCGGCTGGGCAAGGACGATCTTATCGTGGACGAGAACGGCAACAGCCATATTTCGGTGGAGGATTACGCCGTGGCGATGGTTGATGAACTGGAAATGCCGCAGCACCATTATGAGCGTTTCACCATCGGATATTAGCAAACTATTGTATAACTCGAATTAAAGGCATAAACAATGAAAAGGGTATTAATTATTTTGTTGAATCTCTTAACGATTACAGCTATGGCACAGACGAAGGGACGCTTCGAGGTGCATGACCTCGGTAATTTCAAGTTGCATGTGTATCACACCAATGATGTAATGGCAGATGCAAGTTACATCATTGAAGGCAAGGATTCGCTTGTTACCATGGAACATCCGCTTTTCAAAGACAATGTGGCAGAATTCAACATTTACATCGAGAAATTAGGCAAGCCTATCGAGAAAATCATTTCCGATTACCATCTTGGAGGAAGTGGCAACTACGCCCAAATCATGGCAGAAGGAATGGAAGAGTTCTCCAAAGGCCCTATTTATGGCGGTATGATGAAAGGCTTTGAGCAAATGTGGGGTGACACGATGACCGAGTTGCCTACGGGAGATGTAACTGAAGTACCGTTCGGCACAACACAGACATGGGCAGGAGTTACGTTCGAGTTTCGCCATGGAGCATCCAGCGACTTTCCCGCTGCCAGCCTCCTGATTGGAGGCAAGGTGTATTATACGCACTGGACTCCGGCAATGGCTCATGTCAGCCACTTGCAGATCTCCTCACCGGTAGCCATCGATGCGGAAATTGCCGAAGCGGAAAAGTCGCTGGCCTCGGGTGCGGAGCTCTTTATCGGAGGGCATGGAGGTGCGGCAAAGCGTGATGCCGTGGAGTTCAAGATTGCCTACCTGAAAAAGATGAAAGAGGTATTCCAGGCAAATGAAAATGCTGAAGCTTTTGTTGCAGCAATGGAGCAGGCCTATCCCGAATTGCCGGGTGCGGCAGGTTTGGCAGATTTAGGGAAGGCGCTTTACCGGTAAGGCATATTCCTGATCGACACTCCTCCCGCTCTTTGCGTTTGCTTTTGGTTAAAGGTCGGGGTAGAATCAATGATGCCGTTGCAACCAGGTATAGATTCCGTAACCTGTAAATCATCAGCGGGACAAACAATTTGCATTGCTTGTCCCGCTGTTGGTTTACTTTTTCTTTGGATAGAGTTGTAGATACCTGTTTTCTCTGTTAATTGGTCTCCGAGCCTATCGGAACCGTTCCAATACCTCCCGAACGGCGTTGGCCGCAAAGAGGGTGTCGCCGCCGGCCGAGATCTGAACGCGGCACGGCTCCAGCCATCCGTTCGTGATCCACCGGTCGAGCGTCGGACGTGCGACGCCCAGCACCTCGGCCAGCTCCTTTTTGTTGAAGAGCCGGCTGCCGTTTACCACCAGATAGCGTTCGCCCTTGTGCACGCCCAGCCAGTAGTCGAAGCGGCGCAGGATCGCGTCGGCATCCTTCAGCTTCGGCTCATACCGTTCGTAAGCCCAGACGTGCAGGCTCGACGGATCGAATCCGGCAAACTCCGGCCGCTGGTGCAGCTCCCGGACGAGCGTTTCGAAGCACTCCAGCTCGGAGGCCGGGATTGTTATTTTTCGACGGCGCGGCATTGAAAAGTCCTTAATTTTCTATTTGAAAATGAATTTAAGTGCTTTTTATTGCTTGATTATCAACGTGTTGTTGTTTTGATAACAATTAAAAAGCACTTGAAAAGCACTTGAATGGTATTTGAACGATACTTGAACGGTATTTGAACGGCACTTAATTAATGAACCAGTCTGAATTGGGGCCTTTTGATTTATTTGAGATTTTCTCCAGTTTTCTCAATTTGATCAGCATATTTGTGATTTTGTCCTTTTTTTGCTTTTCATTAAGCAGGTCCGGCAACAGAGGCCAAAGCAATTCATCGATCTCTTTTCGGGATAAGGATTTATGGTCACGCAATGCAGTCAGAAGAAACTCTTCGCAACGCTTATTCCCAAGACCTTTATGCCCGGAATATTCGATCTTCTGCCCGACTTTCTGTGCAATATGTTTTGCAATATATACCTTGGGTTTTCGTCCTTCGATCAGATGCTTGTTTCTCAGACGCGTGATTTCCTCGTCGGATAATGTCTTCCCCAATTGCAGGCGGTTCAGCAGTTCGATGTCAAGGAGGCTCAGATCGGTATTCTGTGCCAATATATTCGCGTAATTCATATCGAGAATCTTGCCTGTAATGGTTACTTCGACCCGATTGTTGGATAAATCGTAGTCCGGCAAGGGGAACAGTCTTTGTCTCTGGTAATAGTACATCTTGCGAATACCGCTGCCGATTGTATCGACCATTTTCAGTCCTACCATTGCTGTTGCCAGAAATTGATTTCTGTATTGTTCCTCCGGAGCATCGCTGATGAGTACCCGTTCGATATTGCCGGGAATGAAAGATCCTTTGTTTGAAAAGACCAGTTTGTCGTCGTACTCCACTACGTTGATCTGTCCTCCTAGTGTATAATCCTGATGGGCTATCGCGTTGTTTAATGCCTCTCGAATTACATAGGGCTCATAGGTGTCGATCTCTTCAGGGAACAAGGTCTTGTGTTCGGGGTTGATATAACGGTATTTCAGATTGCGTATTTTGTTGTAAATCCTGTCAACGGCCAATACGAATGGACAGGATACGATCATGTAATCCCGTTCGATGTTGTCTTGTCCTCGCAGAATCCATTTGATTTTGGCTACTGCGGGAGAAATCAAATACTCGCTTTCTTCTTTACCAAGCAGGACGATGGCTGTATTGGTGATCTTACCGCGAATCGTAATTTTTGCCTTGTTCAGGAATGTGGTGTCGTCCCATAATGCGATTTCGTCCGTCTTTTCCTCATGGGCTTTTGTGTATAACTCTCTCGCCTTGGCAATGGCTGCTGGATCCAGGTCTTCCAAAGAGGCATTTTCGATGATTTCCGCGCTCCAATCCTTCAATTTGACTTGGTTGCGTATGCGTTCAATTTTCTCGATAGCCAGTCCCTGTAAAGATTCTCCATCGCGTCCGTAGTAATGATCTTGAAAAGCGATTGGGATTCCCTGTGGAGCAGGCGGGATTTGGAACATTACAACTCTTTTCCCGTTTCTGTACAGTAACTCATATATCTCGACGAAGGTATGGCGCCCAGTGGTTTGATCTGCAATTTTTTTCTTTATTGCATCGAGAGCCGGTCGAGAGTTTTTATACTGACTTCCGACTACCTCATGAGATTTGTTCTCTACGCCGAATATTAACCAAGCGCAATCCTTCTCTTTCAGGTTGGCTTCATTGCTTAAGGCCGAAAAGTATTGTCCGAGGTCTCGATCATCGAAATTCCGTTCTGCTCTTTTGAATTCAACGACCTCGGTCTCTGCCGGAAGACTTAATAAAGAGTCGAGTATGGATGTCAGTTTTTCGGCTGTCATAAACTTAAGTTTTTGTAAAATTACAAATAATTCTCGATAATCAGCAGTTGCGGTCGTTTGTGCGAAAATTCATGTGGGCTTTTGTTACCGCCGTAAATTTTACGGCGGTAACATTTCGTCTTATTTCCCGCAGAAATAGGGGTGGCTCATCAGCTCCAGGGCGGTCTGCTCCTCGGTGATCTTGATATACTTCATGAACTCCCGTTCGGTCTTGTGGCCCGTGATCTTCATGATGGCGATGGTCGGGATCCCCGCCAGATACATGTTCGTTGCGCCGCTGCGGCGTGCCGTGTGGGTCTTCACCAGGTCGCACTTCTCGACCAGCCGGCTCTTCTTTTCGCCATTCTCGATGTAGGAGACTTCGACCTTCTCCATGATGCCCGCCTCGCGCGCAATCTCCTTGATGAGGTGGTTCACCTTCTGCTCGTAGGTTCTCGGCAGCCGGTTGTCGTACTTCTCCAGGATGGCCTGCAGCTCGGGCCGGACCGGAATGACGACGTGGTTGCCGGTCTTCTGCTGCTTGAGGTCGATGACCTGCTGCCCGTTCTCCAGCGTGCGGATGTTGCCTTCGTTGATGGTCGAGTAGTCGCTGAAGCGCTGCGCCGTGTAGCACCCCACCAGAAAGATGTCGCGGGCAACATCCTTGTGCCGGTTTTTCGAGAGGTTGAGCGCGGCGATGGCCCGGATCTCCGACTCCGTCAGGTAGATATTCTCCACGTCGGCCGTCAGCACGCGGAACTTGCGGCTCTCAATCGCCCCGTTGTCGTGCAGACCCTCCTCGCGGGCCGCGCGCATGATGATCTTCAGTTCCTTGACGTGGCGGCCGATCGTATTGACGGAGTAGTTCTTGGCGGTGAACCAAGCGACGAAGTCGTCGTAAAACTTCAGGTCGATGTCGGCAAAGTCGAACTGTTTGCGTTTGGCTTTGCAATACTCGTCGAACTGCACGACGAATCCCTTGTAGTTCTTGATGGTCGAGGGGCCGTAGTGGAGTTTGTGGATGTTCAGCCGGGAGCCCTCCTCCATCTCGCGCGTGAAGCGGGCAATGTAGTCGCCGAGCGATTCGCGGCTGCGGGCACGGCGGCCGGTGGTGAGGCTGCGCGGGTGGTGGAAGCTGTAGATGATCTTCTCCAGCCGCGTCTTCGTCATTGCGTGTTCGGGATCCTTGGCAATCTCTCCGAGGATGTGGCTGCGCAGTTCGGAGAGATTCTTGGTCAGCTCGCGCCCCTGCTGCTCGGTGAAGTCGTCGGTAAAGGTGAAGCGGCTTTTGACCGTCTGCTTTTTATCGTCCCAAGCGTCGGAGAGCACCAGATACTGGGTATCGGCATAGAACGAGGTGTGCCGATCGACGTTGAATCGGATGAGGACCTTGGTCAGAATTCCCTTGCGGGTTGTGCGGATGCGGTAGGAGAAAGTAGCCATACGGTTGGGTTTTATCTTCGAGACAAAGATAGGAAATTTGTACGGCATTTGTACGGCACCGGCCGAATTTTCGAAAACTTACAGACCTTACAGTTGATGAAAAACAGCTGTAAAATGTTGATATATAGATAAAATAAAATTAAAATCGGTAAAATTCGATTTAAATTTATGGCGTCCGCTTCAGACCTCACAGAAACCGCGTTGCAGATGTCTGCAACGCGGTTTTCGTTTTGTCTTATGGCAAGTTTCCTGATGTGCATAGCTCTTTGGCGTGTTTTGGATCGAGTCCGCCATTCCGTTTGCCGTGTCACAGGTTTGTTCTGCGTGGGTCCGCGTGTTGTTATTGCTCCCCTGTTGTGTGGCAACCCTCATGTTGTCGTTCGTTTTTGGGGAATGTCGGGCCCTGTCTGTTGTGAGTTGAATCATTTATGACAAATTGATTTACATCAATAATTTGATTGTAGGGGTTTTATAATTTTGTCTTTGTAAATTGTAAATGGGAGCCGGTAATGTTTCGCTCCCGGGATCGTCAATTTACCAGCCATGCATGTGCCTTTGGCAGACGGTGGATGTATGTGTCGCATAAAAGAAAGAATAAAATGAAAACGGTAGTTTCTGTTGTTTTGCTGACGGCAGTGTTTCTGGATCTGTCGGCTCAGAGTTTTACGATCAGGGGTTGTTTTATCGATGTGGCCAATGATACGTTGTCGATCGGGTATGTCCAGCGTGAACCCGAAAAGCGGGTTGTGGATGTTGATGTCCCGGTTGATGCGGGCGGATGCTTCACTTACAGTTGTGATATTGGATATGCTTGTCTGGCGGAATTGACCATTCGGTCCAGTGGCAGAAAGGCGCATCTTTTTTTCGTCCCTGACGAGCGTGTGGAGATCGAGGGGCCCTCGGCCTCGATGAACGATTGGAATATCGGTGGTACGGCGTTTTATCAGAGGCAGGATCGTGTCCGGCAGTTGCTGTTGCCTTTCTACCGGGAATTCGACGCCGCACGGGCCCGGTATGACAAGGGTGTGGCCGACGGTCTTGACCGCGGGAGGCTCGACAGCATCAGGGCGGCCGCCTACAGGGACATAAACAAAAGGCAGTGGCGAGTTGCCCATCAATATATAATGGGGCATTTGGACGATGAGGTTTCTGTCCCGATTTTGCTGGACCAGAACTGGCCCGACATATTGCCTGCCATCCGAAGTCTCTCTCCCGAAGTACGGTATGGGCGTTTTAAAAGCTATATCGATGGAATAGAGGGGATGTTTTCGCGGCTTGCCAAAGAGGAGAAGGCGGCAGCTGCAGCGACCCTGGAGTTGGAGGAGGGAAAGTCTGCTCCGGACTTTACATTGAACGATATGAACGGTAAGGCCTTCAGATTGAGCGCACTTTTCGGACAAGGCAAGTATATTGTCGTCGATTTCTGGGGGTCCTGGTGTTCCTGGTGCATCAAGGGATTTCCTGCAATGAAAGAGTATTATAACAGATACAAAGACAAATTGGAAATTGTCGGCGTGGCATGTTATGATAAGGAAGAGCGGTGGAAGGATGCAGTAGTCAAGAACCGGGTTCCGTGGCTGCATGTGATTTCACCCGATGGGACAACCGAGGTCCGATACGGTGTGACGGCCTATCCTTTCAAGATCATTGTATCCCCGGAGGGAACGGTGATCAAGAGCTTCAAAGGCGAGACCGCAGAATTTTACCGGATGCTTGACAAACTGTTGCAGTAAAAAATATGATCGGACGACATGGAAGGTCCGTCGATGCATGCGGATCTGTAAAGAAGAACTGCCGGCATACCGGGTGCAGGGTCAATGCATGCTCCCGGTAATTGTCTATACTGATGCGGAGACCTCTCTCTCCCCAAAGCAGTCGGCCGGCCGGGCAGCCGGCTGCTACTCCTCGTTTTCGTAGTAGACCTTGTAGAATTTGCCCTTTTCATCCTCGCCCTGCTCGATCAGGTTGCGGTTGCCGTGGACGTAGATGTGGAAGTTCCGGTCGAGTTTGATGACGCTCTTGTAGGAGCGCGTCTGGCGCTTCACGGCCGCGTCCGAGATGTCGAACTCCTCCTCGATGCGGATGTCGCGCTCCTGTTCGTACTCCTGCTTGAAGCGGGTGAAACTCTCGACGACCTCGGGTTGCCGGATGACCTTCTGCGAGAAATCCTCGAGCGAGAAGTTGTCCTGCGCCTGGAAGTAGGACATCGTGTCGTTGAGCAGTTCGGCCTGGTCGGCCTTCGAGACGTCGAACTCCCGGGCGAGCTGCCGGGTGACGTACTTCCTGCACATGGCCAGGGCGTTGTGCGTGTTGTGGTAGCTGTCCCGGCGCGGGCGAACGCGCAGGAAGTCGTCGGCCCAGTAGCGGGCCTCGGTACGGTTGGTGTTGTCCACGATCCGCACGACGAAGCCGGCGTCGCGCTCGAGGTTGAAGACGACCGCACCCTTGTCGAGCCGTTTGATGTCGATGCCCTGGCACGTGGCGAGGTGCACGCCCTCCTCCCCGGCCCGGGCGTCGAGGAAGGTGTCGCGCGTCTCGGATTTGAAGAGCCCCACGGCATCGACCGTCTCCCCGCCGAGGCGGCAGGCGGAGAAGTAGACCACGTAGAACTCGCCGCCCTTGATCTGGGGCAGCGTGCCGCATTCGTAGAGGTGCCGGGCCAGACTGACCGAGTGTTCGTGGAGCGAGGCGGGGTCGTCGAAGATCCTGCCGACGAAGTTCCACACCTCGTTGCAGGCCAGGTCGGTCTCGTGGTAGAGGTTGTAACACTCCTCGGATTTGAATCCGTCGAGAAAGTAGCTCGTGAGGGTCTGCATCAGTGCCTCGTCGGTTACCTGTGCCGAGAGGGCCGGCGATGCCATGAGGGGTTCGTCCTTGGCCTTGTTGCCGACCACGTGGATGTCCAGGGCCTCGATGCGGGTATCTTCGAAGTAGAGCATGTCCGGAAATTTTTGGGAGTGCAAAGATGGCGATTTTTCCCCGTTCGGTCAAGCCGCCCGGGACTTTCCCTCCCTCCGGAGCCGCGGGTGGAGGGTCAGATGATCATCTGTGTGAACCGTCGGTACTCCTTCGGGGTGTAGGCGTAGCGCTTCTTGAAGATCTTGTAGAAGTGGGCGAGGCTCGAGAAGCCGCAGTTGCGGCTGATCTCCTTGATCGGCATGTCGGTCATGATGAGCTGGGTGCGGGCATACTCCATCTTCTGGTCGTTGATCAGTTCGGAGAGTGTCATCGAGGTATGTTTGCGCACCACGCGGTTTACATAGTCGATATTCTTGTTGCACAGGGCGGCGAACTCCGAACCCCCCCCCCTTGAAATAGCCGGGCTTGTTGAATTCGTTGATGGCGTTTTTCAACCACTGGGGCATGCCTTCGGCACTCATCTTCGTCTCGTAGTCGGTCAGCAGACGGAAAATGAAGAGCAGGAACCCGTCGAGCTGCATGTACGAGCGTTCGTGTTTCATGCACTCCTCGCCGCGGGCCGAAATGCGGCGGATGGTGTTCATCGGCAGGTTCAGCTGGACGGGCAGCGCCGAGTCGGTCCAGAAAAACATGCCGCCCTTGGGGAAGTAGCGGTTACGGTAGAGTTCGAGCGATTCGAGCGAAAAGGCGACATTCATCAGCGTGATTCCTTCGGGCGACGGGTAGTAGGCGTGCGAGTCCGTCGGTCGGATCATGATCAGATCGCCGGCCGAAAGGGCGATCTGCTGCCCGTTCACAAAGTGTTTTCCGCTCCCTTTTTCGATCCATGCGATCTCGGCATAATCGTGATAGTGTAATGAAATGTCGTGCCGCGACGTGAGATTCACCTGGGCGATATGGTACTTTTCGTCGCCTCGCAGGAAGTCGGACAACCGGAACAAAGATCCCTGACTGTACATGAAAATTATTTTTTAAACGATTAAAAAGCGAGAAGCGCGGCTCCTATTCTCCAAAACAAATATACGGAAAAAATCGGGAGCTTTCCTGCGGAGGGGTGTGCGGGAAAAACAAAAATGTCGGAATAACGCAATAAATATACAAGAGACGACAAAAAAGTCGTCAGATCGCAATCCTTAATAGGTCTATATTTGTCCATGGAGTGAGAACCCTGTTTCAGTAAACCGACATGTTGAACCTTAAACCCAAACCATGATGAACAATCTCAACTACCAACCGACATCGAATCCGGTTCGGAGCCTTCTGGGCAAGTGGATCGGTTTTGTGTTCTGTTTTTTGTGTGTGGCTGTACTCGGAATGACCTCCGAGGCCAGTGCGGCTCCGGCGAAAGTCGTTCGGGGCAAAGTCGTCGATTCGGACAACCGGCCCGTCGTCGGGGTCACGGTGCTCGAGTTGAACACGACCAACGGTACGACGACCGACATCAACGGCGACTACCAGCTTACGGTCAAGGGTCCGGAGCCCGTCCTGCAGTTCTCCTATATAGGATATGAGTCGCAGGAGGTGGCCGTCGGCACCAAGACGGTCATCAACATCACCTTTGCCAGCGACAACGTCCAGCTGGACGACGTGGTGGTCGTCGGCTACGGTACGATGCGCAAGAAGGATGTCACGGGATCGATCGCGAAGGTCAATATGGACGAAAAGGCCACCTTCGCCAACACCAACGTGCTGCAGTCGCTGCAGGGTGCGATTCCGGGTCTGAACATCGGCATGACTACGGGCGCCGGTACCGAGCCCGAGATGACCGTCCGCAGCACGACCTCGATCAGTGCCAGCAACAACCCGCTGGTGGTCGTCGATGGCGCGATCTACAACGGTTCGGTTTCCGACTTTGCGCCGTCCGACATCCAGTCGGTCGATGTGCTGAAGGATGCCAGCTCGGCCGCCGTATACGGCTCCCGTGCAGCCAATGGTGTGATCATGATCACCACGCGCATGGGCTCGACCGAGAAACCGACGATCCGGGTGAACAGCTACTGGGGCGTCAATACGAGCACCAACAAGCCCGACATGATGGACGGTCCGCAGTACATCCAGAAGATCCTCGACTACCGGCGTGCCCAGGGGCTCGACTACGACCGCGACAAGATCCTCTCCTACCTGAACGAGGCCGAGCGCGAGAATTACAGCAAGGGCCACACGATGGACTCCTACGATGCCGTAACCGATCCGGGCTTCGTGCAGAACTACAGCGTCTCGATGTCGGGACGCACCCGGACGACCAACTACTTTGCTTCGGTGAACTACAACAACCAGGACGGTATCGTCATGGGTGACGACTACGACCGTTTCAGCGCCCGCCTGAATCTCGAGACGAACATCACCTCGTGGTTGAAGGTCGGCATGAAGGCCAACTATTCGGAGAGCGACTACTCGGGTGCCACGGCCGACCTGATCGCCGCCAACTACATGAGTCCTTACGTGAAGCTGCGCGACGAGAACGGCGAACTGATCCGCTTCCCGATGACCGACCAGCTGGGTATAAACCCGCTCGGCGAGTACGAGCAGGCACAGGATCTGGATCTGCACAAGAGTCTGTTCGGCATCTTCTACGGCGAGGTGAGCTTCCCCTTCCTCAAGGGGTTGAAGTACAAGTTCAACTATTCGCACAACTACCGCTGGAGCGACGTCCGCAAGTTCTGGGGAACCGATACCTGGACCGGAGCGCCGTCGGGCGGCAAGGGCAGCATTGCCAAGGGTGATGCCTCCGACTACATTGTGGACAACATCGTGTCGTTCGACCGGAATTTCGGCAAGCACTACGTGAACGTCACGCTGCTCTACAGCTACGAGCACAACGAAGGAAGTTCGGTAACGGCCGCCGCCTCCGAATTCGCCAACTCGTCGCTGGGCTGGAACGCCCTCGACAAGGGTGCGGTGCAGACGGTCAGCTCGTCGGCCTACGACGACAACGGCATCTCGCAGATGGCCCGTCTGCATTATGGCTACGACAACCGCTACCTGGTGACCTTCACCATCCGTCGCGACGGCTATTCGCGCTTCGGCGCCGACAACAAGTTCGGAACCTTCCCCTCGGCCGCTTTGGGTTGGGTCGCTTCGCGTGAGGCCTTCCTGAGCGACGTGAAGTGGATCGACCTGTTGAAACTCCGCCTCTCGTACGGTCTGAACGGCAACCAGGCCGTTTCGCGCTACGCCTCGCTGGCCACGATCAACACCAGCCGCTATGTGGACGGTCCGGATCCCATTATCACGCAGTATACCAGCTCGATGGAGAACGCTTCGCTCTGCTGGGAGAGTACCAAGACCGCCAATATCGGTCTCGACTTCGCCTTCCTGAAGAGCCGCATTTCGGGTAGCGTCGATTTCTTCAAGTCGAAATCGAAGGACCTGATCATGCAGCAGTCGCTGCCCTACATGACCGGTTTCGGCAGTGTGTGGGCCAATGTCGGCGAGCTGAAGAACCACGGCGTGGAGGTGACGCTGACGACCGTCAATGTGCAGAACGAAAACTGGAACTGGACTACGACCTTCAACTTCTCGCGCTACCGCAACGAGATTACCAAACTCTACGGCGGCAAGACCGAGGACATCACCAACAGCTGGTTCGTGGGCTATCCCATCCACAGTTTCTACGGCTATGAGACCGATGGAATCTGGCAGGAGGGCGACGACATCCCCGAGGGCTTCAAGCCGGGTTACTTCCGGATCAAGGATCTCGACGGGAAGGAAGGCATCACGCCCGACGGCGACCGCCACGTGTATGCCTATGCAGACCCCAACTACCGATTCAGCATATCGAGCAACCTGACGTGGAAGAACCTCTCGCTCTCGTTCGTGATCAACTCCGTCCAGGGCGGCAACGGGTATTACATGGCTGAGAACCCCTATGCGCTGAATCCGAATGCCTATTTCCCGGGGCGCATGAACATGGTGGACATGCCCTACTGGACGCCCGAGCGTCCCTCGAACAAATACCCGACGATCGACTATTCGCCCACCTACGGACACTATTTCCTGCAGGATCGGAGCTTCGTGCGTCTGCAGGACCTCTCCATCGCATACGACTTCCCCAAGCGGATCCTGAACAAGATCGGCATGAGCGGACTGCGTGCCTACGTCAGCGGCAAGAACCTCTTCACGGTGACCGACTGGGTGGGCTACGATCCCGAAGCCGGACAGTCCGTATTCAACGGAACGCCCTCCATGCGCAGCTACATCCTCGGCATCGACATCACTTTCTAACCACAACGACCAATCAAAACCAATACCATGAAAACGATATATCATCTGCTTCTGGCCGTCGTCGCATCTGCAGGCCTCGTGTCCTGCAGCACGGACCTTCTGGACGAGAAACCGAAGAGCTCGTACAGCCCCGAAAACGCCTATGTGACCCTGGCTCAGTTCAATCAGGCCATCGCTGACCTGCACCGTACGGTCCGCGACGAGATCTATTGGGAGACCGACGGAACGGTCATCTGGGCGCTCTTCACCGGAACGGACCAGGCGGTCGATCCGACCGACCTGAATGCCGGCCCGTTCGCCGACTATTCGATGATCACCTCCTCCTACTACTGGTTCTACCACTACTGGGTTCGCTATTACCGGCTGGTTGCACGCGCCAATACGGTCATCGACCGTGCTACGGCCAAGTGGTCGCAGCTGACGCCCGACGAGCAGCTCAGCGTCATCGGGCAGGCCAAGTTCTTCCGGGCCTATGCCTACCGCTGCCTGGCCAACCTCTACGGAGGCGTGCCGAAGATTGACCACGAGGTGACCGCACCGCGCAAGGATTTCCAGCGTGCAACCCGTGAGGAGATCTATGACTTCTGCCGTGAGGATCTGGAATATGCCTCGAACAACCTCACCCGCGAAGCCGACGGCCGCGGCGGGATCACGGCCGGAGTGGCCGACCACCTGCTGAGCGAGATCTACATCTGCCTCGGTCGCTGGCAGGATGCCGTGAATGCCGCTACCCGCGTGATCGACGATCCGCAGTACGAGCTGATGACCGAGCGGTTCGGCACCCGCATGGACCGTCCCGGCGATGTGTTCTGGGACCTTTTCCGCACCGGGAACGTGAACCGCGAGGACGGCAACAAAGAGACGATCTGGGCCTTGCAGTACGAGTTCGGTGTGCCGGGCGGACAGAACGGCAACATCCCGACGTGGAATGCCGGTTATCCGGGCGAGCGGGCCTGGGGACCGCGCTACTGGACGCTGCTCGACCCGACGGGTGCGGCCGGTACACTGGCCTGCGACAGCCTGGGCCGCGGTGCCTCCTACGTCCGTCCGACCTACTATGCCTCGACGGCCGTATGGAAGGGCGACGAGAAGGACATGCGCAACTCGGAGTACAACATCAAGCGCAACTTCTACTACAACAATCCGGCTTCGTCCTATTACAAGCAGCTCATCACGCGCGAGAACCTCTTCAACGAGGCCGATACGATCATGGCCTTCTATCCCTACATCATGAAGGTGACCGACTATCCGCACGAGAGCGACTATACGCAGGCTCAGAGTTTCCGTGATGTGGCCGTCATGCGCCTGGCCGAGACCTACCTGCTGCGTGCCGAGGCCTATCTGGGCATGGGGCGGAAGGATCTGGCTGCGGCCGACATCAACGAGCTTCGCAAGCGGGCGCATGCCGAGACGATGTGCACCGAGGCCGAGGTGTCGATCGACTACATTCTCGACGAGCGGACCCGCGAGCTGCTGACCGAGGAGTTCCGCATGCTGACGCTGTGCCGTCTGGGCAAGCTCTACGAACGGGTGGTGAAGTACAACGACTTCAAGGCCGGAAAGACCATCTCCGAGCACAACAACCTCTGGGCGATTCCGCAGAACGAGATCGACGCCAACACCGACGTGAAGATCGAGAACAACCCCGGATATTGATTGGAGATGGGGGGAACGGGAAAAATCATCCTTCTTTTGGGGCTGGCTGCCGCATGGCTGCCGCAGCCGGCCCGTTCGGAGGTCCGGCCGGAGCGCTACGACGCCTACGATGTCGTGTGGCGGAGCCGGAGCGGCGATGCTTCGGGATCGATGCCCGTTGGCAACGGCGACACGGGCTGCAACGTCTGGGTGACCGAGACGGGACGGATCGAGTGCCGCATCGGCAAGACGGATGCCTTCAGTGAGCTCAATTCGCTGCTGAAGGTGGGCGGGTTGAGCGTCGCAATGACGCCCAACCTGCTCGCCGGCGGCGAGTTCGAGCAGCGGCTGAACATCCGCGACGGCGTGGTCGAGATCTCGGGATCGAACTCGGACGGGGCGGTATCGCTCCGTTTCTGGGTCGATGCCCATGCCCCGGTGATTCGCCTCGAGGGCGAGGCGTCGGTCCCCGTGAAGGTGGAGGTGCGCAATACGACGTGGCGGAAGGCGCCGCGCGAGATCAGCGGGCTGGAGCGCCACGCGATCTACGGATTGTACGATGCGCCGTTTGTCACGCAGTTGCAGGCCGATACGTTGCTGCACTCCGATGTCGGTATGGCCTGGGCCCACCGCAACGAGAGTTCGATCTATCTGCTGACGCTGCAAAACCAGAATCTGGCCGACTGGTACGATCCGGCGGACGATCCGCTGCTCCACCGCACCTTCGGGGCGCTGGTCTGCGGTCCCGGCATGCGCTGCGAGGCGCCCGACCGGCTGGTCTCCGTCGCTGCGGACCGGAAGATCGTCGTGGCGGCAGTCGTCGGGTCGGGGCGTCCGGAGAGCCTGTCCGAGTGGCTGTCCCGGGTTGAGGAACAGGCCCGGAAGCTGCCGAAGGGCGGGAAATCCCTGGCGCGGCACCGGAAGTGGTGGAACGACTTCTGGCTCCGGCACTACATCTTCGTCGGATCGGAGGAGCAGCCCGAGGAGGCCTTCTCGCTGACCCGGGCCTACATCCTGCAGCGCTACATGAATGCGGCGGCCGGACGGGGGCGGATGCCGATCAAGTTCAACGGCTCGATCTTCAATGTCGAGCTGACGCACGATATGGCCGGATGCCCGCGCGGGCTGGATGCCGACTTCAGACTGTGGGGCGGTCCCTATTGGTGGCAGAATACGCGCCTGCCCTACAGTTCCATGCTCTTTTCGGGCGACTGGGAGATGATGCGCCCGTTGTTCCGGATGTACCGGGAGGCCCTGCCGCTGGCCGAGTACCGCACGCGCCGGTATTTCGGGCACGAAGGAGCCTATTTCCCGGAGACGATGTGTTTCTGGGGAACCTATGCCATCGACAACTACGGATGGGACCGCACGGGACTGGCGGACGGAGTTTCGCAGAACCGCTACATCCGCTACTATTTTCAGTCGAACATCGAGCTGGTTGCGCTCATGCTCGCATATTATGAATTCTCGGAGGACGACGGCTTCCTGACCGAAACGCTCTTCCCGGTCGCCTCACGCATCCTGACCTTCTACGACCGGCACTACCCGAAGTCGGAGCGCGGCGAGATCGTGCTCACGCCGGCGCAGTCGCTGGAGACCTACTTCGAAGGGGTCCGCAATCCGCTGCCCGACATCGCCGGGCTGCGGTGGATCACCGCGCGGCTGAAATCCTGCTGCGGCGAGCGGCTCCCCGATGACCTGGCCGCACTGTGCGACCGGATGGCCGCGTCGCTGCCCCCGATCCCCACCGGAGAGAGCCCCGAAGGAGAGGTGCTGGTCGCCGGGGAGCAGCTGGGCGAGCGGATGAACGTGGAGAAGCCCGAACTCTATGCCGTATTCCCCTACCGGTGGTACGGCGTGGGCGAGCCCGGCCTCGACGTGGCCCGGCGGACCTATGCGCGGCGGGCGGTCAAGGAGAGCTGGGGCTGGCAGCAGGACGGCATCTTCGCAGCCAACCTGGGCCTGGCCGACGAAGCACGCCGCATCGTGACGGCCAACAGTGCCGCCTCCAATCCCGCATTCCGTTTCCCGGTGATGTGGGGCCCCAACTACGACTGGGTTCCCGACCAGGACCACGGCTCGGTCCTGCTGCGGACGCTGCAGAACATGCTGATCCAGTATGGCGGCGACGACATCCACCTCCTGCCCGCCTGGCCCGCCGACTGGAGTGTGGAGTTCAAGGTATACGGCCCCCGCGGAGCCTGCATCACGGGGTCGTACGGGCCGAAGGCCGGAACCCGCATCGAGCGTTCGGAAGGGATCGGCCGCCAGAATCTGATTGTACACAACCCACGAAAACCTCATGGAAATGACGAGTAAAGAACGAATCCTGGCCGCCATGAACCTGCAGCGGCCCGACCGGGTCCCGCTGATGTGCCAGTTCAGCATCGGCTGCATGATGGAGCAGCTGCATCCGGATCCGGTCGCATTCTGGTACAACCAGCAGACGTTTGCCGACGGGCTGATCGAATTGCGCGAACGGTTCCGTTTCGACGGCATCCTGGTCAGCCTCCACGGTCACTCCGACGATTGGAAGCGGGATCTTCTCTCCCGCGAGGAGCTCGGCGAGGGCTCCGTAAGGCTGGAGTACCCCGACCGCACGGAGCTGCACTGCTGGCAGGATCTGCCGGTGGTGACCTTCCGCTCGCCGCGGAAGAGCCTCGACCTGGAGTCGGTCGATGTCGAACGCGACATCCCCGGGCAGCTGGACTACATCCCCGTGTCGCACAATCTCTATTTTCGGCTCGATCCGGAGAACCTCTACGGAATTTTCGACTATCTTTACAGTCGTGTGGGCGACAGCTGTTCGATCCACGGCGAGATCACCTCTCCGCTGGACTATTACCTCGATCTGTTCGGTTACGAGCAGGGCCTCATGGGGCTGATCATGTATCCCGCCAAGGCGGCACAGATCCTCCAGCGCTTTACCGACGGGGTGAAGCGCATCGCGCGGGGCATGTGCCGGACGCCTGTCGATGCGATCAAGATCTCGTCGCCGTTCGCCGGCCGTGGCTTCATCTCCTCGGAGTTCTACGAGCAGTTCGTGCTGCCCTACGAGTCGCAGATCATCCGCGAGATCCGTCAGGCTGGGAAGTTCGTCTACATCCATACGTGCGGTTCGATCGGCGACCGGCTCGAACTCATGCAGCGGAGCGGGGCCTCCGGCCTGGAGTGCCTCGATCCGGTGCCGGTCGGGGATGTCGATCTGGAGGACGCCTTCCGGCGGATCGGCCGGGAGATGTTCATCAAGGGCAACATCGACTCGATCAACACGCTGCTGATGGCCGACGATGCGAAGGCCGAGGAGGATGTGCGGCGGATCATCCGCACCGGCATGACCCTAGGACGGGGCTTTATCCTGAGCACCGCCTGCTCGATTGCGCCGCTGGTGCCCCGGCACCGCATCGAGATGCTGCACGAACTGGTCATGCGCTGCGGACAATACGGAGATGAGACAGAACAAAGATAAAGGAGATTAGGATATGTTGTACGAACGGAATACGAAACGAATGAATGGCCTGCGGCGTGCCGCGGTATGCCTGGCCCTTGCACTGGTGGCCGTCCTTCCGGCTGCGGCCGGCGGCCGGATCCACGAACGGACCATCTCGGTGGTTCCCTGCCCCGAGACCCTGATCCGCCGTCCCGGACGGTGCCTTCTCTCGGAGCGGACCTCGCTCCTGCTCTCGGACCGGAGTCTGGAGCCTGTTGCCGGCTATTTCACGGAGAAGATCGCACGCTCGTCGGGCATCGACCTCAAGGAGCGGCGCGAGGCCGGAAATACCCTTGCTCTGCGTCTCGACACGCAGCGGGGCATCCCGGAGGAGGGGTATGAACTGACCGTCGCGCCCGACGGCATCGAGCTGGTCGCCTCGACGGGCGCCGGCATCTTCTACGGCATGCAGACGCTCATGCAGTTGCTGCCCGCCGGGATCGAGAGCCCGACGCCGGTTCCCGGCATGGAGCTTTCGATCCCCTGCGTGGAGATACGCGATGCGCCCCGGATGGCCTATCGCGGGGTGATGCTCGATGCGTGCCGTCATTTCAGCACGGTGGAGGAGATCGAGAAGCTGTTGGACGTGATGGCCATGTACAAGCTGAACAAGTTCCACTGGCACCTGACCGACGACCAGCTCTGGACCGTCGAGATCCGGAAATATCCCCGTCTGACGAAGCTCGGGGGCGTTCGCACCGAGACCGACGGCACCATCCACCGGGGCTTCTATACGCAACGCGATATCCGCCGGATCGTGGCCTATGCCGCCGCCCGGCAGATCGACGTCATTCCCGAGATCGAGATGCCGGGGCACGCCATGGCCGCCATTACGGCCTATCCCGAACTGTCGTGTCGCGGGGGCAGCTACCGGGTCCGCAACCTCTGGGGCGTCGAGCAGGACGTCTACTGCGCCGGACGCGAACGGACCTTCCGTTTCATCGAGGAGGTGCTCTCCGAGATCGTCGAACTGTTCCCCTACGAGTATGTGCATGTCGGCGGCGACGAGTGCCCGAAGGAGCGTTGGAAGGAGTGTCCGCTGTGCCAGGCCCGGATGAAACAGGAGGGACTGAAGACCGAGTTCGAACTTCAGAGCTACTTCATCCGCCGGGTCGAGAAGATCCTCCAGGCCAAGGGCCGCAAGCTGATCGGCTGGGACGAGATCCTCGAGGGCGGTCTCTCGCCCACGGCGACCGTCATGTCGTGGCGCGGCGAGGAGGGTGGCATCGCGGCGGCCAACCACGGCAACCAGGTGATCATGACCCCGATCGGGTACATGTACATGAACATGTATCAGGGCGCCATGGAGAGCGACCGGCTTGCCTACGGGTGGAACATCCCGCTCAGCCAGGTCTATGGCTACGACCCCTATCCGGCACAGATCCTTCCCGAGAAGCGGCACCTGATCTGGGGTGTGCAGGCCAACATGTGGACCGAATATGCCTACGGGCCCGAGGATGTCGAGTACCAGCTCTTCCCGCGCACCCTGGCGCTGGCCGAACTGGCGTGGAGCCTTCCGGCCAACAAGGATTTCGGGCGATTCACCCGCAGCCTGGAGAACCAGCACGTGCGGCTGGACCTGCACGGGATCAACTACCACATCCCGATGCCCGAAGGAGTGGCATGCTCCGACGTGCGCTTCCTCGACTCCGTCACGCTGCGGCTGACCAATACGCGCGACTATCCGATGGTCTATACGCTCGACGGGTCGGCCCCGACCGCCTCCTCGGAGGTGCTCAACGGACCGCTCACGCTCGATGAGGAGTGTGTCGTGCGGGTCGCGACGCTGCTGCCGACCGGACGGCTCTCGCCCGAGCGGCGTTTTACGGTGAGCCGGACGCAACTGGCCCCCTCCGCCGATGTGGAGACCGAACCAGGGATCGTGCGGACCCTTGCCTGCGGTGATTTCAGACGGCTCGGGGACCTCGGCGCGGCACAGTGGGGCGCACCCGAGGTGCTGCCCGATTTCGCCTTCCCGTTCGAAGGCGAGCAGGCTGGAGGTGCGGCCATCTTCACGGGATATATCGACATCCCGGAGTCGGGCGTCTATGTTTTCGGTACGGATGCCGACCGGCTGGAGATCGACTCCGAGGAGGTGGTCAATAACGACGGGAAACTGGCCATGCACCAGCTGGGCCGCGGGACCCGGGCGCTGGAAAAGGGGCGCCACGCCTTCCGGATGACGTTCCTGAACTACCCCGACGGCGGTCGCCCCCGGGCGTGGGACCGACTTGGATTCGTATACAAGCTCCAGTCGGACAAGGAGTTCGTGTGGGCTGCCCCCGAATCCATGAGCCATTGAATCGAACAACCTGAATGAGCAAACAACATGATTTCCCTTCGAAAGATATATGCTGCGGCCGCTGCCCTGGGTTTTGCGGCGACCGCCTCGGCCATCGAGATCCACGTCTCGCCCGCCGGCAACGACAGTAACCCCGGAACGCGCGAGGCTCCGGTCGCCACGCTCCGTGCCGCACAACAGTGCGTCCGCCATTACAAGTCCATCTGGCACCAGCCCGAAACGATTACGGTCGTCATCGCCGCGGGCAACTACGAACTCGACGAACCGCTCGTGTTCAACGGCCTCGATTCGGGCGATCCGGACCATCCGGTCGTCTGGCAGGCTGCGCTCGGTGCCCGGGTTTCGCTGTGCGGGGGCGTGAACATTCCCGGATCGGCGTTCGGCCGGGTCAAGGATCCGGCCATCCGGCGCCGGCTGAACCCCAAGGCCGCCTCGCACATTGTCTGTGCGGACCTGCGGGCGCTGGGAATCGACTCCTTCGGCGAGATCGTGCAGTACGGGCATTCGGCCAGCGTGCCCGTGGCCCCGCTCGAGCTCTTCTTCGACGGCGAGCCCATGGAGCTGGCCCGCTATCCCAACGAGGGGTGGATCCGGATCGGGGAGGTGCTCGATCCGGGGTCGTCGCCCCGCGTCGGAGACTATTCCGACCGCCCGGGCGTGTTCCGCTACACCGATGACCGCCACGCGGCATGGGCCGGTCTGAAGGATGTCTGGCTCCAGGGTACGTTCAACTACGGGTTTGCCGACGACAACATCCGCGTCGCCTCGATCGATCCGGGGAAGGGTACCGTGACGCTCGCCTCGCCGCACCTTTACGGCATCGCCTCGGGGGCCGCCTACCAGCACTATTTCGCATACAACATCCTGGAGGAGCTCGACCGCCCCTCGGAGTGGTATCTCGACCGTGAATCCGGAATCCTTTACTTCTATCCGCCTTCCGACATCCGGAAGGCGAACATCCAGGTCTCGATCCTCGAAGATCCGATCGTCTGTCTCGAAGGGGTGGAGTACCTCCGCCTCGAACGCCTGACCATCGAGTGCGGCCGCGGCATCGGGGTCTACATCGAGCGGTCCAACCACAACGTGATTGCCGGCTGCACGATCCGCAACGTCGGGACGAGCGGCGTCTTCATGGGCCAGGGGGCCGAACAGACCTTCCCCCACATCACGGTGGACGATTACGAAGGGCGTCCCGTCTCGCGCCGTATCGGCAACCTGCAGGGGCACATCTACAAATATCCCCACTGGGACCGCAAGGCCGGGATGCACAACGGCATTCTCAGCTGCGACATCTACAACACGGGCAGCGGCGCTGTCTACCTGAGCGGCGGCGACAAGGTCTCGCTGACCCCCGGCAACAGCTATGTGGAGAACTGCCGGATGACCAACTACAACCGCCGGAACAAGTTCCTGTGGGCGGCGGTCAGCGTGAACGGGTGCGGCAACCGGGTTTCGCACTGCGAGATCCACGACTCCGACTGGCAGGGAATCTACGTCTCCGGCAACGAGCACCTGTTCGAGTACAACTACATCCACGACGTGACGCTCAACTCGAACGACACCTCGCCGTGGTATATCGGCCGCGATCCGAGCAGCCGCGGGAACATCGTGCGCTACAACCGCTTCGAGCGGTGCGGAAATCCCGAGCGGATGAACATGGGAATCTACTGCGACGACAGTTCGACGGACGTGCTGGTCTACGGCAACCTGTTCGTGGACATGAACACGACCCACGGCGTGATGTTCTCCAACACGGGCTGGGACCTGAAGTTCGTGAACAACATCGTGGTGAATCCCGTCGCCTCGACGATGTACATTTCGTCGCACTATTATACCTGGGCCCGTGACCAGGGTCCGGCCTGTTTCGGCGAAAACGGCCTGCTCAGGTACCGGCTCACGCAGTGCGTGGATATCTATTCGGCCCCCTACAGCGACCGCTATCCCGAGTTGATGAACTACCTCGACCCGATTGTCGAGGGACAGGAGTGGGAGGGCATGCGCCCGCGCCGCAACTGCATGACCCGAAACCTGATCGTCGGCAGCCGCGAGGCGTCCCTGAAGCTCGACGGACCGCATGCACAGGGCACCGAGACGAACAACTTCTGTACGCAGGACGATCCGGGTTTCGTCGATTGGAAGGGCGGCGACTACCGTCTGAAACCCGATGCGGAGGCCTATCGCCGCATCGAGGGCTTCGAGCCCCTGCCGATCGAACGGATGGGCGTTTACGAGGATGAATACCGAAAAACCGACAACCGATGAGACATATTCTGTTGGGTATCCTGATGGCGGCTGCGGCCTGGACGGCCCGGGCGCAGACCTTTGAAACCCTGCGGCTCCAGCGGAGCTATGCCGGCCGGGCCGACGACTTTACGAACGGCTATGCCCGGGCCGTGCGGTGTGAGGAGTGGGGTTACGACAATCTTTGGAACGACAAGACCGAGGCCATGATCACCCGGGCATCGAACGGGCAGATGGTCATGGAGTGGGAGAGCGATCCGGTGAAACGGATCGACGCAGACGGGGCCCGTTTCCTCTTCCTGATCAGCGCGGACCAGTCCGCGCAGCCCCGCGAATTCTCCCTGTGGATCGACGGGCGTCCGTGCGGCGCCCTCACCAACCTCCTGGGGCAGCATTGGGAGCAGACCACCGATGCGGGCGTCGTGTGTACCTTTTCGGCCTACGACAGCAACCAGTGGGGTGACCGGATGGGCTTCATGGAGCTCCTGGTTCCGAAAGAGCTGGTCGAAGCGGGGCGTCCGGTGCGCTTCCGCCTGATCGGCGAGAAGGCCGAGAGCAACATCTATTTCATGATCTTCAAGAATCGGGAGCTGCTCGAGGAGCTCCGGTCGCGGGCCGCCGTGGAGGAGTTGTTTGTCCTTTCGGCGACCGACCGGGGTGTGGAGATCGCCGCCGGGACGCAGTGGATCGGACGTACGGCCCTCGTGACGTGTGACGGGCGGCCTGTGCAGGTGCGCTTTGCCGATGGCGGTGACCGGGCCGTCGGCCGCTGCCCCGAGGGGGCGGCCGTCGCCCTGCAGTGGCAGGGGCATACGCTCTTCGAGGTAGCCGATCTGCGCAATCCGCAGTCCGAATACCGGATCGACGGCGGGGTGCTCGTCACGGTCCGGCCCGAAGAGGAAGGTGTCCGCATCTCCCGGCAGCGGACCGATGCCGGGGAGGCGTTCGACCGTCTGGCCGGAGGCCCGTGGCGGAATGCGCAGGTACATATCCTGGTGTCGAGCCATCAGGACATAGCCTGGATGGACTCGCCCTACAACTGCATCGAGGCCCGTGACCGGCTGATCGTCTCGCCGGCGCTCGACCTGCTGGCCCGCCATCCCGACTACCGCTACGACATCGAGGATGCACTGATCCTCGAGGAGTATCTCGAGCGCCATCCCGACCGCCGGTCGGAGATCGGGGGGTACATCGCCTCCGGACGGCTCGGAATCGGGGCATCCTATACGCAGCCCTATGAGGAGGTGCAGTCGGGCGAGGCGCTGGTCCGCCAGTTCTATTTCGGCAAGCGGTGGGTCGAGCGGGAGTTTCCCGGAGCGCGGCAGCGGACCTACTGGAACGTGGACGTCCCGGGACGTACGCTGCAGATGCCCCAGATCCTGAAGAAGTGCGGCGTCGATCACCTGATGTACAGCCGCCACCAGCTGGGCATCTACGACTGGTTTGCCCCCGACGGCAGCAGTGTGCGGGTCTATACGCCGGGGCACTATACCCGGGCGGCTCAGTTTCTGCACAAGAACATCAATCTGGGGATCAACAAGTTCGTTGATTTCATGGAGGAGTTCCCCGATTACCGGAAGAATCCTGCGCAGCCGCGTGTGGTCGGCATGCTTTCGGCCGAGGACATGAGCCGGGCCCGGACCTACTACGACTGGATCGAAGGGATGAAGGAGGAGGCCCGACGCCGCGGTACGGAGTTTCCGCAGCTGAGCCATTCGACCGCGGACCGTTTCATGGACAGTCTCTCCCGTATGGACAATGCATATCCGCAGATCCGGGGCGAACGGCCCGATCTGTGGCAGTACATCCACAGTGCGACGCATGCCGACGCATTCGCCGACTACGGAATCGCTGCAGCGCTCCTGCCGCAGACCGAACTCTTCGCCTCGGCGCTGGCTCTCGCCGAAGGGAACTTCGACAGCTATCCGAAGGAGGAGATCGACCGGGCGTGGAAGGCCCTCATCTATCCCGACCATGGGTGGGGCGGCAACCGGGGCAACATCACCGATTCGCTCTTCGCCGCCAAATACCGTTTTGCCCGCGGACAGGCCGAGACGCTGCTGCAGCGAATCCTCGGAACGCTGACCTGCGGGGTGCGTACCGAGCGGAGGCAGGGGCTTCCGGTCGTGGTCTACAACGGCGCTTCGTGGGCGCGTTCGGGGTCGGTGCGGATCCCCTCCGACAGACTGCCCGGGGGCAGTGCCTCCGGGTTGCGGGCAACGGATGCGGCCGGCCGGCCGGCCGCCGTCCAGACGGCGGCCGACGGCTCGCTGGAGATCGAGGCCGCCGATGTCCCGGCCATGGGTTATACGACGCTCTATCTGAAAGAGGAGCGTCGGGCCGCGAAACGCGGGGAGGCTGCGGATCTGCCGGAGAACGAATCGGTCTATTACCGGTTGGAGTTCCGGGACGGCATCCTCTCTCAGATCTTCGACAAGCAGAGCGGCGAGGCGCTTTTCGATACGTCGCTGCACGCCATCGGCGATGTGGTCGCCCTGCGTTCGGTGGGAAACGGCGCCGGCGAGTTCTCGACCATGCAGAAGCCGACGACCGACCATCTGGAGTCGGCCGCAGCGATCAATCCCCGCTGGGAGCTGGCCGAGACGGGTCCGGTCTATACGCTCTACCGCAGCGTCGCTCCCTTCGAGAATGCGGAGATCGTGCGTACGCTCCGGCTCTACCGCAACCGCAAGCGGATCGACTTCGACACGGAGATCCGCAACTTCGACGGGACGCACTATCTCGAGTACCGGCAGCTCTTCCCGCTCAGGGATTCCGGGCATGTTGCCTACGGCGTCCCCTTCGGGCGGGTGCGTGTGGGCATCGACGAGATGCAGGGAGCCCCGGGCGAACGCTATATGGACGAGGCCCGGGAGATACACCCCCGGACGACTTCGGGCTGGATTGCGGGCGAGTCGGGCGGTGTGGCCGTCGGACTGGCAACCAGCGCAGCGCTGGTCGATTATGTCGATCCGATCCATCCCGACAACCCACAGACCGTGCTGCAGCCGATCATGCTCGCCTCGCGGCGCAGTTGCCATCCCCAGGGCGAGTTCTACAGCCAGCGCGGAACGCACTGTTTCCGCTTCACCCTCTCGTCCGAGGAGCGGGAGCATCGGATGACGCTCGAACGCCGCCTCGAGGAGGCCCGGATGCCCCTGCATGCCGTCGTTGCGACCCGGCAGTGGACGGATGCCGGACTTGCGGAGTCGGGCTCCTTCTTCACCGTCGGCGACAGGCGGGCGGCCGTTTCGACCGTCAAGAAGGCCGAAGAGGGCGACCGGATTGTCCTGCGCCTCTACAACCGCAGCGGAGAGCCGGTGCATGTTCCCTTCACGGCGGCCTCCGGATACGACAGAATACGGCATGCGGACCTGCTCGAGAGAAGCTCCGGCGAGGAGACTCCGGTTATCGAACTGGCCCCGTACGCCATCGAAACCTACATCATCGAGTGATATGAGACATCTGCTGAATAGTCTGTGCATCATCCTGTTCTGCCTCGCCGCTCCGGTTGTGCGGGCTGCCGGGGTGAAAACGACCTGCTCGGGTTGCGAACCCGGGGAACTTGCCTTTGCGCGCTCCGAAATCGACGCCTTCTTCGCGCCGGCCATTGCCGGGACGGAACTCGAAGGAAACTGCCGGATCCGGTTGGAGTGCGATCCGTCGATCGACGACGGGAGCTTCGGCTATCGGAGCGAGGACGGCCGCCGGATCACCGTATACGGCGGAGATCCGATCTCGGTGACCAACGGACTCCATACGCTGCTCGAACGGATGGGCTTCCTGTTCGACATCACGGGCGTCACCCGCCCCGAGCGGGCCGATCTGGCGGCGCTCGACCATGCCGACGTGCGGATCCGTCCCAATGTCCGGTGGCGGGGTATCCGGCAGCACGTGAACTTCCCGATGGACATATCCTCCTACCCGATCGATCAGGCCAAGCGCTATCTGGAGAACCTCGTGCGCATGCGTTTCAACAAGTTCGTGGTTCACAGCTACATTTTCATGTGGCACGAGGAGCCGGTTTCGCAGGATTCGACCAACTATGCCGGCAGTTTCTTCTACGGACACCGCCACGACTTCTCCGACAGTCCCTTCCTGAAATCCGTCAATCGCGAGAACCGGTCGATCTTCTGCATCCCGGATATCGAACCCTGCTACGACGATGTGCCCGAACGGAGCAAACGGGCCGTCGCCTGGATGGGCGAGCTGCTCGATTACGCCAAGTCGCTCGGACTCTATGTCCAGTTCTCCTACGAGCCGCGCCATTCGACCGTCGAACGTGCCGTCCGCCTCGGGCAGATCATCGCCCGGACCTATCCCCGGATCGATGCGCTGGAGCTCATGACCGAGGAGACCGGCGGCTGGGGACCCTCCTACACGGCCGAAGAGGTCCGGACCAAGCTGCTGGAGTTCTTCCCCTCCGACGTGTTGTCGGATACGCTGGTCATGAACGCCATCCGGGATCGCCAGCCCGACATGGCGGAACTTTACCACCAGATCGGGACCAACATGGAGGCCATCCGGAGGATGGAGTGCGATCCCGGCATGAAGGGGATCCGGAAGTTCGTTCTGGGCATCTACTGCAGCATCCCGGACCAGGTGGGTCCGGCCTACCACCTGGCGTTGAAGTATCTGCCCGGCCACGATATCTCGATCATGCCGTCGCACGGCAGCGACGGGGTGGCGGCGGCCGTGGAGCGGATCGTCTCCGACCCGGCCGATTTGCGGCGCACCCAGATCTATTCGTGGATCGAGTTCGACGGCCTGATGTACATGCAGCAGAACGCGATCGACGGGCTGGAGCGGCTGTTCGGCCATGTGGAGCGGCTCGGCGGCGGGGAGATGCTGCACAGCATCTGCTTCAACCACTGGCGGAGTGCGGAGAACCGGACGACGTTCCGTTTTGCCGCGGACGCCTGCCTCTCTCGGGGTGTCTCCCGCGGGGCATTCTATGAGGAGTATGCCCGCCGTCTGGGTATTCGCGATGCGGAGACCTATGCCGAGGCAATGCGCCTGATCAACGAGGCCGACAGCTATGCCACGGTGAACCTGGGCAACATCGGTTTCTGCTGGGTGGGCGCCTGGTCGAACGGCGGTCTGTTCACATGGATGAAGCGCGAGAACATCGACCGTTGCAGTGCGCTCTATGCGGCGGCCGGAGTCCGGATCGCAGCGGTCCGGGCCGGAACGAGGAGTCTCCCGGGGCTGGAGTACCTGGATCTGCTGGCCAACCGGATCGACTGCTCGATCCTCTATCTGGAGGCTTTCCGGCATGCATCCGCCCTGGAACCCTTCACGCGGAGCACGCACGGGAGCCTGTCGGAACAGGATCGGGCCGCGGCAGCCTCGCTCTGCAACCGTTCGCTGCGTCTGTTCGACCGTTACATGGAGCTCTATGCCTCCCTCATGCCCGACCGGGGCAGCCTGGGAACGGTGGTGAGCGTCTGGTTCGCACCGGTGCACGGGCTGAAGGTGCTGCGCAACCGGCTGACAGGCATTCCCCTCGAACAACAGGCTCCGGTGGCCGAGTCGGCCGACGAACCGCCCCTGCCGATTCTTTACCAAACGAACTGACACCTCCCTTTTGTCGCCAGCCATGTCGAAACACTGCGTCTTCATCCTGCTTTCCCTCCTGCTGGGAGGGTATTGTGCCGCCCAAAGCCCCGTCGAACGGGTCGATCCCATGATCGGGACGGGCGGCAAGGGGCATGCCTATCCCGGGGCGACCACGCCTTTCGGCATGGTGCAGCTCAGCCCCAGCAACGACTTCTCCTCATGGAAACGGTGTGCCGGATATCATTACGACGACGATGTGATCAAGGGGTTTGCCCATACGCACATCAGCGGGGCCGGGCTCTCCGGGCTCGGGGATATCCTCTTCATGCCCGCCGGCGGAGAGCTGCAGTTGAGCGCCGGGACGGACGAGAATCCCGACGGGGGCTACCGTTCGCGCTTCTCGCACGACTCGGAGCGGGCCGCCCCGGGATACTATGCCGTTCTGTTGAGCGACGAGGATATCTTTGTCGAACTGACGGCCACGCCCCGCGTCGGGGTGCACCGATATACGTTCCGCAGAGGCGGGGTCGGGCGGATCATGATCGACCCGAGCCATAACCTGATGGAGCGGGTGGAGGGAATCTCCGTCGCGGTGATCGACTCGGTGACGGTCGTCGGCTTCAAGCGTGTGGGCGAAGGGGTTGCCGGGGCGCGCACCGTCTACTTCCACGCCCGCTTCTCCCGGCCCTTCGACCGTTTCCGCGAGACGGACGATGCGGACGACCCGATCGGTTATGTCGAGTACCGCGACCTGAAACCCGGCGAGCGGATCGGCGTGCAGGTCGGCATCTCGTTTGTCGGGGCCGAAGGCGCCGGGCGGAACCTCGAGGCCGAGGCGGCCGGGCGCTCCTTCGACGAGTTGAGGAAGCAGGCCCGGGAGGCCTGGGAGCGGCAGCTCTCGCGCATCGGGCTGGAGGGGGCCTCCGACCGTGAGGCGACGATCTTCTACACGGCGCTCTACCACGCCTCGCTCTCGCCCAACCTCATCTCGGATGTGGACGGGGCCTACTGCGTCGAGGGGCGGCGGCTGCACTCCCCCTTCCCGCAGTACAGCAATTTCTCGGCCTGGGACACCTACCGGGCCCAGCATCCGCTGCTGTTGCTGACCGCACCCGCACAGAGTGCCGACATGGTCAATTCGCTGGTGTCGAGGCATACGGTGGCCGGGCTGGAGCTGCCCGTGTGGGAGTGTCTGGGACACGACAACATCTGCATGATCGGCTACAGTACGGTGCCGATCCTGGCGGATGCCATCCTGAAGGGGGTTCCGGGCATCGACGCCGTGGGGGCTTACCGGGCCATGTGCCATGCCGCCACGAGCAACGACAAGCACAGCCAGACCTACGGCCCCTGCGGCATGGACCACTACCTGCGCTGGAATTTCGTTCCGGCCGAGATCGGCTGTTCCGTCTCCAAGACCACCGAGTACAACTACTACGACTGGACGATCTCGCGCGTTGCCCGCCTCCTGGGGCGCCGCGGGGAGGCGCGCCGCTTCGAGGCGAGGTCGGCCGGTTACCGGAACCTCTTTTCGCCGGACGACGGCTACCTCTATCCGCGTTCCACGACGGGATTTCTCTCGTCTCCCGATACGACCCGCTGGGCTCCGCTCATCCGCAACTACATATCGGGAAACCTGTGGGGCTACTCGACCTATGCGCCGCACGACGTCACGGAGTTGATCGCCCTGCACGGGGGCGATGCCGCATTCGTCGCATTCCTCGACCGGCTGTTCCACACCGAAGTTTCGATCGAAGGCGAGCAGCACGTCGATATTTCGGGTTTCCTGGGCCATTACGGCCACGGGGACGAACCTTCGCACCACATGCCCTATCTGTATGCCTATGCCGGAGCGCCCTACAAGGCCTGTCCCGTCATCCGCGAAATCCTGAAGACGCAGTACGACACGACGCCCGAGGGTCTGGTCAATAACGACGACCTGGGGCAGCTCTCGGCCTGGTATGTCTTCAGTTCGCTGGGGTTCTATCCCGTCTGTCCGGGCGATATGCGCTACATCATCGGTTCGCCGCTTTTCGATCGGGCCACACTGCACCTCGGCGACGGGGTTTGCTTCACGGTGCGGACGGTGAACAACTCGGAGCGGAACTGCTATGTCCGCCGGGCCTGGTTGAACGGCAGACCGTACGGGAAGAGTTACATCGCCCATGAGCAGCTCATGCGTGGCGGCGAACTGGTGCTGGAGATGGGCGATACGCCCGATCCGCAGTGGGGACACGCCGCATCGGACCGTCCCGTGGCACGGGTGGACCGCCGCCTGGGAGGGGAGTCGCGCCACACTCCCTGCCATTCGGTCTACGACGAGCAGGGGGAGTGGCTCTTTTCGGGGCGGAAGACCGTACGGCTGCGTTGCGAGACTCCGCAGGCTGCCATCCGGTATACGCTTGACGGCAGCATCCCGACGGCCTCGTCGCCGCTTTACGATGCGGAGCGGGGAATTCCGCTTGAGGGGGATGCCACCCTGTGCGCCGTGGCTTTCCGGCGGGGACGACTCCCGAGCGACCCCTTTGTGGCGCACTATGTAGAAACGCCGATGGCCGCCCTGCCGGAGGGTTATCCGCGGATCGAGCTGCGTGACCCCACCTCCACGTACGGAGCCCCGGACGGCAGCGAACTGATCGACGGACGTTGGGGGGCGATCGAATTTTCGGAGGGTGGCTGGAGCGGTTTCGCCGGCAGGGCGTGCGATCTGGATGCCGTGATCGACATGGGGCGTTCCCTGACGCTCTCCGAGCTGATGGTCGGCTACCTCGTCAATACCGACGTGTGGATCTTCCCGCCGGGTCGGATCCGGCTGTGGGCGGGCGACGATCCCGAACGGCTGACTCCGCTGGAGGTCGGTTACGACCCGCTGCGGCTGGATGCCGGGCAGAAGCGGCTCTACCGTCCGACGCTTGGCTTCGATGCCCGCAGCGCCCGTTACTGGCGGATAAGGATCGAGAATTACGGACCTATCCCCTCGTGGCACGGTGGCGCGGGCAGCATTCCCTATCTTTTTGTCGATGAGATTCTCTTCCGGTAGTCGGGCGCCTGCCCCGACAGGCCTTTGGGCATATCCCTGATTCAAAAAGGAAAGAGCCGGCACCCTGTCGCAAGGGTGCCGGCTCCCGGTTTTTTCGGGACGCTCCGCTCAGAGGCTGTTGCGGAAGAGTTCGGCCAGCAGCGCGTGGTAGCGGTTTTCGAGCTCCTCGAGGGTCTGCAGGTTGCGGTAGATGCCGTCGGCTTCGGTGTAGTATTCGATTACCGAGAGCTGTCCGTCCTCGACCGCACGGCGCAGCATCTCCAGCGTCGTGTGCATCAGGGCCGTGTCGTAGGTCTGCATCGTCTCCTGCAGGCGGCCGAGTTCGTCGTACTGCGCCCGGATGCGGGCATCGGCCTGCAGGCGAACCTCCTCCGAACGGAGTTGTGCGGCCGAGTAACGGGCCCGGGCCATGCGGCTTTTGTGGCGGTTGGAGAAGATCGGGAACGAGGCGCCGACGAGGAATCCGTTGCTGGCCTCGTCGAGGGCCGTGTTGCGGCGGTATCCGACCTCGAGCGACGGGAGCCAGTTCTGGCGGTTGAGCCGGACCTCCTGCCCGGCGGCACGCACGGCCGACTCCGAGGCCTGCACCTCGAGTTCCGCCGCCAGCAGCTCGTCGCGCAGGCGGTCGTACTCCCCGACGGCCGGGGCCTCGGGGTACTCCGTCACGCCGAATGCCACAGCCTGGTCGCCGTTCATCGCCTGCAGCGCCGCAAGGGCCTGTTGGCGGGCCGACTCGTTTTGTGCCAGTTCGGTGGTGGCATTCATGCGTTCCATGCGGATCTTGTTCACCTCGAGGATCGAGGCATCGCCCTCTTCGAGCCGCTTCTCGAAGAGCGCAAGCAGCTCCCCGGCATTCCGCAGCCGGGCCTCGAGCAGTTCGCGCGTGCGGTTCAGGCGGATCAGGTCGAGGCACTGCAGCCGGGCCCCGAGCAGCAGGTCGCGGCGGGCGACCAGATACTGGCGGTCGAGATACTCGCTCTGCAGCTGCCCCGATTTGCGGCGGGCGGCGTAGCGCGTCGGGAAGTCGAAGCCCTGCGAGACGACCAGTTCCGAGCTCGACATGCCGTCGGTACCCTTCGTGTAGAAGGGGCTGTATTCGACCGAGGGGTCCTCGAGGTTGTTCTGGCTCCGGATCTCCTGCCGGGCCGCCTCGTTCTCCTGGCGGAGCGCCTGCAGCGACTTGTTGTTCCGCTCGATCTGCTGCAGCAGCTCGTCGATCGGCTGGGACTTGCCGCCCTGGGGCATGCACAGGAACAGGCCGGCGAGAAAAAGAATCTGTCGTATCATGGCTCTATCGGTTTTCCGGGTTTGCGGGTTTGTCGTGGCGGTGCATCCACTCATAGACGATCGGGATGATGAAGGCGTTCAGGAAGGTCGAGGTCAGCAGTCCGCCGAGGATGACCTTCGCCATCGGACTCTGGATCTCGTTGCCCGGCAGGTCGCCGCGCAGCGCCAGCGGGATGAGGGCCAGTGCCGAGGTGAGGGCCGTCATCAGGATGGGGTTGAGGCGGTCGAGAGAACCCTCGACGATGCTCTCGCGGAGTGTCGTGCCCGCGTCGCGCAGCTGGTTGTAGCGGTTCAGCAGCAGCATGCCGTTGCGTGTGGCGATGCCGAAGAGCGAGATGAAGCCGATGATGGCCGGGATGCTCACCTCGCCGGTGGTCAGGCGCAGGGCGAAGACGCCGCCGATGAGCGCCAGCGGCAGGTTGAGCAGCACCACGCCGCTCTGCAGCGGGTTGTGGAACTCCATGTAGAGCAGCAGGAAGATCACGACGATGCTCATGAGCGAGGTGAGCAGCAGCGTGCGGCTGGCCGCCTGCTCGCTTTCGAACTGCCCGCCGTATTCGATGTGGTAGCCCTCGGGCAGCTCGATCGATGCATCGACACGTTCGCGGATGTCGTTCACCACGCTGCGCAGGTCGCGGCCGTCGGTGTTGGCCGAGATGACGATCTTGCGCTTGACGTTCTCCCGGTTGATCGTGTTCGGACCGCTCGACGAGACTACGTCGGCCACGTACGAGAGCGGGATGGGGTTGCCCTCGCCGTCGTTGATCATCAGGTCGCGGATCCGCTCCATTGAGCCGCGGTTCGCCTCGTCGGCGCGCACCACCAGGTTGAAGGTCTTGCCCTGTTCGTAGACCTGCGAGACCACCTCGCCGGCCATGTTTACGGCGACGAATTCGTTGAAGGCCGGGAGCGTGATGCCGTAGCGTGCGAGCATTTCGCGTCGCGGAACGATCTTCAGCTCCGGACGTTCGATCTGTTGCTCGACGTTCAGGTCGGCGATGCCCTCGACGCCGGAGATCTCCTCCCTGATGCGGTTGGCGATCGAGAACATGCGGTTCAGGTCGTCGCCGAAGAGCTTGATGGCGATGCTGGCCTGCGTGCCGCTCAGCATGGCGTCGATGCGGTGGCTGATCGGCTGTCCGATCTCGATGTTGGCCCCTACGATGGTCGAGAGCTTCTGCCGCACGTCGTTGAGCAGCTCGCGGTGCGAGCGGCCGTCGAGTTCGAACGGTGCCTCGATCTCCGAGACATTGACGCCCAGGGCGTGCTCGTCGAGCTCGGCGCGGCCCGTCTTGCGGGCCACGGTCCGGATTTCGGGGATCGAGAGCAGCAGCTCCTCGGCCTGCCGTCCGATGCGGTCCGACTCCTCGAGCGAGATGCCCGGCAGGGTGCTGACGTTGATCGTGAACGACCCCTCGTTGAACGAGGGCAGGAAACTCCGCCCGAGCGTGAAGAAGGTGCCCAGTGCGGCGAGGAAGAGCACGGCAGTGGCCGAGAGCACGCTCCGTTTGTGGTTGAGTGCCCAGAGCAGGGCGCTGCGGTAGTATTTTTTGAGCCAGACGGCGACGAACGCCTCCTTCGGAATGCCTCCGTCGCGCCGCCCGCCGAGCAGGTAGCTGCACAGCACGGGGGTGAGCGTCAGGGCCACGATTGTCGAGGCGAAGAGCGCCACGATGAAGGCCACGCCCAGCGGGATGAGCATGCGCCCCTCCATGCCCGAGAGGAAGAAGAGCGGGATGAAGCTGACGACGATGATGAGTGTCGAGTTGAGGATCGGCATGCGCACCTCGCGCGAGGCGTCGAAGACCACCTCGATGACCGGGCGGCGTTGTGCTGTCGGCAGCTGCCGGTTCTCGCGCAGGTGCTTCCAGACGTTCTCCACATCGACAATGGCGTCATCGACGAGCGAGCCGATGGCGATGGCCATGCCGCCGAGGCTCATCGTGTTGAGCGTCAGCCCGAGGTAGTGCAGCACGAGGATCGAGACGAGCAGCGAGAGCGGCAGCGTGATGAGCGAGATGAGCGTCGTGCGGACGTTGGCCAGGAAGAGGAAGAGGATGATGACCACGAATATGGCCCCCTCGAAGAGCGAGTTCTGCACGTTGTCGATCGAACTCTCGATGAAGCGAGACTGGCGGAAGATGTCGGTCGAGACCTTCACGTCCCGGGGCAGGTTCTTCTGCAGGTCGGCGAGGGCCTCCTCGAGTTTTTCGGTCAGCTCGATGGTTCCCGTATCGGGCTGTTTGGTCACGGTCAGAAGCACCGCCGGACGCCCCTTTTCGGAGGCCAGGCCCAGCCTGGGCTGCTGGGCGCCCACCCGCACGTCGGCGATGTCGGAGAGGCGGATCGGGGTGCCGTCCGCGCTCTTGACCACGGCCCGGCCCATCTGGGCGACGTCGTCGGTCGAGACCACGCCGCGCACGATGTATTCGTTGCCGTACTGGTAGATGACGCCGCCGTTGGTGTTGCGGTTCATCCCGCGCGTGACGGCCATCACCTCGCCGAGGCTCACGCCGTAGTGCTTCATGCGCTCGGGGTGGAGCAGGATCTGGTACTCCTTGACGTCGCCGCCGAGTACGGCCACCTGCGCCACGCCTCCGGTCGAGAGCAGCCGCGGGCGGATTGTCCAGTCGGCCAGCGTCCTCAGGTCGAGCATCGAGGTGCTGTCGGCCGTCAGGCCGACGATGAGCAGCTCGCCGAGGATCGACGACTGGGGCCCGAGCGTCGGGTTGCCGACATTGTCGGGAAGGCTCTCGCCGATGGCGGCGAGCTTCTCGGAGACGATCTGACGGTCGAGGTAGATGTCTGTGCCCCATTCGAACTCGACCCAGACGACCGAGAAGCCGGTGGTCGATGAGGAGCGGACGCGGCGCACGCCCGTGGCGCCGTTCACGGCGGTCTCTATGGGAAAGGTGACCAACTGCTCGACCTCTTCGGCGGCCATGCCGTTGGCTTCGGTCATGACGACGACCGTCGGGGCGTTCAGGTCGGGGAAGACATCGACCTCGGCGTGGATGGCCCGGTAGGTGCCGGCCACGAGCAGCAGCACCGACGCGACGAGAACCAGCAGGCGGTTCTGCAGCGAAAAGCGGATGATTCTGTTCAGCATGTCGCGGTGCGGTTTTTAGTGGTTGTGCGTATGGGCCGGGATGGCGTTGCTTGCTGAGGCCAGCCGAACGTGTACGGCACCCTGCATGACGACGCGCTCGCCCTCCCGGAGCCCCTCGACGATCTCCACGCGCTCGCCGTCCGTGGCGCCCGTCACGACGGGCTGCTTGCGGTAGCACGATTCGTCGAGCTGGACGTAGACGAAGTAGACGCCCTGCTCCTCGGTGAGGGCCGAGACGGGCAGGCTGATGATTCCCTGCCGCGGGGCGGCGAGCAGCCACACCTCGGCGAACGATCCGGGGAGGATGTCGCCGAGGTTGTCGAAGGCGAAAGTCACGGGAATGTAGGCCGCCGCGTCGTCGGAACTGCGGCCGTAGGCCACCAGCCGTCCTCCGAGTTCTCCGGTGCTGTAGACCTTCTCCCCGGAGGCGGTGCGGAAGTTGGCCCCGGTGAGGCTCCCGAGCTGCGGGTAGCAGCGCTCCGGGACATCGGCGCGCAGCTGCAGGCGGCGGTTCTGCGTGAGGGTCAGCAGGGGCTGCCCGACGGTGACGTAGTCGCCATCGCCGACCAGCAGGCGCTTCACGTACCCGCGCATGGGCGAGCGTACGGCCGTGCCGCCGCCGTTGCCGCCACCGAGGGCCTCGTAGGCCAGGCGGGCGGTCTCGTAGTCGGCGCGGGCGGTCTCGAACTCCTTCTGGGAGACGATCCGGTCGCCGACCAGTTTGCCGGCTCGCTCATAGGCGGCCCGTGCCGTCTCATAGGCGATGCGGGCCCGTTCGACCGGGTCGCCATCCTGCAGGTGGGCCGACGAGACGTGCAGCAATGCACTCCCTTCGTCCACCTGCGCTCCTTCGGTGAGGGTGCCGGGGAGGGAGACTACGCCCGGGACGGAGGCCACGACGGTCTTCTCGTCTCCCGGGGCCGGGAGGATGCGGCCGCTGGCGACGATCACCTCGCGGAAGGGGCCGCGGACGACCGTATCCACGACGACGCCTGCGGCGCGGGCCTTTTCGGCCGGCAGCGAGATCTCGCCGGCATGGCCGTGCCCGGCTTCGGCTTCGTGTCCGTGGGCCTCGTGCTCTTCCGGTGTTTCGTGCTCGTGGAGGTGGGTCTCCACGGCGGGATCGTGCTCTTCGTGGGCATGATTATGCGGACCCGTGCCGTGGCAGGCGACCAGCGCCAGGGAGCCGAGCAGGGCCATAAGGGTTCTCGTTTTCATGGATTTTTATCGATTGTTTTTTTATTTCCGGGGCAAAGATAACCTTTCGTCCCTGCAACCGGGTTGCAAATCCGTCGGTTGCCGGGGCGGCGGCGTGTGCGGGCCGGGAAAGGGCGTCTTACGGTCGGGGAGGCGTCAGCGGGCTTTCGAGCATCGCTCGCAGATGCCCTTGACCGTGTAATTGACCGAGTGCATGACGAATCCCTCGGGGAGCGTCGTGACCGGGATCTGGACCTTCTTCAGACAGTAGGTCCGGTGGCACACCTCGCAGAAGAAGTGGGCGTGCATGTCCGCCACCGAGCAGGCGGAGTCGCTGTCACAAACCTCATACTTGACCGATCCGCTCCCGTCCTCGATGTCGTGGATCAGGCGGTTCTGGAGGAAGTGGCCGAGCGTACGGAAGATGCTCGAGCGGTCCACGGTCCCGAGCATGCCCTCCAGTTCGGCCAGCGAGACGGCCCGCGATGCGGCGAGCATCGCCTCCAGCACCAGGATGCGGTTTGCCGTAGGCTTGATGCCCCGTTTTTCCAGCCGTTCGATGTATTTGCTGTTGTCCATTGGCGGTCGGGTGACGCGGTATACGATGCAAAAATAGTACTTATTGTCGGATTTTCGGCCGTTTTTTTGTCCCGGGGGCGAAAAAAGGCGGGACGGTCGAAGCCGTCCCGCCCGCCGGTGTTGCGTCACACCCATTCTGCCGATCGGCGAATCGTGCAGAATGTATCTCTCGGATCGTGTACCGGAGCGGAACCGGTTCGCCGGAACGGAAATCCCGATTGCCTGGAACAAAGAAACGATAATTCCGCGACACACGCAAGAGGTTGTCGGATATTTTATTGGGGACTTCTATAAATTAAATCCCTGATTATAAGTCGCATAAGCGGATAAAATG